>Ga0306920_100013527_pt1 | contig 11124 bp, 8 predicted proteins | sample flu12Cox44000170_FD_204666 | JGI IMG/M metagenome (GOLD analysis project Ga0306920, IMG submission 204666) | Lab enrichment of tropical soil microbial communities from Luquillo Experimental Forest, Puerto Rico - flux4day.12C.oxic.44.000.170 (v2)... | ecosystem: Environmental > Terrestrial >...
ATGCTCGCGGCCCTCGAGCCGCGCGCGGATCGGCAGATCTACTGGATCGCGGACGCGGAGCCGTACACGATGAATCAGATCGTGGACACGGTGGAGCGGCTGCTCGAGAAGGAATTCGGGCAGACGTGCGCCCACCGCCGCATGCGGCTCCCGGGTTTCGCGGGAGACGTCGCGCGGATCGCCGACGCGATGATCCAGGCGCTGGGAGCGTACGAGCAGAAGATCCATGTCCTTTCCGAGATGAACCAGACCATCGCGTGCGACGTCGGACGCGCGCGGCGGGAGCTGGGGTATGAGCCGCGCATCGCCCTGGAAGAGGGCATGCGCCGCAGCCTGCGCTGGTGTCTGGAGAAGGGCCAGTTGTGAGGCGCCGCGGCACGGCGCGCCCCGTCGCGCGCGACGCATGAAGCTCCTCGTCACCGGCGGATCGGGCTACTTCGGGTGCGCGCTCCGGCGTCTGCTCCACGAGCGCGGCCATGACGTGCGCTCGTTCGATCTCGTATCGAGCGATGACCTCGCCGGCGGCGAGTCGTTCGTCCAGGGGGACATCCGCGACCTCGACGCGGTGAGGCGCGCGTGTCGGGGCATCGAGATCGTTCACCACAACGTCGCTCAGGTGCCGCTCGCCAAGGACCGGCACCTGTTCGAATCCGTGAACGTGCAGGGGACGGAGAATCTGCTCCAGGCGGCGCATGAGGCGGGGGTTCGCAAGGTTGTCTACACGTCCTCGAGCGCGGTGTTCGGGGTTCCCGAGCGGAACCCGGTGACGGAGGACATGACGCCGCGCCCGCAGGAGGCGTACGGCCGCGCGAAGCTCGAGGGCGAGCACCGCTGCCGGGCCTGGGTCGAGCGCGGCCTCGACGTCAGCATCGTCCGGCCGCGTACGATCCTGGGGCACGGCCGGCTCGGCATCTTCCAGATCCTGTTCGAGTGGATTCGCATCGGGTCCAACATTCCGGTGCTCGGCCACGGCGACAACCTGTACCAGTTCGTCCATGCGGACGATCTCGGCGAGGCCTGCCGGCTCGCCGGCGAGCGCGCCGGTCCCGCGGTCTACCACTGCGGCACGGATCGCTTCGGATCCATGCGCTCCGCGCTCGAGGCGCTGTGCGCGCACGCCGGCACCGGCTCGCGGGTGCGGAGCGTGCCCATGCGGCCCGCGGTCCTCGCGATGCAGCTCACGAGCGCGCTCGGACTCTCGCCGCTTGGCCCGTATCACGCGCTGATGTACGGGCGGTCCATGTATTTCGACCTGCGGAAGATCGCGCAGGAGCTCGCCTGGAAGCCGCGCTGGTCGAACGACGAAATGCTGCGCGAGAGCTACGACTGGTACCTCGCGCACCGCGCGGGGGTGCTGCAGCGCTCGGGGTCGAGTCACCATCGCTCGGCGGTGCGCCAGGGCGTGCTGGCCCTGATGCGCCGCCTGCTCTGAGACGGAGGACGGATCGCATGCTGGGCCGACGGGCATTCTGGATCGCCGCGACGCTGGTGGGGCTCGCGTTTCTCGCCGCCGCCGTCTCGCGGCTCGATCTCGAGGCCGTCCTCGCGGGATTCCGGCACGCGCGCATCTGGCCATGGGTCCCGCTCGGCATCCTCGGCTATCTGCTCGGACACCGGATCCGCGGGCGGCGGCTCGCGCGTCTCGTGAGCCGCGAGGCGACGCTGACGACCGGGAGCGCGACCCACGTCGTGGTCGTGGGCTACGCGGTGAACAATCTGCTCCCCGCGCGCCTCGGCGAGCTCGCGCGCGCCTGGATGCTGGTCGAGCGCAGCGGGCTGTCGGTCGTTCAGAGCCTCACGGTGACGCTCGTCGAGCGCCTGCTCGATGCGTTCGTCCTGCTCGCGTTCTTCGGCGTCGCCACGCTCATGATGCCTGCGAGCACGCTACAGATCGTCGAGCTGCGGGTCGCGCTCGGGCTGCTCGGAATCGCGACGGTGGCCCTGGGCGTCGGCGTGCTCGCCCCCGGACCGGTGCTGGGACTCGTGAGCCGCGCCGCGAACCGCTGGGCGCCGCGCGCGCACGACGCGATCACGCGGCGCGCATTCGCCGCGCTCAGTGGCCTCGCGTATCTGCGCCGCCCGCGCCAGGCGCTCGAGATCCTGGGACTCAGCGTGCTGGTCTGGAGCTGCGAGGCCTCGCTCTACCTCCTCATGCTGCCCGCGTTCGGGCTCGCGCTGAAACCGGTCGTCGCCGCATTCGCGATGGCGAGCACGAACCTCGCAATCCTTCTGCCCTCGACGCCGGGATTCATCGGTCCGTTCCACTTCTTCTGCATGCGCGCCCTCGTCACCGCCGGCACCCCGCGCGAGGTCGCGTTCGACTACGCGGTCCTGCTTCACGCGGCGTTCTACGTCCCGATCACGGTCTGGGGCGGCGCGGTGCTCGCGAGCCAGGGACTCTCGATCGGCCGCGCGCTCGCGTTGTCGAGGGTCGCGCGGGCGCTGCCCGCCGCGTCGAGCGCCGTGACGGCCGCCCCGTGGCGCGCCGAGCCGGAGCCGAAGCCGTCGCGATTCATGATCGCGCTCGCGGAGGCCGCGATCCCGCTCGATGCGGACGGAATCTCCGGCGAGTCCAGGACCGCGGTCGTCGCGGAAGTCGCCACGTTCCTCGCGGGTCAGCTCGAGATGCTTCCCACGCGATTGCGCTTCGCGTTCGATGCGGGATTCACCGCGTTCCGGTTCGCGACCCGCGTCCGCTTCCTGCGCGGATTCTGCGAGCTGCCGGGCCCGCGGCGCAGCGCATGGTTCGAGCAGTGGGCGTATGGAAACGCGGCGCTCGGCCGCAGCCTGTTCCGGGCGGTGCGCAGCACGGCGCTGCTCGCGTACTACGAGCAGCCCGCGGCACGGGCCGCGCTCGATGCATCGTCCGCGTCCATGAGACCGGCGCATGAAACGATCTGAGCGGCCGACGGTCATCGTGATCGGCTCGGGGGCCGGCGGGGCCGTGACCGCGCTCGAGCTCGCGTCCGCCGGCGTCCGGACCATCGTGCTCGAGGAGGGCCCGCGCACTTCGCTCGCGGACTACGGGAGCGCTCCTTCGCGCTCGATGCGGCGTCTCTACCGGCGCCGCGGGATGACGCCGATCCTGGGCCGCGTTCCGATCGGATACGTCGAGGGCTGCTGCGTCGGCGGCAGCACGGAGATCAACAGCGGCTTCTGGCATCGCGTGCCGCGCGAAATCCTGCTGCGCTGGAGCGCGCAATACGATCTCGCTGACGCGACCGAGGAGAGTCTCGAGCCGCATTTCGCGTGGGCGGAGGAAAAGCTCGGCGTCGGAAGGTCCGACCGACCGTGGGCGGCGAACACGCGCCTGTTCGCGCGCGGCGTCGAAGCCATGGGCTGGTCGTATGACGAGGTCCCGCGCACCGCCCCCGGCTGCCGTCACACGAACGCCTGCGCGAGCGGCTGTCCGACCGGCGCGAAGCAGGGCATGAGCCGCCGGCTGCTGCCGGAGGCCGAGTCGGCCGGCGCGACGCTGATCTCGGGAGCGCGCGCGCTCATGATCCTGCGCCGCGGCGCGCGCGCCACCGGCGTCGTGGCCCGCGTCGTCGACGAGCGCGGAACGGCCAGCATCGTGCGGCTCGAGGCGGACGCGGTGTTCGTGTGCGCGGGGCCGACCGAGACGCCGGCGCTGCTGCAGCGCAGCGGCGTCCGCTATCACGTCGGCAACACGCTCCGCATTCATCCTTATCTCAAGGTCGCGGCGCGGTTCGACGAGATCGTGGACGCCGAGAAGAGCGTGCTGCCGCTGCTGCAGGTCAAGGAGTTCGCGCCCGAGCTGTCGTTCGGCGGGGCGTTCTTCACGGCGGGGCATCTCGCGATGACGCTGAGCGACAACTGGCCGGCGAATCGCGGCGAGATGCGCGCGCACCGCTCGATGGCCCAGTACTACGTGGGCGTGCGCGGCAGCGGACGGGGGTCGGTGCGGCCGTCGCTGATGAGCTCGGACCATGCGCACATCCGCTACGACCTTTCGCCGATCGATCTCAAGAATCTGAGCATCGGGCTCGCCCGGCTCGCGACGCTGCTGCTCGCGGGCGGCGCACGGGCCGTGCATCCGTCGGTCCACGGGCTCCCCGCGATCCGCACCGAGCGCGAGGCCGCGCGCTGGCTCGACGAGCAGCTGCCGGCCCCGGCGCTGAGCCTCGTGACCGTGCACGCGTTCTCGTCCTGCCCGATCGGAGAGCGTCTCGATCGCTGCGCCGCGGATTCCTACGGGAGGGTGAGAGGGTTCGACAATCTCCATCTCAACGACGCGAGCATGCTGCCCGATTCGCCGGGCGTGAATCCGCAGGCCTCCGTCATGGCGTTCGCGCGCCGGAACGTGCTGCGATTCCTGGAGGGATGAAGTGCGGCGCGCAGGCGCCGGGCGCTAGCGGGCCTGCGGAGCGGCGGACGCGGCGGGAATCGGCGTCTTGCGAATCCACAGCCACGAGTCCTCCCCCATCGGGATCGAGTCGAGTCCTGCATAGATCCAGCCGAGGGAAGGCTCCCGGATCGCGAGCACGATCGGATGCCGCGCGACATCGTGCGCGCGCTGCCAGATCTCGAGTCGCTCGATCAGCGTCGTGGGCGTGGACTGCTGCAGCGTGAGATCGAGGCGCACGCCCTTCACGGCCTGCAGGTAGCGGAGCACGTTGAGCTCCGCCCAGCCGGCGACCACCAGGGATCCGCGCGGCAGGATCGCGGCCGCCCGGTCGCCGTACTCCCCGGCCTCGCGATCCGCGCGCATGCTCGGGATCACGGCGGCCTTCTCGTGGCGGCCTTCCTCCTCGACGTGGAACTGCCAGCGCGTGAACGGGTGGGCGTCCGCGTAATCGCGCAGCCAGGGTCCGGGCAGGAGCATCAGCGCCACCAGCGCGACGCCGGCGGCGGCCGATCGCAGCGCGCTTCCTGGCCGCCCCGCGACGCGCGCGATCAGCGCATCCGCTCCGGCGCCGGCGAACAGCGTGGCGAAGATCAGCGTCGGGAGGTTGAACAGCGGCAGCATGGGCCCGGTCATGAGCGCGGAAGCGAAGAGTCCCGCGATCGCGAGGCAGCCGACGAGCAGCGCGGTGCGCGCGGCGTTGCCGCGCCACTGCCGCCAGAGACCGAGCAGGAACAGCACGAGCGCGACCGGGCCGAGCTCGAAGACGAACAGGATGAACGCCGAATGGAGCAGCCCGACGCCGAAGAAGTGCGGGGTGATGTGGAGCGGTTTCGCGGGGTAGTCGTTCCGGCCCGTCACGATCCACGCCAGCCGCTTCCACGGCGTGTCGAAATCCGGCATCGGCGCGCCGCCCGGGTTCTGCACCGTCCGCACCAGGTCGAAGTAGTTGATCGGGGCGCGGCGCAGGTCCGCGAGCGGGATGAACAGGTACGGCGTGAGCCCGGCAAGGAACGCGAGCAGGAGCAGGACGAGCTGCGGGACGGGCCGCGGCTCCGACCGGAACACCTGCCACGCGAGCGCGAGCCCGAGAATCGCGACCGGGAGAATGAAGCAGAGATGCCCCGTGAGCGTGAGGCCGAGCAGGAATCCCGCGAGCCGGATGTCGCGCGATCTTCCCGTTCGGCGCGCCACGAGAAAGCGCCAGACCGCGAGCAGGGCGAGACAGATCGCGAGCGTGTAGACCTCGCCGCGCAGCGCGATGCGCCAGGGCGTGAAGGACAGGCCGTACGTCACGGCGATCACGACCGCCGCCGTCGATCCGACGCCAATCTCAGCGAGGGTCGGAATCAACAACGCGACGCTCAGCGCGCCGAACACGGCGCTCATGAGATTGACGAGCGTGGCGGGCTCGGCCACCGGCGGCCGCGTGAAGAGCCACCCGACCATGACGAACGTCGGATAGCCGGTCGCGTGCGGAATCCCCGCCGTCGCGGCGGCCGCCTGCAGCTCGGCGCTGTCGCCGAACAGGAGGCCCGGGGCCGCGGTGGCCGCGTAGACGGCGAGAAACGCGATGAAGACGAGGACGAAGGTCAGTCGGCGTTGCTGGATGGCGCGCACCTCTTGCGGTGACGAGCGGGCGGCCCGCCCGCGTTTCTTCTACAGCCCCGAGCCCTTCAGCATCTGCGTCACCTTCACGAACGACAGCACGAATCCCGCCATGGTCGCGAGCAGCAGCGCGACCGCCAGGGCCTGCACCGCGAGGCTCTCGCGCCGCTCGTGATCGAGGCGCATCAGCTCGGCCGCGCCCCAGCCGCCGATGAATCCGCCGGCGTGCGCGACGACGTTCACGTTGCTGAGGAAGAATCCGATCACGAAGTTCAGGATCACCCACTGCCAGATCTGGCGCGTGAGCATCGAGTGCCCGACGCGCCGGCCGTACACGATCAGCGCCGCGAACATGCCGAACACGCTGCCCGACGCGCCGACCGACGACGACCCGGTGGTGAGGTCCGAGATCAGGAATCCGATCGCGCCCGCGATGCTCCAGATCACGAAGCTGCGCGCCGGGCCGTACACGCTCGCGACGCCGGGGCCGACCTGACGGAACACCATCATGTTGAAGAAAATGTGCAGCAGCCCGCCATGGAGATAGATCGCGGTGAGCAGCGTCCACCAGAATCCGGCGCGCAGCACGGGTCCGCTCGTCATGCCGAGCTGGAGCAGCGCGCGCCCGCCGGGCGAAAGAATGCCGAACAGGCTGCCACCCGAGCCGAGAATCGCGGAGGGCTCGAGCAGGAGGCTCACGAGGTAGACCGCGACGCACACGACGGTGATCACGGCGACGAAGTCGAAGCGCCCGAACCAGCGCTGGATCACCGGCGTGTACCCGTAGAGACCGGGTCGCGAGGCGCCGCAGAACGGGCAGCGCTCCTCGCTGACGCTGATCAGCTTCCCGCAGTTCGGGCAGATCATGGAGCCGTGCGTCTGTGGCATGGCGGGTCAGCATAAGGGAGCGCTGGCGTCCGTGCGAACCGGTGCTATGCTCCGCGCCGTTTTGGGGAGGTCGCTGGATGACGAATCCGCGTCGCGCGGCCGGATCGTGACGGCGCCCCGGACGCGGCAATCCAACCTCGGACTTCGGGATGCCCGCGGACTACAAGCTGGATCTGGACAAACGCATGGTCTTTGCGCGTGGCTGGGGCGTGCTCACCGCGGATGATCTCCTGGATTGGCAGAAGCGCATCCGATCCGACCCCGAGTTCGAGCCCTCGTTCCGGATGCTGATCGATTTCACCGATGTGACCGAAGCGGCATTCGACGCCAACACGATTCAGCAGCTCGCGAGCATCCAGACGTTCCTGCACACCACCAAGCGCGCGATCGTGGCGCCCGCGCTCGAGCACTTCGGAATCGCGCGCATGTTCCAGATCCTCCTCGGCGAGGAGGGCGAACTGGTCGAGGTGTTCCGCGAGGTCCCGCCCGCGCGCAAGTGGCTCGGGCTCATGGACTGAACGGAGACCCCCGGAGCGCCGCAACTCCCCGCGCCACGACGTCACGCGCGCTCGGCGATCTCCTCGGGCGCATGGCGCGAGCGGAACGCGCGCCACAACAGCAGGTCGTACGTGATCTTCATCCCCGCCCCGATCCAGAGCGGCGCGGCGATCGAGGATCCCTGCATGAACAGCCCGGCGAACGAGGGCGCGATCGCCCACGCGCCGAGCCGGACGAGCGCGGTCACCGTGGACGCGACGGTGCGCTCCTCGGGCTTGACGACCGCCAGCACGTAGGACTGACGCGTCGGCACGTCCATCTCGACCAGCCCCTCGCGCAGCAGGAACAGCACGGCCGCGATCGCAAAATTCGGCGCGAACGGCACCGTGACGAGCAGCAGGCTCGACGGGATGTGCGTGAACACCATGGTGCGGACGAGTCCGATGCGCCCGGCGAGCCACGCGGCGCCAAGATGCGAGAACGCGTTCAGCGTGCGGGCGCCGAAGAACAGCAGGCCGATCGTGCCTTCGCCGACGCCGAAGCGTTTGAAGAAGAAGAACGAGAGCAGCGCGGTGGTCAGGAATCCTCCGCCCAGGCTGTCGAGCGAGAACAGCGCCGAGATCCGGATCAGGACATCGCGCGATTCCGGCGAGAGCGTGACGCGCGCCGCGCGCGCCGGCGTCTCGACCGCGGGCGAGAGTCGCAGGTAAAGCAGCGCGGTGACGGCCATGATCACGGCGTACACGGCGATCGCGAGCTTCAGCGATTCGAGGGTCGGAACGTGGAACGCGGCGCGCAGCAGCACCGGGATCCCGGCGCACAGGCTGCCGAGCGCGTGCCCCGCGTCCTGGAGCACGTTGTACCAGGCCATGACCCGCGTGCGCTCGCGATCGTTCGCGGTCGCGGGCAGCACCGCCTGCTCGAGCGCGAGCGCCGCGCCGCGATCGCGGCCCATGCCGTTCAGCATGCCGATGAACGCCGCCGCCGCGATCGCCCACGGGTCTGCAAGCGCGAGGAAGCCGATCGTGCCGAGGATGCCGAGCAGCGCGAGCGCGATCAGGAAGCGCTTCCGCCCCACCCGGTCGCCGAGGAACATCGCCGCGGCGGTGGCGGCTGCGCCGCCTGCGAGGCCGAGCCCCACGATCACGCCGATCCGCCCCGCGGGAAGCCCGAGCGTCGCGAGATAGATCCCGATCAGGACGCCGAGCATGCCGGTCGCGAGGGCACGCAGAAACGCGGCGACGTAGAGGATGCGCCGGTCGGTCATGAAGCGCGCAGCCTAGCCGATCCCGGTGCGCGCCGCCGTCGTGCGGCGCGGCGACCGTGCGCTGCACGCACGCTGAATGCGCGAGCGGCCCGGCCCCGGGATGGGGTCGAGCCGCCGCGTTTTGAGGCCCGATGGGCCTCGTGAACCCGTGATTACCGGACCAACGTCAACCTCGACTGGACCGGCTGACCCCCCACGAGACCATGGATGAAGTACACACCACCCGAGACCCTGTGGCCGGCGCTGTCGCGACCGTCCCAGTCGATCTGGTGAATGCCGGGCGCCTGCGGCGCGACGACCAGGTCGCGCAGCTTGCGGCCCGCGAGGTCGTACACGCCGAGCGAGACGGGCTGGCTCGACGGCGCGATCAGCTCATACGCGATGCTCGCGTGATCGGTCGCCGGATTCGGCATGATCCGGTTGATGACGAGCTCCGGCGCGCCATTGTCCGAGAGCTCGGCTTCGAGCGGCTCGGCGGCGTCGTTGGAGTTCACGTCGGTCACGTCGGATCCGGTCTCGTTGCCGCCCACCGACGAGCCGGCGCCGATCGGGGTGAGATGCGTGATCGCGTCGTGATGCTCGACCGGAGTGCTCAGGTTGCAGACCGGGCCGATGCCGTGGCCGTGGTTGATGTTCCAGGCCCCGCGGATGATCGCGCGGTACGCCTCACGCACCGCGTGGTCGTGGAGCGACTGGCTCTCGAGACTCATCATCTGCGCCTCGGCGTCCGTGTGCCACTGACCGACCGTGGTCGAACCCATGACCGCCGCGGGATCGACGCCGATCGCGGCGCCGTTCATCGCGGTGAGCTGCATGGCCTCGGCGCAGAGGTTCGCATCCAGCGCGGCCATCTGGCGCTTCGCGTGCGCACGCAGATTCGAATGCTCCGACTCGGTGTGCAGCGTGGCGCAGAACCCGTCGGTCTCGTTCGGCCACGAGAACAGATCGCTGTGCTGATCAACGCACGCGGCGACGCTCGCGAACCGATCCGCATTGATCGTCGCATCATCGCCGTGCCAGCACTGCCGCGCCCAGAACCAGACCGGCCGCGGGCAGTTCACATGCGGCGGCGGGTCGCCGCCACAAGTCGTGAACGACACGTCCTGCGAGCTCGGCGCGCTCGCGCATCCGGTCGCCATGTCCGTGATCACGAGCGTGTAGCTGCCGGCCGTGGTCACGCTGATGCACGCGCTCGTGCTGGAGAAGCTGTTCGGCCCCGACCACGAGTACGACAGGTTGCCGGTCGGACCGCACAGCTGGATCGGGGTGCCGCTGCATGCGCTGGTCGGACCGCTGATCGAGCAGGCCGGCGCCGCGGACGCCAGGTCGTGGAAGCACGGGCCGTCCCACACGTTGTTGAAGCTGTCGAAGAACCGGAGCGAGTACGAGCCCGGAGCGCTGACGGTGATGCACTGACCGGTCGCGATCGTGCCGCCCGGGCCGATCCAGTTGTAATCGGAGAAGCCGTCCGGGCCGCACAGGGTCACGGTGCCGCCGCAGATCACGTCGGGACCGGTGATGACGCATGGGTCCTGCGCCCGCGCGAGAGCCGCGGCCAGCATGAGCAGAGCTGCGAGGCCGGCAGCGGAAGCAACGCGCGGAATCGCGCGGCGCGGACGGCCCATGGAGAGGAAGGGCATTTGCACCTCCACGGCACTGTGGCCGGGGGATACGCGGCTCCCTGCCGCTCGTAAGGGTGCTCACCGCGGCCGAAACCGCGGGTGCAGAGATGGAAAGAAAGTTCCAGGCCAACCGGCCGTGCCGGCCGACCGCGCACGGATTGCGGGAATCGAGTCGCGACGGAATCTGCGAAGCGGGCTTCCGGCGCTGAGGAATCCCGCCCAGCGCGGGCGCGGGTCGGGCAGGCGGCGGTGCATCTCGCAATGCGCGGGTTGTCCCGGATCGGGGCGGCACGGGCGGGTGGGACGGCCCGATGGGTGGCCCGCGCCGGTCTCCGCGGCGCATTTCGGCCCTGCGGCGGCCCACCGTGGCGGAATTCGATGCAGAGCGAGTGCGCGGGCGTGCGATCCGCAATCGTTTGCGTGTCGCGGGCGCCCGTGTTCCAACGCGCGCGCCCGGCCGGACGACTGGCGTGTAATATGCGCCGCGCCAGAGTCCGTGAGGAGGATTCCGCTGGAGCGACTCGCGTTCCCTTCCGATCCGAAACGCCGGCTCGAGCTGGCCGCCTTCTTCACCGTGCTCGCGATCGCCGCCGGCGCCCGGCTGGTCGAGGCCACGCGCGTTCCGACCTGGTTCGACGAGATCTTCACGATCTGGGTCGCGCGCCTGGGGCCCGCGGGGATCGTCCAGTTCCTCCGCGCCGACGTCCATCCGCCGCTCCATGAGATCCTGGTCTGGATGTGGTTGCGCATCGGCGGCGAGTCGGACTTCTGGCTGCGATCCTTGTCCGTGATCTTCGGCGTCGCGACCGTGGCCGCGACCTACGGCATCGCGCGCGATCTGTTCGGCCGCGCCCCCGCGCTGCTCGCCGCGCTGC
>Ga0306920_100013529_pt1 | contig 11123 bp, 8 predicted proteins | sample flu12Cox44000170_FD_204666 | JGI IMG/M metagenome (GOLD analysis project Ga0306920, IMG submission 204666) | Lab enrichment of tropical soil microbial communities from Luquillo Experimental Forest, Puerto Rico - flux4day.12C.oxic.44.000.170 (v2)... | ecosystem: Environmental > Terrestrial >...
CGCTTCCTCGAATGCGGCGTTTGTGAATGGCTTTGCTGCCGGGCAAACCCTGGCACAAATCCAGGAAGCAGACCCTTTCTTCGTTCCGCCGGGCATCAGCGTCGCGGACAATAAGACCCACTCGCCGCAATATCAGAAGTGGAGCCTCCAACTGCAGCAAACCTTTGGTGCCAACACTTCCTTGAGTATCGGCTATTCCGGATATCATGGGATTCACGAATTGGTCCAGAACCCCTCGACCAATGCCTTTGGTTTTGGGTCGTTTCCGGCGCAGTTGTGCAGCAGCCCGCCAGTTCCACCCTGCGCGGATCCCAGGTTCAGCCAGGTTACGGAATACACTACGTCGGCCATCTCCAATTTCAACGGAATGGTCGTCTCCTTCGAGCAGCGGCTCCATCGCTGGGGCCAGGGCCTCCTTCAGGTCAATTACGCCTACAGCCATGCGCTCGACGAAGTTTCTAACGGCGGTTTAGTTCCGTTTACCATCGCCGGCACACCCTTTCCCCAGGATCCGACCAATCTCCGTGGCAGCTACGGAGCGGCAGACAACGATGCGCGCCACTCCTTGAATGCGAACTATGTGTGGGAGGTCCCAGTGAAGGAGATGCTGCACGGGCATGGCTCAGATTACTTGGTGAGGGGGTGGCAGGTATCTGGAACCATATTTGCGCGTAGCCCGTTTCCGTATACCGTGATTGATTACGCTGAAACCAAAAGCCTAGTAGGGAATAATTTTTATGGAACGGTTTATGCGGTTCCGGTCGGGCCGCTTGGTCCCCAGATGTCATGTGGACATGGAGCGGCAATTCCTGCTGCGCCGCAACCATGCCTTCCTCCGCAAGTGTTGAATGATGGGGTGACACCGAATCCAAACGCGCTATTTGTCCAATCGACTTGCGAAACCAGTTTCAACATGGGCGCATTACCCGGTCCGGCAGGGCCCTGTAGCGGCCCAGTGGTTTCCTTCGCCCAAGGACGAAATCGCTTCCGGGGAGCGAGCTATTTCAATACTGACTTAACGATCGTGAAAAATACAAAAATCCCTCATTGGGAAAATGCTGTGCTTGGGATTGGCTTCCAGTTCTTTAACGTATTCAACCACCCCAATTTTCTCAGCCCGGATAACATTCTCTCCGATGGAACGTTTGGGCAGATCACGTTTATGGCTCAACCACCCACCAGCATTCTAGGTTCTTTCTTGGGCGGTGATTCTTCGGCGCGAATGATCCAATTGAAGGCGCAGCTTAGGTTTTGAAGATTAGCGAAGAGACAGCGCAGAATTCGGTCAGGAACATATTAGTTTGACGTAGTTATCAGAAATTGTCCATTATCCACATGTTCGAGTTCTGTCTAGCGTCCCAAATATTTAGGTGGCGGCCGTCAGGAGATTGGCGTCCGTAACACTCATTCGAACTGCACTTCCACAAGGCCTTGGGGTTGCCTTGTAGATCCACATGATACAGAACGGGTCCTCCTCCTGATCCGCTGGACACCAAAAAGCCTTTGCCGTCGGCAGCCCACGTTAATGTCCGTATATCGTTAAGACCCTTCACTTTGATGACCTGCGTGGTCCCGTTTCCCACGGAGAAAATCTGAAGATATCCATCCATGCCTAGGGCCGCAAGGCGCGTACCGTCGGGCGAGATGTCCCAAATGGCCGCGTTTTGACCGAAACTTGGATCGACATCAAACCGAGCCAGCTCGGGACCTCTCCCTTTGAAAGGGTCGAACGCGGTGATGATCATCTGTTTGCGATCCTTAGAGCGTTCGGCAAGCGCACAGAGGGCAGCCGGTTGTCTGGCACAAAGATTTGAAGTCCCTTCAGCGATTTGGAAAATCAACTCTGGCGATCCGCCGGTGATCGGAACCCGCATGAGTTGTACCGCCGTTGAAGGCTCTGCCGAAACCGACCGGACTTGGACGATGACCCACTTACCGTCGGGGCTCAGATTTGCATCTTCGATACCGCCTGCTCCCGACACTACGGGTTCTGGCGTATCCGCACTCAGTAACTGCCTCTGAATTTCGTAATGATCACCACGATCTAAAGCGATGATGACCGTCTTGCTGTCGGCTGTCCAAGCGGCTATGAAGGCGTTGCTTTCGTCCCTTGTGAAATGTCTTGAGTTCACGAGCCGCGTCCCACCCGCTTCCAGATCCGCCACGTAACCAGTTCCGTGCAACGACCACTCTAGGAAAGCGAGGCGTTTGCCATCCGCCGTAGCACTCGCATATTCCGCGCAGAATCGAGTCCAGTTCGTCAACTGCTTCGGTTTTTCGAGAGGTCTGCCAGTGCCCGCGTCGAGCCGCAGCGCCCTGTAGTTGCAGGTGTTACCCTCGGGCAGGGGTTCAGTCACTGAGTAAATCAATCGCCCATCCGGCAACCACGCGTAATCTCTGATATTTTTCGTTTCAGAAGGTGAGAGTAAGGGAGTCGGAGGTCCACCTTTCAGATCGACACTTAACAGGGTATCGGTTCCCAAGAATAGACCCTCGGTCCTATCGTAAATGGCTCTCTGTCCATCGGGTGACCAGATGAGCCCGCCAATAAAGCTGTCCTCGCCGCCGTCCTCGTAGATTTTCCGTGCCTGTTCTCCAGTCGGCCCCATCAGCCAGATTTCCCGATCGCCGACGCTGCCCTTGTTTGTGCCGAAGGAAATCAACGAGCCATCGGGCGAAACAGAATAGGCACAAGCGTTATCGCGAAGCTTGCTCGGCGATCCGCCGAGGCGTGAAAAAATCCAGACGCTTGTGCCCGAAGAAGTCCAAGCACCAGCGTCCTGCCCTGGGGGATGAGCATTGGCAAGAAATCTGACGTTGTCTGGAAACCATTTAGGGATAATTTCCCAGCCCACATCTATGTTCTTAAGCCCTTCGGGTGGAGGAAAGGTATGAGTCTCGCCCGTTTCAATGACTTTGACGTGGATCCCTTTCATGTCCGAGTAGGCTAGGTACTTGCCATCGGGTGATATCGCTCCGCCGAGCACGCGATTCTCTTCGGAATTCGTGGTGAGTTGTCGAAGCTTTAGGTCTGACGGTGCTCGGGGGGATAGGGTATTGTGTTGGTTGGACCAGAAAACCGTACCTGCAATCAGTAGGATGGCGCCCCCCACTGAAGCTACTGCCCACCAGGGTAGCGTTTGTCTCGACTCCATCTCCCGTTTCAGCGACTGCAAATCAGTGCGCATTTCCAAGGCACTCTGATACCGCGTTTCGCGATCCTTCTCGAGTGCCTTGTGAATAATCCTCTCGAGTTTCGCAGGAAGTTCAGGATTCACTTTCCGGACAGGGATAGGTACCTGCTCGAGGATGGCGTCTTGAAGTATTGGCCCCGTATCGCCGGTGAATGCGCGTTTGCCTGTCGCCATTTCATAAAGCACCGAACCAAAGGAAAATAGATCGGTCCGCGCGTCCAGCTTCTCGCCGCGTACTTGCTCCGGAGACATGTAGCCCGCCGTTCCCATCGCCACCCCGGTTCGGCTGTGGAACGGATCGGGAGTTGCCAGCGAGACGTTTTCGCAAGGTTTTTCCTTTGCGCCGCCGTCACCTTGCGAGTCGGGTTCTACGTCCTCCTCGTTGAGTCGAGCGGTTTGAGCAAGTTTCGCCAAACCGAAATCCAAAATCTTGGCTTGTCCCTGACCGGTTACGAAGATATTTGCTGGCTTGATGTCACGATGGATGATGCCCTGGTGGTGCGCTGCGTCTAATCCGTCCAAAATCTGAACAGCGAGTTCAAGCAACCCATTGACTTCCAGAGGCGCCTTCTCCGCGCCGGCAGCAGACAGTAACTCCCGCAGCGTCTGCCCCTCCAACAATTGCATCACAAGAAAAGGCTGGCCTTCGTGCTCTCCGAATTCATAAATAGGGCAGATGTTGGGATGTTCCAGTGCGGAGGCTGCGCGCGCTTCGCGCTCGAAACGCCCGAGAGCCCCGGGGTCCTTAGCCGAATCCTGGGGCAGGAATTTGAGCGCGACCCGACGACCGAGCTTGATGTCCTCCGCTCGGTACACCAGCCCCATACCACCGCTATCGACACCGTCCAGGATGCGGTAATGAGAAACGGTCTCGCCCCTGAGGGGAAATCCGAAGTCATCGAGCCCGAGGCGCACCGCTGCCTCGACGCTATTGCTGGCGTTCTGTTGACCGGAGATCAGGGCTTCCACCTCTCGCCGTAATTCCAGGTCATTGCTGCAAGCCTCGTCCAGCAGAGCAGTACGGTGCTCCGGCTCGCACTCCGCGGCGCGATGAAAGAGCTCCTCGATCTCCACCCATCGCTCAGGAGTCAAGCGGCACCAATCCGATCTTGATCTTGTTGTGAAGCCAAGCTTCCGCCATTCTCAAGTCGCGCCGAACAGTGATAATGGAAACGTCCAACGCTTGGGCTATTTCATTCATGGAGAGCCCACCGAAATAGCGGAGTTCGACGGCTTTGCATTTTCGCGGATCGAGCTTCTCGAGTGCATTGAGGCCGGTGTCGAGGGCCAGGAGATCTTGGCCTCGTTCCCGCTCAAAGCTGACGGCTTCTTCGAGTGACACTTTGAGGCCCGCTCGCTTACCGGCTAGCTTCCGGCGCGCATGGTCCACCAAAATCTGTCGCATCAGACGCGCAGCCACTCCGTAGAAATGCGACCGATTCTGCCAGTTTGAGGTGGTCTGATCCACGAGTCTCAGGTAGGCCTCATGGACGAGCGCGGTTGGCTGCAAAGTGTGGCCGTGGCGCTCTTTCCGCAGATAACTGGCCGCAAGCTGACGAAGCTCCTGGTACACGAGTGGCGTTAGGTCATCGAGGGCCTGCTCGTTACCCTTCGCCCAGTCGGCCAGAAGTCGCGTCACTTCATGAGTGGCTGGATCACTCATTGTAATGATGATGCTGACCTTGGACAGTAACCGCATTATACACGTCTGTGCCACGCAGCTCTTGAACTTTACTTGGCGCTGCTTCCAAAAAAGAGGGGTTTCCCGCGTGATCGATTTCCGCATCGGTTTGCGCATGACTAGGTAGAGAGAAAAGCGGCACCCTCGTGAAGGCAGGGATACTTTGCATCCGGAGATGAAATGACCGGATATTTTGGGCAGTGCGGGGGACGACAAGAAAACTATTCGGTAAATGAGCCTGGGTCTTACGCGTGCATTAACGAATGCGGCATTGAGGAGGCGTCATGAAGAAATCGTTGGTGTTCCTACTCTCAACTTGGAGCTTGCTTCTCCTTAGTGCTTGTGGTGGAAGTGGTGCGCGCCATGTTGTTACGCCATCCATCACCACGACAGAAGCGCAAGTCATGGCAGCTCCAGCCACAGTTGGAACTAACTATAACTTCGTTTTTCAGGCGACGTCGGGCACGGCAGGGGGTCCCTTCACTTGGCAGGCGATGGGCCTTCCGGCCAGTGGCCTCTCGCTTGATCCGACCAGCGGAACAGTCTCTGGAACGCCGACATCGAAGGTGAGCGTCGCCTTCAGTCTGACCGTAACTGACAGTCTCGGCCATTCTTCCCCGGCCGTCCAGTTCGCGATCACCGTCAACAATCCGTCGCCGCCAGCTATCACGACTACGCAGGCACAAGTGACGGCTGCACCTGCCATGATCGAGAATTCCTATAGTTTCACTTTTGCGGCCGGTGGAGGTCTCGCACCGTTGACTTGGAGCGAATCCGGTGCGCTCCCCTCCAATATGACCTTCGCCACGGGCGGTGTGCTTTCCGGCACGGCCACCGCGACTGGCTCGTTCCCCATCACAGTCATGGTGCAAGACGCGCTTAGTCAGAAAGCGACTCCACAAAACTTCACCATAGCCGTCATCAATCCGCCGCCACCCACTATCAGCACGACTCCTCCTCCGGACTCAGGTGTAGTGAACCGCCCCTATAACTTCACTTTTACGGCCACCGCCGGATTCCCACCACTAGCCTGGACCGAATCGGGCGCATTGCCTGCGGGTCTGACTCTGAGCACTGCTGGAGTTCTTTCGGGCACGCCAACCGTGGTTGGCACTTCTCCCATCACGGTCATGGTCCAAGACTCCCACGGCCGAAGCGGGGCCCCGCAAAATTTCGCGATTCAGGTATCTCTCGGATTCAATTCGACCGGAAGCATGGGATCCCCGCGCCAGTCCCATACAGCGACATTGCTCAAAACCGGGAAAGTACTCGTGGCGGGAGGAGAATCGGACCTAGACGCTACCACAACTCTCGGGACTGCTGAACTCTATGACTCCGAGAGCGGAATGTTTTCTCCTACCGGCAGTATGACTTCTCCGCGTACGAAACACGTTGCGACCTTGCTCTTGGACGGCAGGGTGTTTGTGGTCGGAGGGCTTGATGCCAACGGAAATGCTCTCGCAACCGCAGAAATCTATGATCCGGGCACGGCAAAGTTCTCTTCGACCAGCGACATGAAAGGTCCCCGAGTCGAGCACACGGCTACCCTGCTTGATGACGGCAAGGTGCTCGTGGTCGGAGGGCTGGATGCCAACGGGAATGCTCTCCTAACAGCGGAAATCTATGATCCGGGTACGGGAAAGTTTTCTCCGATCATCGCCCTGCAAGATGCCCGCGCCCGGCACACGGCTACCCTGCTGAATACTGGGAACGTGCTCGTGGCCGGTGGCGATAACTCCACCGGGGAACTGATCACCGCCGAACTGTTCGATCCGTCTAGTCAGAGCTTCACGCTGACAACTAACGATATGACGGTCCAGCGCGCCCGTCACACGGCCACGCTGTTGAATGATGGAAAGGTCCTACTTGCAGGGCCAGATCTCACGGCAGAGATCTTTGATCCCAGCATTGGAACATTTACCGTGACAGGCAGCCTGCCTAGCACATCGGGAAGGAGCGGAACCACGGCGACGCTTCGACCCGACGGCACAGTGCTTGTCGCCGGAGGTCAGTACAGTGTTTTTTCTTGCGGCCTAGGCAGCGGCATTTTTACTCAGTCCGTTGCAGAAGCTGATCTGTTCAATCCTGGCACAGGGAGCTTCTCGCAAACCAGCAACATGTCCGAGCTGCGATCCCAACACACGGCCACGTTGCTGGCAAACGGCAGGGTGCTTGTGACCGGAGGAATCGCGTGGAGCTTATTTCATTTTCCGGGCACTCCGTTATGTAAACAGAAAGTTCCAGTGTCAGCAGGGGCGGAACTGTTCCCTTGAAGCGAGACCGCGCCCTTGCATCGGAGGCACGATATTGTTGAATTCAGCCTTCGGGCATGGAAACGATAAGTGTCTCTCAGGATGGTTGGTGCCAAACGATTTCCTACGAAGCTACCAAGGTCGAAGTGGACTCGGATTCTTTGTTTAGCTTGTTCGAAAAAGCTCTTCGAACCGTATTTGAAACAGGGGGGCGAGGGAATCCAGAGGCCTGGCCTCAGCTATTAGAGTGATTCTCGGAACGTCATCGGGAACTGGAATCTAAAGGTTCGCAAATCGTACAACTCGGGGAGCCAACCTTCTCCCAAGGTTTCAGCTGCTAGAAGCCACCTTCACGGATTGCTCTCCTGAAATTCTTTTCGCGTCGGAATCGGAATTCCGTAGCACACCGCGAGATAAGCGAATCCCAATCCCATAACGAAAGACGCTCCTTCGAACAGCATTGCCTGCGCCTTCTCTGCCATCCCGCAGAACATCCCGGAGCCCTCTGCCGCGTGCATCACTACAGTTTGATCTCGCATGCCCTGTAGTCCGGTGTACGGGATGTTCGTTACAGGCGTCATGCGATTTGCAGTTTGTGTCATCCGCGGATTTTTTGTATCTTTTCCCCGATAACTCCGTCGCATTCTTGGAAGCCAAGTCCGAGTCAATTTCTGACATGCTTAAACGGCGGTCCAATCGCTCCACCGCTGCTAATTCAGGGAGGCCGTTCACATGCCCACCGAGCGTACCGGCGAAGCGGGACCTCAGCCCCGCTCAAACCTCTCCCCGGTTGCCTTCCGCGCTACGGCTGGCGAGCTGGAGTTGGTAGCGGCCTTGCGCCGCCGTGACGAATCGGCCTTCTCCCGTCTCGTCACTGCCCATCACCCGTCTCTTGTTCGTGTTGCGCGAATGTACGTCGGGAACAGCCAGGCGGTTGCCGAGGAGGTGGTTCAAGAGACATGGCTGGGCGTGCTGAAGGGTCTCGACCGGTTCGAAGGTCGTTGCTCCCTAAAAACCTGGATTTTTCAGATCCTGGTGAACCGCGCCAGGACGCGCGGCGAACGGGAAGGCCGCATGATCCCGTTCTCTGCGATGTTCGATTCCCAATCTGACGCGGGCGAGCCGGCCGTTGACCCCAGCCAATTCAACGAGCATGACCCCGAATGGCCGGGCGGCTGGGCTACTCAGCCCCGTAATTGGGGTAACTCCACGCCCGAACAGTCGCTCCTATCCCGCGAATTCCGTGCCTTGGTTCAGGAGGCCATCGACGCCCTTCCTCCGAACCAAAAGGCAGTCATCACCCTTCGTGACGTCCAAGGCTGGACATCCGAAGAGGTTTGTAACATGCTTGGCGTTAGCGAGACTAATCAGCGAGTTCTCCTGCACCGCGCGCGGTCCAAGGTGCGGCAGGCGCTCGATCAGTATTTTGCGGCAAGATAGGCCGTCCCATGGACACCAACGCCAACGACATGTCGTGCAAGGAGTTAGTCGAGTTGGTTACCGACTATATCGAGGGCGCTCTTGCGCCCGCGGACCAGCGGCGCTTTGAACTCCACATCGGCAAGTGCGACTGGTGCAAGCTCTACATCGATCAGATCCGCCTCACAATCAAGGCCGCTGGCAAACTGACGGAAGAGTCCATCGATCCGCGCGCCCGCGAAGAACTTCTCGCCGTCTTCCGCAGCTGGAAGCATTCCTGACTATTCTGTTTTACAACCCCATTGGTACGGTCGGGCAGGCCAATTGTTGCGATTAGACTCGAGTTTTTAATCGCAACATTCGCAACTTTAGAATCCGGATTTTATATCTGGAAACAAAGCCTTTGGTAATTTTCTGATCACAACAAAAAAACTCCTTGTAACGCCAGCCCCATTTCCAGGACTTACCTGCAGTCGCTACGCTTGCGAATTTTAAAAAGGGGAAAATTCAATGAGAAATATTTTTGCTCTCGGAAAAAAGATGTATGACGAATTCGTTGCGGCCGTCTCCAACACTCAATCGCTCTTCCTTCTCCTCGTGCGCGTCTACTGGGGCTGGCAGCTTGCGCAGAATGGTTGGGGGAAACTACATAACCTCGACAACGTGACTCAATTTTTCGCCAGCCTCGGTTTGCCGGCGCCCGGCCCTACGGCTTTCTTTGTCTCGTCCTTTGAACTGGTCGGCGGAATTCTGCTCGCGCTCGGATTGTTTTCGCGCATCACGGCTCTTGGTATCGCCGTGGATATGCTCGTCGCCTACGTGACCGCCGACCGCGAAGCTCTCTTTGCGTTCTACTCCAATCCCGGGAAATTCTACGTCGCTGACCCCTATACGTTTCTCTTTGCCGGCCTCTTGATTCTGATTTTTGGTCCCGGCAAAATGGCCTTCGACACGCTTGCGGATCGCATCTCCAGCCGCGTCGCCCAGGGACCGGCCCTGCAAGTGTGCCCCGGTGGGCAGGCCGCAGATCGCGTTCACGTTCGCGTGGCTCTGTGACAAGCTCATGCAGCAGAAACAACCCGACCAAAGGTTCCAGTCGAGCCTTGCGCGTTACAAAACTTTCGCCCAGTACGACGAAATAGTCAGCCTTGAGAACTCCAAGAAGCCCGCAATTGATTGCCAATCGCTGCTCGTTGAACCGATTAGAGTCGGCATAGCAAGTCAGGCTCGACCGAAAATAAAAATTATGAAAAATTGAGGTAGCTCGGGAGGCTGGGAGATTGCTTGGCTGATTGAGTTATTCCTGCACCAGTGGAATTTGGGAAGCCAACTGGAGATCGATCATCGCAGCAATGCGGCGATCCAGTTGAAAGAAGCTAGCCGTCTCCTTGGCAGGTAACACAGCACGGACGATCGGCTGATATTTCTGGCGAAGCTCCGCCACGGACACATCCAAGTTCAAGAGACGTGTTGTCATGGTGTCCGCCTGCTCCGGTGTCAGAGTGCCGTAACTGTCGAAATACTCCTTGAGCAGATCATATTTTGTGTTATTGATCTTCACCAGGTCTGCGATGTACCGATCATAGATGGGCCAAAACTTCGTGGCTTGGTCCTCCGTGAGTTTCAAATTGGCCGCGATGACCTGCTTGCGGATCGAGCGAAGATCTTTTCGCATTAGCTCGATTTCCTGCGCTGTTGCGTCTTTGTCGGTCGTTTTGGATTGCGTTTGAGTGGTATTCTGACCAAAAACTGAAGAGCCTTGCGATAGGCAGACTCCTGCCACCAGAAGGGCAGCCCAAATGAAGTTTTTCACGGGTATTCTCCTTGTTCCTAGCGAGCATTTCGGCTAATGCTGAGGATATGCCGGCACGCCACTGAGTTTCTGCCGTCGGATGTCCAAGCCGGGCGCCTCGATTTTTCCCTTAGTCTTTTGACTTGTTTATCGGTGACGCCTTGTTGAGCGTACCTAGCAGTTTTGCTGCACTTGGTGGAGGCTTGACTGCTCCCTCCAGCACGATCGCTTTGGCATCGATTATTTTCCATACAGATGCGTGTTTGCATCGTTGTCGGGACGAAGGGTAGAACCCGCCAAAGAGACACCCACGAAAAGGCCCTCGCGCACGCGAATAGGTTAAGATCTCAGCGCGCATTGTGTGAACCCTTCCTTTTCCAATTTTTACAACGGCAACTGGAACCGATCGAATTCCAGAAGCGTGAGCGGCAAGACTCAAACTGATGTTTATGTGGGGGTTGTCGCATGAGCCGGAATCACTGCAGCGCAGTCTCACAAGAGCGTAAAGAAAAGTACACTAGCAGTTCTTACAGGTGCGAGTTTCCGGACGCACCTTCATGGTTAGTTGAGTGTTGATGGGGAGGCGGGCGCCGCTGTGATACAGTCCACGCCTCACATTCCATTCAACGTACAGACTGCGGTCCAACGCCTGATTAACTGGGTTACCGGACATCTCTAACAGGGTCGGCTCTGTCAAAGCTTTTTTGAACGAGCTTCTCCAGTCACTCTGAGGTGGAGAGTGCCTGTTTGTTTCTTTGCCCTCTGCCTCGACGACTGTGGCTCGT
>Ga0306920_100013530_pt1 | contig 11123 bp, 8 predicted proteins | sample flu12Cox44000170_FD_204666 | JGI IMG/M metagenome (GOLD analysis project Ga0306920, IMG submission 204666) | Lab enrichment of tropical soil microbial communities from Luquillo Experimental Forest, Puerto Rico - flux4day.12C.oxic.44.000.170 (v2)... | ecosystem: Environmental > Terrestrial >...
CCGATCGGCCTATTTAGCCTTCAAGGTGACAAGCCACAGCGGATCGCCGTTGAAGAGCACGGTCGGTTCAAAATGCTCCACCCGATCGTTGACCAAGGCCAGGAAGTCCTCCTGCCACAGCTCGATCGCGGGGACATCGGCGGCAAGCTTCGCTTGCATCTGCTTCAGATACTTGACACGATCCGCCAGCGCGGGCGCTGAGTGCTGCGAGTCGTAGAGTTGATCGATGCCGTTGTAGCGGGCGATGTTCAAGCCCGCGGGGGGAATCACGGCGCTGATGAACGACAGCGAGAACAGAAAGTCTGGATCCGGGGAGACGCTGGTGCCGAGGATCGACGCCGGCGTCGTCGGTTTGATGCGCTCCTGCACAAGCGTGCCGCGCTCGAGGGGACGCGCCTCCAGCTGAATGCCGATCTGACTCAGGCTCGCCGCGATGAACTGCGCGGAATTGATGTCCTTCGTATCGTTGTACGTCGTGAAGAAGCCGTGGACGGGCAAGGCGACGCCGGCCTCTTTGAGCAGCTCCTTGGCTTTGTTCACGTCGTAGATGTTCTCGGGGTTGACAGAGCTATCAAAGCCGATCATGCCCTTCAACATCATCCCGGCCAATCCCGGCGTTGCGAACCCATGCATCACCGACGTGATCAGCCCCTTGTAGTCGATGGCGTAGCGCATGGCCTGGCGCACCCGTACATCGTCGAAAGGCTTGACCGTCGTGTTGATTTCCAGGTATGACGTGGAGAAAGAGGGCCTCCTGATCAGCTTGACCCCCGGCGTGTTCTGATACTGCACCGCCGTCACAGGGTCGAGGGACTGATAGGAGGTGGCGATGTCGACGGCACCCGACTTGACCCCCAGGGCGGCCGTCTGGCTATCGCTGATCGCCTTGAAATCGATCTGCTCAATGCCCGCTTTCGGCCCCCAATAGTCGGGGTTTCGGACGATGATGACATCTTGGCCGGGGGTGATGGACTGGAGCATGAACGGGCCGGTCCCGACGGGCGTCTTTTCGTAGCCTTCACGCCCCAACTTGTCCCACGCCGACTTGGACAGCACCCAGCCGGTCGAGGGTTCCATGTCGACGAGGTTCCAGATGAACCCCTGGAAGGGGGTGTTGAGCCTGATGACGGCTGTGTAAGCGTCCGGACATGTGACGGCGTCGACGATCTTGGCATTCGTCTGCCAAAACGAGTTGTTTGTCGGGTTCTTATGGAGGTCCCAGGTGAACTGGACGTCGGCGCAGGTGAACTCGCCGTATCCGCGCTGCCAGCGGACGCCGCGGCGCAGCTTGAAGGTCCAAGTCTTGCCGTCCTGGCTCACCGTGTAGCTGGTCGCCAGGTGGGGGCTGATTTTGAACGTCGCCGGATCCACCGAGAGCAGGGCTTCGTAGATTTGATCCAAGATCAACGCGTCCTCGCCGGTCGTGGTGAATGCCGGGATCTTGCTGGTCCCCGTGGAGAGCATGGCATAGGTGAGCACAGACGGCGTGGCGGCCGCGCCGGTCCAGCGAGGCTGCGCCAGCGCCAAGAACAGCAGGACCACCCCACACCCAAGAACCGCATTGCGCCGGATCAGGTTCATCACTCTATCCCTCCTTGGCCTCGCGTGCGGCGCCGTCCAAGCGGATATGGCGACACGTCTCGAGCGGGCGGCGGGACATCGCCCCTTGCGGATCTATGTTTCCGCGGCATGATCTCTGGGCGATGCGGTGGCAACCGGTTCGGGTCCACACGCCGCGGCCTCCAGGGCGAACCATTTCGCAGCAGCGCCCCATCCTCCTTCGCCCCGCGGCCGGCGGCCCGCGACGATGTGCGCTGCCGATCGCAAGATATCTGCCGCGTCACAGCACGAGCAGGTCAATGACCTGCAGCAGAATCCACAAGACGGGCAGGCCCACTCCGAATACCCTGTGAAACCGATTGGCTTCCTCCGTGCGGTGCGTATCGATGAGATGGAGCAGGAATACGGTGCTTGCCACGGACAGGGTGAGGGCCACATAGTTCACGACCATGAATCTGTCCGCAAACGTGAGATAGCCGATGGACGGAATCGAAGAATTCAAGTTGAGGTGGAACAGCACCGCGCCGAGCAACGCGGAGGTGCTCACCGTCAGGCGTTGCATGACGCGGTCCGGGCCGAGCAGCAACGCCAGAAACCCCACCCCGACGAGAAACATCGCCGGCAGTATCACCTTGAAGAGCGCCGCGAGCGGCGGCCTGGCGATGATGGTAGAAAACGTATACCTAGAATAGCTTGCGCGAAAAGCGGGATAATAATGGTCTTCTACGCTCGCCTGCCACTTATCGGAGAACACCCACCCGGGAATGTTGAACGCGGGGTCGATTCCGGAGGTCTGCGGGTTGGAGACGTAGACCAGTTTGTCGTTGGGGAGAAGCGAATCCTCGATGGTGACGGACACGGGGTGCGTGTCAAATGGATAGCCGCGGAGGTCCAACGCCTTGCGCAGGGCGGCACGGAGCCGAAACACCTTGTGCGCGGGCAGATTGTCCTGGAGTTCCCGGGAGATCTCCTTCCCGTTCATGATCTCGAAGTTGTCGGGATGGCATGGCCGGTCGCAATCGAAGATCAGGTAGAGATCCATGTCGTAGGTTTCCGTGGCGATGTTCACGTCGCCCACTCTCAACAGCCAGACTCCCACGCCGACTTTAGTGGGTGCCGGCACGGCCATGGAGGACAGGACCGGTTTGGGGGATGCGTCTGTAGCCGGCGCCGCCTCTCCCATTCTCACAACTCGAAGATCCGTGCAGAAAGATCCCAGCGCGAGGAGGGACCCCAGAAGGGCGAGGACTCCCGGAAAGGCGGGATGGAGAATCCGGGCGAGCCATGAACGCGGCATGCGCTGCCCGAGCGGAGGGGACGATCTAACCTGTGGCGATCGACGGCCGCCCACATGCTCGCGGGCCATCAATCGGTGCGAAGCCGCGGATTCAAGAGGTCCTGGAGTCCATCGCCGAGGAAGTTGAACCCCAAGACGACGGAGAGAATCGCAAGGCCGGGGAACGTGGCCACCCACCAGTACTCGAACTTGGCCTGGCCGGCGGCGATCATGGCACCCCACTCCGGAGCAGGAGGGATGGCGCCGAGCCCGATGAACGACAGCGCGGCGATGAGGATGATCGCGTTGCCGATATCGAGGGTGGCCTTGACGACCGTGGGCGGGGCGGCATTGGGCAGCACGTGCCTGAGGAGGATACGCCAGGCAGGCGCCCCCAGGGCCTGTGCTGCCGCCACGTAGTCATTGGCCATGGCGGACAGGATCTGCCCGCGCATCAGCCGGCTGAACTCCGCCCACCCAACGAGCACGATGGCCAGCATGGCGTGGCTCAAGCCGGGTCCGAGCGCGGCCGTGATCGCCATCGCCAGGACAATCGACGGGAACGCCAGCACCACGTCGACGATCCGCATCAGGATCTCATCCACCCGGCCGCCGGCATAGCCGGACACTGCCCCCACGGCCGCCCCGAGACAGCTGGTGACCAGGATGACCCCGAGGCCGACCGGGATCGTAATACGGGCCCCGTAGATCACGCGGGCGAAGTTATCGCGCCCCGCTTCGTCGGTGCCGAAGAGATGGCTCGGGCTGGGAGGAGCGAGCCGGTTCATCACGTCCAGGTCGAGCGGACTGCGCGGCGTCAGGAGCGGCCCGAAGACGGCCGCAAGCGCCCAGGCGCCCACGATCGCGGCGCCCGCCCAAAGCGCGGCATTGCGGTGCGGTCTCGCCCGCCGCGCCGGCCGTGGCAGGCTCGCCGGTGTGCCGATTGTCAGCGACCGTGCCGCGCCGGCCACGGTGTTAGATTCTAATGCGGGGATCGAGCACGCCGTAGAGCAGGTCCACGATCAGGTTCACGGTGATGTAGATGACCGCGGTCAGCATCGTCACGCCCAGGATGGCCGGATAGTCGAGGCGGGTTGCGGCCGTGACCGCGTAGCGGCCGATCCCCGGCCAGGCGAACACCGTCTCCGTGAGGACCGCGCCCGAGAGGAGGCTGGCAAACGCCAGGCCGGTCACGGTGAGCACGGGGATCAGCGCGTTCCGGAGCGCGTGGAAGCCCACGACCCTGCGATCCTCCAGGCCCTTGGCGCGCGCCGTGCGAACGAAGTCGGCCTTCAGCACCTCGAGCAACGCCGAGCGCGTCGTCCGGGCGATGAGCCCCATGATGAACCAGCCGAGGACCAGGGCGGGCAGGACGAGATGCGCCAGCGCCGACAGGAACACGTCGACCCGTCCCGCGATGAGGCTGTCGGCGATCAGGAACCCCGTCACGGCCGGCGGCAGCGCCTGGCGGGGATCGACCTGCCCCGGCCCGGGCGCCCAGCGCAGGAGGTAGTAGAAGACGTAGAGGGCGATCAGGCCCGTCCAAAAGATGGGGGAGGCGGCGCCGACCAGCGACAGTAGCCGGGCGGCATGGTCCGCCGACCGATTATGCCGCACCGCCGCCCAGACGCCGAGCGGCACACCGAAGATGAGGCTGACGACGAGCGCAGCGCCGGCGAGCTCGATGGTCGCCGGCAGGAATTGGGCCAGATCGCGCAATACCGGCCGGCGGGTGGTAAACGACTCGCCGAGGTCGCCGTGCGCGACGTTCGCCAGGTAGACCAAGAATTGCTCCGGTAGAGGCCGGTCCAACCCCCAGCGCTTCATGTACGCCGCCCGAATCGACGGATCCTTGGTCGCCTGGTCGCTGAGCACCACAGCGAGCGGATCCGCCGGCACCATGTGCGCAACGAGAAAGGCGACGACGATCACCCCGAGGAAAGCAACCCCGGCGAACGCCAGTCGATGCCCGAGGTAACGAAAGAACATCGGCCGCCGGCTGCGGCCGCCTCAGCGGCTCAGCTTAGACAGCGTCACGAACCAGATCGGGTGGTATGCATAGCCCTTGATGGCCGGGTTGAGCCCAACGTACGCCTTGGGCTGGATCAGCAGGATAAATGGGACGTCGTCGAGGACGGTCTTCGTGAGATCCTTGTAGATCTCCGCGCGCTTCTTGGGGTCGAGTTCACGGTCGCCCGCCCCCACCAGGTCGGTGACCTTGGAATCGTCATAGGCGACCCGGTGGGCCGCCGCGCCGCCTTTCTTGTAGAACGCATCCGCGTAGGGGTGAGGATCCAGGTAATCCGGAGACCACGTGGCCAGCATGAGCGCCGGCTTGCCCGCGCGGTAGTCCGCGATTCCCACCGAGCGCTCCTTCGGGTCGAGGGTGACCGCGATGCCCACGGCGGTGAGATCGGCTTGGAGCTTCGCCGCCAGCGGCTCCGCCGGCACGCCGAGCAGCGGGGCGGTCCAGTAGGAGAGCTTCACCGGGAACCCGTTGGCATAGCCCGCCTCGGCCAGCAGTTGCTTGGCCTTGGCGGCATCCTGCTTGCGGGCCATGCCCGCGTCGACGCCGAGGAGCCCCAAGGGGATCATCCCCGGCGTGCGCACCGCGGCCCCGCGCACGAGGCCCTTGATGATCCCGTCATAATCGATGGCGTAGGAGATCGCCTGCCGGACGCGCTTGTCGGCGATCTCCTTCGACACCTGGGGGTTATTGTTGAGGGCCATGTAGACCTGGTTCATGGAGAGGCCCTCCAGGACCTTGATCTTTGCGCCCGGCGCGATCTTGGCCACAATGTCGGGGTCGAAGTCATGGGCAACGTCGGCGTCCCCGCGCTCTACCATCTCGCGTTGGGTGGTCCCGTCCTTGACGTGGCGGAACACGATTCTCGCAAAGTAAGGTTTGGGAGCCCAGGAGTTCGGGTTCCGTTCCAGGACCGCTTCCTCGTTCTTCTTGAAGGATGTCAGGATGTAGGGCCCCGATCCGGCCGAGTGCTCGTTCAGCCACGCGGTGGCCTTGTCCTTGTCTTTGGCATCGTCGGCATCCGTGCCGCCCTGGGCGATCACGGTCTTCGAGTCGACGACCCCACAGGGCACCGCCGCTAGAGCAGCCATGAACGACGCATCCGGCGCGGAGAGGATGATCTTCACGGTGGTGTCGTTCACCGCCTCGACGTCCTTGACCGAGTCCATGAAGAAGGACGGGTTGTCCTTCAGATGGCTGAGCCGCCGAAAGGAGAAACGGACGTCGTTTGCGGTGAGCGGGTTGCCCGAGCTGAACTTGACGCCTTTCCGCAGGTGAAAGGTGTACGTCAGCCCGTCCTTCGAGATCTCCCACGTCTCGGCCAGCTTCGGCTGGATCTTCGTAAAGTCGGGTGCATCCACGGTGACCAGCGTGTCGTACGCCGACTCATCGATCATTTGCGCGGTGTATTCGTACTGTCGGCTGACGTCATTGGTGACGTAGTCGTCGATGTTGCGGGCGATGATAAGCGTTTGCTCGCGGCTTTGGCTCTGGACGGGAATGCTCCAGAGACCGGGAGCCGCCAAGGCGAGAAGGATCAGAAGAGAAAGAGGGATGAGCCGTGAGCGACGAGCGGCACTCGATTGGCAGGACCACATGATCATCGCCTCCTTGCGAATCAACGCAAGTACCCGCACATTACGGGGCGCTGTCCCAGACTCCTCTAACCGGTGTCGAGCAGCCCACCATTTCAGTCACACGAAGAAAGCCGCCAGGAGGTTCTCGCGGGCTGAAGGCAACCCTTGGAAGGTAAGATGGGACTGGCGACCTCATCGGAGACGAAAAAGGCGAGGCGCGGGTGGGTGAAAACCAGACCGACCGCAATGTTTTCAGCACTGGCTGATCAGCGAAAAGAGCCGCGCGGTGCCCGCACGCTAAAGCGGGTTTCCCGTTACGATTTTAGGGGCCGGGCCTTCTTTGACTCACCTCGATACAAACAAATGACTTCACCGTCGCCCGGCGTTCACCGCAGTAGACCAGTGATCTTGGACCCGCTGGCGACATCCCTGTGATGAGACCCTATCTATTTATCCTCGTGATCTTTGCCCCTTGGAGTGACAGGTTGGCAATAAGGCCTGACTGGTCCAGCGTGAATGCCATGATTGGTCGGTTGAGCTGCGCGGAATTGACGGCGCCGGAGGCGCCGACGTTAACGAGTGTAATGTCTCCATTCAAGCCGACCTGCCACGACTTGTCCGTCCTGGCATCCCGCCGGAACTCGGTGAGCGGGGGCTGCGTCATGAACAGGATAATAACGGCCTTAGCCTGCGCACCGGCGATCAACCCGAAGGCGGCGGACCCGATGCTGTAATAGGCTACGCTGGTGCCCTGGATGCGGAGCGCACCCTCGCCATACGATCCCCCGACAATGAACCCGGCCTGAATGATCTGCGGGAAAACAAGAACGCCCTTAGCCTGCTTGAGAGCCTCAGTGGCACCTTCGTGCTTTTGTTTAAACTGTACAAGGATCTTGTCCACGCTCGCATCGATATCTGCCGCCGTAGCGGCATGGGAAAGATCCGGCAGCGCCAGGCAACCGAGAAGGACGACACAGATTGCCGCCACAAAGCTCAAATAAAACCCACGTGTTCGCATCGTTACTCCTCTCCCGTGGCAGTCCACGATATCGATCCCAGAATTTCCGCCTCGCGTGCATAGTGGCAGTTTGAAGCTCGAGGCGGGCAACGTCTCTGTCGCAAAACGAGCTTTGATGTAGATGTTCCCCAGAACTGTCTTCGGCAACCTACGGGATTCTCCCTCCTCGTCCCGCTTGGACGACGCAGACGGCTCTGTTCAACCTCTTGGCCGCGGGGGTGCCGAGCAATCCGTGCCCGTCGCCGAAAGGGCACCTGAACGACCGCGCTCGCGGCCTCATCGTACCCAAGCCGCTGCGCGAGGAAATATCGCTAGGCGGTTCGCGCGATGATCCGCCCGCCGTAGGAAACGGCCCGCGCGCGGTCGCCCTCGTCGATCAAAAACCGCACGTATTGCTCGGTGCCGCGCGTGTTGACGACGAACGCGTCCGGGCCAACCGGCCGGCCGCTGAGGCGGTCGCCGTCGGCTTCAATCACCAGCCGGCCGTCGATGGGGGCGATACGAAGCACCGTCCCTTCCCGCGATCGGTACTCGCCTGCGTAGGCGGCGAGGCGCTCTTCGGGACAGACAAAGTCCGGGTATGCGATCGCCGGCGTCTCCGGCGCGACATCTTGCAGCGCGTTCAGCAACCCGTGAGCGAGGGCCCGGACGGGCGCATCTGCCAGGTTGGCCAGCGCCGCGACGGCGAGTCCGTGCGAAGGCGCGACCGCCACGTGCGCGGAGATGCTCCGCCGGCCGCCGCCGTGTTCGATCAATGGCCCGCCGCGGTAGTCGGGAAGCACGCTCAGGCCATATCCATATCCCTGGGCAGGGCCGACCATCAGATGCGGTCGGATCATTGCGGCGACGCTGGACGGCGAGAGAATCCGTTGCCGGAGAACCGTGCCGCCGGTGCGATAGAGTTCCAGATAGCGCACCAGGTCCGTGACGGTCGAGCAGATGCCGCCGGCAGGATTCCAGGTGTCGGAGTACCACCACGTCCGCGCGGGCACGATCTCGCGCCGTCCATTTCCCTTGCGAACGATATACGGGGTCGCCACACCTGTCGCGGGGGTCACCCCCGTGGACGGCCACGGGGGCGCCGGACCGAACGCGGTACGCCTCAGCCCGGCAGGCTCAAGGATCTCCTCCGTGACGTACTGGACATACGACCGGCCGCTCACCCTGGCGACAACGGCGCCCAGCAGTGCGTACCCCTCGTTGCAGTAGCTGAACTGCGCGCCTGGCGGTCCGAGAGGCGTCCAGTCGCCGCCGGCCAAATAGGCCATGAGATCTTCTTGTGTGTCGATGGGCGCCCTGGCGTCGACGGCAACAGGCGGCGTTGCGCCATCAGGATCGGCGCGCGCGCTTGCGCCAAACGCGTACCAACGCGACGGCAGTGGTGGGAATCCCGGCGTGTGCGTGAGGAAGTGATGAATGCGGATCGCCGCCGCGTCTGCGCGCGGCATCCGAAACTCGGGTAGGTACTCGAGCACCGGGTCCTCGACCGTGAGCCGCCCTGTGTCCGCAAGCCGCATGATTGCGGCGGCCGTGAACGATTTCGTGACGGACGCGATTCCAAAGACCGTGTCCGGATCGGCGGGGATGCCACGCTCGACGTCGGCCGAGCCGAAGCCGCGCGCGTACACTACGGCGCCGTTACGCGAGGCCGCGACGGCGGCGCCGGGCACTCCTTGCCGTTCCAACAGACCCTCGGCGTAGAGCTCGAAGGCCTTCACCAGCATACGGTTGCCCGGAACGATGTGGCGGTGAGCACGTGCGAGCCGGGAAGTCAGTACGCCGTGGCGCTGCCCTTCCTGGAGCCGATTGTCGACCGGCCATTCAGCTCGCCCAAGGTTTCCAAGACCCACCGGTTGAACTGGTGGCACCCCCATTCCTGGGGAACAAAGATGCCGCTCGTGAACTCCCGACAGTGCAGGCCCTCTTGCTGCCACTCGCAGTTGCGCGCGTCTTGGCGGTTTGTGAGGTCCCAGAGAGCGACGTAGTGGTCGAGGTTGAAATCCGGCCGGCGCATGCTCTCCACCTCGAAGAGCCAGTCATAGATCATGCGGACGCTCTCCGGCCCCGTGGGGAGCATCTGGTGGGAGTTCACATAATCCGGATGAACGTTGAGGAAAAAGTTCGGCCGGAACGTCTGCGCCTTGTAGAGGATCTTCCGCTCGTCTTCGGAGAGCCCCTTAAAGGGCGGGATGTGGGACGTGCCGTCCATCGTCAGCGTGACGGCCCTGGGATTGTACTCGGACCTGAGCTCCTTGGCAAGGTTGCCGGCCGCGTCGGTGCGCAGGCCCCAGGCACCGCCCTCCCAGTATGCGGTGACGATCCCACACAATTCCGGGTGGACGCCGGGGCAGTGGAAGCATTCCGAGAAGTTTTCGAAGAGAATCTTCCAGTTGGCCTTGACGTCCATGACGATACGCTTGCCGATCCGCAGCTCCGGAAAGCCGTAGTTTTTGAACCGTTCCGGCATCGCGCCCAGTGCGTCGGAAAGGGGGCCGGCGTCCTCGCCGGCCAGATTGACAAAGACGAAGCCGCCCCAGGTGTCGATGGCGACCTGAAAGAGAGTGTAGTTTCCCATCTCGAAATCGGGAGTCTCCATCTGGCGAGGCGTCGCGACGAGTCGGCCGTCCAGGTCGTAGGCCCAGGCGTGGTAGGGACAAACGATTCGGCGGCCCCGCAGGGTCCCTTTCTCTTCGGTGCAGAGGATGGAGCCGCGATGGCGGCACGTGTTGTGGAAGGCTCGGAGCTTCCCTTCCAAATCCCGAAGAATGACGATCCCCTGGGGACCGATCTTGATGACCTTGAAGTCCTTGGGATTGGGGAGCTCTTCTTCCCGGCAAGCCATGACCCACATGTTGTACCAGAACACTTCCAGCTCGCGCTCGAAGTGCTGGGGATCATAGTAGTAGCGAGCGGGGATGCTCGCTTCAACCCTCTTCAGGGGTGTGCGCCTGTTATTGTCGGTTCCGACCTGCCCTGGCCCCTGCATGTCCCCTCCCGGAGCGGCAGCTTTAGTCGAGGCTGCGGAGCACGGGCATCACAGCGTGCCCCTCTGGGTTCTTAACTACATGGTTTCCCGTGCGACGCGCGGTTGCCCTTGGCGATGGCATCCGCCTCGGACATATACTCCCCTTGTTTCGTTTTCCCGTACCACTGGTCGTTGGCACAGCGGTAGACATGCGAGGCGGTATTCACCCAGACTTTGCCAGGGCCGCCACCGGGACCGGCTTGCGTTGCGGTAGGCTCGAACCGCCCCCGCGCCGGCCGCAGATACCTTTCTATCTTACCAGAACCTGCATCAACTGTCAGCGCGGGGAAGACACGCATCATCGCAACATCGCTTGTTGGTCCGTTGTCGCGCCGCGTCCCCACGGGTGCGTTAGGCCGTCCGCGCCTCAGCGATCGCGCAAAAGCCGCCCAAGACACACCTCGCGACCAGATGCACACCGTCGCCAGAGGAGGGCGGCGAGCGGGAATGCTCCCGGCCGCCCAAGGGCCCGGCGCCCGGCATGGTGAATGTACGTTGTCACTCGTTGCACGCGGGCGAACCGAACCGGTCGGTCCGGAACGCCCCCGGGGGAGTGCTCAGATGAACCTGGAGGTGCTCATCCAACTGGCGCCGCAGCAGTTGGTGAATGGCCTCACCATCGGCTCGGTGTATGCCCTGAT
>Ga0306920_100013531_pt1 | contig 11123 bp, 12 predicted proteins | sample flu12Cox44000170_FD_204666 | JGI IMG/M metagenome (GOLD analysis project Ga0306920, IMG submission 204666) | Lab enrichment of tropical soil microbial communities from Luquillo Experimental Forest, Puerto Rico - flux4day.12C.oxic.44.000.170 (v2)... | ecosystem: Environmental > Terrestrial >...
CCGGTTCAAAAAACAAATCAAACCGATGGATAAAGCCAGTGAATCGGTGCTCGCACTGAAACCTGTGACGTTTCAGTACAAGAGCGACAAGAGTGGCACACCGCAGTTTGGTTTGGTCGCTGAGGACGTTGCGCGAGTGAATCCCGATCTCGTCGTGCGCGACAACAATGGCGAGATCTACACTGTGCGCTACGAAGCCGTGAACGCGATGTTGCTCAATGAATTTCTCAAAGCGCATCAGCGAATCGAAGAACAGGACAAGCGAATTGAACAATTAACTGCACAGCTAAAAGAGCAGGCGTTATTGATTCAAAAAGTGAACGACAAGGTGGAACTGAATAGAGCCGCCCCGCAAGCGGTTCTGAACAGTCAATAATGTCTGCCGACAACTTACCAATCTTTGAACTCGCCCTTGTGCTCGTGCGTCTCGGTCACGTTGCCAGCCGCATCATAAACGCGAATCACAGCATCGGCTGAACGGCTGTAGAACTTCGCGTAGCCGCATCCGGTCCGCGTCGCACTCAAGCCCCAAATTTTGGAACTTCGTTCCGCGGTTTCCGTAGAACAATATAACCACGAATATTTCGTACGAAGATACAACTCAGTGCGCTCTATAGAGAGCATGGGACTTATGAGACGAGCCAAGAAACGCTGGATAAAACCAATACTGAAAACCGTTCCGATCTTTTTCGAGTGCACCTGCTACGCAGGCGCCGTCTGATCGAATGTAATATCCCGCCTCCGATCTTACGCGGGTGGGCACAAAAAGTCCGCTAAAGGCGTATTAGTTCTTAAGAATTTGCTTTATTGAAGGCGGTCAATTTGCGCACGAAATACGAAACAAAGAATGAAGGAGATTTTGCCTTGGGTAGACCTTATGAAGCCCAGGGCTCTGGCGTCTGCGAGGTGATTTCTTCCGCACATTTGCCCTGGCGATTCGTTAGATCAGTGCGCGAGGGGTGAAAATTAAACCAGAAAGGGAACACATCACATGATTCTGCTGGCGGCCGTATTGATGATGGTCCTCTACCTTCTGATCATCGTCGGCGGTTTATGTTATGTGGGGCAGCGCTGGCGTCATGATCGGGCGCGTTTCGCGCAATGAGCACTCCTTGAAATCGCCCTTGCCGTCGTGCGTCTCGATCACTTTGCCAAGCCGCATCGTAAACGCGAATCACGGCATATCTGATCGGCTGTAATTGTGGGCATATCCGATTGCATTTGCTGGCAGCATTCGTTCCGTCTTACCACAGCCGACCGAACGTCAGCGCTCCGAAATCAGATCGACGCGGTCGGACTTTATAAACGTGCATGGGAGCGGTTGGCTCGAGCGATTGGTTAGGCGTGCCCTGCAGTCCCGGCCTTGGAAGCCATGTAGTCCCATAGCGATTCGCCTTCAATTTCGCCGTATCCTTTGGCCTCCGTTGTCGTCATATCGGTAAAGTAGAAGTCGTATTGCGTCTGTCGCTCATGATACAAGGGCGTTGGGCAGAAACACTTCTCATACCACTCAGCTAGGCCTGGTGCTGTCAGGACAGCCCTTTTCATGGAGGCGACAATTTCCTCTCTGTCGGGTCGTTGTTTGGCTACCGTTCCGTCAGTCAGTTTCCGGTAGAACTTACCAATGGTTTCGTCGATGAGCCTTGCTTTGACTTTGTAGATCATGGTGCCCCAACTTTGTTCGACCTTGGTTCTGAATTAGACTGCAACTTGCAATCTATCTCTGCCTCCATAAAGGGCAGTCTGCCGGAAAACACGGCAAGTTGGCAAGTGCTATCGGTGGCGGCGTGTATGCCTGCGGTGAGGCACTGGCGTGTGGTGAGGACTTGGTGACGGCGTCGACTCCGGTGTAGCTATCGGTATTGCCTTCAGTGCAGGCACTTCTGTGGGAGTGGGCGTCAGGGATTGTTCCGGCGTTGGACTTGATTGAGCAGATCGCCGGGAAGCGACCAGTGAATCTGTTAACACTTCCAAGCGCCAAACGAACATCCCTAAGACGATTATTAAGGTCACTAAGATTACAGCCAGCACAACAGTCACTATCGCAAGGACCTTGATCCAGCCGACAGACGGAGTTCCGCTTGCTGACTGCGGCATGGCAATAATTTAAATGGGGAGTGCGACGTGATACGAGTAAAAAATCGTTGCCATGTGGAGCGCAAAAACGGCAGAATCCTCTGCGTGAAACGCTATTGGGAAATAATCGCTGACAACCTCAGCAGAGGCGGATGGAGTTACGGCTACGTCTCAGCGGTGGACCGTGAAGGGCGAACAATCTGGATTGCTGACGCACATCGCGGCGACGGAAAGCGTTTCGTCGTACGTGCGAATGGAAAGCTGACCGCGTTTCTGGAACTCGAATCGGCGGTTCGCGCTGGTGCGAGTGTAACATGCACAGGAAATCGCGGAGCGGGAGCGGATGGCATATCAGGCGAAGCCCTATATAGAAATTAGGCGCCGTCTGACTATACAAGTTCCGACGGTCTTTGTAAGACACTTCAAATCAAACGGATCTGAATCAGGCGGACGATGCTCCCCCGCTAGGTTCTTCGCCTCCTCCAGACCCCGCAACTACTCAGAATCAACTCAGCGAGGAAAAGAAAGGAAGAACCATGAATCCATTAATTCAGTTAAAACAAACAACTTTAATATTTCTGGTCGCGTTTGGGCTTGGCGTCACGTGCATCGGCACAGTAGCCGGTGCGGACGTGAGCGACGCGACTTGGATCAGCAATGTCTATGGCGTTACTACGCAAAACGGCACTACGGCGCCGGTGATCGTGTCTGCGGACGGCCAACTGGGCACGGTTGCCTCCTCGGAGCGGTTTAAGAAGGACATCGCAACCATGGAGAAAGCCAGCGAAGCAATCCTGTCGCTCCGACCAGTCACATTCCATTACAAGACGGACACGAAAGACATACCGCAATTTGGTTTGATTGCCGAAGAAGTGGAGCGCGTTAATCCAGACCTCGTCGTACGCGATCAGAATGGTGAGATCTACAGCGTGCGCTACGAGCAGATCAACGCAATGTTACTCAACGAGTTCCTCAAAGAGCACCGGGAAGTCGCGGAGTTGAAGTCAATTGTCGCCGAGCAACGGAAAGGCATGCAACAGATGGCGACCGAACTCAAGGAGCAGGCGGCGAAAATCCAGAAAAGTGAGCGCACAGCTTGAAATGAGCAAACCTGCACCGCAAACCGTGCTGAACAATCAGTAAAGCACCGAGCTACCCTGAAGTGGGAATCAACGCAAGGTCGGACGGGTTGTGCACGATTTGCCGTTTGATAGCAACGGCATATAAGCATTCAGAGCTCCCCATCGCGTGTAGGGCGATGCCCTACGGCCTGGAGAATAGGAAAGTTGTTGACTGGCCTCCCGCCGGAACGGCACGATAACTCCTTGCGTCAAGTCTGCCAGCAGCGATAAACCGCCCCCCTGACATTCTTCCCGCTCGGAAAAACTGCGAAGGGTTCACTCGCAAATAACGGTTAATCAAAAACAAGGATTAAATCATGAAAATGTTCAGATTGTTTGTTGCAATCGCACCCGTCTGCATCGCGCTTTCACCGAGTGCGCAAGCGGTCGTCCCCGCGCCGGACGGAGCCTATCCCAACTTCACCACGGCGGAGGGACAAAACGCGCTTAAGGATCTTACCACTGGTGCTGCAAACACAGCGCTTGGCGCATACTCTATGTTTAGCACCACGACTGCCAGCTTCAATACCGCTGTTGGCGCTTTGGCGCTGGACCTCAACACCGGAGATTTAAATACGGCTGTTGGCGTTGCAGCGCTTTTACTCAACACCGGCCCAAACAACACGGCCGTTGGTGTAGACGCGCTTGGTTTGAACACGACCGGCGCATCTAACGCTGCTGTGGGTTCCTTTGCGCTCTATAACAACACTGACGGATTCGACAACACGGCCATTGGTTTTCAAGCGCTCTTTTCTCACACCGGTGGTGAACGCAACACGGCAGTCGGTTTTGAGGCGCTCCTTTCCGCAACCGGAACCGATGACAACACAGCCATTGGAGCTGAGACTCTCCATAACAACACAATAGGCTTCGGTAATACGGCGTTGGGTTGGCTGTCTGGCGCCAACGTCATCGATGCACACGGTGTTACTTGCATCTCGCATACAGGTCAGAACGTGAGCAGCACCACCTGGATTGGCAACATCTACGGCGTGGCGCCGCAGAGCGGCACTACAGCGCCTGTAGTTGTATCCGATGGTGGTCAGCTCGGCACCGTCGCCTCCTCGGAGCGGTTTAAGAAGGACATCGCGAGTATGGAGAAAGTCAGTGACGCAATCCTGTCACTTCGACCGGTCACATTCCACTACAAGACCGATAGCAAAGACACACCGCAATTTGGCTTGATTGCCGAAGAAGTCGCAAAGGTGAATCCGGCGCTGGTGCTGCCTGATAAAGAAGGAAAACCATTCACCGTTCGCTACGACGCAGTGAACGCGATGTTGCTCAATGAGTTCCGCAAAGCACATCGACGAATCGAGGAGCAAGAAGCGATCATCGCTAATTTGCAAAGGCAAATTGAAACGCTTACGGCTGGGTTACAGAAAGTGAGCGCACAGCTTGAAGTGAGCAAACCCGCACCGCAAATGGTTCTGAGCGATCACTAAAGCTACCGAGCTATTGTGTAGAGCAAACCTAATAGGACGGATTGTGCGCGATTTGCCGTCTGATGGCAACGTCGGTTAACCGTTCACGGGCGTTGGCTTCATCGGCTGGCTAGGTCGGCTTTCGGCTGGGCATGAGTGGCACAATTTCGCCGCGGCGAACGGCGACCACGATGAGAATCGCCGACATAATTGACGCCATGGCGATGGCCCAGATCGAGGATTCCAGTCCATAGTTGCCACCTGTCCATAGTGGCGAGCCGGTCAGTGTTCCTTCAACAATGGCTGGGCGCGCGGCGTGCCCCGACACCCGGACGCCAAAAATGAAGTCCTCGGCAAAATTCCATCCAAAGTGCAACCCAATCGGTAACCACAGTGTTCGCGTAGCAAAATAAGCCGCAGCGAGCAGCACTCCCGATTCGAGAATGATTGCGATCGATGCAGCTAAAGACGCATTGGGATTGAGTCCGTGAATCGCACCGAACACGACCGCTGAGACGAGGACGCCGATCCAGGTGCCGAAGGTTTGTTCGGTAACACGAAAGAGCAATCCACGAAAAGTAACTTCCTCCCAGATGGCCGTGCCCAAAGCGAAGATGACGGCTGACAAGACACGATTTGGGAACCCAACTCCACTGATTTGGTAATGACCGGCAAAGTAGAGCATCAGTATGAGCAAAGCGAACCAAACCAGACCAACGAACGTGCCTAGTGGAAGCAATGAGACACGAAAATGCGAGAGCTCAGTCGCCTTCCGCTTTTCAATCAGCCGTACGAACAGGATATAACTGGCGATCGAAACCAGACCCTCGAGTGCGAATATAATAATCCCAGAAACGTGGAGGGGGGTCAGGAACTGAGGCGCAAGACCGGCAATCCAAACAACCACAAACCCGAGAAGACCAAGGAGGAAACGCTTCATGACTTAGGAGGGTCGAATCGCGTCTTATCAATACACGGTGAAAAGAGCGATATTAATCCGCGGTCGATAGACCTAACGAGAATTAGATTGCAATTTGTCGTCTATTTCTTGCTCCATAGAGGGAAGTGTCCCGTAAAAGGCGGCAGGATGGCAAGCCCGCAAAAGGACATTCACGGTCCGCAAACCTCGCCGGCCTGGAATCCCGGCATCATGTGATCGGCTGCGAAACTCTTCGCCCGCAAAAGTTGTCCGCAATCGGAGGGCAGAATCATAAGACTGCCTGGTATCCCGCTTGCGATTCAGGCACACCGTTCTAATGGCGTAACCCAAAAGAATGCTTTATTGCTAGGTTGATGACGAGCTACCGCGATCAGGGCATCGCGCCATTCGATCGCGAGGCATCACCCGAGCTAGAGGAACCGCGTGAACCGCTGCAGCGCGCCTTGGCTGGCCAGCACGCCAATCTTCGGTGCCGGGACACTGGCCCAGAACGGGTACCTCACACCGGTCAGTCGATTGATGATGATCGCCTGTAATACGAGCAGGGCGACTGCGGCCTCGAGGACGACGAGGTACGCCGGCCTGCTGACCACGCCAAGGGACACGATCAACGTTGTCGCCGCCGCCGGAGGATGCGGAACGTTTAGGCGAATCATCAACGCTCCAGTTGTAGCCAGGGACAGGGCCGTGGCGAGAATCCTCGCCCAGCCCAGCTCCGTGACGATGGCCGGCCCGGCGTGCTGCAACCCTGTCACCCACAGGGCTGCGTATCCGCAGGCGATACCGATGGCGTGACCGCACAGCGCGTTCCGCGGGCTCGCTGCTGGAGTTGTGGGTGTGAAGAACACCAGAAACGCGGTGGCCCCAAGCGAGGGAAAAATGAACGGCGTCTGGAAGACCACCGCCAGCCCGCAGAGGATACCAATACTGATGAAGCCGTTGATGAACATGAACAGCGCCCACATCCGGGCCAACCTCGTCGTGCGGATCGCGTTCGCTCGGACCTGCTGCTGTCCTGTCAAGGACAATAGGTCTTTTAGTGTCTGTCGCTGCGCGAGGATCTTTTGGAACTCCGCCTTCGGGATTCGGAGAAGCATGGTGTCCTCAGACGCGCGAAGGCTCGCGTTGCGACGACCGGAGTGGCCGGGCAATAACGACTGCTCACCGACGTGGTCAAGCTCTTTGAGCTGCGCCAGGACGACTTCGTCACCGTTCCGATCGATGGCGAAGACCTGCACCGAACCCCGGACGACCACGTAGGCGCAGTCGCCGGCTTCGCCTTCCCGGAAGATGAGCGCCGAAGCGGGGAACTGGACGACCTGCGCGACCTCGGCGAGCGCGCGGAGTTCGCCTGCCTCGAGTTCGCTGAACAGAGCCAAGCGCTGGAGGAATTGTTCGCGTTCCGGCGCAATCATGATTCGTTCAGAATACAGGGAGCATTAAGGGCCTCTAAGGCGGGAAGAATGCGGTCAGTCCTCGCTTTTAATGGAATTAGCGGCGTTCGATCAATACGAAACGTTATGTCGCTCGGCGGACGATTTGGCGAAACGCATCTGACAGGTGTCCCGCGCGCACCTGGTTACTTGACCCCTCGTTTGCAGGCCGAGATAATGCGACCGTGCTCACCACTGATGCGGCGCACCAGGCCTCCGACATCGAGTTCGACTCGGACGGGACCACGCTTCGCGGGTGGCTGTATCGCCCACGAGTCGGCGCGGCAGCCACTCCTGTTGTGGTTATGGCGCATGGCTACAACTGCATTAAGGAGCTCTACCTCGACCGATACGCAGCCGCCATTGCGGACGCGGGCCATGTCGTACTCGCCTACGACCACCGCAACTTCGGCGAGAGCGACGGCGAGCCTAGGCAGGAGCTGGACCCGTGGGTGCAGGTCCGCGACTACCGCAACGCGATCACCTTCGTGCAGACGCTCGACGGCGTCGACCCCGAGCGGATCGGTATCTGGGGCACGAGCTACGCGGGCGGCCATGTCCTTGTCGTCGCCGCGATCGACCGCCGCGTGCGCTGCGTCGTCGCGCAGGTGCCGACGATCAGCGGCTGGCAGTCGACACTCCGGCGAATCGCGCCGCAGGCGTTTCCTGCTCAGCGCAACGCTTGGGACGCGGACCGCCTCGCGCGCTACAAAGGGAATTCACCAAAAATGGTGCCGATGGTAGTCGACCCCGCCGCGGGCGGGGCGGCCTCACACGCGAGTGCGGACGCGTGGGACTTCTTCAGCGGCAAGAACGCTCCGCAGGAGGACCGATGGCGGTTTAAGAAGTGGCGCAACGAGATCACGCTGCGCTCGCTCGAAATGTACTCGGAGTACGAGCCCGGCACATTCATCGAGCGCATCGCCCCCACCCCCCTCCTCATGGTGCTCGGCGACGCCGACGTCGTCTGTCCCACTGACCTCGGTCTGGCGGCGTTCAACCGCGCCGGCGAGCCCAAGCGGCTGGAGCTCTACCCCGGCGGTCACTTCTCGGCCTATACCGACCAGTTCGAGCGCGCGGCGACGGCCGCGACCGACTGGTTCACGCAGCACCTGCGACCCCAGGCTACAATATCCGGTGGCTCCGCAGAGTAGCGAGTGTCGCCCGCGCCAAGACCCACGCCGCGTACCGACTAGTTTACGTTCTTGGAATCTGAAACCGCCCTTGCGCTCGCCTTGTTGCACTGATTTACGCAGTAGATGCGCCGGCATAGCTCAGTTGGTTCAGAGCGGCTGATTTGTAATTCAAGCCTAACGAGTTGCGCATGTTTTAAGAGCGTTGCAATGCGTGTTTTCCATAGGCGAACCTGACGAGTGCAATTTGCAATGCGGGTCATACAATTGCGCAGTTTTGCAGCAAAATATTATCCGACCGTAGAAAAAACTGTGAAAAAATCGGGGGTTCCTCTTTTCCCCGAAGCGGAAGTTATGCAAAGCTTTAACTCTCGAATGATAGACCCGACCAAGACTCAGCACAAAAGCATAGACGACATCCGGCGGGACCGGGCGCGCCGTTTGACGCAGCGCGTTCTGAGACACCAGCGCCATCTTCAAGAAATTGGGCGGGAAGTGAAGGGGATTAAGAGGATTGCCGCGAAGCATGTGAAACGACATCGCTGAATCTTCCGCCTGACGCCCGGCGTAGTCGGAAATTTCGGTGCCCTCGCCTGTGCGCGTCGAATCGTAACGAGTGAAACGAAATCTCGCTCGCTTCACCCGCTTGGTTGCGGCCTTTGCCGGTACTTTTATGTCGGTGCGGTAGTGGCCTTAGGATTGACTCGCAAGATAGGGGCCGCCGATCTGCGGAAGATCGCTATAAGTTGTGTTATAATTCGCGCGTGACGCGGAGGAGCGCTCGGTTCTGGTTCGTGTATTTTCTGGCCTGGCGCTTTGCTCGGAGTTGGTGTAGTCATTGCATGCGAACGATTGCCGTGGTCGCCAAAGCGACGGATCCGGCTCGTAGCAATACATCTGTTGCTGGCCATTACCTATTTCGCTGGCTGGATGGCCGGATTACGACTCATTCACTGGTTACAGTCCGAGTTTTGGCACGGTGCGCCGACCAGTATCTCCGCACCGTCGTTCGATATCGGAATGATCAGTACGATGATCGTTTATGCCGCAATCGCGTCGGTCGTATATGCAATTCGAGCAACGGAGCGGCTTCAAGCGGAACAGACGCGGGTCGCGCAGTTGGAAACGCTGCGCACTCGAGCCGAACTTGACGCACTGCGCACGCAGCTCAATCCGCATTTCCTCTTTAACACGCTGCACTCGCTTATGGCCCTCGTTAGGCACGACGCCAAAGCAGCCGAAGAAGCTTTGGAAAAGCTCGCGACGTTGTTGCGGCACACGTTAAAAAGCTCCAATCATAGCGGTGACGTTACGCTGCGCGAAGAGATCGAGTTTGTTCGCGATTATCTTAGCTTGGAAAAAATTCGATTTGGCGAGCGATTGCGCATCGAGGAGAACATTCAACCAGAGGCTCTCAATTGCCTTCTGCCATCGCTCAGCCTTCAGCCCTTGGTCGAGAACTCGATTAAACACGCAATCGCAAACCAGCCGAGCGGCGGGTTACTAAGGATCAATGCAAATCGACGTGACGGAGTATTGATTTTGGAAATCGCAGACGACGGGCCGGGCGCGACTTCGGATGCGGTGGCTAACGCCACCGGATCAGGGCTGCAAATTGCCCGAAAACGACTGGCAGTCCGGTACCAGCAGCACGCAAAATTCGAAATCCAGACGCTACTGGGACGTGGATTCGCTGTGCGTATGGAAATACCGGCAGAACAATCAGCCACAACATCGACATGAATGGCAACGGGATTGTCCGCGCTCTCATCGTTGAAGACGAGCCGCTCGCGAGACAAACAATCAACGAGTTCGTGGCGGATGAACCTTGGTTGAAGATCGTCGGCGAAGCCAGAGACGGCAGGGAGGCAGTCGAGCTCATCGACGAGCTGCGACCAGACTTGGTTTTTTTGGATGTCAAAATTCCAGGTCCGACGGGTTTGGAGGTGCTGCAACGGATCAAGCACGATCCGGAGGTTGTATTTACAACTGCTTACAGCACTCAAGCAGTTGCGGCATTCGAATTAGGTGCCCTCGATTATGTGTTGAAGCCGTTTGGCCGTGAGCGGTTCCGAAAAGTCTTGGAGCGGGCGCGGCGCAGATTGGTGGGCAACGAGCAAACTGATCGGCCAACGCAGCGTAGCGCAGATTACGCTGAACGGATGTTTGTGCGCGACGCCCGCGGAAGAATTGTCCAGGTGCGCGCTGCTGATGTTACCCGATTAGTCGGGGCCGGCGATTACGTTGAGCTTTTCGCGAATAAAACACCATATCTGGTTAATGTAACCTTGACCGAATTCGAGCAGCGATTGGATCCGAAAAGGTTCTCTCGAGTTCATAGATCAACAATCATCAATCTAGACCACGTGGTCTCATGCCGTGAAGCTGGCCGCCGATTGGTGGTCACGCTCAGCGACAGCACAGAACTGATCGCGAGTCGAAGCGGTTCACAAAATCTGCGCGCTCTGATTGTTTAAAGTTCGGCCGCTCATCGGCTAAACGGACGTGTTCGGCGATTCTTTCGGTCGGTTCGGCGAAAAGTATTTCAGTTAATCGTTTGGCCGACGTCCAATTAGCGAAATCCAAATCGCTAATGAAAAAATGGCTTCTGCTGTTGTCCTTGTTAATCACGTTCAGCTCAGCTTTTCCGGCAGACGACGCCGCTTCTACGCGAAACTATCTGCTCGGCAAATGGACGCAGGAAATGATCGGAGCGCGCACCGGCGGCGCAATCATCAATATCACCGCTGTCGATCCGAAAACTGGACTCATCACCGGAAAATACTATCCGCCCTCCGGGCCGGCCAAAGGTCAGGAATTCAAGGTGACCGGCTGGATCAGCTCCGCTCCACCGCAGCCAAACGCTCATAACGTAGTCACCATTTCATTTACCGTGAGTCTGGTAACCTACGGCAGTCTCTCGACGGAAACTGGTTACCTCAAAGATGGCAAGATTTATGCGATGTGGTTCAACGTCCGGCCGAACGCGGCTTATG
>Ga0306920_100013532_pt1 | contig 11123 bp, 10 predicted proteins | sample flu12Cox44000170_FD_204666 | JGI IMG/M metagenome (GOLD analysis project Ga0306920, IMG submission 204666) | Lab enrichment of tropical soil microbial communities from Luquillo Experimental Forest, Puerto Rico - flux4day.12C.oxic.44.000.170 (v2)... | ecosystem: Environmental > Terrestrial >...
AGAACCAGCGGTCGGACGCCGAGCGGATCGCGCACGCCGACAATCTCGTTCTGCGAGAGCGCCACCAACGAATAGGCGCCCTGAACTTGCCGCAGTGCGTCGGTCAGCCGATCGACCACCGTCTCCTTAAGGCTCGTTGCGATCAGATGAACGATGACTTCGGTGTCGCTCGTCGATTGAAACAGGCTGCCGCGGCGCACCAGCTGCCGGCGCAGCTGATAGGAATTGGTCAAATTCCCGTTGTGGCAAATGGCGAGACCGCCGAACTCGAAATCGGCAAAGAGCGGCTGAACGTTGCGCAACGCCACCTCGCCAGTCGTCGCATAGCGAACATGGCCGATCGCCGAATTACCGCGCAGCCGTCCTATGATGTCTTTGGAGCTAAAATTTTCGCTGACATGCCCGAGCCCGCGATGCGCGTTGAATTGCTCTCCGTCATAGGCGACGATGCCTGCAGCCTCTTGACCGCGATGCTGCAGTGCGTGTAATCCGAGCGCCGTCAACGCTGCGGCGTCGGGGTGGCCATACACACCGAACACACCGCACTCTTCGTGGAAATGATCCGCGTCCAGGGAACCGGTCGCCAAGGGATCGGTCATCGGCGATCCTCGTATCGGAGAACCGTACATAATTCGTTCACAAGTCAAATACGAGCAGGTTCCACGCAACCCAGCTATCGGGTGTTCTCGATGAGCCGGTCCATGTCACGCCGATCCCCGGGCTTGTAGCTCGGTGTTGTGTCTTGGCCGGATTTCGCCGGCAAGGGCGCGGTTGGGCTCGACAGTGCGCGCATCGCCTTCTGCGCGTCTTGCACCCGGTCGAGCGACCGGTGCGCCTCGTCCGCCATGCCAACCGTTCTGACCTGGAGCGATTCGGGCAGCGCGTTGCGGAGCATGTCGGCGCCCTTCGCGAGAAACCGCTCGCACTTCGCTTCCTTGATCCAGCCCGGCCTGTCGTTTTGGGGTAAGCTGATGTCGACTACCAGATAGGCAAGCGAGACGAGGACAAGGCCGCGCGCCAATCCGAAAATCAATCCGAGTGTCCGATCGATCGGCGAAAGGGCGCTCGAGCTGACAAAGCGCGCCACAAACCCGGTGAGGATCGTCAGCACGATCAAGCTGACGACGAACAAGCCGGCGCCGGCGATTAGATCGGCGAGCAGCGGCGTCGTAACGAATCGAATGATGGCTCCGTAAGCGTAGGCGAAGCCGTAAAGTGTGATGAGCGCCGCTCCGACCCAGGCGACGATCGACAACGTTTCCCTCACGAAGCCGCGGGCAAAGGCGAAGACCGCCGAAAGTGCGATGACCCCGATGATCGCAAAATCGAGAGCGTTCATTGGGCGGCCTCGATCAATCCCCGGCGGCGTACGGGGTGTCGCGGCGACAGTCGCGTGACAAGCTCGCTCAAATGCCCGATCCCCACGATCGTTGGTCCAGCCCCGGCTCTGCCGTCGCCGCGCCGCCGACTCCGTGGTGCCGGCGTCCAGGCTTCGGCAAAGCCGAGCTTGGCGGCCTCCTTGAGCCGTGCTTCGGTGTGACCCACCGGACGTACGTCGCCTGAGAGGGCAATTTCGCCGAAGACGACGGTGTCAGCGGGAATCGGGGTCTCGGTCAGCGCGGAAACCAGCGCCGCGGCGACGGCGAGGTCCGCCGCAGGCTCGACGATCCGCAGCCCGCCGGCGACGTTGAGATAGATGTCCTTGGCTCCGACCGAGAGGCCGCAGCGCGCGTCGAGGACAGCCGTGATCATCGCCAACCGAGTTCCGTCCCAGCCGACGACCGCGCGGCGCGGCGTACCAAGCACGGCCGGAGCGACGAGCGCCTGGACTTCGACGAGCACGGGGCGGGTGCCCTCCATCCCGGCGAATACCGCCGAACCGCTCAGATGCTCGATGCCCGGTCCGGCCGGTTCATCGTCCTCGCCATCAGCCTCGTATGACGTCCGTCCGGCGAGAAACAAGGCCGAGGGGTTTGGGACCTCCACGAGGCCGCGATCGCTCATCTCAAAAACCCCGATCTCGTCGGTGGCGCCAAAACGGTTCTTGACGGCGCGCAGGATCCGGAATTGGTGCCCGCGTTCGCCCTCGAAGTAGAGCACCGTATCCACCATGTGCTCGAGCACGCGCGGCCCGGCAATGACGCCCTCCTTTGTCACATGGCCGACAAGGACTAGCACGAAGCCCCGCCGCTTAGCGACCCGGATCAATTCTTGCGCCGCTCCCCGCACCTGACTGACCGTGCCGGGGGCGCTGTCCATCGTGTCGAGGTACATCGTTTGGATCGAATCGACGACGACCAAATCCGGCCCGGTGTCCCGATCGAGAGAAGCGATGATGTCGCGCACATTACTTCCCGCCGCGAGCAGTACCGGGCTCTCCGCGACCCCGAGCCGCTCGGCACGAAGCCGTACCTGGTCGATAGCTTCCTCACCGGTGATGTATGCGGCACTCGCCGACCCGGCGATCGCCGCCGCCGCCTGGAGCAGCAGCGTTGATTTGCCGATCCCCGGATCACCGCCCACGAGGATCGCCGAGCCGGGCACGAAGCCGCCGCCGCAAACCCGGTCGAGCTCGGCAATCCCGGTCTGCCGGCGCGACGGCAGCATGCTCGGCCCCGTCAGACCGACAAAGCCGAGCGAGCGCCCGCTACGGCGATCTTTGGCCAGGCCGCTTGGCGGCCCCTCGCGTGGGACCTCTTCGATCAGACTATTCCAGGCGCCGCAGCCGTCGCAGCGGCCGATCCACTTGGCATGAACCGCCCCGCATTGCTGGCACACGTAACGCGCCTGCGACCGCGCCATTCCCTCAGCACCTGTTGCCGAAGCAGTCATTCCGGGATGCCCCGCATGGGCAGACCCGGAATCTAGGAACACGGGAGCGTTGCGCCGATATTTTTACGGTGCTCCTGGATTCTGTGCTCACTGGCTGTGCTCGCGCCCCGGAATGACGATGGTCCGTCATGCCGCGCGGATCTCCATTTGGATCGGCCCTTCGGCGCGCCCGTTGATGAACTGGTCGACATAAGGGTTGCCTGACCGATCGATCTCTGCTGTCGGCCCATGCCAGACGATACGCCCCTGGTGCAGCATCGCGATCCGGTCTGCGATCTTGCGAGCGCTCACCATGTCGTGGGTAATCGAGACCGCAGTCGTGCCCACCTCGCGCACGCATTTGACAATCAGGTCGTTGATCACATCCGCCATTATCGGGTCGAGACCGGTGGTGGGCTCATCGAAAAAGACGATTTCCGGCTCGGCTGCGATCGCGCGCGCCAGCGCCACCCGTTTTTGCATGCCGCCGGAGAGTTCGGCCGGCCGCAGCAGGGAAACCTCGGGCCCAAGCCCGACGGCTCCGAGCTTAGCGAGCGCGACCTCCCTAGCTCGGAGCCCCTCCACTCCGCGCCCGTGGACCAATCCAAACGCTACATTTTCCCATACGCTGAGCGAATCGAAAAGGGCACTTCCCTGGAATAGCATGCCGAATCTCTGAAGCAGACGCTCCCGTTCACCACGCCGCAGGCCGGCCGTCTCAAGACCGTCTACCCGGATCGATCCGGCCTCGGGATGGAGCAGACCGAGAATACATTTGATCAGCACCGATTTGCCGGTGCCGGAGCCGCCGATGATCACGAGACTTTCACCGCTCGCGCAGTCGATATCGACACCGTCGAGCACCCGCTTGCGGCCGAACGACTTCCGCAATCCCCGGACAGAGATCTTTGCCGGACCAGTATCGCTCATCGCCCGAAAAACGCCGCGGTAATCAGATAATTGAAGACGAGGATCAAGACCGAAGCAGAAACGACGGCATAAGTCGTAGCCTGGCCAACACCTTGAGCGCCGCCGCGCGAGTAGTAGCCGTGATAGCACCCCATCAGCGCGATGATAAATCCAAACACGGCAGCCTTCACCAGCCCGGACACCACATCTATTGTCTCAAGGTATTGGTGCGTGCGGTTGAGGTAAGCCTCCGGGTTGAAGCCGAGCCTGTAGACACCGACCAGATAGCCGCCGAAGACACCGATAATGTCGGCCACTAGGACGAGTATCGGCAAGGTGATCAGACCTGCCGCAAGACGGGGCAGCACAAGATAACGCAACGGATCGGTGGACAAGGTTGTCAAGGCGTCGATCTGGTCGGTAACGCGCATCGTCCCGATCTCGGCGGCCATCGCGGCCCCGACCCGGCCAGCAACCATCAGTCCGGTTATGACGGGTCCCAGTTCGCGTGTCACCGACAGCACCACGACCGTCGCTATCGCGCTCTCTGCGGCAAATCGGCTGAAGCCTGTATAGGATTGAAGGGCGAGCACCATCCCGGTGAAGATTGCAGTCAGCCCAACGACGGGCAGCGAGAAGTAGCCGATGTTGACCATTTCGCGCAGGATCGCGCGAGGATAGAAGGGCGGCGTCAGAGCAGTCGCCAGGGTAAGGCCCGCGAACATCACAAGTCGGCCCGTGCCCGCGAGAAAACCAAGAAAAACTGCGCCGACAGCGGCAAGAAACCTCAGCATTGGGCTGGCGTGCCGCAATAAACCCTATGGTAACGCCTACCGAGAGCGGTCAGCATCTCGTAGCCGATAGTCCCGGCGTCGGCAGCGGCCAAATCGACGCCGTAGCTTTCGTCCAGTAACTCGATAAACCCGCCGGGCCGCGCGAGCGCGGGGTCGACGTTGGATACGTCGAAAACGGCTAGATCCATTGACACTCGGCCTAGAATGGGAACGCGCCGACCGCCGAGGGAGCCTGAACCACGTTGGCTCAAAGAGCGCAGCCACCCATCCGCGTAGCCGACCGCGACGGTTGCGAGGCGTCCCGGCGCGTCCATAACGTGCGTAGCACCGTAGCCAACCGAATCACCCCGGTCAACTTCACGAATTTGCAAGATTCTGCCCTTCAGGCGGACAATCTGGCGCATCGGATTGGGTCGGCCCGGCTGAGGGTTGACCCCGTAGAGCGCGGCGCCAGGACGGATGAAATCGAAATGAAACTCCCGGCCGAGAAACGCCCCGGAGGAGGCTGCGAGGCTGGCGGGCATCCAGGGCAGGCGTCTTCGCGCCGCGGCAAAGCGGGTAAGCTGTATCTGGTTGAGCGGATGCTCAGGGGCATCCGAGCAGGCAAGATGGCTGATGACGGCACGCCAGGCTATTTCGCGCCGCTCAAACAGCTCGTCGGCAAGCCCTTCGAACTCGCGTAAGGTAAGACCAAGGCGAGCCATCCCGGTGTCCAAATGCAGCATCGCCGGCGCCTTTCCGTGCGAGCTGGCTGCCACCTGCCATTCGACGATTTGCCCGGGGTCGTTGAGCACCGGGACTAAGCGGTATTCGAGATATTCGCGGGCGCCACTTGTGGAGAAGCCGTTCAGGACGGCGATTTCGGTGCGTTCGGGAAGCACTGCGCGCAGGGCCATTCCCTCATCGATGGTCGCCACGAAAAAGAGGCGGCAGCCTGCTCCGGCGAGAGCGGTCGAAACGCGGGCTGCTCCCAAGCCATAGGCGTCGGCTTTGACGACTGCAGCGCAGGCTGCGGGTTCGACCAATCGGGCAAGTCGGAGCCAATTCGCGACGATGCCGGAGAGATCGATCTCGAGAATGCCGCTCGCTCGCTCGCCCGCAGTGCTGGACATTACGGGCGCCTAGAAATCCGCCGAGGGCATGTGGTCGGCCGCCGTGTAATTATTGAACTTGGTCGTCTGGGCGTCGAAGCGCAGCTTAACCGCACCGATCGGGCCGTGGCGTTGCTTGGCCACAATGATTTCACCAAGCCCGTGCACCTTCTCAAGCCGCTCACGCCAGTCTTGGTAACGCTCGCTGTATTTGCTTTCCGCTTCGTCGGGCCGGCGGGTGGGCTCGCGTGCGAGGTAGTACTCCTCGCGGAAGATAAACATCACAACATCGGCATCCTGCTCGATCGAGCCGGATTCACGCAGATCAGCCAGGATCGGCCGCTTATCCTCGCGCTGCTCGACGGCGCGCGACAGCTGCGACAGCGCGAGCACCGGCACATCGAGTTCCTTTGCCAACGCCTTTAGCCCGCGGGTAATTTCCGAGATCTCCTGCACCCGATTGTCTTGCGCACGTGTCTGGTTCGACGGACGCAGCAGCTGCAAATAGTCTATGACGATGAGGCCGAGCCCCTGCTGGCGCATCAGGCGCCGCGCCCGTGCGCGCAACGCGGCGACGCTTAACGCGGGGGTATCGTCAATGAACAGCTTAACCGTGGCAAGTCGTTGGCTTGCTTGTACGAATCTGTCGAAATCTTCATGGCTGACATCACCGCGCCGGATGCGGTCCGAGGAGACCCCAGATTCCTCCGCCAGAATACGGGTGGCGAGTTGCTCCGCCGACATCTCTAGCGAAAAAAACCCAACAACCGCCCCATCCTCGGCGCGCTTGCGAAGGTCAGGAGCCGGAGGCGGCTTGTAGTTCCGCGCCGCATGAAAGGCGATATTGGTAGCGAGCGCCGTCTTTCCCATAGACGGCCTTCCGGCGAGAACGATCAGGTCGGAAGGGTGCAGCCCGCCAAGCTTTCTGTCGAGGTCGACAAACCCGGTGGCGACCCCAACGGTCTTACCGTTGCGCTTGAACGCCGCCTCGGCATTAAGAATGGCGCCCGTTAAGGCGGGCCCGAAGGCCTGAAATCCCCCTTCGGCTTCCCCGGCAGTGGCAAGATCGAAGAGCCTCTTCTCCGCGCGTTCGATTTGCTCGCGCGCCGGATCGTCGAGGTCCTGCCGAAATGCGTCGTTTACGACGTCCTCACCCACCGTGATCAACTCGCGGCGCAGGTGAAGATCGTGCACCGCACGGCCGTAATCCTCGGCGTTGATAATGGTCACCGCAGCCCCGGCCAAGCGTGCCAAGTATTGCGCCCCGCCGATCTCGGTCAGTGCGCCGTCCTGATCGAAGAGGTTCTTCAACGTGACCGGATTGGCAATCTGACCGCGTTCAAGAAGCTTGGCGACTGCGGCGAAAATTCGGCCGTGCACGGCATTCCCAAAGTGTTCCGGCTGGAGGAACTCGGATACCCGCAGATAGGCCGTGTTGTTGATCAGGATCGCGCCGAGGAGCGCCTGCTCGGCTTCGGTGTTGTAGGGGGGGGTACGAACCAGCTCAGGGTTGGGCTCGCGCAGCGGCGTGACCCGGGACGTCATTTGAGTTTCCATGCCGGCGAAGATTAGCATTGGCCCGAATACGATTCGGCGGGCAATTCGATCCCCACCCTGTGTAAGGCGGGGATGGCTCGCGCATCACGATAGAGCTGGAAAGAGCCGCGAATCTGCTCTGGTTCAGGCCGCCCGGTCGGTGGCGGCGCTACGCTCGCTCTCCCAGTCCAGCATATAGTCCCGGGTCAGCGGCACGGCGTCGACCGCCTTTGCGAGCTGCATCTGGAACACCATAAAATCTTGCCGGCGGAAGGTTATTTCCGAGCCGACAAGATACATCTCCCACATTCGGCAGAAACGCTCGTCATATAGCCCCCGCACACGCTCGCGATTCCGTTCGAAACGCCACCGCCACGCTTTCAGCGTTTCGGCATAATGCAGCCGGAAAATCTCAATGTCGGTCACCCAAAGTCGCAATTTCTCGGTGATGGGCAGGACCTCCGAGAGGGCCGGCACGTAACCGCCGGGAAAGATGTATTTGCGTATCCAAGGACTGGTCGTTCCCGGTCCGTCCTTGCGGCCGATCGAATGCAGGAGCGCGACGCCATCCCCCGCCAGCAGCGACTTAAGTTTGGTGAAGAAGGCGGCGTAGTGGTTGACCCCCACATGCTCGAACATGCCGACAGATACGATGCGGTCGTATTGCCCGATTTCCTCGCGGTAGTCCCGCAGATAGAACCTGACCCGGTCGGAGAGGCCCGCCGCCGCGGCTCGCCTCGTCGCCACCTTGTGCTGCTCGGCGGAAAGGGTCAGCCCCGTTACATCGGCACCGCACTCGCTGGCGAGATGTAGCGCCAAGCCGCCCCAGCCCGAGCCGATATCGAGCACCTTTTGCCCCGGGCTGATCAACAGCTTCGTCGCGATGTGACGCTTCTTGCTCAGCTGCGCGGTGTCGAGATCGTCCGTGTGGGCGCGGAAATAGCCGCAGGAATACTGGAGATCCTGGTCGAGGAACAACTCATAGAGTTGGTCCGAGAGGTCATAGTGATGGGCTACGTTCCGTCGGGCGCGGCGGAGTGGATTGTATTGGTGAAGGCGCCGCAAAGGCCCGAGGGAGCCGTTCAAGATCCGTCCGAGCGGACCCGCCGGAAGCGCTTCGATATTGACCGCGAGCAGGTCGATCAGATCGTAAAGGCCACCCTCCTCGATTGTCAGTGTGCCGTCCACGAAAGCTTCACCAAAATAGAGGCGCGGCCTCGCGGCGAGTTTCCAGTGAAGCGCCGGATCGTGAAGCCGGATCGTGACGCTCGGTCCGGGAGATCCGGCGAAGCTGTGAACGATCCCGCCGGCGTCCACAACGCGGAGCCAGCCGATGGTGATAATTCGCTCGAGCAGACGCGCCAGCAGCATCGTCACGAGACCCACTAGAGAGCAGTTCCGCGACTATCTCGCAAATCCTCTATAACGAATCAAGTTTTTCTATAAACTTATTGGTTCGCATTTGCCGCGGGTCTCGCCTCAGGGGCTTCGGATCGTCCTTCGTCCTCCTCGTCGCGCCGACGCAGCGGGTCGATGCCTCTGGCCTGCATTTCCGCCTCCTCGGCAGACTGAGCGACATTGGCGGTTACGGTGATCGAGACCTCGGGATGCAGCACAACCCTGAGCGAATGCAGACCCAAATTCTTGATCGGCCTGTCGAGAACGACCTGACGCTTCTCAATCGTAAAACCTGCCTTGGTGACCGCCTCAGCGATGTCGCGAGCCGAAACCGAGCCATAGAGCTGCCCGCTTTCGCCAGCCTGCCGCACGATCACGACGGTAACTCCTTCGATCTTGCCGCCGACTTCAGTCGCCTCGGTCTTGCGCTGCAGATTGTTCGCTTCGAGCTGGGCGCGCTGGCTTTCGAAGTAAGCTAGGTTTTCCTTCGTGGCCCGCAGCGCCTTCTTCTGGGGCAAGAGATAATTGCGCGCAAAACCGGGTTTCACATTGACCCGCTGGCCCATCTGGCCCAGCTTTTCGACGCGTTCGAGCAGAATCAGTTCAACCATAAGATTTCCTCCAAAGGCTCAGGGTTGGGCGAGGCGGCGCCGCAATCCGAGCGACGACTCAAGCAGGCCCAAAACGGCGATCAACAAGAGAGGCCAGCCAAACACGCCGGCAAGCACATAGATCGTCGTCAGCAGAACCGCCGGTCGCGGGAATCGGCGGGCCGCGGTGTGAAGTACCGCCAGCCCCGCGAGGCAGAAAGGGACGGTCAAAACGATCATCAAATTGATGCCGAGCAGGCGCGCGGTGCCGCCCACTGCGATGGCGGCTGCGGCGCCGGCGAGCAGGATCGGAATCCAGTTCGGCAGCGTTAGCGCAGCAAGGTCCGGGGACGGACGCCACGCCGTCCCAAACCGGGCCAGTACTCCCTGAGCGAGGCTGCCGTTGGTCGCCGTCATGACCATCCATGAAACGCCGAGGATGCCGGGCAAAACGAGCGCCGCAACATCGAGGAGTTCATTGTGGTCCCCGGTGCCGCCGTCGGGACGGCGGCCTAAGACGGGCAACAGCATTTCGCGCAATTCCGCGCCAATTCCCTCCGGACCGCCGAGCAAAAAGAATGCCGCTGCCGTCGCCGCCATCCCGAGCCCGGTCAACCAGGCAGTCAGCAGGCCGGGCGAATACCACTCGATTCCTCCGTCGGCACCGGTCCGCGCCAACAGCGCCTGCCGGACGAGAAGAACGACCGGAACTGCGTTCAATCCGGCAAAAATCCCCACGGCGATGAGATTGCCTACCGTCGCGAGGATCAGGGATGCGGCAAGCCCCGCCATCGCCGAGGCGGCGACGCCGAGCCACAGTCCCGCGACAAACAGCGGCAATTGCGCCAGATAGATCAGGATGATCGAGCCGGGCGAGCCGCTCATCACGAGCAGATAAGGACAGGCCGCGAGCGCCCCGCACAACGCGGCGATCCCTGGTACGCCGAGGCGGCTCACGCCGGTTCCCGCCGCGCGCGGCCTCGACTATTTCACCATGTACGGCAGGAGCCCGAGAAAGCGCGCCCGCTTTATTGCCTGCGCGAGCTCGCGCTGCCGTTTTGTCGACACTGCCGTAATCCGGCTGGGCACGATCTTGCCGCGCTCCGAGATGAAGCGCTGCAGCAGCTTGGTGTCCTTGTAGTCGATCTTGGGCGCGTTCGGCCCCGAGAAGGGACAGGATTTGCGCCGACGAAAAAAGGGACGGCGGGTTGCTGCACCACGCACGCCGCGATCGCCCCGATCTCCGGATTGGCTTTCCATTTACGCCTCCACCGTTTCGGCGACGGGGGTCTCGACGGCAGGGGTCTCGACGGCGGGGGCATCGGCGATGGGACGATCGACGGGGGGACGCTCTGGTCCGCTTTCGCGTCCTTCGCCGAAGCGGTCGCGGTCGCTCCGCCGCTGGCGGTCGTCGCGGCCACCGCGGTTCTGCATAACCACGGAAGGGCCTTCCTCCAGCGCGTCGACGCGGAGCGACAGGTATCGGATCACGTCCTCGTTGATTCGCATCGTGCGCTCGAGTTCGGCGAGGGCAGCCGGGGGCGCCTCGATATTAAACAGCACGTAATGGCCCTTGCGGTTCTTCCGCATGCGATAAGCCAGATTGCGCAATCCCCAGTATTCGCGCTTTTTGACCTCGCCGCCATTGTCGGCAACGAGCTGGGTGAAGGTATCGGCGAGGGCGTCGACCTGAGCGCCGGAGATGTCCTGGCGCGCGATGAACACGTTTTCGTAGAGCGGCATGCGATGCGGTCCCTTGTGGCTGATCATGACCCGGGGCGCGGGCGCCAATCGGGTCGAGCCGGCCGAAGCCGGCAAGGGTGACATCGCGCAATATATATAACCCTGCCGCTGGCACAAGGAGATGGCCCTCGGTCCCGGTCGATCGATCCTCACCGGGGAGCCTCCGAAAGAGACGGCGAGGCGGGTCGTCGAGACCCCACCGGCGCCGCACTGGTTCCGACAGTCCTTTGGTCGCGACGGGAGACGACATA
>Ga0306920_100013536_pt1 | contig 11122 bp, 5 predicted proteins | sample flu12Cox44000170_FD_204666 | JGI IMG/M metagenome (GOLD analysis project Ga0306920, IMG submission 204666) | Lab enrichment of tropical soil microbial communities from Luquillo Experimental Forest, Puerto Rico - flux4day.12C.oxic.44.000.170 (v2)... | ecosystem: Environmental > Terrestrial >...
CGTGGATCTCCTGGCCGATGCGGGTGCGCTCCATGAGCACCGCGGCTTCCTTGGCCGAGTAGGCGAGACGGGTGAGCTGCACGGCAAGCGTCGCCTGCTGCGCCAGCGCTACCAGCAGCTCGCTGCGCGTGACCTCCTCGGCGTTGCGGTCGAAGGTCATGCCGAGAAAGCCGAAGCTGCGCGAACCAAACATCATCGGATACACCACGGCGCCGACGACCCCGTTGGCCTGGAAAAACTCCGATAGCCCCGGCCACGTCCAGGTGGCCTGACGAGGGATCTCCACATAGAGCACCTCGCGCATCTCCCCGTAGCGCGCGCTGAAAGCCGAGCCGACGAGCGGCACACTGGTCGCATAGGGAGGTGACCCGAGCTGGCCGTTGTGCACGTGCGCGACATTGCGCCACAGCTGCCGCGTATCGTCGCGCACCACCACATCGCCCGAGATGGCGCCGAACTGGCGCGTGGCCTCGAGCAGGATGTGACCCATGAAGCTGTGCAGGTCGGTCTCACCGGCGAGGCGCTCGAGGTTGCCGCGGATCACGGCGTTCGCCTTGGCGAGCTCCGCGACGCGCTGCTCGGCGGCGCGCTCGCGCTCGCGACGGACATCATCGACCAGCCGCTCGCGATGCAGGGCCGCGCCGATGACCCCTGCCGCGGTCTCGAGCGCCGCAAGCTCGGCGGCATCGATGGCCCGCTGCCGGCGCGTGTTGTCGAATCCCACTACACCGATGAACTCGCCGCCGACGAAGATCGGCACGATCGCCTTGGTCTGCGTGCCGACGCCCTCGATGGCGGATACCGGACCGGTGGAGCTCTCGCCTTTACTGAAGCACACGGTGCGTCCGGCGCGCAGCTCCGCAAAGACGCTGGCATGACGCGCCTCATCGCAGGTGCGCGGTGCCGCATCCGCGGGTGAGCCGGTGCCGGGCTCCGCAGTCCACTCGCTCACCACCGCCAGGAGCCGCTCGCCGTTGGGGCCGCTGCGGGTCTCCATGAGGTTCACGCGATCGACGCGCGCGGCCTCGCCGATCAACCCCAGGACGCCGGGGATGGCCGCGCGAACATCGGGGGCTTCGAGCAGCAGCCGGCTCGCGCGCGCCGAGGCGGTGAGCAGGCGCTCGCGTGCCTGGAGCGATTCGTTGACCTGGGTGAGCGTCTGCGCACAGGGTGCGGCTGCGGCAGCCGGCTGCTGCAGTGCGACGGTGGCATTCATATCAGCGAGAGCATCCTCAGCGGCGATGAAGATGGCTGAGTCTACCCGCAGCGACCTGGAGCCGCTCGGGATCGTCAGGCCTACTGGATCAGCGGCTTAGCTGCGTGCTGCATCGCAGCATCACCGTCACCGGACTACAGGTGGATGAGCCCGCGCTTGTGCGCCACCGCGACCGCCTCGGTGCGGCTGATGGCATCGAGCTTGGTGAGAATCGCCTTGACGTGAGTCTTGGCCGTCCCTTCGGTGATCGAAAGCCGCCTCGCGATGTCCTTGTTGCTGCGGCCTTCGGCGACCAGCTGCAACACATCCAGCTCGCGCTGCGTGAGGCTCGGTTTTGCCATGCGCTGCAGCGCCTTGGCGGCGACGGTCGAGGAGGTGTAGGGGCGATCCTCGCTCACCGCGCGAATGGCCGAGAGAATCTCCTGCCGGGGGGCATCCTTCAGCAGGTAACCCTTGGCCCCCTGTGACAGACACTGAAAGATGTCCTCATCGCCGTCGTAGGTGGTCATGATGAGGATGCAGGCCTTGGGATTGATCTCGAGCACGCGCTGCACCACGGCCACCCCGTCGCGGCGCGGCATGCGCAGATCGAGCACCATCACATCCGGCCGCCGCTGCTCATAGAGGGCGATCGCCTCCTCGCCATCGCCCGCTTCGCCGACCACTTCCATGTCGGCCTGCTGGTTGACGATCGCGGCCAGCCCGTCTCGGACCACCGGATGATCATCGGCGAGCACGACACGGATGCGGGACTTCAACACGGCTGCCACTCAGGCGGCCCGTTTCAGCACGCGTACGCTGACGCGGGTGCCGCGGCCGGGCTGGCTGTCGATCTGCCACTCACCGCCGATGGCGCTGGCACGTTGCCGCATGCTGACCAGACCAAATCCCTGACGGGCCGAGAGCTCCGGACCCTGCTCCATGCCGACCCCATCATCGGCCACCGCCAGAACCCAGTGCGCGCTCTCCTCGGTCATGCTGATGTGCACGCTGTGCGGCCGCGCGTGACGCACGGCATTGCTGACCGCTTCCTGCGCGATGCGCAGCAGCTCGTGCTCGTGCTCGGGCTTCAAGCCGGTGTTGATGCCAGCGCCTTCGAAGGTGCAGGTGACACCCCCGGGCACGGTCGAGCGCTCGGCGAGCTGACGCAGCGCCAGCTCCAGTCCCGCACGCCGGGTCTGATCGAGCCGCAGCGCCATGACCGAGCGGCGGGCTTCGGCGAGCCCATCGCGCGCGAGCTCGCGGATGCGCGAGAGCGTCACGGCGAGCTCCGAGCCGCGCTTGCGGCAGGAGGGGAACTCCTCCACCGCACCGAGCTGCAGCAGGATGCCGGTGAAAGCCTGGGCGAGGCCGTCGTGGATCTCCTGGCCGATGCGGGTGCGCTCCATGAGCACCGCGGCTTCCTTGGCCGAGTAGGCGAGACGGGTGAGCTGCACGGCAAGCGTCGCCTGCTGCGCCAGCGCTACCAGCAGCTCGCTGCGGTGCACATCACGCGCATCGCGCCTGAAGCTCAGTACCAGGAACCCGACGCTGCGTGCACCGAATACCAGTGGGTAGAGCACGGTGCTGACGACGCCCAGGCGGCGGCGATAGGCAAGTCCGCCCGGCCAGAACTCGATCGTCTCGCTGTCGACATCGACGTATCGCGGCTCACGCAGGTCGGCGTACTGCGCCGTGAAAGCCGAGCCCGCGACCGGTACGCTCGAGGCGTACGGCGGCGGGGCGAGCTCCCCCTCGGAGACGTGCGCGACGATACGCCATTCCTGGAGCGCGTCCTTGAGAACGATGACCGCGCCCGAGACGGCGTCGAATTGACGCGTGGCCTCGAGCACCATGTGCCCCATGAAGCTGTGCAGGTCGGTCTCACCGGCGAGGCGCTCGAGGTTGCCGCGGATCACGGCATTCGCCTTGGCGAGCTCGGCCACGCGCTCCTCCGCCATGTGCTCGCGCTCGCGGCGGACATCATCGACCAGCCGCTCGCGATGCAGGGCCGCGCCGATCACACCCGCCGCCGTCTCGAGCGCCGCAAGCTCCGCGGCGTCGATGGCGCGCTGCCCGCGCGTGTTGTCGAATCCCGCGACGCCGACGAACTCACCGCCGACGAAGACCGGCACGATCGCCTTGTTCTGCGTGCCGATGCCCTCGATGGCGGAGCACGCACGGCCGACGGCGCTCTCGCCGTGGCTGAAGAGCACACTGCGTCCGGCGCGCAGCTCGGCGAACACGGCAGCACAGTTCGACTCATCGCAGGTGCAGACGTGCGCTTCGGCGGCCGACAAGGTGCCGCGTTCCGCGCTCCATTCACTCGCGACGCCCAACAGCCGCTCGCCGTTGGGACCGCTACGTGTGAGCATGAGGTTCACGCGATCGACGCGCGCTGCCTCGCCGAGCAGCCCGAGCACGTTCGGGATCGCGGCACGCACGTCGGCAGCCTCCAGCAACAGGCGGCTGGCGCGTGCCGAGGCGGTGAGCAGGCGCTCGCGGGCCTGCAGCGACTCGTTGATGCGCTCGAGCTCCTGCGCGCACGGGCTGGCTTCGGCTTGCGGTTCCAACAGTGCAACGTTGGCGTTCATCTCGGCAGGCGCTCTCTCCGGTCCTCGCAGGGCAGAAAGTCTACCGCGGCGGAGGCCGGAGTGGTCTGTGGCACGGGCCGGCTCTATCTTAAGAGAGAGCGTCGGGACCGCCGGCCGGGAGGCTTTGCCGGCAGGCGCCGCCTGTTTCTGAGCGCGTGGGGAGGGCAGGCGCCGTCCGCGAATCAAAGGCTTAGCCTCCCGCATAGCGCACATAACGCGGTAGAGGGACGTCCCGCCAGCCTCCGCCGAGTGCCTTGTACACCGCGACCAGGCTCGTAGCCGCGTCGGTGCGGGACTGCGCGAGCTGGTCCTCATCCGCGAGCTGCGTGCGCTCGGCGTCGAGCACGTCGAGGAAATCCACGAGGCCACCCTCGTACCGTGTGCGCGCGATGCGTGCGGCCGTCTGGCTCGCCGCCGCGGCGGCGGCCGCGTCACCCAGGCTGTCGCGCGTGCGCGCGTGCGTGATGAGTGCGTTCTCGGTCTCTTCGAGCGCCCGCAGCACCGACTGCTCGTAGGCGGCCAGCGCCCGATCGTCGCGGGCACGGCTGCCCGCCACTTCGGCCCGCACGCGGCCGAGATCGAACGCGGCCCAGGTGATGCCGGGTGCGATGGTGTAGCCGCGACTCCCCGAGGTGCCGAGCTGCCCGGGCGTCAGCGCCGCGTAGCTGAAATTGCCGGTGAAAGTGACCTTCGGAAAGAGGTCGGCGATGGCAACTCCGACGAGTGCCGTGGAGGCGGCGAGCTGGCGCTCAGCCACGCGGACATCCGGGCGCCGGCGCAGCAGTGCCGCCGGATCGCCGATGGCCGTGATCTGCGGCAGCTCCGGCAACTCGCGCGGCGGGGCGAGCAGTGTGCGCAGCGCCTCGGGCTGCTGCCCGGTGAGGACGCTCAGCCGGTGAATCGAGCGTGCGATGGCCGCCTCGAGCGGGCCGATGGTGGTGAGTGTGGCGGAGAGTTGCGCCTGAGCACGCGCAGTGTCGAGCTCGGTGCTGCGGCCGGCCTCGAACCGCGCCTGGGTCAGCTGCAGCGTCGCGCGCTGGTTCTCGACGTTGCGCCAGGCGACGGCGAAGCGCGCCTGCTCGCCGCGCAGCTCGAAGTAGGTTCGTGCCACCTCTGCGGTGACCGATACCTGCGCATCGCGTAATCCGGCCTCTGCGCTTTCGACCTGCGCGCTCTGCGCCTCGATGTTGCGGCGCACGCGGCCAAAGAAGTCGAGCTCCCAGAAGGCATCGAACCCGGCATCGTAGTAGCGCTGGGTGAGCGGCTCCCCGGATGGGCTGTTGATTGCCGGGAATTCCTGTTTGGTATAGCCGCCGGAGGCGGTGACCGTGGGCGCCAGATCGAACTGCGCCACATGGCGCTCGGCACGCGCCTCGAAGAGATTGGCGAGCGCGATGCGCAGGTCATGATTGGCTGCCAGCGCCTCATCGATGAGCCGATCGAGGGTCGGATCGCCGAATTGCGTCCAGAACTTCGCCTGCACCTCCGCGGTGGAGTAGGCGCCCTCGGTCGTGCCCGCGAACTGCGCCGCGACCGGCGTCGCGGGTTTCACGTAGTTCGGGCCGACCGCACAGCCGGCGAGTGCGGCGGCGAGCGTCGCGAGCGCAATCAGCGCCACGAGCGTCGCGAAGGTGATGCCGCGTCGCCGATCAATGTCAGTCATGCGAGGCCTCCGCGGCGGGGAGTTGCGGTGCTGGCAGCGACACGGCGGGCCGCCGCGCCACGGCACGGCGCACCAGCACGTAGAACACCGGGGTGAGCAGCAGCCCGAAGAAGGTGACCCCCAGCATTCCGGCGAACACCGTGACACCGAGCGCGTGGCGCACCTCGGCGCCGGCGCCCGCGGCGAGGATCAAGGGTACGACTCCCATGATGAACGCCATGGAGGTCATGAGAATCGGGCGCAGCCGCAGGTGCGCGGCCTCGAGCACCGCGCTGCGCGCGTCGTGTCCGCGGTCCTCCTGCAGGTGCTTGGCGAACTCGACGATGAGGATGGCGTTCTTGCAGGCGAGGCCGACCAGCACCAGGAGCCCGATCTGCGTGAAGATGTTGTTGTCTCCGTGCGTGAGCAGCACCCCCGTGATCGCCGGCAGCAGGCACATCGGCACGATCAGCACGATGGCGAGTGGCAGGCTCAACGATTCGTACTGCGCAGCGAGCACCAGGAATACGAACAGCACGCACAGCGGGAACACCAGGATGGCGGTGTTGCCGGAGACCAGCTGCTGATAGGCGAGCTCGGTCCACTCGTACGACATGCCGCGCGGCAGAGTCTCATCGAGGATCTTCGCCATGGCCGTCTGCGCCTGCCCCGAGCTGTAGCCGGGCGCGGGTCCGCCGTTGATGTCCGCGGAGGTGTAGGCGTTGTAGCGCTGCACGACGTCCGGGCCGAAGGAGCGCGAGACGTTGATCACCGAGCCCAGGGGCACCATCTCGCCGCTCGCGTTGCGGGTCTTGAGCGGCATGACGTCATCGAGCTGGGCGCGGAACGGCGCATCCGCCTGCGCCACCACCTGGTAGGTGCGGCCGAACTTGTTGAAGTCGTTGACGTAGAGCGAGCCCAGGTACACCTGCAGCGTCTCGAACACGTCCGACAGCTTCACGTTCTGCCGCTTTGCCTTGACGCGATCGACGTCGACGTCGAGCTGCGGCACGTTGATCTGATAGGTGCTGAAGGCGCCGCCCAGGGAGGGATCCTTGTTGGCCTTGCCGAGCGCCTCCGACAGCGCGGCGAACAGCGCCTGGGGGCCGGCGTCCGTGCGGTCCTCGACCTGCAGCTTGAATCCGCCGAGCGTGCCGAGTCCGATCACCGGCGGCGGCGTGACGACCATGACGAACGCATCCTGGATGGACGCCATCTTCTGATTCAGCGCCGCGGCGATGGCCGGCCCCGATAGCGCAGCCGAGCTGCGATGGGAGAAGTCATCGAGCGGGAAGAAGATGAGTGCCGCGCTCGAGCTCTGCGTGAAGCCATTGACCGACATGCCGGCGAACTCGACCGCGTGCGACACACCCGGCTGTTTGAGTGCGATATCGGCGATACGGCGGGTGACGGCCTCGGTGCGATCGAGCGATGCCGCGGGCGGCAATTGCGCGACCGCCACCAGGTACTGCTTGTCCATCGCCGGGATAAAGCCCGCGGGGACGGAGTTGAAGCCGAACCAGGTGAGCACGATCAGACCGGCGTAAATCGCGAGCGCGATCGTGCCGTGTCTCATGGTGAGGCTGAGCGCCCCCGCGTAGCCCTCGCCCGAGCGGGCGAAGGCACGGTTGAATCGCCGGAAGAAGCGCCCCAGCACGGCATTCATCGCCCGCATGAGCAGATCCGGCTGCGCGTCGTGCGGCTTCAGCAGCACCGCGGCGAGCGCCGGCGAGAGGGTGAGCGAGTTGAACGCCGAGATGACCGTCGAGATCGCGATGGTGAGAGCGAACTGCCGATAGAACTCGCCGGTGAGGCCGCTCACGAACGCCACCGGCACGAACACCGCGCACAGCACCAGCGTGATGGCGATGATCGGCCGGCTGACCTCGCGCATGGCCACCTTGGTCGCTTCGCGCGCGGTGAGGCCTTCCTGGATGTGACGCTCGACGTTCTCGACGACCACGATCGCATCGTCCACCACGATGCCGATGGCCAGCACCAGTCCGAAGAGCGACAGCGTGTTGATGGAAAAGCCGAACGCGAGCAGCACCGCGAAGGTGCCGATCGCGGATACCGGCACCGCGATCAGCGGGATGAGCGAGGCGCGCCAGGTCTGCAGGAACAGGATGACCACCAGCACGACCAGCAACACCGCTTCCAGCAGCGTATGCACCACAGCCTCGATCGACTGGCGCACGAACTGCGTGGGATCGTAGAGAATCCCGTAGTCCATGCCCTCGGGGAAGCTCTTCTTGAGCTCCTCCATGGTCTGGCGCACGCTCTTGGAGAGCTCGAGCGCATTCGCCCCCGGGGACTGGAATACCGGGATCGCGAGCGACGGCTTGTTGTCCAGGAGGCTGCGTACCCCATAGGCCTGGGCGCCGAGCTCGATCCGCGCGACATCGCCCAGCCGCACGACCTGCCCGTCATCGCCGGTCTTGATGATGATGTCGCGGAACTGCTGCTCGTCGGTGAGCCTGCCTGCGGCATTCAGTGCGATCTGAAACTCGGTGTTGGAGGGCGGCATGCCCAGCTGCCCGGCCGCCACCTGCACGTTCTGCTCGCGGATCGCCCCCACGACATCGCCCGCGGTCATGTTGCGCGCCGCGAGCTTCTGCGGATCGAGCCACACGCGCATGGAGTAGTCGCCGCCGCCGAACACCTGCACATCGCCCATGCCCGGGAGCCGCGCCAGCACGTCCTTGATGTTGAGGACCGCGTAGTTGCGCAGGTAGAGCGAGTCGTAGCGGCCGCTGGGGGAGGTGAGGTTGACGACCAGCGTCAGGTTGGAGGAGGCCTTGACCGTGTTGACGCCGAGGTTGCGCACTTCCTCGGGAAGGCGCGGCAGCGCCTGCGAGACGCGGTTCTGCACCTGCACCTGTGCGCGGTCGATGTCCGCACCGATCTTGAAGGTCACGGTGAGGGTCAGCGACCCGTCCATGGTGGAGGTCGAGGACATGTAGAGCATGTCCTCGACGCCGACGATCGCCTGCTCGAGAGGCGCCGCCACCGTGTCGGCGATTACCTTGGGATTTGCGCCGGGGTAGGAGGCGTGCACCACCACCTGCGGCGGCACGACCTCCGGATACTCGCTGATCGGCAGCTTGAACAGCGCCAGCAGCCCCGCGATCGTGATGAACGCCGAGATGACGCCGGCGAAGATCGGGCGGTCGATGAAGAAATCGGAAAGCTTCACGGACGCGCCTCGCTCGTGCCGGAGGCGTTGTGCACCAGCAGCCCCGCCTCGCCGGACCGCCGCTCACCCATGGCGACGCGTTGCGGTGCGACCTGGGCACCCGGGCGTACACGCTGCAAGCCGTTGACGACGATCGTCTCGCCGGCCGTGAGGCCGGAGCTCACGACCCGCAGGCCGTCGACCACCGGTCCCAGCTGCACGGGACGGTACTCGACCTTGTTGTCCTTGCTGACGACCAGCACGTAGCGCACGGTCTGGTCGGTGCCGATCGCGCTGTCGTTCACCAGCACCGCATCATGCTGGCTGCTGCCCAGCAGCCTGATGCGGGCGAAGAGTCCAGGCGTGAACTGACGGTCATGATTATCGAGCAGCGCGCGGCTGCGGATGGTGCCGGTCGTCGGATCGAGCGCGTTGTCGACGAACACCATGACACCCTGGTGCGGAAAGCCACCCTCGTTCGCGAGTCCGACCTGCACCAGGCTGTGCGCCTCGTGCGTACCGAGCGGGGTGTCGTGGGCCGCGGGGTCGTGCAGGTTGGCAGTGGCCTCGTGCGCGAGCCTGATGTACTGCAGGTACTCCTGCTCATCGCCGTCGAAGGTCACGTAGATGGGATCGAGGGATACGAGCGTCGTGAGCGGCGTCTGGCCGTTGGTCACGAAGTTGCCCGCGGTCACCAGCGCGCGGCTGATGCGGCCCGAGATCGGCGCCGTCACGCGCGTGAACTCGAGATTCAGCGCGGCCGAATCGAGCGCGGCCTTCGCGGCCTCGACGTTGGCCTCGGCCTGCTCGTTGCCGGCGGTGCGGGTGTCGTACTCCTCCTGCGAGAGCGCGTGCTGCGCGAGCAGCTTGGTCGCCCGCTCGCGCTCGGACTTGGCCAGCGCGAGCTGCGAGCGCGCCTGTGCGAGCCCGGCCGCCGCCTTGTCGCGCTCGGCCTGGTAGGGGCGCGGGTCGATGACGAACAGCACGTCGCCCTTCCTGACCTCGGCACCCTCCTTGAAATTCACCGAGGAGATGTAGCCCGACACGCGTGGCCGGACCTCGACGCGCTCCACCGCCTCGAAGCGGCCGGTGAACTCGTTCGAATCGGTGACCTTGCGTGAGATGGCCGAGGCGACCGTGACCTGCGGCGCCGGAGGCGCCGCGCGGGACTCCGCCGCCTCGTTGCGCGAGCAGCCGCTGAGCGCCAGAGCAGCAACCGAAAGTGCGGTGACTGATATAAAGGAGTAGCGCAAGGGAGCCTCCCACGTGCGATTGCGTTGATCGATGGCAACGCCGACCCGCGGAGGGCCAGCGCCGGGAGCAATTGTTGTGTGCGCAGGCACTTCCGCACATGCACCAGCAGGGGAACGTCCGACGTTTCCGCTGGCAGGTATCTCTCTCTCTCTCAAGAGCGAGCGCGAGAGCAGCCCCGCGGCGGGATAGCCGGCGCTGCCGGACACGCGCTGCGCGCCCGGTCTCGTCTAATCAAGGAGTTAGCGTGGCGATTGCTTGACGGGCCGGGCCTTAGGCCGGTCTAATACGCGCCCCCACCCGGCGGCCAGGTAGCTCAGTTGGTAGAGCAGCGGACTGAAAATCCGCGTGTCGGTGGTTCGATTCCGCCCCTGGCCACCATCAGATCAACCGTTTAGAGCGCCAACAGTTTCCGACCGATTGGCGTGGCAGCGCCTTGGCAGCGCAAGTGGCACCCCGGGAGTCCATCGACGCTAGCGGACAGCATTTGTCGTTGATTAGCCGCCTTCGGCTTGCCCCCATGGGTAGGTGGACCAAGGGGTGCCCCTCCCAGGCGCGCCGCGATTTGCGTCGCACATATCTCAGCCCCGTTTCTGATCGTACGTATGTTATACATATCTTGTTCCCTGATGGCGGCTGAGCCTTCGCTGAAAGGCTGAGAAACGACCAGATAATATTGGACGCTGAACCGGGGTGGTCACCACGAAGAGGCTCCACTTTCAGGAACCTGAACACCAACGCTGAACAACGCAGCTGGATCCAGGACTCTCTTAGTATCGAGACATCCGGCGCAGCAAGTCCGCTTGTCATTGGGATGGCTGACACTGCACGTTGAACGGTGGTGAGGAGGTGGGGAATGAGCAACCCGGCGTCGGCCTCACATTACGTCCTCGGCACCGCCGAAACGGAACATGAGCGGCTGCGGCGGCAGGCGGCTCTGCTCGCGCCGCACACGGAAAGACTGTTTCGAGAAGCTGGCTTGGGTCCCCAACAGCGTGTCCTCGACATCGGCTCTGGGGTGGGAGATGTGGCACTGCTCGCTGCGCAAGTCGTCGGGCCCGAAGGACAGGTTGTCGGCATTGATCTCGATGGCACTGCCCTCGCGAAAGCGAGAACGCGAGCGGAGGCTTGCGGATTTCGCAACGTAACGCTCGTCGAGACGGACTTAGCTCAGTTCAAAGCGGAAAGACCGTTCGATGCCATTGTTGGCCGGCTGATTCTTCAGTTTGTGCCGCGACCGATTGAGACACTGAGGGCACTAGCTT
>Ga0306920_100013537_pt1 | contig 11122 bp, 6 predicted proteins | sample flu12Cox44000170_FD_204666 | JGI IMG/M metagenome (GOLD analysis project Ga0306920, IMG submission 204666) | Lab enrichment of tropical soil microbial communities from Luquillo Experimental Forest, Puerto Rico - flux4day.12C.oxic.44.000.170 (v2)... | ecosystem: Environmental > Terrestrial >...
CGCTCCTGATTTAAGCGATGACCCGTTGCAGACAAGAACGATCTTGCCGGCAACGCCTCCCTTCCCGAGCAACTCCTGCGCCTTTCTGGCTTCGGCACCCGGGGCGTCTCGGGATGAACGCCCTCGCGCGCCATTATGTCGGGCAAGGAGACACCCGCTGCCAGCACTCTCACCCGCACCTCACCCTCCTTCGGCTCGGGGCACTCTTCTTCGACCACCTGCAGTGCGTCGGGGCCGCCGTAATGGGTGACGATGATGCGCATGTTTCTCACAGCCTCTTCGTCGGTTGACGGGCGAGCGAGTGGCAGACCGATCGTGTCACGGATCCTCCTTTATTAATAGCACTCCAGGCACCTGCAAAAGGTCCTATTACCTGGGAGTCCTTGACAAGCCAGTGGGACCGGGATAATTTTCGCGCATCATTATCGATTCTGATTGTTGAGAATGAGTCGGGTACAGGCAAGGGGGGATGGTATGCGGAGAAAGCTGCACGGATTAGCAGGAGTTGCAACAGGGATCATCGGTCTGATCTTATTGGGAAGTTGCCTGGCTTTAGGCCAGGGCGCTACGGCAAGCATCTCGGGTGTGGTGCACGATGCCACGGGAGCCGTCGTGCCGGGAGTCACTGTTACTGCCAGGCACATCGAAAGCGGACTGACGCGCACTGCCGTAACCAATGAAAACGGCGGGTACACGGTTCAGCTTCTTCCGGTGGGCGCCTACGAAATCACGACGGACCTGCCGGGTTTCAAGCAGGAAGTCCGCCGTGGCATCAATCTGGCTGTTGGCCAGGTAGCGGTGGTGAACCTGACGCTGGAAGTCGGGGCCGCCGCGGAGGCGGTGACGGTGACGGGCGAAGCTCCTATCGTGAACACCACGCTTGCCTCCACGGCCGGACTGGTGAACGAAGAACAGATCAAGGACCTGCCGCTGAACGGCCGCAGTTTCGATCAGCTTCTGACCGTCACGACCGGAACGGTCAACTACACCGTCAATACCGGGGGACCGAGCAATGCCTTTTCGGTTGCCGGCCGGCGACCGGAAGAAAATACATTCACGATCAATGGCGTGGAGTTCCTCGGATCACAAGCGGCGGGACAACCGGCCGGGCCATCCGGTTCCAGCGGAATGACGCTCGGGGTCGATGCAGTGCGCGAATTCAATTTGCTCCAGCATACGTACGGAGCGGAATACGGAAAACGAGCCGGCGGTCACGTGAGCATCGTCACGACCTCCGGCACAAACCAGTGGCATGGATCCGTCTTCGAGTACATACGCAACAGCGCGCTCGATGCCGCCAAGTGGGAAGACAATGCGTTTAATGGCGGTCTGAGGCCCAATTTTCAGCGCAATCAGTTTGGCGGATCGATGGGCGGGCCGCTCAAGAAAGACAAAGCGTTCTTCTTCGCGAACTACGAAGGATTCCGCCAGCGGCTGGGGAAAAGCAACGTCGCCGTTGTACCCGATGCGCAAGCGCGCCAGGGTTTCTTGCCGTGTTATATCGCAACGCCGACGGCCTGTGGATCCAATCCCGGCCAGTACGTTGCCGTACCGAATCTCAAAACCGGCATGCTGCCCTATGCGAACAATTTTTGGCCCACGCCGGGAAATGAGTTGTTCGTTGGCGCAGGTTTGCCCAACGCCGGATCGCCAACCGGAACGGCTTACGCAACCGGCAATCCTAAGCAGGCCATCCGCGAAGATTTTGGCCTGGCCAGGTTTGACTACAACGCGTCAAACAAAGACTCCTTCTCAGCAAACTATGTAATCTCCGATGGCGACAGGAACGATCCGCAGGCAAACGCAAATTTCAGCCAGATCAGCCGCTCTCGCCCGCAGGTGGTTTCATTGCAGGAGACGCATGTGTTCTCGCCAATTCTTCTGAACAGCCTGAACGTTGGGTTCTCGCGCGCTTTTGCGCCGGTATCCATCGCGGGGACGCAAATTCCGGCGAACCTGTCATTCGTCACCGGTCGGCTTCCCGGCCAGATCACCATTGGAGGTGGATCAAGCGCAACGACAGCTTCATCGATCGTCGCCGCGAACGGGAACGATCCGACCGGCAATGCGATCAATTTGTTTACCGGAAGCGACGATGTGCATTGGACCAAAGGCAAGCACTCGTTCAGTGTTGGCGCCTGGATGCAACGCGTGCAGGACAACCAGGGCGGACCGGCTCAGAACAAGTCAGGCACAGTGGCATATTCGAGCCTGCTGACGTTTCTTCAGGATTCACCAACATCTTTTAATGCGAATCTCCTCGTGACGCCGCTTGGGTGGCGGCAATGGGAAGGCGCTTTCTATTTTCAGGATGAAATGAAACTCAGGTCGAACTTCACGCTGCGCCTGGGCTTGAGAGATGAGATGACCGACGGCTGGCATGAAGTCAAAAGCCGGTGTTCCAATCTTCTTTATGATGGATTGGGAACGCCGACCAACGATTTCCTTTTGGGCGATCAGTGCCTCACCGTAAATCACGCGAAAGCGCTGTTGCAGCCGCGCGTGGGCATCGCATGGGATCCGACGGGAACGGGAAGTTGGGCCGTGCGCGCGGGCTTCGGAATCCATAATGATCTTCAGGACAATCTGTCGTTCCGGCTGGACTCGAATCCACCATTCAATCCGCGGCTGGTATTGAGTGGACCGATGCTTAATATAACTCCGCTGAACCCGGCTAATCCGATGCCGCCGACTTGCGATGCGCAACTCGTGGCGGCGAAGGCGAACTGTGCCGTTTACACGGTGGGTGGAGTGGAAACGACCATGCACACTCCGGCAGTTCAACAATGGAGCCTCACTCTGGAGCGCGGCATCACGGAGAATCTCGCGCTGCAGGTCAGCTATGTTGGCTCGGAAGCCTATCACACCATGGTTCCGATGAATCTGAACGCGCCTCATTCAAAAGTGTGCGCGAATGCTGCGGGATGCCAGAGCGGTGGCGTGGGAAGACCTGTTGTCACGGTACCGCAAGGCACGACCTACATAGCGCCTACCGGAACATGCGCAGGACCGAATGGAACTTCGATCTCGTGTTACCCGAATCCGTACCAGAACCTAACCAACTCCCAAATGTTCGAAGGAACGATGAGCTATAACTCGCTGAACGTCTCGCTGGTCAAGCGCGCCAGCCGCGGCTTGAGCTTCAAAGCAAACTACACGTTCAGCAAGATACTCGATTACAACTCCGCCGGATCTTCGAGCGCCGGCACTAACCAACCGAAGGCGATCTTGAATCCGTACAATCTCTCGCTCAGCCGCGGCCTCGCAGCCTTCAACCTCAAACATTTGTTCAATGCGAACTACGCTTACCAACTGCCGTTTGGACACGGACAACAATTCGGAGGCAATGCCGGCGGCGTGCTCGACAGGATCATCGGCGGTTGGCAATGGAACGGAATCCTCACCGCTCAAAGCGGATTCCCGTTCACTCCGCAAGCGGGCTCGAATGTTTCCGGCACCGGTGACACGAATAATCCTGATGTGCCGAACTACAACCCCGCGTTCAAGGGTCCGATCGTTCTGGGAGTTGATGGATTCAAGAAAACCGGCCGGTACTTCGATCCGGGAGCTTTCCTGTTGCCCATGTCCGGAACATTCGGCAATGTGGCGCGCGGGGCCTTCTCCGGGCCGCCCCTGACGACCTTCGACACCTCGCTGTTCAAGAAATTCAGTATCAATGAACAATGGAACCTGCAGTTCCGGGCGGAAGCGTTCAACGTTTTCAATCACGCGAACTTTGCGGTACCCAACGCGGTTGTATTCTCGGGCACGAACTACAGTTCGTCCGCCGGTATTATCACGGGCACGGCGACGACGTCGCGGCAGATCCAGTTTGCTTTGAAGCTGCTCTGGTAGAGCTTGTACATAGATTTGGCGCGAGCGACCGCCTGCCGCCTTCGGCGGCTCTACCCCCTAAAGAGGGGGAGAGTAAGCTGTCCCGCTCTTGAGGGGGACAAGTGCGAGCAGCGAAGCCGCGAGCACAGGGGTTCGCTCACACGAGATGTTTCGTGCAGCCAGGAAGTTTGCTCGCAGACCGAAATTCCGATCGACGCATCACGGAAAATCGTGGCCAACGTAGTTCCCGGCGATTCGTGAGAAGATTGCGCCATGGAAATTCCCCTGACCCCGCTGGAATTCGCGCGCCGGGCGCGCCGGCTTTACAGAAGTCGAACGGCGGTCGTCGATGGCGACGTCCGGTTGACCTATGAACAGTTCTTCGGCCGGTGCGATCGGTGGTCGTCTGCCCTGCAAGGCCTGGGGATCCGCCAACACGATCGGATTGCCTACATCGCTCCGAACACACTGCCGCAACTGGAGTCGTTCTACGCCGTTCCGCAGATCGGCGCCGTTGTTGTACCGATCAATTACCGGCTGACGCCGGACGATTTTGCCTACATCATCAATCACAGCGGCGCGCGCATCGTGTGCGCGCATTCGGATTACCTGGATGCCGTCGACAGCATCCGCTCTTCGCTGGAGAACGTTGAGTACTTCGTTGCGCTCGAAGGCCGGAGGGAGGGATGGCTGGACTACGAAGCCGCCCTGGATTCGGCAAAACCGGGGTTTGCGCGTCCGGATATTCAGGAAGGCGACCTGATCAGCATCAATTACACCAGCGGAACGACAGCGAAACCGAAAGGCGTGATGATCACGCACCGGAACGCGCACCTGAACGTTGTAGGAACCCTTGTCCATCTCCCGATGACCGTGTCCGACCGCTATCTGTGGACCTTACCGATGTTCCATGCAAACGGTTGGACGTTTGTGTGGATTGTGACGGCCGTCGGCGGGACGCATGTCTGCCTCCGAAAAGTTGAGCCAAAGGCGGTCTACGAACTGGCGGAGCGCGAGTCCATCACGATGTTGTGTGCCGCGCCGACTGTGTTGATCGGGATCGCGAATGCGCCCGACGACATTCGGCGCGGCGCGCGCCAAGGCGTACGCGTCATCACGGCGGGAGCTGCGCCCGCGGCCGCGACGATAGAACGCATCGAGGAAGGGCTTGGCTGGACCGTGACGCAGGTTTATGGCATGACCGAGACGACGCCATTCATCACGATTTGTGAAACGCTTCCCGAGCATGCTCAGATGTCTGTATCCGAGCGCGCCGTCATCAAAGCCAGGCAGGGTGTGGAACTTCTGACTTCAGGGGACCTGCGCGTTCTCGATGACAATGGCGTCGAAGTTCCACATGACGGCGAAACTATCGGCGAGATTTGCGTTCGTGGGAACGTCGTGATGAAGGGCTACTACAGCGACCCCGAAGCGACGGCGCATGCGTTTCGCGGCGGATGGATGCACACCGGCGATGCGGCTGTCGTTCATCCCGACGGCTATGCCGAAGTCCGCGATCGCATTAAAGACATCATTATTAGTGGCGGCGAGAATATCTCATCGGTTGAAGTCGAAGGCATTCTGCTGCGGCATCCGGCCGTTCAGGAAGTGGCGGTTGTCGGCCTGCCGCATGAAAAATGGGGCGAGGCGCCATGCGCCTTCGTCGTGCTGAGAGCTGGTGAAACCGTAACGGAAGCCGGCCTTCGGGAGTTTGCGCGGTCGAAGATGGCGCACTTCAAGGTGCCACAGGAGTTCCGCGTGGTGACGGAACTCCCGAAAACGGCAACGGGAAAGATCCAAAAATACGTTCTCAGAGGTGGAAAGCCGGCGATCAGCCGGCAGTGACTGGATGCATCCTAATGAATTATCCGAACCACGAAGAGAAGCTCGGTTAAGCCAAAACCCGATGCCGGCCGCCCGGACATGCCGGGTTACGGAATAAGCGAAAAGCAGGAGGCCAGGACCGGAAGCTTCCCCTCAGGGTCGGGGACGGTCTGTAGGCCGTGGAACCTCAAAGCGAGAGCCAGGAACGGAATTCTGCCGCGTTTGAGTTGGTGCGAGCGGGGGAGGAATCGTAACCGCGACGGGTTCCTTAAGAGTAAAGATGAGACGTGTTTCCGACGGTACGCGAACCTGCTCGCCTTTCATCAACACTGTCGTGCCCACACCACCACCGGCGCCTGCGCCTGCGCCAATCGCAGCGCCTTTCCCGCCGCCCGCTATTGCACCGATGGCGGCGCCAATAGCTGCGCCGATTGCACCGTTGCGGATGGCCTTCTTACTCTGGTCCGCACCAGTGTTCTCGAATACGTTGCTTTGGACGGTGTAGGACTTCTTTCCGACAAAAATCTGATCGAGCACGAGTTGAAGTTCGCTCTTTCCACGCAAGTCGCCTGCGGACTTGACCTCGGTCAGTCTCAGAGAAGCGTCTGCACCTTTTTGCAGAACGACATCATTGTTGATCGTCACGGGCAAATCGATTGAAGCGCGAAATGTGTCTCCCACTTGAGCCGTCGCAGAGTCCACGGAGTCGATCATTCTCACGGTGATCTCGGTACCGGCCGGAACGGTCACGTCTTTCGTGTCGATCACATGGATCGGTGGCGCCGGCGGTGGTGGAGGTTCTGTCGCGACTGGTGCCGGCGGCGGAGTCGGCGGCTGCGGAGCCGGTGCGGTGGCAGCAGTGGGCGGTGGCGCCAGCGTCGAGGGCGCGGCAGGCGTTTGCTCTGCCGAGGCAGAATGCGTTACGGATGTTGGTTTTTTCCCGTCAATCCCTGCCGGTTTGGCCGACCGCGCCGCCGCAGGCCCAGGAGGTGGGGAAGCCGGCGTTGTTTCAGCCGGCGCGGACGGCGCGGACTTCATTTCAACCGGCGCGGACGATGTGCATCCGGAAACCAGCAAGCCGCATATGGGCAGCAGGAGAACTACAAAATGCGCAACAGTTCGGCGCATGACGGCTGTCTCCTACCAGCGACGGCCGTAGCCGTAAAACCGTCCGACGCGATAATAACGCGGGCCGATAATGGCGGCTGCTGCGATTCGGCCTGCTGCATTAATCGCGGCCGTTCCAAGAAGCACCGATGGAGGATACGGCGCTACAACAACCGGATAAGGATACGGATACGGCCCGTAGACCGGGGCCGTGTAGATGACCGGCGGTGGTGCCTGATAGATCACTGTCGCCGGAGGTTGCGGATAGATCACTGCCGGTTGCTGAGGCGCTGGAGCAGGAGCAGGGGTGGGAACCGGAGCCGGAGCGGCAGGAGCTTGCGCTTGTGCAGGCGGCACTGCGTTCAGCAACCACACGCCGGTTGCCTGGTCATAACATGCCCACCCTTGAGCAGCTCCGTCCGCGGTCCTGTATGGCTGCGGCATTGAACATGTGAAACTCTGGATTCCACCGCCAGAGGCAATCACGTACGCGCCATTGACCGTTTGCCCATTAACAATGATTTGCTGGGGAATTCGATTTTGCGCGGCCTGGACCTGGGAAAAACCCAGGGTTGTGCCTGCGGTAAGAGCGAGGATTACGCCGATCCCCGCGAAAAGCCTTTTGTTTTCCATAACATCCTCCTGGATCCTGCCATTCACACATATTTAGACATACGTTGAACAGCGCAATTCGTAAAAAAATGTTACAGCCATTTCGGCTTTGTTTCCGTCTATCGATGCTGAGAAACGGATGAGTCCTAGTCTGTTAGCAGTTGAGAATCCAGCCGGCGTTGAGAGAACAGCCGGCGATGCGCTTCGAGGGTGGGGTTACACAGTCCTCACGGCCAGGTCTTTTGATTTGGCTGTTGACGCCGCGTTAGCGGGAGCCTTCGATCTCATCATCATTAATCATTCCGAACCCCGCATCAATGCCATGGAACTTTGCGCCGAATTTCGCCGCCGTAATATTCAGGTTCCGATCATTGTGCTTGCAGCTCGCGATCAGTTCCCGGATCGTGTTGCCATTTTCAAAGCGGGCGCGGACGATTGTCTGCCGAAACCCGTTGATTTCGAGGAACTACAGGTTCGTATCGAGGCGCTGATGGTACGATGGGTTCGCAACAGGAACTACGAATTATCCTCATATGAATTTGGCGGAATGCGTGTGGATTTCCGCCAGTCGGAATTGTTCAGAAATGGAACGACGACAGGACTTTCCGAGCGCGAGAGCCGGCTGCTTCGCTACTTCGTGGAGAATCGCGGTAAGACGATCTCCCGAAACGCGTTGTTGCGGCACGTCTGGGGGTACCGAGAGGCGCCTCTGACCCGAACCGTGGACGTGCACGTCCTTCGCCTGAGGCAAAAGATCGAAGACGATCCCAAAGAGCCGCGCTTCATCGTAACCGTTCATGGACTCGGATACCGTTTTGACGGTTAACCGGGCAGGTAAATACAGTTAACAAGATCCGGAAAATCCCTGCTATCCACACAAATCCCTGCTATCTAAAACTGGGTGGTGACGTCGAATGCCCCGACACAGGAGGTTCTATGTTATCCGCAGCTTTTTTCGCGCTCCTTTTGTCTGCTGGGACGCCTGAAATGGTTATTCCCGAAGGGACCATCCTTCCGGTTGTCTTAAATGAAACACTGAGCACCGCCAGACTCCAGGACGAGGATCCGGTCCTGTTCTCACTTGCCGAGGACGTACGCGCCGCCGGTCACCGGAGCCCCATTCTCATCCCGCGCGGTTCGAGTGTCGTTGGCCGCGTTGTGAAGTCTGAGCGCGCCGGACATTTCATCGGGCGATCGGAGATTGAGATTCGTATCCAGGAAATTATCACTCCCTCCGGGGAGGTATACGACGGGCTGACTACGAAGATCATCGATGTCGGCAAACGAAAGGGCGAGAAAGGTGAGGTCAGACGCGACGGCATCATCCAGGGCCCGGTGCACAGGGAGCGCGATGCGTTCCTGCTCCTGTTCCCTCCAACAACAATTTTTCAGCTCATCGCCACGCCCAAGCGTGGTCCTGACGTCGTGTTGCCAGCCGAGACGCGGCTTTACGTAAAGTTGATGACGCCAATTTATGTGGAGACGCGGCCGAGCGTGGCTGCTGTTTCGGCAACGTCACCTGTTCCTATTTCACTACCGCCAGCACCAGTTACGCCGCTGTTATCGTCAAGCAATATTGAGGTTCTCGTTTCACCTGTTGCTCTCTACCCCGATCCGATCCTGCACGACCTTCTTACGGCGTGCACACATCCACTTGAAATCGCCGAGGCGAGCCAGTGGGTGCGTAGTCCGCGGGACCTGGCCGGAAGTCTTTCCCGCAATGGCTATAATGACGGTTGGGATTCCAGCATTAAAGCGATGACTGCGTACCCCGATCTTCTTCAGCGCCTCAGCTCCGACATTGGTTGGGTGACGCGGCTCGGCTCCGCATATTCCGCGCAGCCTTCGGATGTGATGGCAGCAGTACAGCGAATCCGCCTCCAGGCGCACTCCGTTCGAAGCCCGGGCCCGGGACCCGTTCTAGCGTTGCGACATTAGTTAAAAGGTCCGGCCGACCGTGAACTTGAAGTTGTGTCCCGGTTGGTGAATGGAGAAAGGCGTTCCGGTCACAGGCCCGATAAAGCTCTGGTCTATTCTGGCTGGATTAAAAGCAAAATCCACTCGGAATGGCGCGTTGAGTACCGGCATCACGACCTGAAATTCGACGCCTGTACTCATGCGCAGGCCCGAATTGGTTCCCGGCAGGAACTGCGCCGGCAGATCCTGGATTAATCCGGGGCTGACGATTCTACGTTCAAGTTCCTGCGGTTTCAGAACCCATGCGTTACCGACGTCCATGAATGGAACCAGCGAAACGACCTGACCGATCAGCGGAATCCTGTACTCGAGATTGAAAATGAGTTGTGTGTCCCCGCCGACGTAAACGATATCGTCGAAATTGCGGTTCACCGTTCTGCCCGTGAACGGATCGGTCACAGGCAAAGTCCGCGTGATGAACGATATCGGACTCAGAGTCCGGAAATCGAAACCACGAATGTCAAAATCACCGCCCGCAAAGAAGCGTTCATAAAACGGAAGACTGAGGTTGGTGAAGCTCTGCGCGAAGGAGCCCATGACCCGCATCGCAAGCGTGTTGCGGCCGCGATTCATCGGGTGGAAATACCTGAACTCACCACTTGGCCGGAAATAGTTGACGTCGCCTCCGAGGAAACCACCGGTAAACTCGAAGCTTCCCGTGAAACTGTATCCGCGTGTCGGATAATAGGCACTGTTCGTCGTGTTGTACGTGTAGGTTGGGATCACGCGGCGCGCATTAAAGACATTAGGGACTCCCCCTACAATAAAGTTCTGGTTTTGAGCCGCCACCGCCGAAAAGTATGCCTGCGTTGCCGGATTGATGCCGGTGGTTTGAGAATTATCGAGCACGTAACTTATTCCAACACGGTGGAATATTCTCACCGGATAGCTGGCAGAAAGGTTGAAACCCGTGTGCTTCTGTTCAAAATTCAAAAGGTTCTGAAGGCCGAGGCCCTGCGGCAAATTGCTTCCGTACCCGAAGAGTTGACGAGCCTGATCGTAGCGGTAGCTGGACTGATAGACAGAGAATCCCAGTGAGACCGGCTTATCATAAAGATATGGTTCGGTGAAGCTGAACTGATATTGCGACTGGCGCGTACCGCCCTGCAGAACAACGCCCAGGCTTTCGCCGAGGCCGAGGAAATTGTTCGTTGAGTAATTCAGTCCAAGGAAGCTTCCGCCAATCCCGCTGACTCCTCCGCTGAATCCGATCGAGTTGCGGCCCTTTTCCTTGACCTTCAAATTGATGTCGAGGGTGGGTTCTGTCGGACTCGGTTTGACCTCTGCATCCTCAGTCTTGATCTCTTCGAAATAGCCGAGTTGATTGAGCCGCAGCAAGCTGAGGTCCCACAGAGAAGAATTGAAAACCTCGCCTTCGTTCACCATGATTTCCCGCCGGATAACCTTATCGCGCGTTGTGGTATTACCGCTGAACGCAATTCGGTTGACGGTGAATTGCCGGTCCTCATCGATGTTGAAGGTCAAATTCATCAACTTTTTTTCTTCGTCCAGATCCTGGATCGGGACGACAGTAAAGTTGACGTAGCCTCGCGCGCCATAAATCTTCTTGAGATTGTCGAAGCCTTTTTTCAAGAGCGACTCGTTGTAGATCTGGCCGGGAACAAAACCCATCACCGCTTTAATCACAGCGTCGTTCATTACCTTGTTCCCGGTGACTTTGATGTCTCCAACCTTGTACTGATCGTTCTCTTCGATCTTCAAGGTGATGTAAAAGCGATTAATCTGTTTTTTCCAGAACGGGACCGGC
>Ga0306920_100013539_pt1 | contig 11121 bp, 12 predicted proteins | sample flu12Cox44000170_FD_204666 | JGI IMG/M metagenome (GOLD analysis project Ga0306920, IMG submission 204666) | Lab enrichment of tropical soil microbial communities from Luquillo Experimental Forest, Puerto Rico - flux4day.12C.oxic.44.000.170 (v2)... | ecosystem: Environmental > Terrestrial >...
ACTAAAGCGATTGCGCCCTACGACTGAGACATGTGGCGAACCAAGTCGCTGCGATGCACAACGCGGGTGTTTCGTATCACGCTGTGGTAGGCTGCAATCTTGGGGTTGAGGCAGCACATGAAACGGCGGGAGTTCATCACCCTGCTCGGTGGCGCGGCGCTGGCATCGCCGCGTCCTGCGATTGGGCAGTCAGCGGCGAGGCAATACACGATCGGAGTCCTCTGGCCGGCTACCTCGCCGCCGGCGCCGCCGCGGATGGAGTCGTTCCGGCAGGCGCTGCGTCAGCTGGACTTTGTCGAAGGCAGAAACCTCATCATCGAACTCCGCCATCCCCGAGCAGGAGTGCAGGAGCTTCCCGAGCTCGCCGCCGAGCTCGTTCACCTCAAGGTCGACGTCCTCACCGCATTCGGTGATCATGCTCCGCTCGTGGCGCAGCAGGCGACGCAGACAATCCCCATCGTCGCGATCAGCGACGACATGTTCGGCGCAGGAATCATCACCTCGCTCTCTCGACCCGGCGGGAATACCACCGGGCTTACGATCCTGGCCCCGGAACTCAGCGCCAAGCGATTGGAGGTCCTGCAGGAGATCGTCCCGGGAATGTCGCGCGTGGCGGCCTTCTGGGATCCCACGACCGGCGCATCACAGATTGCGACGACCGAGAATGCCGCACGGACGTTGAAGCTGAAACTGCAAGTCCTCGAAATACGCCGCCACGAGGAGCTACTCGGCGCATTTCAAGCAGCGCGCGAGGGGCAAGCAGATGCCATCAATGTTTTCGGCTCGCCGTTTCTTGCGTCATTGTACCGGGAGATCGTCATCCTCGCGGCTGAATATCGGTTGCCGGCAATCTATCAGTGGAGGGAGCATGTTGAAGCTGGAGGTCTCGTATCCTACGGGCCCAACCTTGCGGCAATGTGGCGGCAGAGCGCCGCCATTGTGGTGAAGATTCTCAAAGGTGCTGCGCCCGCCGATCTGCCGGTCGAGCAGCCGACCAAGTTCGAGCTGGTGCTGAATGCCACGACCGCCAAATCGCTGGACCTGGCCATTCCTCCATCCGTGCTCGTGCGCGCCGACGAGGTGATCGACTAGCCGCAGCTTGTCGCTTGAGCTTCAACGGGGCAGCGGCAGTCTTGCCAGTTGTGTCCGGCATACCCCGGTTGTGGATCATCAATCGATCTTGGCGCCGGCGACCTTCACCGCGTAGGCCCATTTCGGCACCTCCGCTTTGATGAAAGCGGCAAACTCCGCGGGCGAGCCGGTCTTGGGCACCGCGCCGAGCTTGGCGAGAGCGGGTTTGATCTCCTCGCCTGCGAGTGCCTCGTTGATGAGCGCATTGAGCTTGTTCACGATGGCGGGCGCGGTGCCGGCGGGTGCAACCACGCCGGCCCAGGCATTGAGGGTGACATCTGGAAAACCCTCTTCGAGCATGGTCGGAATTTGCGGCATCTCGCTCCACCGCTCCGTGGTCGCGACCGCAAGCGCCCGCAGCCGTCCATCTTTGGCGAACGGCGCCAGCGTGGGAATGCCGTCGATGGTCCACTGCGTCACGCCGCCAAGGAGATCGGTGACCGAGGGCGCTGAACCTTTGTAGGGCACATAAAGAGAATCGATTCCCGCCTTCACCTTGAACATGGTGCTCATGAGATGCGGGGGGGTGGCAATGGCTGCGCCATAACTCAGCCTGCCCGGACGCGCTTTGGCATAGTCGACAAATTCGGCAACGGTATTGGCGGGAATGTCGGACCGGATCACCATCAACTGCTGCATGATCGCAACCTGGGCAATCGGTCCAAACGAGGCGACCGGGTCGTAATCGAGATTGCTGTAGACTGCGGGCGCCACCGCCAGCGATCCCGAGGATCCGAACAGCAGCGTGTAGCCGTCGGGCGGCGAAGCGGCCACGAACCTGGTTGCGATGGTGGCGCCGCCGCCCGGGCGGTTCTCGATGACGATGGATTGGCTCAGACGCGTGCCCAGCACCTGGGTCATGAACCGCGCCATGGTGTCGATCGGTCCGCCCGGCGGAAACGGCACGATTAGCTTGATCGGCTTCTCGGGATATTCTTGTGCTGCAACCTTCGACGCGACGCCGAGAACGCCTGTCGCAATCGCCGCGCCCAAAATGAGCCATCTCGCGATCATGCGTTCCTCCGCCTTGCGTGGCTTCGCTGCGTCCATCCATCGTATCCCGAGCGCTGCCCCATTGTCTCGCTCATACCCGGCTTCCTGGCGAGGCTCGAGTGGCGCAATAAAGCGATTGCGCCCTACGACATGCTGCAACTGCTCAGGTCCGGAAGCTGGCACGAAGTGTGGGTCCCGGAATGTCCGCGTTGACGGAGAGTATTGGAGGGTAAGCGGACGAGAGACGGCCGTCCCCTTCAAGCGTCAAGCAAGCCACTGACCGCGCGATCAATGCGTGGTATCGTTGGTGAATTGCATGGGCGTGACCTCGCGGAGGGTCGCATGGTATCGGCCAGAAGATGCGTGATGGCGCTAGTGTGGCGGTTCAGAAGTCCGCATTATTCCTTCCGCGAGTCCGAGATGCGGACTTCTGAACCAAAGCCACACTAGAATCAAAGGTTTGCTAGTGTCCTTCGATTCCGAAATTCGTAAATGAGCTTGCCGCGCGATCGAACGAATTTCGGATCGGGACACTAGTCATGCACCTTACGTCCCGTTTCAAACTTCCGTTGAGCGCGAAGATACTCAGGAGACCGCGATGACGCGTCCGTTCGAAGGCATACGGGTAATCGACGTCACCCATGTTCTGGCGGGCCCGTTCGCGACCTATCAATTGGCCGTGCTCGGCGCCGATGTGATCAAGGTGGAACATCCCGACGAGCCCGATCAGAGCCGCGCCAACGGGACCGACAAGGCGCTCAATCGCCGCAACATGGGCACCTCGTTCCTGACGCAAGCCTCCAACAAGCGCGCGATCACGCTCGATCTAAAGACGCCGGGGGATCGCGATATCCTCAAGAAGCTCGTCGCTACGGCCGATGTCTTCGTCGAAAATTATCGGCCTGGTGCGTTCGAGGCCCTGGGGCTTGGCTACGAGGCGCTTTCCGCGATCAATCCGCGCCTGATCTACGCCTCGTTCTCGGCCTTCGGCCAGCACGGTCCCCGCGGACCGCATACCGCCTACGATCACGTGATCCAGGCCTCCTCCGGCATCATGGCGATGACCGGGACCAAGGACGTACATCCGATCAAGTTCGGGGCGCCCGCGATCGACTATGCCACCGGTATGAGCGGCGCCTTTGCGTTGGCATCGGCGCTGTTCCAGCGCGAACGGACCGGACGCGGCCAGCGTATCGACATGGCCATGCTCGACGTGGCGATGATTCTGATGAGCTCGCATCTGACCGGATATCTGCGCAACGGCGTTCACCCCACGCCCCACGGCAACCGTCACCCCCATGCAACCAACGGCGCCTTCGAGACCAAGGATGGGCTGGTCATGCTGGGCGCCAGCAATTTGCGCCAGCAACGCCGATTGTGGACCGTGTTGGGCCGGCCGGACATGATCAAGCACAGCAACGACGAGCGCGACGCGGACCACGATCGCGAGATCGCCGTGCTGTCCGAGATCATGTTGACCCGCACCGCGGACGAATGGGAGGAGTTCCTGCAGGCGCGGCACGTGCCGGCCGCACGCGTGCGCCCTATGGCGGAGGCGCTGGCCGACCCGCAGCTTTTAACCCGCGGCGTCGTTCATCACCACGCCGCCACCCCGGGCATAGACGGCGGCTTCAGCGTGCCGCTCGCGCCTTTCATCTTCACCCATGGCGGCCCGCGCATCGACACGCCGCCCCCCGCCCTCGGCCAGCACAACGAAGAAATTTTCGCCGAACTCGGCGTATCCGGCGAGCGAGCGACTGCGCCCAAGCATACTCGCCAAGGCAAGGCGGTGGCCGCCGAGTAGGCTGTTACTAGCCGAAGCAGGATTTCGCGAACGTCGTTCCCCGCTAACTGCCAAGGCACTTGGCATCGAGGCGCCTTTTGTTCTTCCAGCAGTGCGCTGACGGAGTGATCGAATAGAGCGGGATGATTTTTCTTCGAATCATCATCCCGCTCTATCTTTTTGTTTGAGCATGATCTTTTCCGAAAACCGGTACCCACTTTTCGGGATCATGCTCTATACTGTTTGCTGCGAATGCCAAAGGGACGTGCATGTCAGTTTCCTCCTCCGACAAAGTAGCATCCCCTTATCTCGCCGGACTGCGGGGCTCGTGCCCACGCTGCGGCAAGGGCAGGCTCTTTGCCGGCTTTCTCAGTCTGCGGCCCCACTGCGAGCACTGCAGCCTCGATTTTTCATTTGCCGACTCCGCGGACGGGCCGGCATTTTTCGTGATGTTTCTATCCGGCTTCATTGTTGCCGGATCCGCTTTGGCCGTCGAAATGATTTATGCGCCTCCCTATTGGGTCCACGCCGTCCTGTGGGTGCCTTTGATCCTGATCACCACGCTCGTGCCGTTGCGCCCGGTCAAAGGATTGATGATCGCGTTGCAATATCATCATAAGGCGGCGGAGGGACGCTTTACGCCCAGTGACGCTCCATGATGGCGTTGCCGGCGCGCGAGCTCTGGCCAAAACTTGATGCCGCCGAGGATGAATTCCGGCATCGCCGCAGCGAGCGTGCCGGGGCTTCCTTGTAGAAGCGCTGCCCGCCCGTTATGTTGAGATCCGTTCGCTTGCCGCGAGCGCATGCGTTCTCCAGAACGCAAGCATAATCAACCAGTTGCGCGGTGGCTGGGGACATACCCGCGCCGGCACGCAGCTTCGAGGGGAGCCCGCAAGGCGCGTGCGCTACATCTCGACCAGGGGTGAGGCCCCGCCGCTTGGCTTCCTCGAGGCGATCCTTGCCGGGCTAGCCCCCGACGGCGGCCTCTACGTGCCAGCGAGCCTTCCGCAGCTCGATACCGATACCATCGCCGCCTTTGCCGGCCGGCCCTATGCCGAGGTGGCGGTCGAAGTCATGCGGCCCTTCATTGGCGATGAGATTGCCGATTACGACCTCGCCCGGATCGCACGGGAAGCCTACGGAAATTTCCGCCATCCCGCCGTTGCGCCGCTGGTGCAGTTCGGCGCAAGCGATTTCATGCTCGAGTTATTTCACGGGCCAACGCTCGCGTTCAAAGATCTGGCCATGCAGTTTCTCGGGCGGATCATGGACCACGTGCTCACCGCGCGCGGGGAGCGCGCTACCATCCTGGTGGCGACTTCCGGCGATACCGGTGCCGCGGCGATAGAGGCGTTCCGCGGCCGCGCGCGCGCCGACCTGTTCGTGCTGTTTCCGCGCGGGCGCATCTCCGATGTGCAGCGCCGCATGATGACCACCGTGCCCGACGGCAACGTCCAGGCGCTCGCGATCGAAGGCACGTTCGACGATTGCCAGGCCATCGTCAAAGGCATGTTCAACCACCGTGACTTCTGCGACCGCACGCACCTCGGCGGCGTCAATTCGATCAACTGGGCCCGCATTGTCGCGCAGGTCGTCTATTATTTCACCGCCGCGGTTGCGCTCGGGGCACCGCAGCGCAAGGTCGCCTTCACGGTGCCGACAGGGAATTTTGGCAATGTCTATGCGGGCTATGTCGCGCTGCGCATGGGCCTGCCCATTGATCGCCTGGTGATTGCGACCAACGTGAACGACATCCTCACGCGGACCATCGCGACCGGGAGCTATGACCTTCGCGATGTGATCGCGACGTCGTCGCCCTCGATGGATATTCAAGTGGCGTCCAATTTCGAGCGTCTGCTGTTCGAAGTCTATGGCCGCGACGGACGCGCCGTACAGACGCTGATGGGCAATCTCGCGCAGTCGCGGCGGTTTGCGCTTTCTGCCAGGGCGCTCTCGGGAATACGCGCCCATTTCTCCGCCGACCGCGCCGACGAAAATGAAACCGCAGCAACGATGCGGACCATGCTGCGGGAAACCGGGCAGTGCATTGATCCGCACACAGCGGTGGGGATCGCGGTCAGCGAGAAAGAGACGCGCGATCCCGCGGTTCCGATGGTCGTGATGGCGACCGCCCCCGCGGCGAAATTTCCCGATGCGGTCCAGGCGGCATGCGGCGTGCGACCGTCGCTCCCCGAATGGTTTGCCGATCTCGATCAGCGGCCGGAGCGTCTCACGGTGCTCTCCGTCGATCAAATGGCGGTCGAGAAGCACATTCTTTCGTACAGTCGCGCTGCACCCGCAGGAGCCGCCGCATGAGCGTTGAGGTGACCCGTCTTACGTCCGGTCTTGTGGTGGTGACCGATCGGATGGCGCATCTCGAGACCGCCTCGCTCGGGGTATGGGTCGATGCCGGCAGCCGCGACGAACGGCCGGATGAGCACGGCATATCGCACCTGCTTGAACACATGGCGTTCAAGGGCACGTCGCGGCGGAGCGCGCGGCAGATCGCGGAAGAGATCGAGGCGGTCGGTGGCGATCTCAATGCGGCTACGTCGGTCGAAACCACGGCCTACTACGCGCGCGTATTGCGGGCAGACGTGCCACTCGCGCTCGACGTGTTGTCCGACATTCTCGCTGATCCGGCGTTTGATGCCGAGGAGCTTCGGCGCGAGCAGAACGTGATCGTGCAGGAGATCGGAGCCGCCGAGGACACGCCCGATGATCTCATCTGGGACCGGCTGCAAGAGGTTGCTTTCGCAGGTCAACCGATCGGACGCTCCATCCTGGGAACGCCGGCCACTGTGCGTTCGTTCAATCGCGCCTCGCTCGCCGCTTATCTCACGCGCAACTACCGCGGCCCCGATATGGTGATCGCTGCCGCGGGCGCGGTCGATCATGATCGCGTGGTCGAGCAAGTCGAACGCTCGTTTGCAAGCTTCGCGGGTCCGGCATCACCGCCACCCGTGCCCGCGCACTTTGTTGGCGGCTCCCGCATCGAGGCGCGCGAGCTCGAGCAGGTTCATATTGCGCTTGCCATGCACGGGCTCCCGCATCGCGATCCCTCGCTCTACAGCCTGCAGGTTTTCGCAAATGTACTCGGCGGCGGCATGTCTTCGCGGCTCTTTCAGGAAGTGCGCGAGCAGCGCGGACTCTGCTACGCGATCTACAGCTTCCACTCGCCATATACGGACAACGGTATGTTTGGTCTCTATGCCGGCACCGACGCAGCCGATGTGACCGAGCTCATGCGCGTCGTGGTGGATGAAATCAATGCTCTCGCTGAAAATGCGAGCGAGGCGGAGGTCAATCGCGCCAAGGCTCAGATGAAGGCAGGCCTGCTGATGGCGCTGGAGAGCTCGGGAGCACGCGCGGAGCAATTGGCGCGGCAGATGATCTACTGGGGCCGTCCCATTCCGCTCGATGAAATCGTGGCAAAGGTCGAGGCGGTGACGGTGGAGAGCACGCGCGCGGCGGGCCGCGCCCTCATCCGGCGAGGCCGGCCGGCCGTCGCCGCGCTCGGTCCTGGCCGCGGCCTGGAATCGGCTGCGGCAATCGCGGACGGACTTGCCCGTCAGGCGGCATGAGATGTCATTGAACATGGCATTCTTCCGAACCGCCACGCTGTCTGACCTCACGCCCGTGATTTCCGGCGATGGCGTGCTGCTGCGCCCGCCGCAGATGTCGGACTGTTCAGAATGGATCGGGCTGCGCGAAGAGAGCCGCGACTTTCTCACCCCCTGGGAGCCGACCTGGCCGGCTGATGATCTCACCCGCGCATCGTTTCGGCGCCGGATCAGGCGCTATGCCGAAGACCAGCGCAGCGACCTCGCTTATGCATTTTTCATTTTGCGCAAGAGCGACAGCGCGCTTGTGGGAGGGCTGACCCTCGCCAATATCCGGCGCGGATGCGCGCAGGCTGGCAGTCTCGGATATTGGATGGGCGCCGCCCATGCGCGTCGGGGTCACATGACGGCGGCCGTCAACGCACTTCTTCCATTTGCATTCGACACCCTGAAGCTCCACCGCGTTGAGGCGGCCTGTATTCCGGCCAATGTCGCCTCCATCAGGCTCCTGGAAAAAACCGGCTTCAAGCGCGAGGGTTTTGCCCGCCAGTATCTGTGCATCGACGGCATCTGGCAGGACCACCTGCTCTACGCCAAGCTCGAAAGCGACCGCTAGATCTTGCATTTCTGTGATTCTCCAATGGCTTGGCTTCATCGTGCGCAGGCGACGCGACGGCCTTGGGCCTGCCACGGTTTGGCTGTTATAAGAAGAATGGGTGAAAGCGTTTTGCGTAAACGAGCTTGAGAACAACGATGCCGGGGGAAAACAGCAAGCGAGGGCGTACGAGCGGCCGCGCAGCGGCACTGATCATCGCGGCTCTGGTGTCGGGTTGCTCGTCAGCGTCCAGTGTGGTGGAGCAATACGAGACCACGCAATCCACGACGCCGTCATGGAGCGCGCGGATTTCGAGTTTCTTTTCCGGCGCAAAGCCGGGCGTAAGGCAGCCCGCCTCCTCGACGCCGTCCGCTCCGGAGGTGGAATGCCCGGGTGTTGATATTCGCAACGGTGCATCGACTTTGAACATTACGGTCAAGCCCGACCAGGCGACGGCCGGCGACGTGAAATACCAGCTGTCATTCGGGCAGACCGCGCGCGAATGTCAGGTGCAGAGCGGTACCATGTCCATCAAGGTCGGTGTTCAGGGCCGGGCCATTATGGGGCCGTTCGGCGCGCCCGGTACGGTCGAAATTCCTTTGCGCTATGCCGTGGTGCGCGAAGGGCCGGAACCCAAGACCATTGTGACCAAGTTCAAGCGGGCGAGCGCCGTCATCGGGCCCGGCCAGACCCACGTTCAATTTGTCGACATCGAGGAAGGGCTGAGCTTCCCACTGCCGCCGACGGCAGAGCTTGAGGCCTATGTCGTCTATGTCGGATTCGATGAGATCGGCGACAGAAGCGAGAAGAAGCCGGCGAGATCGGCAAAAAGGCCGGCGTCACGCCAGCAGTAAAGCGCGGCCTACCAGCCGCGCAGTGCAACGACCGTCCCTTTGAGATGGCGCAGATCGGCGACGATGGTCCGCGCGCCCGCGGCTATGAGCGCACCGCCGAGCTCCCCTTGCGCATGGCTGCCGCCGACAAAACCGATCGCATTCATGCCCGCGGCCGTGGCGGCACTTACGCCGGCAGGGGAGTCTTCGACCACGATGCAGGTACCCGGCTCAACGCCCATGCGCGCTGCGGCATGGAGGAAGAGGTCGGGCGCAGGCTTTCCGTTGGGAACGTCGGCTGCGGAAAACATGTGATCGAAGAACCGGGCAAGCCCTGTCGTCGCGAGACTTGCGCGAATGCGATCGAGCGTTGATGAGGACGCGACGCATTTTGGTCCGCGCAGCCAGGTCAGAGCATAGGCTGCGTGCGGCACGGGGCGCAGGTCAGCCCGCAGCCGCGCGACAATGGCGGCATTAAGCCTGCCGGCGAAGCTTGGTGGCAGCCTGCATTTCGCGGCGCCCTCCACCATGGCAATCATGTCAGCAGGCCGGCGGCCGAAGAAAAGCGCAGTACCAGCTCAGGCGTGAGCGCAATCCCGATGCGGGTGAACTCTTCCGCGGCAACGGCCGCGGCAATCGGCTCGCTGTCGACCAGCACCCCGTTGCAGTCAAAGATGATCACGAAAGCCCCGTCCCCACACTGCTGCGGCAGTGCATTTTCTTCACGCCACTTCCCGACACGAATCGCTTCGGTAGGATAGGAATCGCGCGGACGTGGCAAAAGTCGGGCACGACCCGGGGCACCGGTTGTGCACAGAATTATTCCCCGCGGGGGACAACTAGAGCAGGATGATTTTTCTTCGAATCATCATCCGGCTCTAACTTTTTGTTTGAGCATGATCTTCTTCCGAAAACCGGTTCCCACTTTTCGGGATCATGCTCGATATCAATTGAACTTTTCTCTGAGCGCGGTGACCCCCTCGGTCAGGAGGTCGTCGGCGACCTTGTCCTTTACCTTGCGGCTCAGGATGGTCCCGGCGGCCGTAACTGCGGCCTCGGCTGCGGCAGAGCGGACGTCCGCCAGGGCTTGCGCTTCTGCCTGGGCGATCCGGTCCTGCGCCATTTTGGTGTGGCGCGCGATGAATTCCTGCAGTTTGGCCTCTGCTTCCGCCGCGAGCCGCTCGGCTTCGCCCTTCGCGCTCGCAATGATCGCTTGCGCCTCGCGCTCGACTTCTTGCTGCTTGCGCTGGTAGCCGGCAAGCAAAGCCTGCGCCTCTTCCTTGAGCCGGCGGGCTTCATCAAGCTCCGCCTTGATGCGAGTGCGCCGGTCGTCGATGCCCTTCACGACCATCTTGTTCACCTTCAAATAGCCGAGCACAGCCACGAAGATGACGAAGGCGACGGCAACCCAGGTTTCGGCCTCAAGCATTTCGTTATCCATCCTGCGCCGTTTTGAGAGCTTCGGCGACCTCGTGATCCGTGGGGCGCATCCCGGTCAGCCGCTCCACGATCGCCGACGCAGCCTCGGTTGCGATGCCGCGCACATTGCTCATGGCCGCGGCCCGGCTGGCGGCGATGCTTTTCTCCGCCTCCGCGATGCGCATGTTCAGGCTGGCGTCGTGCTCCTTGCGCCGTGCCTCGGTGGCCGCAGAGGCGCTTTGCCGCGCCTCGTTCTCGAGCATCTGCGCGCGGCCCCTTGCGTCACCCAGCGCCTGTTCGTGTGCCGCCACCACAGCCTGGGATTTGGCCCCGAGCTCATCAGCCTGCGCAAGATCATCCGAGATATGACGGCGGCGAGCCTCCAGGATTGATCCGATCCGCGGCAGCGCAAGGCGCGACATCAACAAATAAAGTGCGCCGAAGGTGATCGCCAGCCAAACGAGCTGGGATGCAAAGTAAGTCGAGTCGAACGGCGGAAACTTGACGCCATGCTCGCCGGCCGGAGCATGCTCGGTCGAGGTGACAGGTTGCGCGCTGCTCTGGGCCATGATGGTAACGCCGCCTGGTGATGGCTTGCCCGCTCAGATCGCGTACAGCAACAAGAGTGCGATCAGGAGCGAAAAGATTCCGAGCGCCTCGGTCACGGCGAAGCCGAAGATGAGATTGCCGAACTGGCCTTGCGCGGCGGAAGGGTTGCGCAACGCCGCGGCCAGATAATGACCGAAGATCGTGCCGACTCCGACGCCGGCTCCGCCCATGCCAATGCAGGCAATGCCGGCGCCG
>Ga0306920_100013540_pt1 | contig 11121 bp, 7 predicted proteins | sample flu12Cox44000170_FD_204666 | JGI IMG/M metagenome (GOLD analysis project Ga0306920, IMG submission 204666) | Lab enrichment of tropical soil microbial communities from Luquillo Experimental Forest, Puerto Rico - flux4day.12C.oxic.44.000.170 (v2)... | ecosystem: Environmental > Terrestrial >...
CGCTGAAGAGGGTGAAGACGAGCCCGCGATCGTCTTGCACGGTGAAGCCGCTCCCGCCCATGTAGCCCGTGGAGAAGGTCGAGTTCACGTCGACGGTCACGCGCCGTCCCACGAGCGCGGTCAACGCGGGGAGCACGGGCGTCGGGGCGGCCAGCGGGCCGGCCTGGGCACTGAAGGCCACGTGGATCGTGGTGCCGTCCGTCCCGGCAAACGTGATCGTCTCGTCGAGCTGCTGGTAGCAGGTGGCATCGCCTGCGCTGGCCACCGGCGTGTCATCGACGGATTGAACGACCGCGTCGTATCCTTGAACGTTCTTGGGATTCGTCCCCGGCGGAGCGTCGAGCCAGCACACGCCGATGCTGGCGGTCCTGTCGTCGGTGCACGCCGGGAGAGCCCCCGACGAGCACGAAGCGACGAGGCACCCGAGACCCAGGGCAACGGTGAGGACGATCGCGACACGGGCGTCATGGTTCACAGTCGGAAGTCGCGGATTGTTGGGGGTCACTCTGTCGAGCGCTGCATGAGATGTGCCGGGCCTCGAATACGGGAGCCCTTCCGGCTTGCCTTGGTACTGCTCGTCGGTGACCTTCTCGAGCCATTCGACCGCTTCCCGTCGAGCGACTCCTGCCGGAGCTACTTTAGGTTCCGCTCCTCGATGAGATTGATCTCGAGCGCCAAACGACGGTTCCACTCCCTCGTGCCGATGTGCCTGGCCACGTAGCGCTGTGTCCACAGGGACCAACCCAGCTTGTTGATAGCGAAGGCGGTCTTGTTGAACCGATCAACCGCGGCGAGTTGGAGGCGTTCGAGAGCCCCCGGAACTGCAGCGGGTACGTTCACCGGGACGTAGCCGCGTTCGGCCAACAGGTCGTCGCACGCGATCTCGACCAGCGCAACCTCTCGGCGGGTCAGCTTGCTCCGCCACTGTTCGATGAGCGCAGGATCGGGCAGCGCGTACGCGCTGTTCCTGTCATAGGTCAGCATGCCCGGATCATAGGGCAGGCCGAGGAACGCGCAGACGCGCGTGAGCTCGGCGGCGGGCCGGCGGACGAGGTTCTCGTAGCGGAGCTCAAACCTCTGAGCTGCGGGCACCACCTTGGCCAGGCCGTCCCAGCGCCGCTCGACGTCGACCCAATGGCGCGCGCTGTAGAACGGATGTCCGGCCCAACCCATCTGGACCACGGACCGCGCGACATCGCGTGGATCGCGCAGCAGGTGTATGAACCGCGCGTCCGGCCACAGCTCGGGCAACAGATCAAACCTCGAGTGGACGGTGGCGCCGAAAAAAGGTTTGTCCGTCCGGGCCACGTGCTGCGCGACGAAGCTGCGGATCAACTCCGGATAGGTGAGCGTCTTGTCGATCTGCAACCGGGCATTGATGAAATCCCGGTCGGTCTCCGCCCATTGCAGAAAATCGGGCAGGTCCGGCCACGAGTTACCCCGGGCCTGGCAGACCGCGTACTCGAACTCGCCCCAAAAGTGAATGCTCCGGTGGTGCGTGAGCATCAACCGAAACATCGTCGTTCCCGATCGCAGCGCGCCGACCAGGAATATCGGAGCGTGCAGGCTCGAGGCTGTGGCGCCTGTGGGGAGGGCCTCCGCGTCCATCGGCGGGGGCGATATTACGACACCTGGCCCGAACCAAGTGTGGCGATCGTCACTCCGGGCGAGTCGTTCGAATTGTGCAATAGCGGCGGCGCTTCGGAGCCGCCGCGGCCCGCCGACACGCGCGCTGACGAGCGCTCAGCGGCTCGACTGACTGCCCGGGACTCATCTTTCACAAGCCGGTGAAACCATTACAGGCGGGGAGGCCGCCGCGCCGGTTAAGCACCGGCGGCGGCGCGCTCGCTCGCGATCGCCCGCGGCTGGCGGCGCCTCGGCGCGAGCGCGGGTCACGTAGCGGCGCGGCGGTGCCCGCTATAATCGCCGCGTGAGGTTCGGGGAGGAGAGCGCGCATGGGGAGCGGGAACGGCAGGCCTCCCCGGTGGCGGAGCCGTCCGCCGCCGACGCGCTGGCGGGCGAGCCGCCGCCCGGGCCCGCGGCGGCGCCGCGGGCGGTGGCCGCGGTGCTGGCGGCCGGCACTGGGCGGCGGCTGCTGGCGGGGTGCGCGCTCGCGGTGGCGAGCGGCCTCCTGCTGACGCTCAGCTTTTCGCCCTACGACGTTTGGTGGCTGATCGGGCTGGCGTTCGTGCCGATGGCGATCGCGGAGTACCGCGTGCTGCCGCCGGCGTGGTCGGCGCTGGCACCTGCCATCGCCATCGGCGTCTTCACGCTCGGCTACACCGGCGGCGCCCTCCCGGCGCGGGCCGCCTGGTACGTGAAGGCGCTGCCGCTGCTGGTCGCCGCGATCATCTTCGTCGCCGCCCGCCCCGAGCGTGCGCGCCGCGACCGCACCGGGTACGCGTTCCTGCCGCTCGCAGCTGCGACGACCTGGGTCGTGCTGGATCTCGTGCGCCTGCCCGCGTTCGGGACCTGGGGTTTTCTCGGGGGCGCGCTCTACCGGCAGGCGTGGCTGCTGCAACCGGTGCGCGAGGTCGGGCTCTTCGGGCTGGATCTGCTGATCATGTTCGTCAACTACGCGGTGGCCCTGGCGGTCTTGGCGGCGCTCGACCGCCGCGGCGCGTTTGCGGCGCCCGTGCGGGTGACGCCGCGGCACGCCGCCCTCTGGTGCGGCGGCGTCGGGTTGGCGCTGATGCTCTGGGTCGGCGTCGGCCTGCTTCCACGCGGTGGCTCCGATCCCACCGTGCGCGTCGCCGTGCTGCAGCCGGGCCTGCGCCGCGGCGAGGGGAGCGGCACGCGCGCCGAGCGTGAGCGCGCGATGCTCGACCGTCTGATCGCACAGACCCGGGCGGCCGCCGCCCGCGGCGCCCGCCTGATCGTGTGGCCCGAGACGGCGCTGCGCGCCGATCCCGCCGTCGCCTACGCGCGCGAGCTCTCCGAGCTGGCGCGCGCGTCGGACGCGACGCTCGTGGTCGGCTACGGCTTCTACACGCCCGCCGGCCTGCGCAACGAGGTCGTCACGGTCGATCCCACCGGCGCCTTCGTCGGGCGGTACGGCAAGAACCACCCGGTCTTCTTCCTGGGCGAGACCAGCGTCTGGCGCGGCGGCTACCCGACCGTCGACGCCCCTTTCGGCCGGATGGGATCGATCATCTGCTACGACATGGACTTCACCGACAGCGCGCGCCAGCTCGCGCGCCGCGGGGCCCGGGTGATCGCGGTGCCGTCGGCCGACTGGCCGGCGATCGCGCCCAAGCACTACACCCTGTCAGTCTTCCGCGCGCTGGAGACGGGCGCCGTCGTCGCCAAGTCGGAGTTCAACCTAGATTCGGTCATCGTCGACGGCTACGGTCGCATCGCCGCCCGCACCCTCACGCCGGCCGGCAGCGAGGCGGTCCTGGTCGCCGACGTGCCGCTGCGCGACGGCACGCCGCTGGCGACGCGCCTCGGCGACTGGGTCGGCTGGCTCTGCGTCGCCGTCCTAGCGGCGCGGGCGCTCCTCGGGTGGCGAGATGCCGCCCAACGGCGGCGCGCGGTCCACCCCGAATCGCGCCGGCAGATGGCGACTCGCGGCTCCGCTTAGTACCTAATTACTACCCGACCCCGAAAAGGGGCACGCACCGTCGAGTCGACGCGGAACCGCTGGAAAGCGATCCCGCGGACTTTAAGTTGTCGGGGCGAGAGGATTTGAACCTCCGACCTTTCGGTCCCGAACCGAACGCGCTACCAGACTGCGCCACGCCCCGAAGCGTGATGGGGGTTCATGCCAAATCTAGAGCGGGGAGTCAATGGCGGCTGCGCGGGCGGCCGAGGGGGAGCCGGACGCGGCGCGCGGCGACGTCGAGGAGGAAGAGCGCGAGCGTGGCGAGGAGAACGGGGACGCGCAGCGGCTGGCGGGTCTCGGGGCGGTCGGGGCCGGGGTCGAGGACCTCGAGCGGGTCGGCGACGACGCGGCCGCCCGTGGCGCGGGCGACGCTGGCGAGGAGGGCGGCCCCGTCGTCGGGGGCGCCGGGAGTGCTCGCCGGGCGGGGGCGGAGCTCCGGGGCGAAGGGGAGGGTGAGGCGGCCGCTCGCGTCGGCCACCGGGGCGCCAGCGCCGGCGCCGGGGACGCCGGCGGCTCCTGCCGGGCCGGGCGCGCGCAACGTGGCCTGGAAGAGCAGCGCGCCGGCCTCGAGCTCGGGGCGGAAGGTCGCCTCGTAGAGGCCGGGGGCGGTCTCGGCCAGCGGCAGGGTGCGGCGGTCGGCGCGGCGGCCGGACGGCGCGGTGCCGTCGACCTCGACCGTGCCGTCGAGGCCGGTCAGGAAGCGGTCGTCGGCGCCGACCGCCTCGACGGAGAGGTGGACGCTGTCGCCCGCCTCGTCGCGCGTGGCGCGGAGCGGGAAGTGGCTGGCGGCGCGGCGGCGCATGGTGGCGCGCGCGAGCTGGGCCCAGAGCTTGTCGTAGGGGGGCCAGCGGGTCCACGGCGCGGCCCAGCGCGCGCCGAGGTCGCTCGTCCAGGCCAGCACCTGGCCGAGGCCGACCGGCCAGCGCGCGAGCAGCGGCGCGCCGTCGGCGGTGAGCAGGATGGTCTCGGCCTGCGCGCGCGCGCCGGTCACCACGTAGCCGCCGAGCGGCGGCGCGGTCTCGAGCGGCACGCCGGCCAGGGCGGCCATGCGCTTGACGGCGCGGACGCGGGTCGGGCGGTCGACGATCGAGCGGTCGCCGAGCTCGGAGGTCTCGCGCGAGAAGATGCGCGGGATCGAGGCCGGATCGCGCGTGTGGTAGAAGCGGCCGCCGCCGCGGTCGGCGATCATCTTGAGCAGCGTCTGGTCGGCGCCGTCGCCGACGCCGACGGCGGAGATGGTGATGTGGCCGGCCGCCGCGCCGTCGACGAGGTCCGGGATCTCGTCGTAGGGGGACTGCCCGTCGGAGAGCAGGATGATGTGCTTCTTGCGGGCGCGGGCGGGGCTGAGCTCGTCGACGGCCTCGCGCAGGCCGGCCAGGATGTTGGTGCCGCCCGACGGCTGGATGCGGGCGATGTCACCGAGGATGCGCTGGCGGTTGGCGGCGCGCTGCAGCCGCACCACCGGCGTCGCCGCGCTGTCGAACACGACGACCGCGATCTGGTCGGAGGGGGGGAGCGCCTCGGCGGTCGCGCGCGCGGCTTCCTTGGTGAGGTCCATCTTCGCGCCGGCCATCGAGCCCGAGCGGTCGATCACCAGCGCGAGCGCGAGCGTCGCCTCCTCGCGCTTGTCGGGGACGTCGAGGCGGACCGGGAGCAGCCCCTCGAGGCGCGTGCCGCCGTAGCCGCCCGGGCCGTAGCTGTCGGTGCCGCCGGCGACGGCGAGCCCGCCGCCGGCGCGCACGAAGGCCTCGAGCGCCGCCAGCGTGGCCTCGGGGAGGGCGGCGCGCGGGACGTCGGCCAGCACGACCAGGTCGTGGGTGTCCAGGGCGAAGCCGCGGGGGAGCTGGGCGGCGCTCCGGACGTCGGTGTCGAGGTGCTGGGCGGCGAGCGCGCGGGCGAGCGGTGCGCAGCCCCCGTGTGCCCCTTCGAGGCAGAGCGTGCGCAGCGGGCGATCGGTGGCGACGGCCAGCACGCCCTCGTCGTTCTCCGGGTGGCCGTCGCCGGCGGCGGTGAGGCGGGCGTGGAACGATGCCACCCCCGGCTCGGCGACGCGCGCCGTAAAGCTGACCGTCGTCGCGCCCGCCGCGAGCGCGAGCGTCCGCTCGGGCTCGTCGACGGCGGCGCCCGCATCGCCGTCGAGGTGGAGGCGCGCGGACATCGGCCGGTCGGCCAACAGGTGGACGTCGATCGCGAACGGCACGCGCGGGCGGACGTCATCGGGCGCGTCGAGCGCCACGACCGCCGCGTCGCCGCCGGCGGGCCCGGGGAGCGGCAGCGCGTAGATCGGCAGGCCGCGGGCCGCGAGCCGGGCGGCGGCGGCCGCGAGATCCCCGCGCGTGGGGCGGCCGTCCGACATGAGCAGCAGGCGGGGCATGGCGCTCGGGTCGGCGAGGCCGGCGCCGAAGCTCGCGGCGAGCGCGAGGTCGGTGGCGGACCCGCCCGGCGCGGGGACGCGGGCGAGAGGCGCAGCGCCCGTGATCTCCTCCGGACGGGACGCGAATCGGACCAGCCGCGGCGCCGGGTTGCTGCGCTCGCGGCTGGCGCGGGCGAGCACGGCGAAGGCGTCGCGCTCGCGCGCGAGCGCCGCGTCGGAGATGCTGTCGGAGACGTCGGCGAGCGCGACGACGGAGACCGCCCGCGCGGGGAGGCGGAGCGTCGGGCCAGCGAGGGCGACGGCCAGCCCCGCGAGCACGAGCGCGCGCAGCGTCCCCTGCAGGGCGAGCTGGCGGCGCGAGACGTCCGCCAGCGAGAAGCGCAGCGCCACGAACACCAGCGGCGTCGCGAGCACGAGCAGCAGCCACGCCGGCCGCTCGAAGGCGAGCGCCGCCCCGGCGAGCGCCCCGCTCACGACGTCCACCTCCGCTGGCTCGCCACCCACTCGAGGAGCACGAGCGCCGCCGCGAGCAGCAGCGCCAGCGCCGGGAGGCGCACGAAGCCGCGTCGCGCCGGCGGATCGGGCGGGGCCAGCGCGCGGCCGCCGAGCGCGAGCGCCGCCGCCGGCGTGGTGTCGGACTCTCGGGCGTCGCCGAGGTTGGCGGCGACGAGCTCACGTCCGAGGCGGTGGAACCCCACGGTGTCGATCGCCGTCTCCGGCGCCCCCTCGGCCGCGGGCAGCGTCGTTCCGGTGGTCACCGCCCGCGGCAGCGCCGTCGCGCTGCGATCCACGGCCGCCCAGGCCAGCGCGTTGGCGACGAGCAGCGGGAACGCGGGCCGGAGCGGCAGGTCCGAGCGGCGGACGTCGAAGCTGGTGGCGGCGATGCGCAGCCCGGGCCGCTCGCGCGCGAGGACGAGCGGGACGCCGAACGAGCCCGCCACCGACACGTCGCCGGGGGCGAGCGCCAGCCGGCGCGCCTCCGCGACGTTGACGTCGGCGAGATCGACGTGGACGAGCAGCGGGTGGTCGCGCCGCGTCTCGGCGATCACCGGGTCGCGCACCCGCCCGCGCTCGGCGAACGGGCTCCCCGGGCCGCTGGGATCGAGATAGAGGTAGCGCCCGGCGGTGGGGGCAGGCGCGGGGGCGACGCCGTCGAAGATCACGAGGTCGTAGTCCCCCGCCCGGCCGAGGGCGTGGCCGGCCTCGGCGGCCTCGAGACGGTCGACGGTCACCGTGCGCCCGAGGCCGTACAGCGCGCCGTCGAGGTAGAGATCCGGCCCGCCGACCCGCAGCACCCGCCGGCGCGGCAGCGGCGGCACGACCGCGAACGCGCGATCGTCGAGGGGGAGGTCGTCCGCGTCGCCCCCCGCCTCGGCGAGCGGTCGGCCGTCGGGCGCGAGCAGGCGGGCCTCGAGCCGGGCGTCGGGCGCGGCCACATCCGGCAGCGCGTGCCGGCGGCGCTCGCCAGGGGCGAGCGCGAGCCGGGCGCGATCGATGACGCTGCCGGCGGCCGCGATCTCGACGATGATCGGCGCCGGCGCGGGCCCGAAGTTCTGGATCACCACGGCGGCGTCGACCGCGCTCGGGTCGGCGGGGAGCCGCCGGGCGGCGAAGGACAGGATCGCGACGTTGCGCCCGCGGCGGCCGACCGGGGCGTAGCGGAGGTCGACGCCCGGGGGCGGCGCGCGGCGCGCGTCGTCGGTGAAGCCGCCGTCGCTGACCAGGACGACCGTTGGGCGCGGCCGCCCCGCCAGGATGGCGGCCGCGAAGGCCAGCGCCCGGGGAAGGTCGGCGGGCTCCTCGCTCGGCGTCACCGCGTCGATGGCGCGGCGGAGCGGCGCCGCGTCGGACTCGAAGCCGCTCTCGGCGATCGCCTCTCGCGCGAACGACGCGACGAGCGCACGGTCGGCGGGGCGAAGGCCGTCGACGAGGGCGCGCGCGCGGCTTCGCGCCGCCCCCAGCCGGGTCCCGGGCTCGTCGCGCGCCGACATCGACGCCGACCGGTCGACGAGGATGACCAGCGTCCGGCCCGCCTGGTCGGCCGCCACGGGCTGGGGATCGACCGCCGCCAGCAGCACGAGCGCGAAGATGGTGAGCGCGAGCGCGAGCGCGAGGAGCCGCCGCAGCCGGCGCGCCCAGCGCGTGTCGCGCGCGGCCCCCGCGTCGCCGAACCAGAGCGGCGCGAAGGCGACGACGACCTGCCGCCGGCGCAGGCGAATGAGGTGCAGGGCCACGAGCGCGAGCGCGCCCGCCGCGCCCACCGCGGCCGCGGCCGCCGGGGAGAGCCCCCGCGAGAGCAGCGTGGCGATCCCCATCGCGCGCCGCTAGCGGAGGAGCCCCCCCGCGCGGAACATCCGGAGCACGACGGCGTCGAAGGGCTGATTCGACAGCGCGGTGAAGCAGGGGATGGCCCGCTCGCGGCAGAAGCTCTCGAGCCCGCGCACCAGCGCCTGCTGGCGGCGCACGTAAGCCGCGGCGACGGCCGCCGACACCGTCAGCTCGCGGATGTCGCCGGTCTCGACGTCGCGGAGGGCGAGGTCGCCGCGCAGATCGGGGGCGAGCTCGTCGGGCGCGCTCACCTGGATGGCCACCACCTCGAGCCGGTGGTGGCGCAGCAGATCGACGGCGGCGCGCGCGCCGCCGAGGTCGTAGAAGTCGGAGACGAGAATGACGAGGCCGCGCCGCCTCACCCGGCGGCGAGCAAGAAAACCGCGGACCGCCGCGGAGAGCGGGGCGCGCCCGGCGGCGCGCACGCCGTCGAGCCGGCGGAGAATCGGCAGGATGGCCCCCTTGCCCCGGGCGTGGGCCGGGGCGGGCGCCCCGTCGCCGAGCGCGGTCACCGCCACCCGATCGAGGTTCGCGAGCCCCACGTAGCCGAGCGCGGCCCCGACCTCGAGCGCGAGCTCGAGCTTCGGCGGGCGCCCCATCCCCATCGACGCGCTGGCGTCGATGAGCACGTCGATCGACAGGTCCTCGTCCTCCTCGTAGAGGCGCACCGCCAGCCGCTCGAGGCGGCCGTAGAGGTTCCAGTCCAACGTGCGCGGGTCGTCGCCCGGCGCGTAGTCGCGGTGGTCGGCGAACTCGAGGCCGGCACCGACGCGCCGGCTCCGGCGCGCGCCGCGCGCGGCCCCCGCCGGCGTCCGCCGGATGGCCATCACGAGCGACTCGAGCTTGCGCAGAAACTTCTCGTCGAAGCGCGACGTCACCGACGGTGCCGTCGTCGCGCCCGCGGCGGCGGCCTCGGCGGCCATCACGCCACCTCGGGGAGCGCGGCCAGGATCTGCCCCACGACGGCGTCGGCCGACACGCCTTCGGCCTCCCCCTCGAAGTTGAGCAGCACGCGGTGGCGGAGCGCGGGGAGGGCGACGCGCCGGACGTCGGCGAACGACGGCGCGAAACGGCCGGCGCGCAGGGCCTCGATCTTGGCGGCCAGGATCAGCGCCTGCGCGCCGCGCGGCGAGCTGCCGTAGCGGACGAAGCGCTTGACCTCCGCGATCGACGAGCGCGCCGGGTGGGTGGCCTCGACCAGGCGGACGGCGTAGTCCTGCACCGGGCGCGCCACGGGCACCTGGCGGACGAGCGCGCGCATCTCGAGCAGCCGCGCCCGCCCGAGCACGGGGCGGACGGCCGGCTCGTCGGCCCCGGTGGTGCGGTCGAGGATGGCGTGCAGCTCGTCTCGCGCGGGCAGCTCCACGCGCAGCTTGAAGGTGAAGCGATCGAGCTGCGCCTCGGGCAAGGGGTAGGTCCCCTCCATCTCGATCGGGTTCTGTGTGGCGAGCACGAAGAACGGCGCGCCGAGCGCGTAGCTCTGCTTGCCGACGGTGACCGACTGCTCCTGCATGGCCTCGAGCAGCGCCGACTGCGTCTTGGGCGTGGCGCGGTTGATCTCGTCAGCCAGCACCAGATTCGCGAAGATCGGCCCGCGCTGGAACTCGAACCGCCGCGCGCCGGCCTCCTCGACGATGAGGTTGGTGCCGAGCACGTCGGCCGGCATCAGATCGGGGGTGAACTGGATGCGCGAGAAAGACACCTCCAGCGCCTCGGCGAGCGTGCGCACGAGGAGCGTCTTGCCCAGCCCCGGCACCCCCTCGAGCAGCACGTGTCCCCCGGCCAAGAGCGCCGAGACCACCTGCCCGGCCACGTCGGGCTGGCCGACCAGGCGGCGCGCGATTTCCCCCAGCAGCCGATCGAGATCGTCGCGGAAACGGGCCACCGCCGCCTCGCCCTCGCGGGCGGGATCACCGGGCGCCGTCGGGTCGTGGGCGGTCATCGTCATGGCTGGTCGTGGGGGGCCATCGTCATGGCTGGTCGTGGGCGGTCATCGTGTCGTCGTCATGGGCGGCGTCCCGGCGCCCGGGGGCGGATGAGATCGAAGTAGCGGCGGACGAGGTAGCGCTTCCCTTCGGGGACGGCCGTCGCGCCCAGCGCGTCCTCCATCGCTGCCTGGTAGTCGGAGAACACGCGGGCGTAGCCTGGGCTGGCGAAGCCGCGCCCGGCAGCGACGCCGATCACCTCGGCGCGGTTCGGCCCCGCGCCGTCGGCGACACGCGCCTCGGCCTCCTGGCCGCGGCTCGCGGCGTCCGTCTTGCGTCCGAGCGGCGCGCCGCCGGGCTCGCTGCCGATGCCGTCGGCGCCCACCGCCTCGCGCCCCTCCGCAGCCGCGGCAGCGGCGGCGGCCGCCTCTGTCTCAGCGCGCGCGCCCTGACCGCCGGCAGGCATCGCCCCTTGCCCGGTCGCGCCGCGCGTCGCGCCCGCGCGTCCGCCGCGCTCGTCTGCCTGCCCTTCTCCTCGTCCGTTCGCCCGCTCGCCGCTCGCGCTGGACGAGCCGGCCTGGTCGTCGCCCCGGCCATCGTCGCCGTCTCGTGCCTGGCTCCGGTCGTCGCCGTCGCCGTCGCCGCGTTGGAATCCCTGTCGGCCGCCCTGTCGTCCGTTCTGTTCGCCGCCTTGGGGACCGTCTCGTTCGCCGCCTCGCGCGGCGCGCTCGAAGCGGCGCTGGCCGGCGCCGACGTCGTTCCGGAGGTCGCCCTGCTCGAGCCGGGCGCGGGCCTGCCGGGCCGCGCGCGCCAGCCGTCGCAGCGGCTCGGCGCCGGCGGCGTCGCGACCGAGCTGAGCGAGATCGCGTGCCCGATCCTCGGCGCGCGAT
>Ga0306920_100013541_pt1 | contig 11121 bp, 12 predicted proteins | sample flu12Cox44000170_FD_204666 | JGI IMG/M metagenome (GOLD analysis project Ga0306920, IMG submission 204666) | Lab enrichment of tropical soil microbial communities from Luquillo Experimental Forest, Puerto Rico - flux4day.12C.oxic.44.000.170 (v2)... | ecosystem: Environmental > Terrestrial >...
CGGCCGAATGGCGCGGGTTCGCCTTCCGCGAAGGGATGGGATGCATTGAGTGCGGAGGTACGGGCTATCGCGGCCGGACTGCGATCCATGAACTTTTAGACTTGACCGACCCCATTCGTGAGTTGATTCTTGAAAAGAAGCCAACCTCAGAGATTCGCAAGCTGGCGCAAAGAGAAGGAATGAGCTTCTTGCGCGAGTCGGCACTGGAGCGGGTACGCCGAGGCGTAACGACGCTCAAGGAGATCAACAAAGTTACCTTCATCGAGGCCTCGAGATAGTGAGTCCGATCCTGAGCAGGTCGCAATCCGCATCGCAGCATGGCGGCCGTCCACCCGCGGCGGTTGAGATAGCTCCTGAGGGAGTGCTCGCGGCAGCTTTGCCTGCGAAGAGCGAGGAACTGGTTTCGGCTTTCGTGCCGCTGCGATCGGGCGCAGTTGTCCCCGGTATCAGCGACCCGAATCTGAAAGAGCCTGATTCCGTCGCGGCGGCGATCCGCAGCGCATTGGGTTATGTGTCGCCCCGGACCCGGGCCGTGACGGTGATTGTGCCTGACACCGCTGTTCGCGTCTTTGTGCTCGACTTCGACGCCTTCCCTGCCCGGACGGCTGAGGCGGTGCCGGTGCTGCGCTTCAGGCTTCGCAAGATGGTTCCGTTCGATGTGGAACATGCGGGTCTGAGCTACCAGGTACTGACAGACAGCAAGACCGAGTACCGCGTGCTCGTCGCTATTCTGCCGAACAGCATCCTCGAGGAGTATGAGAGCGCAGTCCGTGCGGCTGGATACGAGCCCGGCGTGGTGATGCCATCGACGCTGGCGGCGCTTGCGGCACACGAGTCGACCGGGCCCGTACTGGCCGCCTGCATGAGCCGCGCAGCCATCACCACCGCCATCACCAGCGGTAACGATCTTCTGCTCTATCGCACACTCGACTTGCCCGATGATCCGGCCGAGCGCCTTGTCGAGGTGCAGCGCAGTGTCGCGGTGGCCGCCGCCTATTACGAGGACAAAGTCTCTTATCTTCCGACGGAACTCTACTTCTCAGGGAACGGCAGGGCCGCGGAGTTTGAACATTGGTTTGGTCCTTCGGACCTGAGGATTGTTGACTTGGCGCCACGCGCAACGACCGGAGTAACCACCCCGATGGGCGAGTTGAGCACGGCGGGGATCACCGGAGCATTGGCAGGAGCAGACTGACGATGAGAGTAACGATCAATCTCGCATCGCGTCCATTCGCCGATCTTGCACCGGCACTCAAGAAGCTGCGCGTTGCGATCGGCGCGCTGGCGGCTGTGGCAGTCCTTCTTGGGATCGGGCTGGGGGCTGTGCACCACAAGGCCGAAGAGGCTCGCACGCGTGAGCGCGCACTGGACGCCAAAATCGCGCAGATCCGGCAGGAACGGCAAGGATACGAAAAGCTGATGCACCAGCCGGACAATGCGCGCACGCTCTCACAGGCCGACACTCTCAACCAGCTCTTTGACGAGAAGTCATTCTCGTGGACGATGGCGATGGAAGACCTGGAGACCGTATTGCCTCGCGGAGTTCAGGTGACCACGATAGAGCCAACGCGCGCCAAGGATGGGCACATCACGCTTCGGCTGAGGGTGATTGGGCCTCGCGATCGCGCTGTGGAGTTGACCAAGAACCTGGAGCACTCCAGACGCTTTCTGATGCCGCGCATCGTGGGAGAGAATTCCGAGTCCGGCAGCAGACCTGGTGAGGCGCCGGAGCCGGTGAGCGCTTCCAGTCGTGTTGACTTTGATCTGCTGGCTGAATACAACCCCGCCACTCTCGCGGAGCGAAAACAGGCGAAGGCGAGGGCAGCAGCCGAGCACGCAGGCAAAACGGACGACCCACCCGGCGATTCATCGCAGCGGGGCGAGGTGCCCCGAAGCCGTCCACCCTACACGGGCATGGCACGACCGCACACGCCGCATCAACCACGCGCAGGAGGCACGCAATGAGCGCACTGGCATCCTCGACAGGACGTGAGCGCATTGCTTCTCCGCTGATCTGGCATTACGCGGCTCTGGCAGTCATGATTGCGGCCGTTCTCGGGCTGGCAATTCGGCTCGGTATTGACTGGTCTGCCACCAATGAGCGGTCGAATGAAACGCTCCGGAGCAAGCAGGTCGAGCTGAGAACGCTCGATATGCAAACCGCGCCGCTACGCGGCCTGGACAAGCGCGTCGCAGATTCCCATGAACAGATGCAGTCGTTCTACGCCAAGCGGATTCCGGCGAACTATTCTTCGATAGCGACCCGCATCGGCGAACTTGAGGTCAAATCGGGAGTACGGGTTTCGCGGGTGGCTTACTCGCAGGGCGCTGCGACGGGCGACTTGACCGAGATTTCCATGGATGCAGGGATCAGCGGCGATTACACGCAAATCATGCGTTTCATTAACGGACTGGAACGCGACCAGACATTCTTTGTGATCAGGGCGATGGCGTTGACGGGCCAGCAGGGTGGGATGGTGAATCTGCGTCTCAGGCTAAGCACCTGGCTGCGGCCTGCCGACGTACCGAGCGGACTGCCTTCGACTCCGACAGAGACCGGTGAAAACACATCTTCAGAAGCTCGGGAGGGCGAATAGGCGTGGCAATCCCTCTTGGAACTGAAAACAAGCGGCAAGTTTACACGGTGGCAGGACTGCTGCTTCTCATTCTCGGGGTCGGCGGCTATGAGCTTTACGATTACCTCTCGACTCCGGCTCCGGCACAGCCAGGAGCTGCACGCCAGGCTGCCGGAAGTACACGGGCAACCGGTACGCGACCTGCCCAGGCAGGAGGCGCCTCTGGACCAGCTGCTCAACGGATTGCGGGGAGTGGACTCGATCCCACGCTTCACCTGAACAAGCTCGCGGAGAGCGAAGACGTGGTCTACGCGGGAACCGGGCGAAACATCTTCTCGGCTGAATCGGCGCCGGTGGAAATTCCCAAGCCAGTTGCCGGCCCTCGACCCAGCCCCGTGGTGACTGCGCCTGAACCCCCAAGACCGCCTGCAATTGATCTCAAGTACTTCGGCTACACGCAGGGCAAGGACAAGTCGCTGCAAGCCTTTCTGGTCCGCGGAGATGACATTTTCATGGCGCGGACCGGCGACATCGTGAGCAGCCGCTACAAAGTCGTCTCGATCATGCCCGGCAGCGTGCAGATCACAGACCTGGCCTACAACAACACTCAGTCGTTGCCGATTACAGCGAATTAGGTGTATGCCTCAAAATCTCCCCCCAAATCGTGCCCGTTCGTCCGAGGAAGGCTACGTACTGGTTGCTGTCGTCTTTATGACGGTGGCTCTCGTCCTGGCGCTGGCTGTCGCCGTGCCGCGCATGCGCGAGGAGATTCAGCGCGATCGCGAAATCGAGACGATGCAACGCGGCAAGCAGTACATTCGCGCCGTTCAGTTGTATTACCGGAAATTCCACGCCTATCCGCCGAGCATCGACGCGCTGGTGAAGACCAACGACATCCGGTTCCTGCGCAAAAAGTATGTGGATCCAACAACGGGCAAGGACGAGTGGAAGCCTGTAATGTTCGGCCAGAACAAGACACCGCAGGCGATGGGCTTCTTTGGGCAGCCGCTTGGGGCCGCTGTCGGAGCGGGGACGGGGCCGAGCGGAGGGAATGCGACGCCGGGAACGGCCGGGGCCGGGACGGGGCTCTCAAGTACAGCCGGCGGCGGGCTCTTTGGCACGACGACTGGCTCGTCGACGATGGGACCGGGCACCATGCCGACATCCGGAACGCCCACTGCCGGAACAGGCGGTACGAACGCGAACGGCAATCCGGTTGCTGGAGGCAGCCAGACCGGCGGCGCGACCAGTACGACGGGTACAACGGGAAGCGCCGGCTCAATGACCGGCCCCGCAAGCAGCGGACAGACCCTGGGTGGCGGCATTATCGGATTTTCGCCTCAGAGCCCAAAGCAATCGCTGTATGTCTATAAGAAGAAGAATCACTACATCGAGTGGGAGTTCCTCTACAGCCCGCTGATGGATCAGCAGATGATGTCGGGAGGGAACACTGGAACAATCGGGCAGCCCGCAGGTAACACAACGACACCGGTCGGAGGCGGGTCGCAGAATCCCACAACTCCCACATCTCCCACTACTCCGACAACGCCGAGTACTCCGACCGGCAATCCTCCGCAACAGTAGCGCCTCAGGTTGACCGAAGCTTCTTGGCGGTATCCCGCACCGATTCCATGGCGCGGATCAGGAGCGAGACGAGTTCAGTAGCTTCGCTGGCGTTCAGTTGACCAAGCAGGTCGGCGTGAGCATCGGCGACGGCGCCGTCACATTGATCCAGCAATTTCAGGCCTTGACTTGTAATTCGACACAGCACCTGCCGCCGATCAACTCCGGGGCGAATTCTCTCGATCAATCCATCCGCGCTGAGTTTATCCACCAGCCGGGTAATCCCCGCCGCTTCTTCAAGCATTCTGCTGCGAATCTGCAGTGTGGGCAGTCCCTGGGGAGCGCCCCGCAGAATGCGCAGGACGTTATACTGCGCCATCGTGAGTGCTACCGATTCGAATTGCGCTGCCAAAGCCCTTCGAAGCACGGCGGCAGTTCGCAGGATGGCCAGCACGGCTGCCTCTGCCGGTGAACGGAACTTCTTCTTGCGACCCAGTTCCTGAGCCAGGATGGCGAGAGCGTTTGCTGACGATCATTTACGTCCACCGTGTGCAGCGTTCACGAGACTTGCGGCTGGAGCGCCACACATTCTATGTCGTAATGATCGCGTGGCCCCTGGTCATCATTGGAAATCTCGGATTTGTGTTCAACATCCCAGCTCTTGCCTCACTGGGACTTCCAGGAGGAGCGGTTGTAGGAACGGTGGGGCTGATTGCATTTGGCGTGGGAACCTGGCGAGCCCGCGTCCTCCCTCGACATGCAGGCCTGGGCCTCATTCTGTGGGAGCCGGGATCAATCGCCACAGGCCTGATGCTCTCGCCTGTCTCGCCGCTCCGGGACCGTGGGAGCTATAGCGCGGGATTGTGGAAGGGGCTCGCCGTCGCAGCGGCAGCGTGGGGGATGCAGGCCCTCTCGCGGCGTTCGAAAGCTGCTCAGTGAGGGTAGATTCGCCGCTCTAAAACAAAAAGCCCGTCGCCTAGGACGGGCTTTTTGCGACCGAGATCGCGTTAAACACTGAAAGAAGAGCCGCACCCGCAGGTGCTCTTCACCTGGGGATTTTCGAATTTGAAGCCAGCAGCCTCTAACGTCTCGACGTAGTCAACTGTGCAGCCGTTGAGATACATCAGCGAAGTGGCGTCGACGAAGACCTTGAGGTCGTCGAAGCTGAAGACCTTGTCCATCATGCCGCTCTGGTTCTCAAATGCCATTGAGTATTGGAAGCCGGAGCAGCCGCCGCCCACAACGCCTATGCGCAGTCCGGCCGGCAACGGGTCCTGTGTGGCCATGATCTCGCGCACCTTTGCGATCGCCTGGGGGGTCAGCGTCAGGGGGGTTCTCTTTTCTGTTTCGTGGGTGGGCGCCGTAGTCGTGGCCATGTTTCTCTCCAAGTCTGCTGAAAAATTTACCGTTACTCGTACTTTACTGCTCCGGAAACCGGTATTCAAGCTCCGGGAAACGCTATCCAACTTATTAGATGCCACTGGAGGCACTTGGTCGCAGAGCGGTCCTTTTGTATGCAATGCATTCAAGTGCCGTGAATTCTTGGGGATAGGAGCAATGGATTGATTTTGCACCGAATTCTGGAATAAATGTGATCTTTGTCACGATTGGAGGCATCATTACGGACTATGATTTGTCCCGAAGCCCCCGTACGCTAGACCGGAACTTCAGCAGTCGGCCTTCCTGGAACAGGGGGCGATAGGTTTAGGCAGGACCAGAGCCAATGTGACTTGAGTTCTTGCAGGCCGCCGCTGCCTGTTGGTCGCGTCGACTTCAAGTCAAGCGCTTAAGGATACAGTCACTCTGGTCTTGCGATAGCCGGAGGTGGTTATGGTGCCAGTCATGTGGTCCGTCTGGGGTGTGTTGGTGCTCATTATGGCGGGCCTTTTCATTTATCGTTCCAGCCTGAGCAAGGACGAAGAGGATCAGGTTTTCCTTGATGACGCCTTCAGCCATGAACGGAATGCTCAAGCTGCAATTGTCGCCAAGATCAACAAGGTTCAGCCGCTGGTTCGGGTGGCCACGGCGCTCGTAGGGGTTGCAACCGTGTTTGTGATCGGCTACTACATAATGGACATCGTTCGCCAGTTCAAGTAGTTCGTCATTTGCCTGTTTCTTTGACTTTGCGGGCGGAAGCTCAATCGCTTCGGCCCGCGCTTTCTTTCCATTGCCTATTCAACTTCCTGGCGAGCGCGGTAACCATCTCGCGCAATGATGTCGTATTTCAGCGGCTTGTGTTTCTCATCCTGCATCCGCAGGGGGTGCCCTTCTTCGTCTACCAGTTCAACGCGCAGCTTGCGGTAGCTGCCGTCCTGCTTGGGATTGGTGGGATGGTAGATCAGCTCATACTTTGAGCGGATGTTCTTGTTGATGTCGGCGAAGATCTCGGGCATTTCAGCAGCGAACCGTGGGAAGAAGGACATGCCGCCGGTCAGCTTGGCGAAGGTTTTCATCTCGTTATCTGCCTGGAGGTAGTCCATATCCCGCATTTGGGCGTCCCAACTGGAGTTGCTGCCCTCCACCATTGCCCTCAGTGCACCACCCGTCGAGACTGTGAAGATTGTGATGTCGGGTGTGTTCTTCACCTTCTGATAGATCTTGTCGAGCGTGATCTTCGAGAAGGTGTCGCGGCCCGAGGCGATGACAATGATGTACTTTCGTCCCTCGATCCGGCTCAGGCGGTCCTCGGCTTCGTAGAGGGCGTCAAAGAGGTTACGCTCGCTGAATCCGGGAATCATGAGGGAGTTGAGCGAGTCATAGAGTTGTCGCTTGTCCTGCGTGAAGTCGGTGACGATGCGCGTGCGCATGTCAAACGTCATCAGTGCGACATAGTCTTGCGGCCTCAACTGCTGCGCGAAGGCCCAGGCGGCGTTTCGCATGTCGTAGATGAAGTAATAGCTCGTCGAAGCGAACTCGCAAAGAAGGAGCGCGGTGATGGGCGCTTCAACCCGCTTGAAGCCGGTCACTTTCTGCTCTACTCCGTCTTCGTAGACTTTGAAGTTGGCGGGTTTCAGGTTGGGTACGAACTGACCTGTTTTTTCCAAGAGCACTCCGACGTCTACGGTAACCTCAGGTACATCGACACGAAGGGAATAGTTACCGGCGCCCTCCGGATTCTTGAATTTCGGCGCCGCCGGTGCGGGCGGGGGAGTGTCCTCTTTCTCCTTCTTCTTTGGTAGCGCGATCGAGCCGGCATCGGCACCGGGCCCCCCGGACTCAGGCGCTGCCTGATCAGGCTGCTGGGGCGGCTGCTGCGACTGGCTGGAGTTTTGCGCCTGGCCTGGGATCGCCGCTACAAAAGAAAAGAGCAGCGCGAGTGATGCAATCGCTCGAACAGGTGAAACGAAAGACCGGACTGTGGACATGACTACCTCTGTGCTGAACAGCATACGGGATCACCCAAATCGCAGGGCAAGCAACTTCTCGACCTTAACCAGCGGTGGTCTCCAGCGTCTAAACAGACACCATTGGGGGATCCGGCAACCGAACCTGCGTGATTCTCGTCGAATCTGCGCCGTAGCCGGTTAATCTTATAGACGTGCATCTGAGCCGTAAGGCAAACCCGTTTCTCCCGGCATTGCTGGGTATTGCGATGCTTGCGCCTGTTTCCGCAACGCTCTTCGGGCAAAGCACCGTCCAAAGTGCCCCGCCACCGTCTGACGGAGGCTTCTACCCGCTGAGTGAGGTTCATCGCGGCCAAATGGCGACTGCATGGACCGTTTTCACGGGCACCAGGCCGGAGCCGATGCAGGTGGAGATTCTGGGTGTTCTGCGCGGAGCACGCGGCCCCGGGCATGACATGGTCCTGGCACAGCTCCACGGGACCAAGCCTGAATACACGGGCGTAGTTGCAGGAATGAGCGGCAGCCCCGTCTACATCGGTAACAGGCTGCTGGGTTCACTCTCCTACCGTATCGGACAGTTCAGCAAGGACCCCATCGCCGGGATTACGCCGATCGAACAAATGCTTGAAGTACGCGACGGCTCCGCGCCCGTGTTGCGTGCATCAGCTTCAAATGGCAGCGCAAACGCGAGCTCCACGGCCGGAGGAATGGGCTTCCAAGCGATGGAGACGCCCCTGGTGATGAGTGGCTTCAGGCCCGAGGCGGTTCAGCTGTGGCAAAAGCAGATGGCCGGCACAGGGCTCGAACTGATCGCGGCGGGCGGCGGAAGCGGATCATCGAAGCCCGGCCCAGACGGGGCAATCGGTGCGATTTCACCTATAGCGATCAGCAGCATCGTGCCGGGTTCGGCCGTGAGTGCGCAATTAGTGCGTGGCGATCTTGAGATTTCCGCTACCTGTACGGTCACCTACGTGGACCCAAAGCAGCTTCTTGCCTGCGGCCACCCGATTCTGCAGGCAGGCCCAGTCTCATTGCCGATGACGGCAGCCGAGGTTGTACAAACGCTGGCATCTCCGCTGAATGCCTTCAAGATCGTCAATACTGGCGACACGATCGGAGCGTTCACCGAGGATCGTGACTCGGCCATTCTGGGGAAGCTGGGCGCAAAGTCCCACATGATTCCCGTACATATCAACGTGCACGGCGACGGGCCGGACCGGAAGCTCAACATTGAAGTTCTCGATCTGCCCGCGCTCACTCCGCAGGCAGTGCTGGTAGCGCTTTACGACACGCTTCTTGAAAACAACCAGGCGAGCGCCGAAACCAGCTACCACGTGAAGGGAAACATCAACATTGAGGGCTATCCACCTTCGCCGCTGGATGTGTGGGCTCCGGCGGGCGACCAGGGGTCAGCGCAGTTGTCGGCGGCACTGCAGACCAATGAGACGTTTGCGCGCCTTTATGCCAACGGGGCACGACAGGGCGCGGTCCGCGCAATCGACCTCGAAGTGGAAGCGATTCCGCATCGCGCTCAGGTTGAGCTCGAGTCGGCGCGCCTGAATACCGGCAACATCGTCCACGCAGGTGACACCATTGTTGTAGAAGCAACGGTTCGGCCCTGGCAGCAGCAGGAACGAAACATCCGCATTCCCATCAGACTTCCGGCTCGGTTGGGATCAGGCACCGTGCGGCTTCTTGTTTCGGACGCAACGACGCTGGATCGCGCACTCAGTCAGCCGCGCATGGCGCGCAACGTTGATCTGGACACAGCGTTGGCGCAGGCCCGCAACCAGCATCCCGCAGACAGAATCTTTGTGAGCCTCTTGCTGCCCGATGCGCAGGCAGGAGTCGGCGGTGAGACGCTTTCGAGCCTGCCTCTATCGATGGCCAATGCGCTGGAGCCGATGCGCGCCGCTCAGGATGCAAGCCTGAATGGAGAGTCCGCGGTGATTGCCGGCCAGGCGCCGGCTGGAGGCGTGCTGAACGGGTTTGAAATCCTCAGCCTCCGCGTAGAGCCGGGAGGCGGTTTAAACTGAGTTTCTAAGTTTCGAGGAGAGTCTGTTAACCACCCCGATGCCGCCGAAGCGACGCTCGTTCGCTTCATTTCACTCTTTTTAGATTTCCCCAGTAAGGATGCAGAACGCCAATGACACAAATCCAAGGACTAGCAGCTCACGCGGCGGGAGCCGAACTTTTGCCTTTTCGCTATGATCCTGGCGAACTCGGCATCCATGAAGTCGAAATTAGCATTACCCACTGTGGAATTTGCCACAGCGACATCCACTTGATTTCGAACGACTGGGGCCTCAGCCAGTATCCGTTTATTCCGGGCCACGAGATCATTGGCACCGTCACCGCGACGGGCTCGCAGGTGCACTCGCTCGCACAGGGACAGCGTGTGGGCCTAGGCTGGCAGTCGAACTCGTGCGGCGAATGTGAATGGTGCACAAGGGGTCTGGAAAATCTTTGCGCGAAGTCCGAAGGCACATGCGTTCATCGTCACGGAGGATACGCAAACCGGGTTCGCGCAAACGCGCGTTTTGTGGTGAAGATTCCGGATGCATTGGCTAGTGAACAGGCCGCACCGTTGCTCTGCGGAGGCATAACGGTCTATAACCCGATGCGCGATCACGGAATCAATCCGACATCTCGCGTCGGTGTCGTGGGGATTGGTGGTTTAGGCCACCTGGCCATTCAGTTTGCCCGCGTATTCGGCGCAGAGGTCACGGCTTTCTCGACCTCGGCTTCGAAGGAAGAAGAGGCGCGGGCGCTTGGTGCGCATCGCTTCATCAATACACGCGAATCGAAATCTATGAAGGAGGCCGCGGGCACATACGATTTCATTTTGAACACGGCGAACGCGGACCAGGACTGGAGCGTTTATGTCCAGGCATTGCGCCCCACGGGGACGCTCTGCTTTGTTGGAGTTCCGCCCTCGCCTGTGGCGCTGCAAGCGTTCCCTCTGATTGCGGGAATTCGCAAAGTAACAGGGAGCCCGATCGGAAGCCCGCACAGGCTGCGCGAGATGCTCGATGTGGCTTCACGCCATGGAGTAAAAGCCAAGACGGAGGCTTTTCCAATGGCCAAAGCCAACGAGGCCATCGAAAAAGTAAAGAAGAACAAGGTCAGATATCGCGCCGTTCTGGCGAACTGAATAACACGGGCGCCTGCAAAGGCGCCCTTCAAGTTTGAAGTTAACGATTGCGACTGATCCGTCAGTGAGTTCTAGCTGCAGTGGTCGAGGCCTGTTGGATCAGATCCTCCGAGACACGCTTTAGCAGGTCCTGGGGATGCAGGGGCTTATTGAGCAGCGTGAAGTGGTGACCATCTGCGCGAGCCGCTGCCAGCAAATCCGCGGTTGAAGCCTGGCCGGAGAACAGGATGATTCTGCATTCGGGAAAGATTCTGCGCACCGTAATTGCGAGTTCAATTCCGCTTATTCCGGGAAGCACGACATCTGTAATAAGCATCTCCGGTGGCTTGAGCAACGCGGTCTCAAGCGCGCTGTCCCCGTCGTACGCCGCGACGCCCTCATACCCGCTCCGGGAGAGGATCTCTGCGAGTGTATCGGCGATGATGCTTTCGTCATCGACCACGAGAACTACCGGGCGGTATGAATCCTTGCTGTTCTCGTTGTC
>Ga0306920_100013545_pt1 | contig 11117 bp, 13 predicted proteins | sample flu12Cox44000170_FD_204666 | JGI IMG/M metagenome (GOLD analysis project Ga0306920, IMG submission 204666) | Lab enrichment of tropical soil microbial communities from Luquillo Experimental Forest, Puerto Rico - flux4day.12C.oxic.44.000.170 (v2)... | ecosystem: Environmental > Terrestrial >...
TTGGCGATATCCAATCCGATCGTGGTAATTTGCATGTGGACGGCTCCCCTCATGTGATTCGTCATAACGATCACCCTATGGCACTTCGATGCCGGGAGCGGGCGCCGTCCACCAAATCAAAACCGCCGGCGATGGTGCGGCGCAGTAGGGAGGGAGCGGTCGGCTTCCCTCTCTTGGGCATCCCAAGCCCTTGCATCAATTAAGATACTGTCTGCCGAACCGCAGCCGGAGCACATGAATGCTATCAAACCGTGCGAGTCCCCGTCTCCGGGGGCGATCTGCGCAACGGTTTTCATGTTCCTCCCGCAGTACCTGCAACACATCTCATGCTGCATCCGGGACAACGTCGGATACTAGACATTGTTTCAGAAATCATCCTCATTCTCTCCGCGCGTAGATGCGAAGGGCCGTTGTTTCAACACGAAGCGGAATGGTTGTTTCAGCCTATTCCATACTAAAATGCACAACCATTTTAGTTGCGATATGCGATGGTTGACGAGGTCAATCAACAGCGGTGCTAGACCCGTGTCCATGAGGGCTTGGCTCAGGGCCAGCATGGTGTTGTAGGCATCAGGATATACCATGCCGTATCGGAAACGTTCCTGATCGAAGCCTACCTCGTGTTCCCTGTTCGGCCTGAGACGCGCACAGCTGCCGTCCGCCGCGGAGATCTTCCTCCGGCGAGCCAACCTCTTTTATTGGCCCATCTGCGACATGCCGGGATGTCCGATCCACCTCGGCTATCGGGGGCAAACCGGAGCCCATAGCGGGCATCTGGCGACGGTGGCACCCAGGGGCCCTTGCACGATCGGGAGGAGAAACCGAAAGGCTCCTAATCTGCCCGCGGATGCGCCCATTCGCGCTGCAGCCGCTCGGGCGAGCCGTCGTACTTGTTGCGATCGACCTCGCCGCTGACGCCAGGGCAGCTCCCGGTCTCGGTATATTGCCACAACCACCAGCGCTCCCATGTTGTCTTCGGCCAATCGGGCTCGGCGTCGTCGGTGTAGTGCGCGATCCACAATCTGAAATGTTGTAGGACCTCGTCGCGCTCGTCGCCGAGCTGCTCCTTGATCACGTGCCCGCTGTAGATCACTGCATGCTTGCCGGTCTGGCGCAGGACTTCGAGCAGAAAATCCTTCAGCTCGGTGATTGAGACGCCAGGGTCCTCGTGGTCGGCGCAGTACAGCTCCAGATCGAGACCTACCTTGTCGAGGAAGAACTTCGCCTGCGCAGTGAGATCACCGGGCCGCAGGAAGTGATAGGCGCCCCATTTGAGGCCGGCTTTCTCGGCCTCCTCGCGGCATTCGGCATAGGTCGGGTCGACATAGCTATCGCCCTCGGTCGCTTTGTAGATCACGGCGACGACGCCGCTGGCACGGACGTCCTCGAAGCTGAGGACATCCTCCCAATGCGAGAGATCGACAACAATATCCTGCAGCTCGCTCATTGAATCCTCCTGATGTGCCGTCGCTGATAGAGACACGCGGTGTGATGGCGTTTGCCGTTGCGCAGCACCGATCTGTGCATGAAGACGATGGGCCGCTTGCACGTCTCGCAGATGACGAGATGCGGCCGATGCGGCTGCATGTGCTGCCACGCGCGCGTGATGACGCGTCGCGGCTGCTGGCAAAATCCGCAGCTCATCTCGGGCCTCCGATGTAGAGTCAATAAAGCGCGAAGGCGCAGCCGAAGACGATGACGGCATAGGCCAGCAGGCAGCCGGCGGTTCCGTTGTTCAAGCTGATCTGCGCGCGTACGGGATGATCGAGCCGCCGCCGACTGGAACCTCGCCGCCAGGCGGCCGCGCAGCGATCGGTCGATAGGCGCTCGAGGCAGGGTCGACCAATGCCGCCGGCTCGGCGAGCGCGGCGAACGGATCGGCCAGGATGCCGAGCGGCTAGGCGAGCGGCGTCTGCGTGATGCCGCCGCTGGTGACGCGCCAATAGGCCATGTAACCGCCGCCTTTGATCGGGCTCGAGTTGGCCGCCGCGACCTTCACCGTGCATTCGCCGGGATTGGCGCCGAGCGTGATGGTGTGCGTCGCCGGCGCCGTCCAGCCGAAACTATCGATCAGCGTCCAGGTGAGCGTCGCGCCGGTGAGGTTCAGCGGATTGCCGCTCGCGTCGAGCAGGACCGCATCGAGCTGCCAGTCGTCGCCGGCGACCAGCTCGAGGCGCTGGTTGCGGTTCATCGCGAAAGCTCCCATGCCTGCTTTGGATAGAAGCGCATCAGCCAATCGAGATCGGTGCGCTCGGGGCGTTTTTCATACCAGCCGCCTGGCTTGTAGCGATCCGCGACCAGCTGCCAAAATTCCTCATACATGGGCGCGATCCGCTGCAGCGAGAAATTCTGCACCGCCCAGGCGCGGCAGGCGATGCGGCTGATGCGATCGATGTTCTTCGCCGCCCAAACGAAATGCTCCATTGTGCGGCAGCGATAGCCGGTGACGCCGTGCAGGTTGTTCTCGGCGAAGGCGCCCCAGTCGCTCGAGATCACCGGCGTGCCGCAGAACATCGCCTCGATGGCGACGCCGCAGAACGGCTCGACGAACAGCGACGGCGCGAGCAGCGCGCGCGCCCCCATCATGAGCTGCTTGCGCTTGATGAGATCGCAGAAGCCGACCATCTCGACGTGATCGCCGGAGGGCTGATAGATGCCGGGCCCGGCGATGATCAGCTTGCAGCCGGCCTCCTTGGCGATCTGGTCGGCGATGTGAATTCCCTTGCCGTCGCCGCCGATGGTGCGCAGCCCCATGAAGAGCAGATAATCGCCGCCGCCGCGGCCGAGCTCAAAATCGTCGGGATCGAAATAATTGGGAATGACGCAGTCGTACCACCAACCATTCCCGTCCGCGGTGCCGACGGCGCCGATGCCGCGATATGCATGCAGCATCGCGTAGGACTCAAAGACTTTGTAGGGCGCGAAGTGTCCGGCCGGATAGCCGATGCCGGCCTCGATGGTGATCAGATTTGGATGCGCGTCGGCGATCGTCTTCGCGGTCGGCCAGAAGCAAAGCAGCATGTCGAGCGGCTGCTTGCGCTTCTCGATCTCGCCGACCGTGATGTTGTGAAACTTCTGATAGAGCGGGCTCTTGGTGTCGAAGCTGCCGGAAAACTCGGGCGGCCCGATGTCGCTCGGCACGGTGACGTTGACGTGCTCGGTGCAGTCGACGCGCGAGAGCGCATTGCCGTAGTGGATGACATGGTGCCCGAGGTCCGTGACCATGCGGCACATGTTCACGACCTTCTGCGTGAACGCGCAGCACAGATAGTCTTTGTTGCTCGCGGTGTGCGGAATTCCCAGGACATGGAAACGCAAAACGATCCTCCCCGTCAGAGTTCGATCACCGTGCCTGCGACGTTGGCGATCTGCTGCGTCTGCGTTCCTGAATTGGCAATCGCCGAGACGTCGAAGAAATAGAGCGTCCCGATCGCCAGCCCTGCGACGACGCCGTGCAAGGTCACGGTCCCTCCCTGGTAGGACGGGCCGTGACCATTGCCGAAGTTGGAAGCTCCTGCCGCGGCGATCGTCGTGCCGTTTCCGGATCCGCCGCCGGGACCATAAACGCCCGAATAGAAGACGTTGTTCGATCCCACGCCCGCGACGTCGAACGAAATCATGATGATGACGACGCCGGATTTCTGCGGTCGGAAGGTCCAGCCCGCCGAGACGCCGATGCCGTAGAGCCGATAGGCGCTTGTGTCGGTCGTCAAGCTCGGATTGGCGGCGCCGCCATAGTTGCCGTTCCAGCCCGAGCCGGTCGGAGCTGGCGGGCCTTGCGGTCCGGTCGCGCCGCGCGGTCCGGTCGCGCCGACAGCTCCGGGCGCTCCGGGCGCGCCTCCCGCGCCTGCGAGTCCGGTGGCGCCGGTGGCGCCTGCCGATGGCCCGGTGGCTCCCTGCGGTCCGGTGGCGCCTTGCAGGCCAGCTCCGGTCGCGCCGGGCGGCCCTGCTATTCCTTGCAGGCCTTGCGGCCCGGTCGCGCCCATGCCGGTCGCGCCTTGCGGCCCGGTCGGTCCCGCGACGCCGGGCGGCCCGATTGGACCTTGCGGCCCTGGCTCGCCTTGTGGGCCGACGCCGCCAGGACCTTGCGGACCGGGAGGTCCCTGTATGCCTTGGACGCCGGTGGCGCCGACGGGGCCGGCGGGTCCGATCTGCGGGACCGTCAGCTCGATCGTCATCCCCGAGTCCTGGCGTAGATGCTGGCGTTGTTGACGGTGAACGTGGCGCCTCCTCCAGAAGACGCGGCGCCCCAGAACTGGAAGTAGTGACGACCTTGACCGGCGGGCCCGATCGAAGTGATCTCGGAGCCGGTCAAATAGTACGACGAGGTGAAGGTCTGATTGTTGGCGAACATCGCGCCGCCGTCTATGCCAATGTAATAGTTCGCGTACGGGTTACCGCCGCCGGAGCATGACATCTGGCCTGTGACCCAAGCGGTCACGTCTTCGTCGCCCCAGGTGCACAGCTCGACGTAGGCGCCGCCGCCCATCGCGACGTTTCCGGTCGACGCGGTGTTGCTGTTGCCGAGACCGTTGGCGCACGTCTTTTCAAGCCTGTTGAACCACGAGATGACGTTGCGCTTCGCGCCGCCGTCGTTGAACTGACCCGAGCCGTCGGTGAACACCATCCCGATCAAAGACCAAGCAGCGTTCCCGTTGAGGACCGCGACGCCGACGTTGCCCGGAGTCGTGTCCCAAACCCAGCCGACGGTGAAGAAGCCGATGTAGAGCGCGCCGCCGCTGGCGAACAAATAAACAAAGTAGAGCGTGTTCGCAGCGAGATTGCCGGGCGCGCCGTTGACGCTCGTCCCGGTGTTGTAGCCGAATATCCCGCCAGCCGGGATCGGCCAATCGACGCCGGCGAGCCGCACGTGCCCGCCCTTGTACGGATAGAACTGGACCTGCGTCGCCGAGAGCGCCTGAAAGCGACCGCCATGCGGAGCTGGCACGATCGCCGCCGCGCCGGTCGCGCCTTGTGGCCCAGCCGGTCCGGTCGCTCCCTGCGGCCCGGCCGCGCCTGCGGGTCCAGCGGGACCGGTGGCGCCGCCAGGAGAGCCGGGCGCGCCTGTCGCGCCCTGCGGCCCGGCAGGTCCGGTCAATCCGACGAGCCCCTGCGGTCCGGTGGCGCCGACGAGGCCCTGCAGTCCAGTCGCGCCTTGGAGCCCGACGAGGCCTTGCGGCCCCGTCGCGCCGGGAGGCCCGGCGACGCCCGTGGGTCCGATCGGCCCCTGCGGCCCAGGCTCGCCCTGCGGACCGACGCCGCCCGGTCCCTGCGGCCCTGGCGGCCCTTGGATGCCCTGCGGCCCAGTGGCGCCGACCGGGCCAGCAGGCCCGATCTGCGGAACGGTCAAGGTCTGCGGATCGCTGGTCTCGCGCGCGAGCGTGACGCGCGGCGTGCCCGCCGAGACGTCGAGGCGATCCCCGCTCGTCATCGCGTCTTGCCCTCGACGACGGTGACCGCATCGCAATCGAGCATGCGCTCGACGTAGCCGTTGGGCATCAGGCGGACGAGGTCGGCGACGTAGTCGCCGGGCGCGAACTGCGCGAGCTGGGTTCTGGTGATCAGGATCGTGAACGCGCCGCCGGTCGCGTTGTCGATCGAGATGCCGCGGTCAGGCGAGGAGAGCGACAGGACGACCTCATGATCCGACTCCTGACGCCTGATCTCCATCATCAAGGTCGAGCCGGTGAGGTCGATCGGCGTCGTCGTGACGCCGCCGTCAGGCGAAGTCGCGTAGAGGAACGGGACGATCCAGTCCTCGTTCATCGCGATGTTCATCACGCCGGTGAAGTAGGCCGGGCCAGACATCTGCTGCGCTCATGGACCGAGAAGCTCGAGACCACCGTCTTTCGTGGACGGCACCGGCAGCCCGGCCTGGACGCGACCGTCGTACGTCAAGCCGATCGGCCAATGCATGCGGTCCGGCCCCTGCGGGCGAAAGAAAGTCATATAGGCAAACTGCAAGTTCGGGCCGAAGGCGACGGCGAGATGCGCCGCCACCAATTCGTCCAATGCCGCACCGGCGATTTGTTGTTGTTCGATGAATGTGCCCGGCGCCGCAGCCAGCTCGTTGAGCAAATCCGTCGCCGCTTGAGAGAGTGCCATCGCTTTCTCCTTAGCCGTACTGCCCGCCGGTGTCAGTCGTCCCAGCCACCGTGCCGGGATAGTAGTTCACGCCCTGCTGGTTGACGTTGACGATGCCGTTCATTTGGGCGAGATACCGCTTTCCGGTGACGTTGCCGGGGTTGACGATGTTTCGATAGATGATGAAGCTCATGCCGCCGTTGTTCGTCCAGTTGTAACAGGTCGAAAAGGTGACCGGACCAGCGAAGGTTATGTCTGGATGGATCGAGGTGTTCAAATTGCCGACGAGCATGTTGGCGTAGGTCGACGAAATATGCGACACCGCATTGCCTCCGCTCTCGACGGTGATCTGCGTCGAGTCGGCGATTTGCAGCAGCGAAATCCAGCCGGAACTCATATGGAACCGAGCGGACGGGCCGAAGCGCATCGAGCCGTAGACTGTCCCGACGGTGCCGGTGTTGTTGAGCGCGAAGCAATCCATCGCTGGGCTGACGGAGCTGAGCCGGAAGCCGCCCATCGCCCAATTGCCGCCGTAGAAGAACGCGCAGTTGACGTTGTTCGCCGTCGCCGTGATCGTGCAATTCTGCGGGTTCGCAATGTTGCCTTCGATGTAGACCGTGCCGACACCGTTGGTCTGGCCCGCGGTGAACGGTTGATAGGTGCCGTCTGCGCAGTGAATTTTCTGCGAGTAGCCGTTCATGTTGTACTTATAGGTTTCTTGAACGGCGCGCTGGATCGTCTGGAACGGACCTACGGTCGCCGAGATGATGGTCGGCGAGGTCCCGTCATAGGTCGTGTCGTTGCCGGTCGTCGGGTTGACGTACCAGTCGGCGTTTTTCTGCAGCAGCGGAATCTGACCGGTGCGCTGCGTGCCGCCGGTGATCATCTGCCATTGCGTGCCGTCGAAGAACAGCAGGACCCATCCGGTCGAGACCACGTCGCCAATGTCGATCGGCGCGAGATTGGTGTGCGTGACGTTATGAAACGCGCTGCCATTGACCGAAAAGACGGTGCCTCCCTTGACCGAGTCGAATCCTGGCTTGAACCAAATACAGCACCCGAGCGGCGGGGGCATGATCGGCAGCGTCGGGACGCTCGCGCTCCACTGCGACGCATTGCCAAGATTGTTTGATGCCTTGAAGACGTTTTGGACGTCGACCAGCTTCAGCGCCTGGATGAGCTGCGTCAGGTCGGCGTTGGTCGGCGACAGGCCGACGGCGCCGATGAGATTGACGATCTCGCGCTGGTCGTACTCGATCGCCGCCGCTGGCACGATCGAGCCCTGGATGCCCGCGGACGGATTGCCGTCGATGTAAGGCGCGTTCGGGTTCGACGGCTGATCGAATGGTTGGTTGTACTTCACTTCGGCCTCCTAGAAGAGGGTGATCTCGTCCCATTCGGCCATCACGGCGAATTGCCAGACGCCGGTCGCGGGAACGCTCGCTTGAATGACGAAGCCCTCGTTCTGCACGAACAGCGGCGGGTGCTCGCCCTGCGCCGCTTCGAACATCGTGATCGCGTCGGGGAAGAGCGGCGCGTTTGTTCCCGTCGGCGCCGCCGCGATGCGCCTTGAGATCGGGTCGGCGTCGAGCGTCCTCGTCCCGGGGGTGAGCGCCGCTGTCGACGACGTCATGATGATCGCGTGCGACGCCGGCATGGTGCTGCGCATGCGGCCGCTGCCGCCGGCGAGATTTGATTGATTGCCGCCGCCGTCGGCGGCCGTGAAGCTGCGGGCGAGGAAGAGATCGAACTCGGCGATGCCCGCGGCGAAGCCGGTTCCGACCGTCCAGGCGTTGAACTTGACGCGCTTGAGGAGGCAGAGCAGCGACGACGGCCATTGAAACGAATAGATCGGCGCGTTCGCCGCGAGGCCGGCGGTCATCGCCCCGCTCTTGGCGCTGTCGCGATAGCTGCCGCCGGTGCCGTAGTCGATCGGGTAGCCGGTGGTGAAGATCATCGATCGCTGGATCGAGCCATCGCCGCCAGCAGAGATGTCGCGCATGCGGATCGTGAAACTCTGACCGAGCGCGTCTTTGATCAGCTTGTTGTCTGCCATCTACATGATCCCGAGCGCGAGGTAGGAGCTGTTGAAGCTCTGCGAGAAATCGAGACCGCTGACAGCCGAGTAGTCGAAGACGACGTGGGTGTGCGCCGGCTTGTAGCGCTTGATGAGACACTCGAGGTCTTGCGCGGTGCCGATGGAGAGCAGGCGATCGATGCCGCACTGGCTCGAGCCGGTGTGGAAATATTCGAGCTTCAGCGAGGTGACGTGGATCGTCCAGTAGTAGCGAATCTCCGGCGGTCCGAGCTGCCACATGAAGCGCGTCGGATCGTCTGGATTGTCGGCGACGCTCCTCGTGTCGCCGACGCGCGAGATGCCGCACTGATAGGGCAGGTACTCGGTGATCGTGACCGTATAGCCGAGACGCGCCGCGACATCGATGAAGAATTGCCGCGACGCGCCGCCCAGCATGGTCATCTTCAGGACCAGTGCGACGCGCCGCGCCTCGATCGTCTGCGGCTCGGTCACGCACGGATCGGGGAGGCCCCAATTGCGCTCCCAGTCGGGCAGGAGTTCCAGCGTCGACCGCGGATCGGATTCCGTCTCTAGGAGATCGGCCGCGCGACCGTCGACGAATCCCCAATCATCGCAGAGGCCGAAGCAAGCGAGGACCAGCGTGCTGAATGGATGGCGCGGCCACGCCTGCCCTTGCGGCAGCAACGCCAGATAGGCCTGAGCGTAGTCGTCGCTCGTCCTGCGGACGTGGCGATCCGCCATCGGCGTTATCCGTAATAGATGTCGCCGAGCACCGCCATGTGCCCGCCGTCAGGCATGACGTCGTCATCGCAGGTTTCGAAATCGAAGGAGACGACGCCGGGCGAGTTCATGACGGCGGCGTATTTCCAAGCCGCGAAGATGGTCTGACCCGGAGCTGCGAGCTGATAGAGCATCTGCTCGATCGAGGTCTGGATCGCGCCTTTAACTGCCTCGTTGTTTGGATTGAGGTTGAGGATGTGGAAGTCGATCGGCTGCTTGAGCGGCGCCAGGACGTAGCACTGCTTGACCGTGACCGGCCGCTGCGAATCGAGGTAGGCCTGGACGGTGTCGATGTCCTCGGGCAGCGGGAAGCCGTCGTTGTCGGCGCGCAGATCGTCCATCATGAAGCGGACGGACGCGGTCCCGATGCCCATCTCCTGCGGCGCGCACCATGCGCGCGTCACCCCAGGGACGGCGAGCGCCCATTGCTCGTAATCGGTGGCATCGCCACCCATTGGCGGCTCGCGGATGCGCTTGAGGATGCGCGCGCGCAGCTCGTCGTCGGTCTCGTCGTCGGTGCCACCCTCCAGGCTGACGACGGTGACGCCGGTGACGCCGGCGACCGGCGTCTGCAGCGCCAGCGCGGTCCCGGCGTCGAGGTTGCCGGCGGCGCCCGGATCGAGCGCCTGGATCGCGACCGGCGAAGGCGCGGCGCCGATGGTGATCGCGGCCAAGGTCTGATAGCTGATGCCGGTCCCGTAGCCGAGCTGCGTCCCGCTCGGGACGATGGTGCCGATCGCGCCCGCGAAGCTCGCCGTCCCGGAGGCCTGCGTCGCCAGCTTGCGACCGGTCGAACCGTCAGCGTTGACGAGCCATATGTGGCCGTGCCGATCAAGCCATTCGGTCTCGGCCGTGTCGGGCAGGAGCTGCAGCGCCAGCCAATCGATGTACTGGAGTGTCAGATGGCAAAGCGCGCCCATGGCGTCGGAGAGGACGCGCAAGACGCTGTTCGGCACGTTGGCGTCGGCGCCGGGAAGCCGTCCGGTGATCGCGTCGCGGATCGTGCTGCGCACATCGCGGAGAGTTGGCGTCGACCATGGCATGATCTACTCGACAATGTCCTGCCAGAGGATTTGAAATTGCAGCTCGATCGCCGTCTTCGGTCCGCGATAGAGGCGCACGAGGACGTTGATGCGCTGGACGTCGACGCGCTCGACGTCGACGTACATCGCCGACGCGAGGCGCAGATCGATGAAGGGTTGCAGCGCTTCCTGGATCATGAATTTGATCTTGACCAAGGTCGAGCCCTGCTGCGCTCCCGAGCCGGTGATCTTCTCGCGATGGAGCAACCAAAGACGGCAGCCGATCGGCCAGCCGTTCCAGATCACGTCGGCGTCGAGATCGCCCCACCATCCGCGCCGATCGGTCGAGTCAGGATCGGGCAGGACGTCGGTGACGTTCGCCAGCCGATCGGTCCCGAGCGCGACGATGACCGCGGTCGCCAGCGCCTGCGACTCGTCGAGCGTTCCGTCATTGAGCAGCAACCAATCGACCGAGACGTCGGTTTGATAGGGGAAGGTTCCCTGCTGGACGAGGCGGACGTCGGGCACGATCTAGCCTCGCGTGAAGCCCCAGAGCGTGGGGTTGTTCATCTGCAAGGTGCCCGCTGAAGCAGTGACGCTCCCGGTGCCGATCACGAAGTAAGAGTGAGCGCCTTCAGATGTCGGGTAGCTCGCCCATACGCACACAGGAAAGATGATGGTGCCGTTGCCGTAGACGTACATGTTCTGCATGATGTTGCCGGTGGTGCTGTCGTATGCCACAGCGATCGACCCGGTGATGCCCGCCGTCGCGCCGCACTGACAGTCGAGACCGAAGTTGAAGCACTCGTCGACCCAGTTGCAGGCGATGACCGAGACCCCGCCGTTGAGGCTGCTGTAAGACCCGTTGACACCGGAAGCGCTGGCGTTGCTGAAGGAGACTCCGATCGGCCTGTCGCGTCGATTGAACCAAGATATGACGCCGCGATACTGACCGTTATCGGCGAACTGTCCGCTCGCCGTGGTCCACACCATGCCGACCAGCGTATAGTTGACGCCGCCGGTGCCGGTCATCGTCTCGACGCCGACGTTCCCGCTCGTCCCGCTCATGCCGTGGCCGGTGGTGCTGAAATTCAGCGCCAACGTCCCCGCATTGTTGAAGACGTAGACGTAGTAGAGCGCGTTGACAGCGAGGGACTGGCCGGCTACCTGATTGACGAAAGCGCCGGTGTTGT
>Ga0306920_100013546_pt1 | contig 11116 bp, 8 predicted proteins | sample flu12Cox44000170_FD_204666 | JGI IMG/M metagenome (GOLD analysis project Ga0306920, IMG submission 204666) | Lab enrichment of tropical soil microbial communities from Luquillo Experimental Forest, Puerto Rico - flux4day.12C.oxic.44.000.170 (v2)... | ecosystem: Environmental > Terrestrial >...
ATTCCGAAGCCAGGAACTAGACCTCAGGCGTGGGGCGGCAGCATTTTCATTCTTCCACCCCACCCCAGGCCCGCTCACCGCTCGCTATCGTGGTTTCGGCTTCCACAGGGCAAGCGCTGCCCCTGTGGGATCGGCAAAGATACTAAACCAGCCGACCTCCGGGATCTCGGTGACATCCTTGATGATGGTAGCCCCCAGAGACTTTGCTTTCTGGGTAGAGGCTGCGATGTCGTCAACCTGTACGTAAGCCAGCCACGACGAAGGAACGCCCGGCATGGGACTCTTCTGCATGCCGCCACCAGTTCCTTCTCCGACTTTGATCATGGTGTATGTCATGCCTGGCATGGCCGTGTCCTCCAGCGTCCAGTCGAAAAGCTTTGAGTAAAAGTTCTTGGCGTTGCCTACGTCGGTCGTGTTCAGTTCAACATGCACAAATGGATTGGCCACAAGTCTTCTCCTCACAATCAGATTTAGTTTGATCAGACCTTACGCGCCCTACATGCCGCTCCAGTCTTGCAGCGATTTGACGCGCAAGATGACGGAAATCGACGCGCCTTTTGGAAAAAATTTCGCAAGTTGAGAAAGAAATTCTGGGTTTCGCCTCTCGGAAAAGCAGGGTTGACCGGGTTGTGTCGTCAACATGCAATTTTCTTTGTCGGTTTTCTCGGCTCACCGTTCCGCCGTCCTCACGGCAAACATCCAAGTATCGACAGCAACGAATGGCAACCGGAACCATTGATCTCTACATACGAGGCAGAGCGGGAAAGGCCGCTCCGGATTTGGCAGCGGGTCCTGACCAGCGTCCTGAACCTGCGCGCTCTGTTCAACGTCCCTCGCAGCGTCAGCGGGAGTTGGATGCGCTTCGGGGGCTGATGCTGCTCTGGATGACAGTGACACACCTGCCGACACAGGCGAGTCACTACAGTTATCAGCCACTTGGATTTGTTGCCGCTGCGGAAGGGTTCATCTTCATCTCGGCTCTTCTGGCGGACTAGAGCTTCGGCCCGCTCTTGGAGTCCGCGCGGTTCACCCAGGTAGTCAAGCGCATCTGGGCACGCGCAGGTAGGTTGTTCGCCTGCCATTTGTTTCTGCTCGGCATCGCGTTCACGGCTGTAGCGGCGGTGGCCAGCCATACCGGGCAGTCCAGCCTTCAAGGTCTGCTCGACTTCTATCTGGCGCACCGCCTGCTGGCAATTGTCAGCTCCGTGATGCTGGTATATTGCCCGCCACTCCTGGACATCCTCCGACGTACATCATTTTCCTGCTTGCAACTCCAGCAGCGTTGGTTATCGGGCAACGCTGGGGCTGGCGATTCGTTCTGATACCCAGCGCTTTGCTTTGGACCTGCGCTCAGTTAGGCCTGCGGCAGCTCATTCACTCCCAGTTTGTGCGAATCACGGGATTCGAGATACCGCTCCAGAACATGGGCGCATTCGACCTTTTTGCCTGGCAACTTCTCTGGGCGGTTGGATTGTGGTTTGGTGGTTCGGCCCCAGACCGGACGAAGCAACGCCTGAATTCACACTCGGTTGCTTTTGTTGCTCTCGCTATCGCCTCAATCTTTCTTGTGCTGCGTTACGCGCTCAGCGACTACACCATTTACCAGAGCAGCCTTGCGCCATGGCTGGACAAGTGGCATCTCGGACTCTTGCGGCTCATCAACTTCGCCTCCCTGGCCATTCTCTTCGCTGCTGCCCGGCCACTGCTGAAACGCTGGATCGCATCGCCACGGTTAGTGATGATCGGTAAAGCTTCACTGAAAGTCTTTGCCGCACACCTGATCTTTATCTTCGCTGCTCTGACTCTGGTCAATGACGGCACGGGACTGGGTTTCGCACGACAGGCAGGCCTGATCGCTGCCACCCTGGCAGGCTTGTATGCTGTTGCGCTGGTGAGCAACCGGCCACCGCACTCTACTCGGCTCGTTGGAATCCTAGGGTCGGCCAGGGTGATTGAGGCGAGGCGTTCTCAGAAGTAACTCAGCCACGCATCCGTTCGGCGGTGCTTCACCCCCGTAAACCAGCGGCAAGGCGGATAAAGTGACACCACCACCACCGCCCAGATCAGGTACGTAGCGGCTAGCGAATTGCCCCAGCCGGGCGGAGGAGTTACCGGATATTGGGCAAGTGTTGGCGACTCGAACATCCAGTGAACCTGTCCATAGCGCGCGTAACACACGAGCAGCGCGAGCAGATGGATAAGGATCACGTGTAGCACGTAATAGAAGAAAGGTACCTTGCCGAAGACAAGCGCTGGGCGCAGGAGCCGAGGTGTATGGGTATCGATGGCCCACAGCAAGACCATCGCCGGTCCCAGCGTCATCAGAAGAAACAGCAACGATGGCGGATACTTGGTAGTGTTGAGGAACGAAAGCACTGTGAAGACAGGGAATTTCTGTGCCGACCAGCGGGAGGGATCGCCATACACATTGATGATGCGAAGGATCACGAAAGCCGCAGTTGCGCCAATTCCCAGTCGTAGCAGAAAAGATTTTCGACGGTTGGTGTCCCAGCGATAGACCTGTCCCAGTCCGTAGCCGACGACAGTGACACCAATCCAGGGAATGAGTGGATACGCAACGAAGATGACATGATGGGGGTTCGACCAGACCGGCCCGGGCGAGTGCAAGACCCGCCAGACCGGATTCGACGACTGCACCGAGTCCAGCAGGTTGTGACCAGCGATCATCACCGCGCCGAAGCAAGTCACTGCTGAGACCGGCAGCTGTACCATCGCCGACAACACGATCATCGCCCAGCCCAGCGCCCATAACACCACCAGCATCGTCAGACGGTAGTCAAAGTTGAACTGCCAGCCGAAGCATCGGAGCAGCACCAGTTCCACAAAGATCAGCCAGAGGCCGCGCGTAAACAGAAACCGTGACAACTCCTGGTTGGATTTTCTGCGTAGGGCAAGATAGGCGCCGGTTCCGGTAAGCAGGAAGAAAACAGGTGCGCAGAAATGGGTGATCCATCGCGTAAGAAAGAGTGCCGTGGTGGTCTGCGTGAGGTTGGTGGGGCTCAGTCCAGGAGCAAAGAAGTCGCGTACGTGATCGAGCGCCATCAGGATCATAACGACCCCGCGAAGCACATCGACTGACTCAATGCGGACCCGCTTGCCTATGGCGACTTCAACGACTTCCGTTACTGCAGCGGACATCTGAGGCCGTAGTGTAGCAAAGCTGGCGCCGGCTCGACTCCACCACCCGCTGCGACCAATAGACGAGAACTCTACGGTTCGGAGCGCATTACCGCACAGCTGATAACCAGCAGGTGCCGCCCTATGCCGCGCCGGCCTTAGCCGCACGCTTCTTGCGTTGCGCCGGATGCACGAACCAGGCGATTGCGATGCTGACGAGGTAAAGAATGATCATGGGCGCGGCAAAGATACACATGTTCATGATATCGGTAGTCGGTGTGATGATGGCCGCGATGATGAAGATCACCAGGATGGAATAGCGCAGGTTGCGCCACATCCAGCCGGCTGTCAGTATGCCCATCAGCGACAGGAAAAAAACCAGGATCGGCATTTCGAAGATAATGCCCAGCCCCGCGATAATGGTCAGAAACAGATCTGTGTATTCGCTGATGGTGATCATCGGCTTGAACTGGACGCTCCAGCCGATGAGGAAATTCAGCGTGGCCGGATACACCATCTTGTAACCGAACAGTCCGCCAGCCAGAAACAGCCCGACCGTACTGAACATGAACGGCAGCACATACCGCCGTTCATGGCGATAGAGTCCGGGTGAAATGAAAAGCCATACCTGGTACAGCACCAGCGGTGAAGCTACGAACACCCCACCCAGAAACGCGACCTTCAAGTACATGTTGAAGGGGTCGGTGGGATTCAGGTAGACGAGCTTCTGCTCCAACTGGTGGTTAGCCAGGGCGGCCATGATGGGCTTCTGCATAATCGCGAAAATCTGCTCGTGATACCACCAGCAGATGCAGAATCCGCCCACGACGTAGAGAAAGCTGTAGATAATGCGGCGCCGAAGCTCCTCGAGATGCTCGAGGAAGCTCATGCCGGTCATCTCTTCCGAGGCGCGCTGCGAGGCTTTTTCGACAACCGGACTAGGCATTCGAACTCGCGGGGTTGGAATTGGGCCGGACTTCCGGCTCTACCGGTGCTGGATCGGCGGTCTGAGCTGAGACGGCGTCGTCGGGCGGCAGCTCCGGAACCTCATCCCGATATCCTCGGCTTACCGCTCCAGGGGGAGCGCTGATCGTCCCATAAAGCTTTTCAGCAGGCAAGATGGTGTGGTTGGAGTCAGCTTCGATGCTGTCCGGAATTTTCTTCACACGCTCTTCGAGTTCGATGTTCATCATCTCGGTTTCAAGCTGGTTCCTGAACTCGTTGCTCGCCCGCTTGAACTCGGCCAGGGCCTTGCCCAACTGGCGACCCAGCTCGGGGAGCTTGCGCGGTCCAAAGATCACCAGCGCCAGCAAAAATATGAAGATCATCTCCGGCATGCCGAGATTCATAGACTCATCATAATGCGATGGGCCCACGGCAGCAATGCATTGGCTTCGCCTTAACAGCGGATCGACCCAAGAGTTCCGGTACAGAAGGCAGGAATCGCACCTTGCCCTCGCTTACCAAGTCAAATCACCACCGTCTGTTACGCAGGCCGGCTGAGGGGAATTTCGCACCCCACTGGTTAGTATGGTCATCCAACAGAGCGGCACTTCTGTGGGATGTCGGTTTTGGAGTGCGTGTTATACTTCGAGTAACTCTCGCAGTCGGTGACAACTCTTAATGATGCTTTTTCCGGCCAGCCAAAGGAACCTCCATGGCACGTAGTACACGTCGCTCCCTCCTGATCGTACTAACCGTTATTCTTGCCTGCGGCGCGATGGGCATGCTGTTCGGCCAACGGCTTACGGCCACGGCCGCTTCGCCGGGCGACGGAGACATTCGCGACAGCCTGAAGAGTTTCACACAGGTGTACGAAGTTGTGCAGCAGAACTACGCCGAGCCGGTCAACCCTGACAAGGCGATCTATAACGGCGCCATTCCTGGCATGTTGCGAGTGCTCGATCCGCACTCTAATTTCTTTGATCCCAAGGCGTATTCGGCGCTGCGGGAAGAGCAACGTGGCAAGTACTACGGCGTCGGGATGCAGGTGGGCCCTCGAAACAACAAGGTCATCGTGATCGCACCCTTCACTGGCGCGCCGGCGTATCGCGCCGGTATTCGGCCGGGCGACGTCATTATTGCCATCGATGGCAAACCTACCGATAACATGAGTACCACCGATGTTGCCGAGTTATTAAAGGGCCCCAAAGGCACCACCGTCAAGATCACCATGCTGCGCGAAGGGTCCGACAAACCCCTGGATTTTACCGTCGTGCGGGATGAAATTCCCCGCTATAGCGTGGACGTAAAGTTCATGATTCGTCCCGGGATTGGCTACATCCATATCTCCGGATTCCAAGAGACTACAGAACACGAGTTAGCCGAAGCGCTTGATGAGTTCCAGCAGAGTGGCGAACTCAAGGGCCTGATCCTTGACTTGCGCCAAAACCCCGGTGGGTTACTGAGCGAAGGGGTTGGGGTCGCCGACAAGTTCCTCAAGAAGGGGCAGGTGATCGTTTCGCATCATGGCCGGGCATCGGCGGAGAAGGTATATCGGGCGAGCCACGGCAACGGTGGCAAGGAATATCCTTTGGTTGTGCTGGTCAATCGCGGTACCGCGTCAGCGGCCGAGATCGTGGCGGGAGCCATTCAGGATCATGACCGAGGCCTGATTGCGGGTGAGACGACGTTTGGCAAAGGGCTGGTGCAGACTGTGTACCCGCTGTCAGAGAACACCGGACTGGCGCTGACCACAGCCAAGTACTACACACCGAGCGGGCGCCTGATTCAACGCGATTACAGTGGAGTTTCGCTCTACGATTACTACTACAACAATCGTGACAATCCGGATGCGGACAGCACTACGGGCCACGAGGTAAAGATGACAGACAGCGGCCGCACGGTCTATGGCGGCGGCGGCATTACGCCCGACGTCAAGATTCCTACCCCAAAGAGCAACAAATTTCAGGACACGCTGCTGGAAAAGTACGCATTCTTCAACTTCGCCAAGCACTACGTGGTGGATCACAAGGTCACCAGGCAGTTCGAGGTAGACGACGCAGTGATCATGGAATTCCGCAAATTTCTCGACTCGCAGCAGGTTCCCTACAATGAAGCGGAATTATCGCAGAATCTGGATTGGGTAAAGTCGAACATCAAGGCAGAGCTATTCATCAACGAATTCGGCCAGCAGGAAGGCATGAAGGTCCACACTGAAAATGATCCTGAAGTGGCCAAAGCACTGGAGTTGCTGCCCCAGGCCAAGCAACTGGCTGAAAATGCGCGCAAGATCATCGCACAACGCAGCAACGCTCGTATGACAGCGCAGCAAGACTCGGGAGCAGCAGCCGCAGTCAACAACAGTCGATAGTGATTCGCCGGGTAATCACGCCCAGCCCGCTGGAAACAGCGGGCTTTCCTTTTGGAAATTAGGCAAGGGCGCCGCTTTCGCCAAAAGAAGAGTTTAGATCCGCCCCAAACTCAGGCAGGTTCGCGATGACTGGCAAGACGCGGGCTGATTGCGCAAGAAAGCGCGCGTTTGCCCATGGCAGCCCGCAGCCTGGATTCCTGCCGCTCCGGCGACAGAAAAGCTCAGCCGGCGCGTGCTCCAGCCGGCGCAGCAGCGAAGTCGAGCACCACCGGTTTAACCAGCCGCTCGAAGTCGGCATACGACAGTTTGATCAGCTCATAGTGCGACCCTGCGTTGAAGGCAATCTCGCGATCTTCAGCTAGCGTCTCATCCACATAGACAGGGATGCCGTAGAGGTTGCCAAACGGAGGCATCGCACCGGTCTCACAATCCGGGAAGTGCTCCTTGAATTCGCGTTCGCTGGCGAGCGCTGCTTCACGCACGCCAACCGCTTTCTTCAGCGCGAGCAAATCGACTTGAAACGACGCCGGCAGGACAGCCATCCCCAGGGCGCCATCGAGTTTTACGATGACCGTCTTGGCCAGCTCCTTGCCTGAGATGTGCGAGATGGCGGCGATTCCTTGTGCCGTGTACGCCTTGGAGTGCGAAATCACCACGTATTTCACATGTTGTTCGTCGAGGAAGGTTCTTACCTTATTGATATGCATGGCCAACTCCTGTTCACATCGCTACGGGCCGCGGCCCGCAAGAGGTTGCCATTTGCCGAGCGATAAACTCCAGCTGCAGCGGTGGTGGTCGGCCCGCGCTGCAACACGCCTGCGCGTTCGCTCATAAGTCCCGAAACCAGGTTCGACCCGCCGGTTGCTCCATCCCTAGAGAGTCCGTCGGTGCCATCCCGGTTAGAATTCCTGCGCGCACTGCCATTTTAGGCCGCTTTTGACGACGTGATCGCAGTTTTCCAAAAAGTCTTCTGCCGGTCTCGCGCCATGCTTGAGGATGCGTCTCCATTTATCCAGCAAGTCACCGGCTGCTTCTTCGTTGGTCGGCTAGTGCGTTGGTGTCAGCGAATTGCCCGCGTATGGGCTCGTGAAGAGACTCGAACACGCAGGACTACCTCCTGGAGGTATGGTAACCCTCTCGTGCTACTGTAGTCCGCCTTGTGCAGAGCGCAAGGCCAGTCATCACATCTCTGATGTGACTTACGCAGGTTTTCATCGTGGCCTATTGCCCGGGTAGCTCTTCCCTGTCCCGCTCGATCTCCGCCACCTGGATAGCCTGTAACCCTGCAGCCGTCAGTGCCTGGTTCAGTTGAGCCAACTGGGAGGTCTTCAGGCCGCTCCACTGCTCAGTCCGGGCTTTCATGGCCTGGGCCGACTCTTGGTACACATCGAGCGCTTGCGAAGGTGTTGTGCGATCTCCACTCTCCACCACTCGCAGGGCTGATCCCAGGCCTGTATTTGCGGTTTGCAAACCCATAAAAGCGCCGGCAGTGTCGTCATTTCCCTTCTCGATCTTGTCCATGGCCGCCTCGATTGCCGAGACTTGCGACAACAATTCAGGCTTCCCTGCTAGTTGCGGCTTCAAGCTGTCAAGACGCTTCTTTACCGAGCCGATCTCGGCGGCAGCCTGCCGCCCTTGGCGAGCTTCGGCGAAGATCTCCAATCCGAGGCGAAGCTGTTGTGCCAGGATCGGGGCCGTGGCGGACGAGCGTGGATCCATCTCAACCTTCAACGGCTGGTTGAATGTTTTCCCGTCAACTGTAAGCTTAGCCTGGTAGGTAGCGGGTACTGCACGCGGCCCACGGGGGGGGCCAAAACCCTCCTCCTCCACATCGTCACTGTCACCTGACGTGCTCCAGCGCAGGTCCCAGACGAAGCGATGCATTCCCCGCGTAGTCTCCAGCCGCGGAGGTTTGGGAAGCCAGCGATCTGCGATGGGCACCGGAGAGCGCTTCTGCTCTTTCGCCGGGCCACTCACGAACCGGCGCACGAGTTTGTTGTCCGAATCAAAAATCTCAAGCGTGACTTGATTGGCAGGGGTGTCCAGGTAGTAGTCCAGGATCGCGCCATCGGGCGGGTTTTTCGCTGTAGGCTCGTCCGGCGGAATCGGCGTGCCCAGTAAGGAGTCGTTATCCACACGAACTGCAGTTGCGGGCCGATAAAGCGCCGTTGCCAGCTCGACCCTGGCCTGACGCAAGGGCGTGATGTCGTCGAGAATCCAGAATGACCGCCCATGGGTCGCAATGACCAAATCGTTGCCGTGGATGACCAAATCGCGAACCGAAGCGGCAGGAAGATTCAATTGCAGTGACTGCCAGTGGTCGCCATCGTCAAACGACACGTAGATGCCGAACTCGGTTCCAGCATACAGCAAGCCTCGCCTGTTGGGGTCTTCGCGAACCACACGCGCAAACGACTGCTCCGCAATGCCGCCATTGATCAACTGCCAAGTCTTCCCGTAGTCGCGCGTGCGGTAGATGTACGGCCTAAAGTCATCGAGCCGCGAGCGATCCACAGCGGCATAGGCCTCTGCGGGGTCGAAGCATGAAGCGTCGATCAACGAGATCTTGCTCCAGTCGCTCAGCCCGGCAGGTGTAACGTTCCGCCAGTTCCTGCCACTATCTTTCGTGAGATGGATCAGCCCTGTATCGGTTCCCGCCCACAGCTCGCCCGCCTCCAGGGGCGATGGCGCGATGGTGAAAACCACGCCGTAGCCTCTCTCCTTTGCATTCTGCACCGTCGTTGCACCAACAATCTTCTGATTCGCCGCAGTCGTGGAACCGGTCAGGTCAGGGCTGATCCTCGCCCAATGCAGACCGCCGTCAGTGGTCTTCATGACAAACTGCGTACCCAGGTAGAGCGTGTTTTTCTCCGTGGGTGAGAAAACCAGCACGGGTGTCCACGTCGCGCGATACTTTCGTCCATTGATCTCGCTGCCAAATTGCGGCAAAGGCCAAGGTGTGATGTCCTGGCTCAACGACGTGCGGCGATCGTAGCGAATCACCGAACCATATACACCGGTGGCATAGAGAATATTCTGGTCCTTGGGATCAGGCGCGAGGTACCCACTCTCTCCGCCGGCAACCGGTTTCGCATCCCAAGCCATAATCAATCCGTGATCCGTGCGGCTTGGCACGGCGATGCTGCCAATGTCTTGCTGCGCTCCGTAAACCTGGTAGGGAAACTGGTTGTCGGTGATGGCATGGTAGAGCTGTGCTGTTGGCTGGTTGTACCACGTCGTCCAAGTGGCGCCGCGATCAAAGCTCAAGGTGGTTCCCTGATCAACACCAAGAATCAGGTGCGATGGATCCCGGGGATCGACCCACAGGTCATGATAGTCGTCGCCCCCCGGTGCTCCACGCACGATGCTAACCGTCTTGCCTCCATCTTCCGAGCGATAGAGTGCGACGTTCGGGATGTAAATCACGTCGGGATTGCCGGGATCGACCGTCAGCCAGTTGAAGTACCAGCTCCGGCTGGTGAGGCGGGAGTCGCCGTTCGCGAGTGTCCAAGTGGTACCGCCATTGTCGGAGCGATAGAGTCCGGACTTTTTCCCGGCGTCGATCAGCGCGTAGACCCGTTCGCCGTCGGGAGCCACCGCAACACCGACGCGTCCCCAATCCCCATCAGGCAAGCCATTGCCGGCCAGCTGAGTCCAGTTGGCGCCTGCATCGGTCGAACGGTAAAGGCCGCTGCCCGGCCCTGACAACGGCGCATAGCTGCTCCAGACCGGACGGCGCGCATTCCACATTCCGGCGAACAAAACATTGGGAGCGCCGGCTGCGATTGCGAGATCAGAAGCTCCGGTTTCCGCATTCTTATTCAGAATTTGCTTCCAGGTAACGCCCCCGTCGCTGGACTTGTAGATTCCACGCTCGTCATTCGGTCCATATGCATGTCCCAGCGCAGCAACGTAAACCACATCCGCATTGGCAGGATCGACCACGATGCGGCTGATATGCCGTGAATTATGCAGGCCGATGTTCTTCCACGTCTGTCCACCATCAGTGGATTTGTAGACGCCATCGCCGAATGACAGCGAGGAGCGAATGTCGGACTCGCCCGTGCCCACGTAGATCAGCTGCGGGTTCGAGGGAGCGACGGCGATCGCCCCGATCGAGGCCACTGGTTCGGCATCGAAGATTGGCTTCCACACTGTGCCGGCATCGGTAGTCTTCCACACGCCACCGCCAACCGCTCCGAAGTAAAACGTCTTGGGATCGCCGGGTACGCCGGTCACGGCTACGACTCGGCCGCCGCGAAATGGACCGATTAACCGCCACTGCAAGGCATTGAACAACTCTGGCGGAACGGTTTGCGCCGCTCCGGACAAGGTTAAAACCAGAAGGACCACAATGAGACTGGCGAGACGGTTGAACCGCAACGTACAGTGATTCAATTCTGGAAGCCCTCAACCCGTGCAAAGATTTGTCCGAATAGATTACACTGCGCGATACAGAAAAAACGACTAACGCAAGATCTCCAGATATAGAAACAAAAAGATGAGAATTTCCTTCCCATACGTTGTTGCCATCTTGCTTCTTAGCCTCGTTCCTCCAACCGACGCCCAACAGGCCGATACCAGGCTGCTCACGGAAATGCGGTGGCGCAACATCGGTCCGCATCGTGGGGGGCGCACGCGCGCCGTCAGTGGTGTTCCAAGTCA
>Ga0306920_100013547_pt1 | contig 11116 bp, 9 predicted proteins | sample flu12Cox44000170_FD_204666 | JGI IMG/M metagenome (GOLD analysis project Ga0306920, IMG submission 204666) | Lab enrichment of tropical soil microbial communities from Luquillo Experimental Forest, Puerto Rico - flux4day.12C.oxic.44.000.170 (v2)... | ecosystem: Environmental > Terrestrial >...
GTTGCCGCCCGACAGTTCGTGCATCCACAGCAGGCATCGCGCCAGCCGTGCTTCCACCGGATGCGAGGCATTGCAGCCGGCGGTTTGCTGGACCTGCGCATAGATCGCGAGCCCGTGCCGGGCGAGAAGGCCACGGAACGTCGCGCTCTGGTCTGCCGCGGCGAGCAGCCGGTCGAGATCCAGCGTCGAGGCGACCCCGGGCACTTGCACAACCGCGCTGTTCAGCGCGACCGCATCGGCCAGCGCCGAGAAGGCGCCGAAAATGCTGTCGCGCCCGACCATCGCGATCTGAACGTGCTCGCCCTTGGCAAGGTTCACGACCAGGGAGATCACGCCGCGATGCGGCAGATAAGCGCGCTTGAGCGTCTCGCCGGCCGACACCAGGACGGCGTCCTGAACCAGGTCGGCCGTCCGCAAATGGGGGCGGACCAGTTCGAAATCATCGGGGGTCAGTGACGAGAGAAATCCATTTGGTGAACGAGGAATCGGATCCAAAGCCGCCTCCTCTGGGTTGCAAGCGTCTAATGCACGCCAACCGGCCTACAGGATGAGCTTCGGGCGTTCCGTTGGCAAGAAAAATAAGGCGGCGAACGTATTTGCCGCGCTACTGCATCTGGCGATAGAGCCAGGCCTATCGCGGCTTTCTGCGCAAGCCGCTCGTGCCGGATGCGCCCGCTTGCTGCGATCGACGATTGCCCGGCACAACCGCCAGATGCGCTCCTTCTTACGTCGCGCAATTATAATTATAAGGTCGTGGCGCCTGTACCGTGTGCGGCCGCACCACTGACGCGATATGGCGGGGTCGGTTTAACGGGTCACTTAGCCTAAGTATTTGATCGCAAAGCCCGCGTGGTCCCTGGAAACACAGGGAAACACGATGAGAGAAGGACCTTTTAATCAGCGTCGATTCGATCGGAAGAGGCCGCCCATTTTGGTGCCGTCGCCCGACATCTATCCGCGCACCGATGGCATGTTCCAGATCGGACTCGACGACGAGACCGCCTGCGGTCCGGTCGTTCGCGGCGGCGCTCGCCGCGCAGGTGCAGCGCCGCTCGACGGGGGCCCGGCGATGACCAGCCCCGTCATCATCGCGAAGCTGATCAACGACGACGTGGCGCAGGCCGGCGACATCGTCGCCCGCAGTCGGACGCCCGTGTTCGCATTGTGCCGGGCCTTGCTTGCGGCCGGCGCCAATCCGAACAGCAAGCTCGAATGCTTCAGGGGTTCCGTCTTAGCGCTCACCGTCAAGTCCATCGGCATCGGCGCCAAGCTGACGATCAAGGAAAACGATTGGGTCGGACCGAAGGTAGTGCCTTACGAACCGTTTTCCCGCGACCGGGTCAGGCGCCACGCTCGTCAAAACGACGACCCCGCACCATCATCCCTTTCTGACGAATCGCTGGCTGAGGAGCGGGGGCCCGGCGCCCCCGCTGCTAAAGGGACGCGCCCGTGAACGCGTACCCGTTCCCGTTCAGCGCTCGCCAGATCGCCGCCGCGATGGGCGGTGATGTCACTGGCCGTGATTCCTGCAATGTGCCCGGTCCCGGACACTCGCGTAGGGATCGGTCGCTGGCCATTCGCATCACGCGCAGCGGATTCGTGGTCCATAGCTTCGCGAACGATGATTGGAAGGAATGCCGCGAGTACGTCCGCAGCAAACTGGATCTGAGTAACGACTGGAACTCCGACAAGGCTCCGCCGCTGGACACGACCGGCGACGATCTGGAACGCCGCAAGAAGTTCGCTCTGAAAATCTGGGCGGACTGCATCGATCCGCGCGGGACGCTTGCGGAGCGTTACATGCGCGAATATCGCAAGCTTGACCTCATCGAGAGCGTCGCCTACGCGGTGATCCGCTTTCATGCCGGGCTGCACTACGAGACCGGCAAATATCTTCCGGCCATGGTCTGCCTGCTGCGCGACATCATCAGTAACGAGCCCTGCGGCATCCATCGCACCTTCCTGAACCGCTACACCGGCGAGAAGATCGACCGCAAAATGCTTGGCATCGCCAAGGGCGCGGCGATCAAGCTCGACGCGGAGCCGTCTGCGACGCTCACGATTGGTGAAGGCGTCGAGACGGTGCTGGCGGCCCGCGCCGCTGGTTTCACCCCGGCCTGGGCCTTGGGATCGAGTGGTGCCGTGCGTGCCTTCCCGGTGCTGCGGAATGTCCGCGAGTTGACGATTCTGCAGGAGAATGATCCGACCAGCCGTCGTGACGTGAAGGTCTGCTCGCGCCGTTATCTGGGCGTGCGCCGCACGGTCAACATCGTCGAGCCCAAGATCGGCAACGACTTCAACGATTGCTGGAAGGCGTATGCGGATGAATAAGCCTTTCGCCGTGCATCGCTTGATGCCGAACGACATCGTCACCGAGGACAGCGCCGCCAAGCAGTTCGTGGAGTTGCACGGCGACAAAATCCGCTACTGCCATTCTCACGGCAAGTGGTTCCACTGGAATGGCTTTTACTGGGAGATTAACGACACCAGCCTTGCATTTCACTTTGCCCGCGAACTCGCACGCCAACTTGCGGAAAACGAGGATGATCGCCGGCGCTACAAGATCGAGGCCACGGGCTTCGCCGGCGGAGTCGAGCGTTTCTCGAAGGCCGATCCTGAAGTTGCGGTCACCATGAAATACTGGAACAGAGATCCGTGGCTGCTCGGCACGCCGGGCGGCACCGTCGATCTGCGCACGGGGCTCCTGCGTGCAGCCTCGCCAGAGGACGGCATCACCAAGACCACATCGGTGACGCCAGACAGCAGCGGTTGCCCGCGCTGGCTTCGTTTCCTGGTCGAGACGACCGGGAACGACGGCGAGTTGATCCGGTTTCTGCAGCAGTGGTGCGGCTATTGCCTGACCGGCGTCACCCGCGAGCACGCGTTGGTCTTTGTGTACGGCCCCGGCGGCAACGGCAAGTCGGTGTTTCTCAACACCGTCACCACGATCTTGAAGGACTACTCCATCACGTCGGCGATGGAGACGTTCACGGCTTCGACCAGCGACAAGCATCCGACCGATCTCGCGATGCTGGCCGGTGCTCGGCTCGTCACGGCATCCGAAACCGAGGAAGGCCGGGCATGGGCCGAGGCGCGCATCAAGTCGTTGACCGGCGGCGATCCGATCACAGCTCGCTTCATGCGGCGCGACTTCTTCACCTACATGCCGACGTTCAAGCTGATCGTGATCGGAAACCACAAGCCCATCCTGCACAACGTCGATGAAGCGACCAAGCGTCGCTTCAACATGGTGCCCTTCATCCTCAAGCCCGCCGCACCTGATCGCCAGCTTGAGCAGAAGCTGATGCAGGAAGCGCCGGCCATCCTGCAGTGGATGATCGAGGGCTGCCTCGACTGGCAGCAGAACGGGTTGGTGCGCCCGCAGTGCATCATCGAGGCCACGGCCGAGTACTTCGGGGACCAGGATTTGTTCCGCCATTGGCTGGACGAGGAATGCAAGTGCGAGCCGCGCAACATGGACCTCTCGGAGGCCAGCAGCGTGCTGTTCAAGTCCTGGTCCGACTACGCGAAGGCGGCGGGCAATAAGCCCGGCACGGCCTCGACGTTCAAGGACAATCTGACGGCAGCCGGGTTCAAGTTCTATCGGGGCCCGAAGGCCCGGGAGTTCTTCGGGATTCGCCTGCGCTCGAAGCAGGCGTTCGATGGCAATTAGCGTGAGGAGACGGATGCATGACGGCGCTGACGGCGCTGACGGCGCGGACGCGTTTTCCGGATTAATCGCTTACGCGCGCGCGTGGGGGGTTAAACGGAAAATGGCGTCAGCAGCGTCAGCAGCGTCAGGGCCTGCCCGCCTCATGAGTGAACCAAGCGGTTTGGCAACCCGCTCTTCGCGCGCCATCGCAGCCGCCAGATTTTGGCGGTCCTTGAGACAATGACCACTTCCACAAACCGAAAGGAGAACATGAATATGCATATCTACGGGAACAAACCGAAAAACCCCTGGAGCGGGCACTTTGAGATTGACGAGCGGGGCTGGCGGATACTTGCGACCTATGCGTGTGAGCTGGCTCCCGAGATTACGTCCAAAGGCTGGTTCGCCAATGATGTCGACGGGCTGAATGATGAGGACTCGATCCTCCTTGCCGACATCTTGCAAAAGGAAATCGACAGTGGCCGCGCCAGGGATTACGCGCGCGTTCGGCAGCTCGCGATTGAGCTGGCGCCCTACGAGCTTTGCTACGACTGCAACGCTACCGGACGTGCCGGGGACCACCCGCCCCGCGACAGCATCGTCTGCGACCGCTGCAATGGCGAAGGCTGTGTCCCACCGTCGGTCGAAATCTTCGTCCAGATTCTGCGGGAATTCGCACGCTTCCTGAACGCATGCGGCGGCTTTCGGTTCTACTCCGAGCGCGACAAGCGCGAACGGGCGATCGCGAGAAGTCGTGCGAACCAAAGAGAGATCTTCGACGCAGTATCGCGGCTGATCGACGCATGCGCCAAGTTCCGTGGCGACGCCGTCTGGGATGAATAGAGAGCGCGCAACGTCGCTCGGCGACGCCTGGGCAGGGCTGCGGCGGCATCGCCAACTCAGGCGCCTCAGCGGCGGGCGCTGGATTCGGGATGGATCGAAGCTCGATCATGCATGCACGGAGTCGACCGCGAAATATTCTTTCTCTCCAAACTAGTAGGGTGTTGAAGCAATGGCGTTCAAAAAGGGCATCTCAGGCAATCCTGGTGGCAAGTCGCGCGAGAAGATATTCACCGACGCGCTGCGTCTCGAACTGAATCGTATCGACCCGAACGACAAGGAGAAGCGCAAGAAGGTCAACAGGCTAGCCGAGAAGCTGGTCGAATGCGCGATCCAAGACAAGCAAGCCTGGGCGTTCCAGCAGATTGCCGATCGCCTCGAAGGCAAGCCTGTGCAAGTAGTCGACGCGACGGTCGATGACAACCGCACCCTTCACGAATTCAGCGACGCCGAGCTGAGTGCGATCCTGCGCAGGCGTGTTGGCGTCGTTCCTGTAGAGAGTGACGAGGAGCGTCCTGAAGGTGGGGCACTCAACTGAGAGCCTATGCGTCGCCGAGGGGTGGGTTGTTGGTCAAGGTGCCGAACTAAAGACCGCAGCAGTTGAAGTGCTGCGAAACCGCGGTCGGGTCTTGCTAATGAGGGCGCCCTCCACACCCTACGGCGGCACGCCTGGGCTAAGGTCCGCAATGCCGGATGGGGAATCCGCAGCGCCGATGGGGTCGGTCTGCGATGCACGGTGGATACCGCCGAGGACGACCCCGATGACAGCGAATACCGCGACCCAAGTCCCGATCTTGGTCCAGTTACAGCGCATGTTCATGGTCTCCATGAGCATAGGTGGCGTCGGCACCGCAAATTCACGAAACAACTTCTCGTGAAATTGGCGCCGTTGCGTCAACGCTCAGTTTCCGGGCTCGGCCTCTTCGGCGTCGCGGTTCAGGCCGCTTGACAGCCCTGATGGCCGTTACGTATATTTCAACGAAGGTTGACATATTCGTAACGAGGTCGCGCCATGGTCCAGAACAGCGGTAAATTCGTCGCCTATTATCGGGTCTCGACTGGCCGGCAGGGCAAGAGCGGCCTTGGCCTGGAGGCGCAGCGCGAGGCGGTCAAGGTCTACTTGAACGGCGGCGACTGGCAGATCGTCGGCGAGTTTGTCGAGGTCGAGAGCGGCAAGAATGCCGATCGGCCGGCACTGGAGAAGGCGCTGGCCGCAGCGCGCATGCACCGCGCCTCGCTGGTCGTGTCCAAGGTGGATCGCTTGACGCGCTCGGTGGCGTTCCTGTCGCGCCTCCTCGAGGCCAGCGTCGACGTCCGCTTCGCCGACCTGCCGCAGATCGAAGGTGCCACTGGTCGCTTCCTGTTGCAGCAGATGGTGGCGGTCGCCGAGCTCGAGGCCGGCATGATCTCGGCCAGAACGAAAGCCGCGTTGGCCGCAGCCAAGAAGCGCGGCACGAAGCTCGGTGGCAATCGCGGTGTGACGCCAACGGCAAAGATGCGCAAATTGTCGACGGCGGCGCTACAGAAGCGCGCGGACGAAAGGGCGGCCGATATAGCTCCCGCCATCAAAGCCCTCCAGGAAGCCGGGAAAACGTCCCTGCGAGCCATCGCAGAAGGACTCAACGCGCAAGGCATTCCGACATCGCGCGGCAACGGTGAATGGACAGCGACGCAGGTGATGCGCGTCTTGGAACGCCTCGACCCTTTCGTCGGCGAGGTCGGCGGAAGCGATAGCCTCGCCGCGTAGACCCGCGCAGTGGTGCTCGGTCGCCCGCGGTGCCGCTCCAAACCTCGGAGACGTGTCGGGCTGGTGGGATAGCGGGGCGCGCTTCCCATCGCGCCTTCCGGCCGCGGCGCGCGGATGTTGCAGCGAAGCCAGCGCAGCGAGACCGAGGCCGGCGGGGCGGGGGGCGAGAACCCCCTCCATGGCGGCTAGTCAGGATGTCGTGGGGGGCCCCATTTCCTCCGCCGCAAATTCTGAAGCATCAACACCTGACGGTGTTGACACTGATACAACGATTATCCTGGTTGACTTGTCGGTTACAATCGAAACCTACAGCGAGCCCGCTGGAGAGGTTTGACGATAAGGTGCGCAACCCGGTGCGGCAGCGCATTAGTTTTTCCGGATCCGGCGCCGGCGATAATGAGAAGTGGCGATCCGACTGTGCTGCCCTGCCTTACGCCATGTTCGACGGCGCGGCGTTGCTCCGGATTTAGGCCCTCTAGTAAGTTGCAGCCGCTGTTTGCACGAATCGCCCCTCAACGCAGGATCACCGGGGAAGCGCTAATGCGCGAGCCAGTGTTCTATCGGCGCAGGTATACGCCTCGAGATTTGACTACCCCACGGCTCGGAAGGTGCGCCGTCGAAGTACTGACTGGGCAAGTTGACGGCGCCGAAAAGGTTAAGCGCCAGAGAATACTGAGCAAACCTACGACCAATTGAGCTGGCTGTGCATGGATCCCCTCCCCCCGGCAGTTCTTCCCGTTATTGGTCCAACAAGCCGCTACGCAGTAACTCAGTCAAAGCCGGGTCTTGGGGTCCGACGCAAAGGGCGACGAAATGACCCGCGGTCGCGGGCAACTCTTTAGCCTCGTCAGTGACTGTCAGTTTCAAGTCGCAAAGGTATCGTCCCAACGGAGAGCATTCAGCTTGCTGACAGCGGTCTGCCACCACGATGCGCAGCACGACGCACGAGGCGCGCCATGGATTGCGATCGGCAAGGCATTTGACCATCAAACCTTTTCAAGACCCGCCGAATGAGGCCGGATCAACACGCAGGCTCCAGCCTCAATTTGAACCTGCAAGAAGCGATTGGTGATGCTCTCGCCGTCGTCATTCACCGAGCGAGACGTTGAACGACCCTTGTCCCGTCGCTGATCCTGTCGCTTGGGTGCAGCACCACCTCGGCGCCGGCCGCGAGCCCCGCTAACACTTCTGCGACGCGATTGTTGCGGTGACTGATTTTGACCGGGGTCGTGCGTGCGCGCCCGTCCTTGACAGCGAACACCACCCAATCATCGCCCTTTCGGAACAGTGCGCTGACCGGCACCGTCAGCGCATCATCGGCGCTCCAGATCGCGACGTGAACGATCACCCGGTAGTCATGGCCAAGCCGCGACCACGCCTCAGGCGGGTCCGCGAAGTCGATTGTGACCCGGACCCGTTGCTCCTCGATCCCGAGCGCGGAGACCTTGAGAAAGCCCGCTGGGTCGATCCGGACGACCTTGCCTCTGATCGCCGGACCACCCCAGCCGTCGATGCGCGTCGGCGCGCCGATTGCGATCTGCACGGCGTCGGTCGAAAGCAGGTCAGCGACTACTTCAAGGTCGAGAGGATCGCCAATGTCGACTAGTGATGTACCAGGCAGTACTACGGCCTCGCTGTCCTGGGTGATCTTGAGCACGCGCCCGCTCGCCGGCGCGAGAACGCGCACACAGCATTCCGAATCCGTCGACCGCGCGTTGGTCGGATCGATCAGCCGCGCGGCGAGACTTGCGCGCAGGCTACGACGTACGTCGACCTGGGCTTTGGCACTTGCCAATGCTGCCTCATTGGTTGCGACGTCGAATTTTGCCTTGTCAAAGGCCTGCGCCGAGATCGTTTGCGTGCGCGACAGGGTCTGCGCCCGCTGAAATTCAGTGCGGGAAAAATCGAGAGCGGCCTCCAATCGACGCACTTCCGCTTCCTGTTGTTGGATGGCCGCATCGGCAGCGAGGATCTCCGCTTCCAATTGATCGTGTGAACGCACGTCATTGAAGCTCGGCACAGTCGGCTGCATCAGCGCGACGACGGTTTCATTCGCCGTAACCTGGTCGCCGACGTGAAGTGACGGCCCCTGCTCTCCCATCGGATGCGAAATGCGCAAAACCTTTCCGGCGACCGGAGCCGACACCGTGTAGATATGCCGCACGTGGGTCTTGCCATCGTCGTCGGCCGTTACGTCAATGGGTCCCTTGCTGACGGTCGCAAGATCGACCGGCAGCGGACGTGGCCACGCGAACCAGGCGAGGCCGGCAACGACGAGGCTGAGAACAAGGATACCGACGATCCGCTTCGCCCAGTTTGCCGGCATAGCTCAATCCCGCGTCTTGAGGACAGCCACGAGGTCCAGTTGATTGATACGTTCGCGAATGATGAAAGAGAAGCGATCGCCGCGACGATGACGATAGCGCTGGCGGTAACGTAAGTGGAGTGCTCGATGAGGCCACGTACGCGCATAATTTCACCGGCGAGATTGGTCTTCATGATCCAACCGAGGCCATAACCCATCACCCAGCCAACCGGCTGGGCGATCAAGGTCAGGATTGCGAGTTCCAGCAGCAAAATGCGCAGCACTTCGCCGCGGGTGAATCCCAATACCCGCAGGCTCGCGAGCTCCCGCACCCGCTCCGAGAGCGCGATCCGGGCGTTGTTATAGACTACGCCGAACGCGATCACCGCAGCGAGACCGGTGTAGATGCTGGCCATGGTCGTGATGATCAGGGCAACCGCCTCGCGGAAATTCGCCAGCGAGCTACGTTGCAGCGCCACACCGCTCACGGTCGGCATCGCCTTGACGGCAGCATAAAAATCTTCCCGCCGGCTATCATCGAGGCTGAGATTGACGCCACTCACAACGGGGGCGTCGCGCATCAAGCGCGTCAACGCCTCCAAATCCATCATGCCCCGAATCCCGAAGTAATCTTCTACCAGTGTCAGGACCGGAAGGGTTACAGTCCGCCGAGCGCCTTCCAGCAGGTCGACCTCGACCCAATCTCCAGCCTCTACGCCCAGGATTTTTCCAAGCATAGCGGAAATGGCGAGCCCGGTTGAGGGAAGCACGACTGGCCGAAGATCAACATCAATGATGCGCCTTAGGTCAGCATCGGGGCGCCGACCGCTAATCATGATCCGGCGCTCGACATTGCCGTGCCGGATCCGGACCGGCACCTCCCGAAATGGCTCGGTCACTAGGACGCCGGGCAGCCGCGCCATCTGCAGCACGACATTGTCGGTTCGCTTCTCGATGAAGCCCACGGTTGCATCCTGGCGGTCGGCAAGGAAATAGGTCACGTCGATCAGTTGCTCCATCGTGTCGCGGAGAAAGAGCGACACGACGAGTATCGCGGTCGCGAGCGCCATGCCAAGCGCGGTGAAGGAGGCCCGAATGGGGTGGCGCGAAATGTTGCGCAACATCATCAGTGTCGTCTGCGACACCCACCGGTCGATGCCGATTGCAGTCGGCACGAGGCGATGGAAGCTCGGCGGCGCCGGAGGCTGCATCGCGACGGCCGGCGGCAGGCGAACGACATCTGCAAGTGCACGAACGGCCCCGATACAAGCTGCGGCCGCGCTAAGCGCGCCGGCGATCACATAGAGATCGGGTGCTTTGGCAAAGACCAGGAAAGGAAAATGGAAGAAGCCACCGATCAGCGCTGTGATGCGAAAGCCCAGCCATGTCCCCACGACGCTTCCGATCGCAATCCCGATCAGGACAATGAGGGCGACGAATTTGAGGTAATGCAGCACGATGCTGCCATTGCGATAGCCGAGGGCTTTCATCAACCCGATCTGCTCGCGTTCCAGCGCCACAAGCCGCGAAAGCGTGAGATTGACCAGGAATGCTGAAACCAGCAGGAAGATCGGCGGCAAGGTACGGCTGATGTTGTTGAGCATGTCGAGCTCGTGGTCGAGCCAGGCATGCGACATCTGGTCCTTGCGGCCGTAGGCCGCCTGACCGCCGTAGCTGTCCAGCAACGCATCGAGGCGCGTGATGACCTCGCGCTCCGAGGCGTCGCGCTGCAGCTTGACCGACACGGCCGAAAATGCGCCGTCGAGATCATAAACGCTGGCGAGCGCTTTTTCCGACATCCAGACGATAGCATAGCGACGGTCATCCGGCATCAGGTCGCCCGGCCCCACGGTGTAGATGAACTCCGGTGACAACACGGTACCGACGATGACGAGCTCGCGCTTCCTGCCGTTCAGGATCGCCGAAAATCGCGCGCCGGGCGCAAAGCCGTGCGCCTGGGCAAAGCTTTCGTTCACCACGACTTCATCGGCTCGTCCGGGCTCGGGAAGGCGCCCAGTGCGCATATAAAGCCGATTGAGCGCAGGATCGCCGATGTCAGGCAGTGACATGAACTGTCCGCTGGCCGGTGCGGCGAAGCCCGGAATATCGAGCAGCGCGAGTCTGGCAATACGCGCATCGACTGCGGCTACGCCCGGGATTTGCGCAATCTGCGCGATCAGCGCCTTGGGTGCCCGCTTCACCTGCGCGAAGACGTCGGCGAAGCCATAACGCTCGTAATACGCAATCCGCGTCTCTTCCAGCGAACGATGCGAACCCACCGCAAGCACCAGCGTTGCCACACCACCGCCGATAACGAGCGCGATGGCGAGCACCTGGGCCCAGAGCCTCCGCACATCCCGAAAGAGCTTGATATCGAGCGCTGACATTGCGTCACCAAGCCAATGCTGCCGCTTCGCGGCGCGTCTCGTTCTGTTGGATCCTGGAGATCCGGCCGTCGGCAAAAAACAGAACCCGGTCGGCCACTTGCTGGATGCTTGCGTTGTGAGTGATGATCACAGTCGTCGTTCCGAGCTCGCGATTAACTCCGAGCAGCGCCTCGATCACCCGGATG
>Ga0306920_100013548_pt1 | contig 11116 bp, 11 predicted proteins | sample flu12Cox44000170_FD_204666 | JGI IMG/M metagenome (GOLD analysis project Ga0306920, IMG submission 204666) | Lab enrichment of tropical soil microbial communities from Luquillo Experimental Forest, Puerto Rico - flux4day.12C.oxic.44.000.170 (v2)... | ecosystem: Environmental > Terrestrial >...
CCGCTGGTAGTGGCAGGTCCGGGCGCGGTGCTGGTGACGGCGCCGCCAGCGTGACCAGCGCATCCGGTGCGAGGCTTCGTGCCGGGGGGTGGGTGATCGTGGCGGGGCCGCCGCAACCGTGCGGCGGCCGGGGTAGAGACGAAAGAGGCCGCCAGCGGCGTGGACATCCGCGCGCTGTCGGAGTACCTGGGCCACGCCTCGCCGGGCTTCACACTGTCGGTGTACACGCACATGATGCCGTCGGCTCCCGACCGGATGAGGTCGGCGATTGACGCGGCAGCAGAATGTGCGCCCGATGTGCGCGCCAGCGCCCGTTCGGCCAGGTGAGCGCAGGTCAGATGGCCAGGGCACTCAGTCGAGGCAGAACTCGTTGCCCTCGGGGTCCTGCATGACGATGCAGACCTCGTTGACGCCGTCGGCCTCCAGCCGCTGCACCCGGCGTGCGCCAAGCGCGACCAGGCGGGTGCACTCCGCCTCGAGCGCGTCCGCCCGTCCCTCCGCCGGCAGGCCGGCGGCGGCACGCAGGTCGAGGTGCACGCGGTTCTTCGCCGTTTTCGGCTCTGGCACTTTCTGGAAGTACAGCCGCGGCCCGGCGCCGCCGGGGTCGACGAGGGCCGCGCTGTCGTTGCGGTGATCGGCCGGGACGCCCCAGGCGTCGAGCGCGGCGTCCCACGAGTCGAAGCCGGACGGTGGTGGCTGCCGGACATAGTGCAGCGCCTCGGCCCAGAAGGCCGCGTGCGCGCCAGGGTCGGCACTGTCAAACGTCACCTGGAACTGGGTCGCCATACACCCGACTCTGGCACAGGCCTCTGAGCGTGGCCTACCGGAGCCAGCGGGGAGCATGCGTAATGCTCAGGCACCGGGCGAGGTCACGGCCGCCGCTCGATGACTTTCGCGTGCACGAGCTTTCCGGCGAGTTCGATGCGGAGACGGGGATCGGTACCGGCGTTCCTGGAGCGGAGCTTGAGCTTGGAGTAGGTGCGGCTGAGCCCGCCGGTGTCGATCACGATGCCCGGCGAGCTGACGATGAACAGCTTGCCGTGCACCATGTCCGCGTCGATCCGCAGGACGTTCGAGGTGATCACCGCGTGGGTGAAGTCGAGGGTGACCCGGCACTCTCGCGTCCTGAGCTCGATGCGCGCGGGTACCGGCCAGCGCCCCTCCCGCACGAACCTGCCGCCGTGCTGGTCGATCACGAGTACGCCGTTGCCGCTGGCTCCGGCCGCGATCGGCAGGTCGGCGGTGAGCCAGGCCAGCTCGCCGAGTGTCCGGGCGGAAAGTGCGCTCTCCAGCCGGCTGTCGAGTTCCTCGGGACTGAGCCGGCCGTCACCGGCGGCGACCCGCAGCGCATCCACGACGCGGTCGCGATCCGCGTGCGATGCCCGCAGGTCGGGCCGGTCATCCGGCACGGCAGCCACGTTAGCAAGGCAGGCCGTCCCCAGTGGCCCTCGCCGGCCGCGCCCAAATGTCAAGATGACCGGAGGTTGCGCCGGCCGGACCGGCCGGGCCACGAGCCGATGGGCGGGACGATGGCGACAGAACCAGCCACGGTGGCGGTGATCGGGCTAGGGAACATGGGGCTGCCCATGGCCGGCCACCTGCTGGCGGCCGGTCATCGCGTCCAGGGGTGCGACCTGCGCCCGGGCCCGGCCGCCGCACTTGCCGCCCTGGGCGGGGTGGTGGCACCGGACCCGGCGGCGGCCGCCCGCGGCGCCGGGCTGGTGATCACCTCGCTGCCGACGGCGGCAGCGCTGGCCGAGGTGGTGGGCGGGGACCGGGGGCTGGCCACGGCAGTGGCCGACGGCGTGATCGTGATCGAGACCAGCACCTTGCCGGTGCCGGCCAAGGAGCAGGCGGCGCGGCTGCTGGGCCGGGCCGGGGCGGTGCTGCTGGACTGCCCGGTCAGCGGCACTGCCAGCCAGTTGCGGTCCCGCGACGTCGTGGTCTACGCCAGCGGCGAGCCGGCCGCGATCGGGCGCTGCCGCAGCGTGCTCGCCACCTTCTCGCGGGCGCAGCACCTGGTGGGGGCGTTCGGCAATGGCATGCGGATGAAGCTGATCGCCAACCACCTGGTCGCCGTGCACCATACCGCGGCGGCCGAGGCACTGCTGCTGGCGGGCAGGGCCGGGCTCGACCCGGCACTGGCGTTGCGGGCGCTGGCCGACGGGGCGGGGAACTCGCGGATGCTGGAGATCCGCGGCCCGATGATGCTCAGCGGCGACTTCTCCGACGCCAACATCGCACTGGCGGTCTTCTGCAAGGACATCGACCTCATCAGCGAGCTGGCCAGGGACACCTGCTGCCCGCTGCCGCTTTTTACCGCCGCCGCACAGCTTCACCTGGCCGCGCTCGGCCAGGGCCGGGCCGCCGAGGATCCCGCCTGCGTCCATGCGGTCCTGGCGGAGATGTCACAGCCCCGGTGACACTGGCACGGTACGGCGGGTGCGCAGCGACTCGGCGATGGCATCGGTCAGTTCCACACTCCGCAGCCCATCCTGCCCGGACGCGCTCGGCTGGTGGCCGGCCAGGACCGCTTCCTCGAACCCAGCTACCACCCGCTGGTAGGCGTGGTAGCTGGCGGTCTCCAGCGTGGTCTCGCCATCGGGGGTGAGGATCTCCAGCAGGCCGGTCATGTTCATGCGGGTGCAGGACCGGCCGACCACCCGGCCCTTGGTGCCGTAGACGGTGATGTCGGCCTGCGGGCAGGCCACCGACTGGTTCACGTTGACGCAGGCCAGCGCACCGCTGTCCAAGCGCAGCAGCACCAGCGCCAGCGTCTCAGGCACCAGGCCCTGCTCGTGCCCGGTCAGCGTGGTCACTTCGGTCACCTCCGCCCCGAGCAGGAACCGGATCAGGTCGAAGGCGTGCACCCCGATGTTGTTGATGACGCCCAGCCCTGCCAGCCCCGGGTCGGTCCGCCAGCCTTTCAGCAGCGTCCGGCCCGAGCTCATCTCCACCTGCACCACCCGGATCTCACCCAGCGAGCCGTCCTGGATCACCTCCCGGAAGCGGCCGAAATTGTCGTGGCAGCGGGTCTGGAAGGTGATCCCGAGCCGCACCCCGGCGCGCTCGCAGGCCGCCACCGCCCGGCGGGCGTCCGCGGCGCTGAGCGCGAGCGGCTTGTCGCACAGCACGTGCTTGCCGGCCGCGGCGGCGGCCACCACCTGGTCCACGTGCAGCGCGTTGGGGGTAGCGATGTAGACGGCGTCCACCTCCGGGTCAGCCAGCAGGTCGCGGTAGCTGACCAGTGCCCGCGCCGCGGCATGCCGGGCGGCGAAGGCGTCGGCGCGCCCCTGATCGCGGCTGACCACCCCGCGCAGCACGCCACGGCGGCTGGCGGTGATCGCCGGGGCGATCTCGGTGTCGGCGATCCGGCCCAGGCCGACGATGCCCCACCCGATGCTGCTGTCCTCGGTCACTGCGGCCTCCTCACGCTGGCGGCTGGGCCGGCCCGGCGGGCAGCAGCGCGACCGCCCCGGTCGAGCCGTCGATGGCGGCCAGCCAGTTCCGCCCGCCGCCGGCCGGGCCGGTCACCTGCTCCGGATGGCAGCCGACCACCATCGGCACGCCCAGGCTGCGGGCCACCCCGGCCAGATGTGAGCCGGCCGCCCCGGACCGGGCGATGATGCCACGCGCCGAGAACAGCAGCGGGGCCAGGGCCGGGACCGGCTGGTCCACCAGCAAGATGGCCTCGCGGCAATCGCCGGCAGGGCGCTGGTGCGGATGGCAGCGCAGCAGGCGGCCGGCCGCAGTACCTGGCGCGGCGGGCCGGCCGGCTACCTGCTCGCCCCGGCCCAGCACCAGGGCGGCCAGCACCGGCATCTGCTCCCGGGCCCCGGGCAGCCCGGCCGGGGTGACTTTCGCGAGCAGGTCCACCGCAGACAGGTCCTCCGTGGGCAGGCCCGCCGCCCCCGGCTCGTCCGCAGGGCTGCCCGCCGGAGCGGGTGCCGGCGGCACCGACTGCAGCAGCCAGATCCGGCCGCCCGCCGCCGCCCACTCGATCACCTCGCTGCCCAGCAGCCGCCCGGCCCGGCGGGCCAGCACGGCCACCGCCGCCACCAGCTCGGTGCCGAGCAGGCTGGTGAGCTGGCCGCTGGAGAGGGGCTCGGCCCAGCCCGCCAGCAAGGCACCGGGATGACCGGAAATCCCTTCCACGGTCACCTCCCCGCCGTCGGCCAGCCGGGCGACCCCGCCGGCGTCCGGGCTGATCTCCGGCTGCAGCAGCACAGCCATCCGCAGCGCGGACGGCGGCAGGCCACACGCGGCCAGCCGGGCCAGCGGATCCACCGCGAACGCCGACGCCCAGCAGCTGGCGACCGCGGACGGCGCGTCGTCCGGGCCGGCCCCCGCCACCGAGCGGAACGCGCCGGCCCAGCGGGAGTCGGCTTCCAGCGGGCTGGAGGAGCGGGCGATGACCCGGCCGCCGAGCCCGGCCACCGCGGCGCGCAGCCCGGCGGCGAGCTGGCCACCCGGCCGGTGCCCGAGCACCGCCCGCCGGGCGGCCGCGGCCCGGCCCGCCGCCACCGCGGTCGCCCCGGCAGCCAGCGCGGGCCGACCGGCCGTGACCGGCACCACCCAGCCTGGCAGCACCGGGAGCCCGGCGGCCAGCGCCCGCGCCAGTGCTGCCGCCTTGGCCCCGGCCAGCTGCGCCGCCCCATCCGCGAGGGTGGCCTTGGCCCCCAGCCGGACCAGCCCCGGCCCGGCCGTCCCCGCGTTCACCCGGCGGAGATGATCTCGTGCGAGGCATACGACGACAGCAGTTCATGCCCGTCGTCGGTTACCAGCAGCATCTCCTCCAGCCGGACGCCGAACTCATGCACCTTCCCGTGCTGGGTCTCCAGCGCGAACACCATGCCCGGCCGGATCTCCTCGGGATAGTCCAGCGACCAGATCCGGGAGATGACCGGCCGGTCGTACTGGGCCAGGCCCAGCCCGTGCCCCCACAGGTTGGCGGCCGCCTGGTCTTCCTCGGCGTACCCCCACGCCTCCCGGGCCGACGGCCACTTCTCGGCGATGTCACGGGTGGTCACACCCGGCCGGACGACCTCGATGGCGTCCCACAGCCACTTGTGCGCGGTGTCGTAGTACTGCTTCATCTCATCGGTGGGCGTCCCGCCCACGCAGTAGGTGCGGTACACGCAGGACTTGAACCCGTTCCAGGTCAGCGCGGCCAGGTCGACGATGACCAGCTCGCCGGGCCGGATGATGCGGTCGGAGAAGTTGCGCCAGTTCGGCCAGGCGTTCGGCCCGGAGGACACGATGATGTCCTCCACGTCCTCCATCCCGGGGATGCTGTAGAGGTACTCGAAGCCGAACGCGGCCACCTCGTTCTCCGTCAGCCCGGGCCGCAGGAACTGGGTGAACTCGTAGTGCAGGGTGTCGCAGATGGCGCCGACGATGCGAGCCGCCTTCTGCTCGTCCGGGCTCTTGATGGAGCGCGCCTCCATCATCGGGGTCATCCCGTCGGCCCAGGTCACCCCGGCCCGGCCAAACGCCGCGAGCATGTTGATGTCGATGAAGTCCACCCCCAGCGGCTTGTCCAGCACGCCGGCCTCCTCCAGGTCGTGTACCAGCGCGGTGGTGAACTTGGCGACCTGGCTCTGTGCCGCCGGGCCCGCGGCCCCCTTGATCCAGGTGTAGGAGTGGCGCACGTTGCCGGGCGGGATCCACGGGTTGTGCACCTTCAGGTGGATGCCGATGTCGCCCTGCTCGTAGACGATCGGCTCCCGGCCCTCGCACAGCACCACATACCGCAGGCCCGGCTTGAGCCGGTTCCAGCCCGGGGTGTAGGTCGAAGACACGTAACGCATGTTCTCGTCGTAGAACAGCAGCAGCGCACCCAGGCCGTGCCGGGCCATCGCCTCCCGTGCCCGCTGCAGCCGCCAGGCCCGGACCGCGGCCCAGTTGATCCCTTCCTTCCAGTCGGTGCTCAGGCCGCCGAAGGCTTCTCTCATCGCACTGCCGTCCTTTCCGCGCGGTCAGCCAGACCGCCATCAGCCTGCCGGGATGACCGGCAGCAGCAGGTACGACTCCCGCCCGGGGCCGTGCCACAGCGTCTGGCGGCTGGTGGTGAGCTCCGGGGGGCGGTCGACAGGGTCGTCATGGAGAAATGGCCCGCAGCCGGTCATCTCGTTCTTGAACGAGCCCAGCCGGGGCGCGCCCGGGTAGCGGACCTCGTAGTCGCGGCCACGCAGGGTCAGGGCCAGCCGGTAACCGGCAGGCAGGACCACACTGGTGGGCCAGATCTCGACATCGGCCTGGCAGATCTCGCCGGGCGTGACCGGCTGTATCTCGTCGTGGCTGTGATAGGGCCGGTAGGGGCGGGTCAGCACCGGGTCCAGCTTCCGGTGCGACAGCCGCAGCCAGCCCTGGGCGACCGGGGTGTGCGGGTCGATGGCGCCGGGGAAGGTGACCTCCTGGCCGTCGGGGGCGAAGACCCGCAGCACGCAGAACAGGTCGGCGTCGGTGACCGAGGAGGACACGAACAGCCGGGCCGCGACCGGCCCGGTGATCTCGGTCTCGGCCGTTACCGGTGCGGCGGTGAACGTGATCCCCTCCCCCTCCGCCTGATAGCTGACCTGCTCGTGCGCCCCGCCCGGCTGGCCGGCCAGCTCAGCCGAGCCGGGCCGCAGGTAGAGCCGGTGCCAGTCGGTCCGGGCCAGCGGCCACTCCCGCTCGGCCCGTGGCCGGAAGCCGTCCAGCGCGCGGACCTGCAATTGCACCGGCGGCTGATCCCGCCAGCCGCTGTCGTCGCCGTGCAGGAAGCAGGCGAAGAACCGTTTCTGCAGGTCCAGGCCATAGTCAGTGTAGAAGTGGGTCCAGTGCTCCAGGCCGTGCACCTCCAGCCACTTCTGGCTGGACGCGGCCTGGGTGAAGCCCTCGAAGTTGCCGCGGGTGTGCAGGCCGTGGCCACCCCAGTTAGCCGCGGTCAGCAGCGGGACGGTGACCTGCGCCCAGTCGGCCGACCGGGCCCGGTGGAACTCGCTGTCCAGCGGGTGGGCGCGGATGTCCTCGCCGAACGGCGCCCGCGCGGCCGCCAGTTCGGCATCGGTGAGCGTCTCCGGGCCGGCCACCGGCTCCCCGGTGACCGCGCTGCGCGGGCCGCGCTCCCCCCGCCCGTGCTGGACCACGGTGACCTGCTTGTCGTACCAGTTCTGCCAGAACGACGACAGGATCCCGCCGTGGTGGGTGCCGTCCCGGTAGAAATCCGCCGCGCCTTCCCAGACGCACATGGCGGCCAGGTGCGGCGGGTGCAGCCGGGCGACGTGCCACTGGTTCATCGCGTAGTAGGAGATGCCGTTCAGCCCCACCTTGCCGGTGCTCCACGGCTGGGCCGCTGCCCACTCGATGCATTCGTACAGGTCCTGGGTCTCCCGCGGTGAGTACGGGTCCAGCCGCCCCGGGGAGCGGCCCGCGCCGCGTGAGTCGACCCGGACGCAGACGTAGCCGTCCGGCACCCACTTCTCCGGGTCGGCCACCTCCCAGTTCTGGTGGGCGTTGCTCGACCCGGCCGCCACATCCGGGTGCTGGCTGGTCATCAGCCGCCACTGGTCGGCGTAGCCCTGCTGGAAGGCCAGGCCCTTGGCGTAGGGGCCGTAGCTGAGGATCACCGGGTAACGCCCCTCCCCCGGCGGCCGGAACACGTCGGCCCGCAGCACCAGCCCGTCACTGGCGGGCACCGGCGTATCCCGCTCGATCACCATCGCGCCGGTGCCGGGCGCGGGCGGCCGGCCCCGCCGGTCCTGCGTTCCTGGCGCCACAGCGTGCTCCCTGGAATCACCCGCCCGCAGGGCGGGCGTTCAGTGACGGTAACCGGCATGGGCTCAGCCCGCATCGGACGATAGCAGCGCCGGCGTCCGGCGGGTCAGCCCTGGCCGGCCGCGGCCGGGGCGAAGAAGGTGAACCGCACCCGCGCATACGTCCGCTCAGCCGACACCCGCAGCGAGGCCAGCGTGAGTTCAGTGCTCTCGGATGGGTCGTGCTGGACCACCACCAGCCCGTCCGGATCCAGCCAGCCCGGCTCCCGGTCGATCAGCTGGACGGTCCGGGTCCACAGCCCCCGCCATTGCGGCGGCGCCACGAAGATGATGTCGAACGCCGACGGGCTGCCACGCAGATAGCTGAACACATCTGCGGGGACCACCCGGGCGCTGGCGCCCAGCCGGGTGAGATCCAGGTTGTACTGGATGTTGGCCACCGCGCGGGGGGACCGCTCGACGAAGACCGCCTCGCCGCAGCCCCGGCTGAGGGCCTCGATGCCGACCCCGCCGGTGCCGGCGAACAGGTCGAGGAAGCGGCAGCCGGGCAGGCGCGGGCCCAGCATGGCGAACAGGCTTTCCTTGGCCCGGTCGGTGATCGGCCTGGTCTCCCGCGTTGGCGGCGACCGCAGGATGCGGCCTTTGGCGGCGCCCGCGATGACCCGCATTCGATGCTCCGCTTGTGCCGCGTGGTGTCCGGTGCTGCTGACATCATCGTATCGGGGGTGATCACCCCGACCGAGGAGGCAACGGCCGAGATGGACGGCGCGGCGGCGGACCGGCTGGCGATCAGGGAACTGGTGGAGAACTGGGCGGTCTGGCGGGACGCCGGCGACTGGGACCGCTTCCGCACGGTCTGGCACGATGACGGGCGGATGATGGCCACCTGGTTCCAGGGCCCGTTCACCGATTTCATCCGGGTCAGCCAGGAGGGGTTCGACCGCGGGGTGCGGATCGTGCACTTCCTCGGCGGCAACTCGGCCGATGTGGCCGGCGACCGGGCGATCAGCCAGACCAAGATGACCATCAGCCAGCGCGCACCGGTGCACGGCGTGCTGTGCGATGTGGTGTGCACCGGGCGGTTCTACGACTTCATCGAGCGCCGGGCCGGGCGGTGGGGCATCGTGCTGCGGCAGCCGATCTACGAGAAGGACCGGCTCGACCCGGTGGATCGGGCCGCGCGGCTCGACCTGGACGCCGCACTGCTGGCCCGCTTCCCTGAGGGCTACCGGCACCTGGCCTACCTGCAGGCCGGCCTCGGCTACCAGGTCAAGCCGGACATGCCGGGCCTGACCGGGCCGGAGGTGGCGGCGCTGTACCGGCGGGGCAGCCGCTGGCTGGCGGGCGGGCCTAGTGACTGACCGGCTGACCGCGGCCGGGCTGGCCCGGCTGCGTGCCACCGCCCAGCGGCACGTTGCGGACGACCGGGTGCCGGGCCTGGTGGCGCTGGTCGCCTGCGGCGGCCAGGTGCACGCCGAGGCGCTGGGCACGCTGACCGTGGCCGCGGACCGGCCGGTGACCCGCGGCTCGCTGTTCCGGATCGCCTCCACCACCAAGCCGGTCACCGGCGCGGCCACCCTCGCGCTCATCGCCGAAGGGCTGATCCGGCTGGACGAGCCGGTCGACCGGCTGCTGCCAGAACTGGCCGGGCGGCGGGTGCTGCAGGCCATGGACGGGCCGCTGGCCGACACAGTGCCGGCGGCCCGCCCGGTCACCACCCGCGACCTGCTGACCTTCACCTTCGGCTTCGGCGCGGCGGCCGAGATGTTCACCGCGGTCACGCACTGGCCGGTGATGGCGGCCGAGGCGGACCTGCGGCTGGCCACGCTCGGCCCGCCGGATCCCGCGATCCAGCCGGACCCGGACACCTGGATCGCCGGCCTGGGCAGCCTGCCGCTGCTGGCCCAGCCGGGCGAGCGCTGGCTCTACAACACCGGTGCCTCGGTGCTCGGGGTGCTGCTGGCCCGGGCGGCTGGCCAGCCGTTCGGTGAGGTGCTGCGGACGCGTATCTTCGAGCCGCTGGGCATGACCGATACCGCGTTCTGGGCCGCCGACACCGGGCGGCTGGCGACCGCCTACCAGCCGGTGCCCGGCGGGCTGGCCGTGCGGGACGAGCCGGACGGCGCGTGGAGCCGGCCGCCGGCGTTCGGGGACGGTGCCTCCGGGCTGCTATCGACCGCTGATGACCTGCTCGCCTTCGCGAGGATGCTGCTCAACGGCGGTGCTGGGGTGCTCACCGCGGACGCCGCCCGGGCCATGACCACTGACCAGCTGACGCCCGCGCAGAAGGCGCGCGGCGGGCTCGGGCCGGATTTCTTCACCGGCCGGTCCTGGTCGTTCTGCCAGTCGGTGCTGGACAGCGGCGCGTTCGGCTGGGACGGCGGGCTCGGCACCTCCTGGCTGGTGGATCCCGCCCATGACCTCACGGTCATCGTGCTCACCCAGCGGATGTTCGAGTCCGCGGCGGCCCCGGCCGTGCACCGCGACATCCAGGCCGCCGCCTACGCGGCGCTGTCCGGTTAGCTGCGGGTGCCGCGAGCACCGGGCGGGCCTGGCATCATGAAACGGTGAGTACCCGAAGTTCCCGCCACTTCCCGGTCACCATCACTCAGCTCCCGCTCGTGCGCTGCCAGATCTGCAAGCGCACTGTCGCCTACCAGCCCGGCAAGATCAGCGAGGTGCTGACCGAGCACTACCGCCGGGTTCACCCGGAAGCCCTGCGCGCCCCGTCCCAGTAGCGCGCGCAGGCCCGGGCTAGAACTCGGTCTTGAGGCGCTCGATCTCGCGGGCGCGTTCCCGCAGCTCAGCGTAGGCTGGCCGGTCCCGGATCCGGGCCAGCGCCCACCGGACCGCCTCCGCCCGGCTGCCCGCGATCCCGGCCGTGATCAGCGCGTCCAGCGTTTCCAGGTCGGCTGGCCCCAGCCGGGCCATCACCGGCGTCAGCTCGCCACCCGCGAGCGCCCGGTCCTCCAGCGAGCCGCCGGGCCGGCCACGCAGGACCATCCGGGGGCCATGGCCGGTGTCCCCGGCCGGACAGAACTCCAGCCGCCCGGTTTCCGGCAACGCGGCCATCAGGTCGCGGTGGAACTCCCTGACCGCCGGGCCGTGTGCCGCTTCGAAGGCATGCACGGCACGCTCCTGGCCCTCCTGGCCCTCCTCCGACTCCAGAATCACCCGGACCAGCAGCTCGCCCGGCTCGATCACCGGGTCGTCGCCGTACTGCAGCACCTCGGTGCGCACCACCGGCGCGCCCGGGAACCGGATGGCCACCTTGTCCTGGACCTGCTGCCGGATGTGCTCGATCGCCGCTGGATCCATCGCCGCCTCCGCATGGTTACAGCCGAAATCGAGCGTAACGC
>Ga0306920_100013549_pt1 | contig 11116 bp, 3 predicted proteins | sample flu12Cox44000170_FD_204666 | JGI IMG/M metagenome (GOLD analysis project Ga0306920, IMG submission 204666) | Lab enrichment of tropical soil microbial communities from Luquillo Experimental Forest, Puerto Rico - flux4day.12C.oxic.44.000.170 (v2)... | ecosystem: Environmental > Terrestrial >...
CCGAAGCAATCACTCATGGACGGCTGGTGAACGCGACAGACGAGGAAGTACGGGCGGCTATCGCCACGGTCGGCGCGACGCTCGCGCATCCAATCCTACGACGAGCCGCAGCAAGCGCCAGCAAAGGCGGACTCCGCCGCGAGACTCCGGTTCTGCTCAGACGAGATGACGGCACCCTGGTTGAGGGCGCTGTCGATCTCGCCTTTTACGAGGATACATCTGATTTCGCCGGCTGGACCGTCGTCGATTTCAAGACAGACCACGAGGTCGAGGCGATATCAGTATACACCGCGCAGGTGAGGTTCTATTTGGAAGCGGTAAGCGTAGCGACCGGTTCTCCGGCGCGGGGCATTATTCTAGTGCTCTAATGACGGAGAAGACACTTGCCGGCGCATACTTTTGCGAGCCATGTCAAGTTAGGGGTTGTTCCAGGGAGCCCAATAGCAAAGGGGTTATGGCTCGGACAATCTGGGTGACGGCGTCGAGGTCCTCTCGACCGAGTTAGGAGGCGATCTAGGGGCATTATCCCGACGTCTGACTTTTCGACTGGACTATAATTCTCATAGAAGTATTCTCTAAATCCTCGCAGGTTCGACAACCTGAAGGCCTGTGTCCCACTTCCAACCGGGCTTCTCGCCATGTGAAGATGAATATCTTCAACTTCAGAGATGAGTTAATCGATGACTACGCGGAGTATATCGCGAGTTTTATCAATGTCCGGGATAAACGGATCCGAGACTACATCGATGAAAAGCTCAAAGCTGGGGTGCTTTGGCCGCAGCCGCTGATTCAGCTCAATCCCTCATTCGAACCCGGGGCGTTTGTAAAGGACCTCGTCCGGGAAGGCGTGCTCCACCAGGGCTGCGCGGAAATATTCCGACGGGGCAAGAAAGAAACTGGTGGCGCTGGCCTGGATCTGCGGCTGCACACCCATCAAGAGGAAGCAATCCGAGTCGCAAGAAAGGGGCGCAACTACGTTCTAACAACCGGAACAGGATCGGGTAAGAGTTTGGCCTACATCATCCCAATCGTGGATCGAGTTTTGCGGGAGGGAAGCGGCAAGGGAATCAAGGCTATCGTCGTGTATCCAATGAACGCGTTGGCGAACAGCCAGTTTGGTGAGTTGGAAAAGTTCCTTTGCGAAGGCTATCCCGACGGAAAAGGGCCGGTGACTTTCGCTCGGTATACTGGCCAGGAGCGTGACGAGGTTCGCGAACGGATCGTTCAAGAGCCTCCAGACATCCTGCTGACCAACTATGTAATGCTGGAGTTGGTTCTGACCCGGCCTTACGAGCGGCCGCTGATCCACGCTGCACGAGGGCTTGAATTTTTGGTACTCGACGAATTGCACACCTATAGGGGACGGCAGGGCGCTGACGTTTCCCTTTTGGTTCGCCGTGTTAGAAATCTTCTCGGGGCGCCAACTCTTCAGTGTGTCGGCACCTCGGCAACACTAGCCGGGCCGGGGACGTTCGACGAGCAGCGAAAGGAAGTGTCGCGGCTCGCTTCATCCCTGTTTGGTGCGCCAGTGGACGCGGCGGATGTAATCTGTGAGACACTTCGCCGAATCACTACGGAGGGCGACATAACGGCGCCTGATTTCGTCGCCGAACTGAAGCACCGGATTGCTGATGCGGAGCGGAACCCACCGACAAAGTTTCAGGATTTCATCCATGATCCGCTGTCGATCTGGATTGAGAGCACGTTCGGAGTCACACGTGAAGACAAAACAAACCGGCTGATTCGGACAAAGCCATCCAGCATTTATGGCCCAAAAGGGGCTGGAGAAAGGCTGAGCAAGATCACCGAACTACCACTGGCACGGGCGCAGGAGGCAATCGAGCAAGGGCTTCTTGCCGGCTATAAGTGTGAGCCAAGCCCTGACACCGGATTTCCCGTTTTTGCCTTTCGGCTGCATCAATTCATTAGCAGGGGTGACGCGGTTTTTGCTTCCGTTGAAGCCGAAGACATAAGGTATCTTACTGTTTACGGGCAGCAGTTTGTTCCAAACGATAGGTCGCGCTTACTCTTCCCACTGGTCTTCTGCAGGGAATGCGGCCAGGATTATTACCTGGTCCGGCGTAGCAAGGACCCCGAGTCCGGTTCTATCTTCTACCGAGCGCGTGAACTCAATGAACGCGAGTCAGACGAAAGGAGCGAGGCCGGCTTCATTTACGTCAGCAGTTCTAATCCGTGGCCGGCAGACGTGCAGGAGGTCATTCGGAGGCTGCCTGATGATTGGGTCGAAGATTACAAGGGTGTTTCCCGTATTCGCACCACTCGCCAAAAGGATCTTCCTCGACAAATCAAAATCGGCACCGACGGTCGAGAATCTGAAGATGGCCAAAGCTGTTTCTACTTCTCGGCGCCGTTCCGCTTCTGCCTGCGTTGTGGAGTCTCGTACAACTACCGACAGACCACGGACTTCACCAAGCTGACCTCGCTTGGCTCAGGGGGAAGAAGCACAGCGACCACGATTCTGAGCCTCACAGCAATCAATAATCTGCGGGAGGAGGAAACTCTCCCGAGAGTTGCCAGAAAGCTCTTGAGCTTTACCGATAACCGGCAGGATGCATCCCTTCAGGCGGGCCACTTCAACGACTTCGTGGAGATCGGGCTTCTGCGATCAGCCATCTATCGCGCCGCGCTAAAAGCCGCTCCGGAAGGGCTTCAGCACGATGAGCTAACGCTCAAGGTGTTCGATGCGCTCGCCCTGCCTTTTGCCAGTTATGCCAGCGATCCAGACGCCCGGTTTCAGGCTGAGGCTGACACTAAGAAGGCACTCCGAGATGTTCTAGGGTATAGGCTTTACCACGACCTACAGCGCGGTTGGCGAGTCACATCGCCCAACCTTGAGCAGTGCGGTCTGCTCGAAATTGCTTACCTATCGCTCAAGGAAGTATCAGAGGCGGAGGAAGTGTGGGAAAAATCACATCAGGCGCTGGTTACCGCGAAACCTGAGACGCGCGTTCGTGTGAGCAAGACTTTGCTTGACTTCATGCGCCGTGAGCTTGCCGTCAACGTTAACTACCTTGATCGGGGGTTTCAGGAGCAGATTCTGCAACGGAGTAGTCAACGCCTCATTCCCCCATGGGCAATCGACGAGAATGAAAGAATGGAGCACGCGTCGGTGGCTTTTCCCAGATCGCGACGACCGGATGACTTCGGGGGCCACACTTTCATCTCCCACCAGAGCGGCTTTGGCCAGTATCTTCGTCGCCGAAACACCTTTCCCGATTATCCGGGCTCTCTAAAGTCCGATGAGACCGCACAGATCATTGTGCAGCTATTGCAGGCGCTTAAAGTTGCCGGAATAGTCAAAGAGGTGGTCGAGCCCGGGCCGGGGAACGATGTTTCTGGGTACCAGATCGTCGCGGGCGCAATGGCATGGAAGGCGGGTGATGGAACGCGCGCATTCTATGATCCAATTCGCATGCCGAGTGAGACTGCTAGCGGTGGGCAGACCAACGCTTTCTTCGTGGATTTCTACCGGAGCACCGCCGCACGCCTCGAAGGCATCCATGCAAAGGAACACACCGCCCAAGTTCCAAACGACGAGCGTCAAGTGCGCGAGGCAGCGTTCCGCGACGCACGTCTGCCAATTCTTTACTGCTCCCCGACGATGGAGTTGGGCATCGATATCAAGGAACTCAACATCGTCAACCTTCGGAACATTCCACCAACTCCTGCGAATTACGCTCAGCGCAGCGGGCGAGCAGGCCGCAGTGGCCAGCCAGCTCTTGTTTTTTCCTACTGTTCGACTGGCAGTCCTCACGACCAGTATTTCTTTAAGCGCCCCGAACTGATGGTATCAGGCACGGTTGCGCCCCCGCGGCTAGATCTTGCAAACGAAGACTTGCTCAAGGCGCACATCCACGCCATCTGGCTCACCGAGACTCGGCAGAGCTTGGGTACATCGGTCAAAGATATCCTGGATCTCACGGGAGAGAACCCTTCGCTGAATATCCTGCCTGGGGTGAAAATGAGCATCGAAGATCCCAATGTCCGGGAACGAGCGCGCACTCGAGCGGCGGCGGTAATCGAATCAATTAAAGAGGATCTCACAAAAGCTGATTGGTATAGTGAGGGCTGGCTCGAAGAGATCCTTAACAAGGTAGTCCTGAGTTTCGACAAAGCTTGTGATCGTTGGCGCACTCTTTATCAAGCGGCACGGAATCAGGCTACGATTCAAGGGCGCATCATCCTGGACGCGACTCGATCGCCAGAGGAAAAAGCAGAGGCAAAGCGGCTCCGGGATGAAGCGGAAGCGCAGCTCAAGCTGCTTCTGGAATCAGAGAACGTCTTCCAGTCCGATTTTTACAGCTATCGGTATTTCGCGAGCGAAGGCTTTCTACCTGGTTACAGCTTTCCCAGGTTGCCTCTGTCCGCCTTTATTCCCGGTCGTCGGATAAGGAAGAAATCGCAAGATGAGTTTCTTTCCCGTCCACGTTTCCTGGCTATTTCCGAGTTCGGGCCGAGAGCTGTCATATATCACGAAGGTTCGCGATACCTGGTCAGCAAGGTGATCTTACCTGTAGCCAAAGACGATGTTGCGACCGGCAGCGTCAAAATTTGCCCGGCTTGCGGTTATCTCCATCCTATCACGGGAGGTTACGGCCCCGATCTGTGCGAACGGTGTCGCACGGACCTAGGGGCTCCTCTCACGTCCATGTTCCGCCTCGAGAACGTGGTCGCAAAGAGGCGTGATAGGATCAATTCTGATGAGGAGGAACGTCTGCGCCTCGGTTATGAGTTGAAAACCGGGATTCGGTTTCTCGAAAGGGGCGGTAGAAAACTCTGCCAAACGGCCGCCGTCCTTTCCAGCGGCGCCGATCTAGCCAGCCTGACCTATGGTCACGCCTCCACGATCTGGCGAATTAACTGCGGCTGGAGACGCCGCAAAGAGAAAGAGAAGCTCGGGTTCGTGTTAGATGTCGAGCGCGGTTATTGGGCTCGCAATGAACAGGTGGAAGAAGATGAGTCCGCCGACCCGATGAGTCCTCGCACCGCGCGGGTGATTCCTTATGTTGAAGATCGCCGAAACACGCTGCTAATCGAGTTGAAGCGCAACCCTAACAATCAGGAAATGATCAGTCTCGAGGCGGCGCTCAAACGAGCGATCCAGGTTGAATACGAGCTGGAAGACAGCGAAATAGCCTCCGAACCGCTCCCGAATCGCGATAATTGCCGCTTGTTGCTCCTTTACGAGGCGGCGGAGGGGGGTGCGGGTGTCCTGCGGCGGCTTGTGGACGATTCTGGTGCGCTCTCGCGTGTCGCGCGGCAGGCGCTACGAATGTGCCATTTCAATCCTGACACGGGCGAAGACCTACGACGAGCGCCGCGCGCGGCCGAGGACTGTGAAGCAGCCTGTTATGATTGCCTGATGAGTTATTACAACCAGACGGACCATCCGCTTCTGGATCGGAAACTCATAAAGGATCTCCTGCTTGAACTGGTTGCAGCGAAGGTTCAGGTGTCGCCCACAAGCGAACCGCGAGCAAAGCAGCTCGCAAATCTCCTCAAAATGACCCTCTCCGGTCTTGAGCGCGACTGGTTGCATTTTCTTGAGGATCATGATTATCGACTTCCGACACAAGCACAGCCTTTTATTGCCTCCTGCAAAACCCGCCCCGATTTTCTCTACGGCGAGGGCCATCAGGCTGCTATTTATGTCGACGGGCCGCATCATGAATTTCCTGAGCGCCAGCAGCGGGATGCACTGCAGAGCGAATCCATGGAAGATTGCGGCTATACCGTTATTCGTTTTGGCCTTCGTGAGTCATGGCATGAGATCATTCGCCAATTTCCTTCTATTTTCGGTGTCGGAAAACGATCCGAAACCGCCGCGGAGTCCAGTGACAAGTCAACAGCACCAGTTTCGATGGATCCCGACCTGTTCGATTCGAAATGGCATCCGCTGTTGAAAAAATTGGCCGAAAAACACACAGCCACCGTTGAGCCTGGTGAAGACGTGGAGCGCAACGGCGAAATCGTCGGGAGCTTCTTTGCAAAAGTCACCATCGGCGGAAAATCCGTAAAGCTCATCGACGATTCCGATTCCCCTGCATCCGATATTCGCTCTGTACTAAAAGAGCGGGGGGAGGCTGTGATCGTTATAGGCGCTCACGACGTGGAGGCGGGACTTGCAGCGATCGCCGCAGTGGTGGGGTAAGGGGAGCGCTATATGATCTTGATCTCCCCAGACGCTTTCGCCCAGCTCCATCGCCTCCCGGCAAAAGACGCCAAGAGGGCACTCGAATTCGTGACCAAATTCCAGAAAAATCCCGCCAATCCGGGAACGAGTTTGGAGCGCCTTACGGGCGTCATTGACCCGAACCTCTGGTCGGGCCGTGTCACGCAGGATCTGCGTGCAATTCTCCACAAGGGAGACACCTGGACCATTCTCTACATTGACCGTCACGACGACGCGTATCGCTGGGCCGAGCGGCGAAAGATCGCTCGCAATCCGACAACCGGCGCTCTTCAGATCGTCGAGACAAGCGAAGAGGTCGAGGCAATCATCAAGCAACGCCCCCCTTTGATGACAGAGCAAGGAATCTTTGACAAACACGCGGACGACTACCTGCTCAGCTTAGGATTACCAGAAAACTGGTTGCCCACGGTCCGCAAGATCAAGACCGAAGACATCCTTCTAGAGGTCATCGAAAAGCTTCCGCCCGATGTCGGTGAGCGGCTCCTGAATTTGGCCGATGGCAAATTTGTCACGCCGCCACTTTCTATACCGAAAGAAAAACCGGTCACTGAAAGCCCCGACACGCTACGCCGTTTTATTGTCATCGAGAAGGACGACGAGTTGGTGAAAATGCTGGAAGCACCGCTTCATTCATGGGTGGTTTTTCTGCACCCATCCCAGAGGAACTTGGCTTACGGAAATTTCAACGGGCCCGTGAAAGTTACCGGCAGCGCTGGCACCGGAAAAACCGTGGTTGCACTCCACCGCGCAAAACATCTCGCAGGATTAGGAAATACAGTTCTTCTTACCAGCTTTGTCACGACCCTTTGTGACAATCTCCGACACAACCTTGAGTATCTTTGCACCCAAGAGGAGCTAGGGCACATAGCTGTGGCGACAGTGCATAAAATAGCTCTCGATCTCCTCCGCTCAGCTGGCGTTCGCATGGCTCCGGTCGGTTCCGACGATTTGAAGAAGCTATTCGAAAACTTTCTGGCGATCTATCCAATCTCGTTCGATGCTGATTTCCTGGGCGCAGAATGGGACTACGTCATCCAAGAGCAGGGAATCACCACCTGGGATCAATACCGATCTGCAGCTCGACGTGGGCTTGGCTATCCTCTAAAGGTCGCAGAGCGCAAACTGATCTGGGAAATCTTTGCACGCACGTTAGAGAGCCTCAACGGCAAGCGCTTGATGGATTACTCACAGATCTGCCGAGCGGCACGTGAACTTCTGGAAGCCAGCAAAGTAGAAAGTCCGTTTAGCGCAATCGTTGTCGATGAAGTTCAAGATTTGAAATCCCAGGAACTACGATTTCTTGCCGCCCTCGCAGCGAAAACTGGCAGCCTTATGCTCGCCGGCGATGGCGGCCAACGCATTTATTCCAAAGCGAGCAGTTTGAAGTCTCTCGGAATCAATGTTCGCGGACGCTCCAAGGTTCTACGTGTCAATTACCGCACGACAGCCGAGATTCGCCGTTTTGCAGATCGAATTCTCGGGAAAAGTGCCGATGATCTCGACGGTCCCTCTGAGTCTCGTGGTGACACCAGAGATCTGCTTAGAGGGCCAGTTCCTGTTCATCGTTCCAATAAGAACACCGCTGAGCAGGCGGATTTCGTTACGCGGGAGATCACCGAGCGGCTGAAGAACGGTCTCAAGCCGGAGGATTTTGCTGTATTTGCGAGGGTTCGGAAATCTCTCGACGTCGTGAAGCGTGCCCTTGCGTCCGCCGCCATTCCATATCGGTTCCTGACCAATGAAAACGAATCTGGCGATACCAGTGGAGTGACTCTCGCGACTATGCACCGCGCGAAAGGCTTGGAATTCAAGATCGTCTTCGTTATCGACGCATCCGACGAGATGCTTCCGTTGCCATCGGCGTTTAGGCGAATCGTTGATCCGGTGCTGCGGCGCGACGCAGTTCAGCGCGAACGGCAGCTCCTTTACGTTACTCTGACGCGTGCGCGGGATGAGCAGTTCGTGTGCTGGGTTGGAAATCCGACGAGCTTCCTCGAGAAAGCCCTTGATTCGGCGGCTTACGCGAAAGAAGAGCTGGAGGCTGCTAGATGAGTTTTGCAACTGGTTCTCTTGTAAAAGCGCGTGGCCGTGAGTGGGTGGTCTTGCCCGATTCAGACGATGCAGTGGTCGTTCTTCGTCCGCTAGGTGGGACCGAGGATGAGGTGACGGGTATCTGCCTTGCACTCGAGAAAGTAGAGCCAGCGCGGTTCAGTTTGCCCGATCCTTCTCAGCTGGGTGACTATCGTTCCTGTCGTTTATTGCGGGATGCTGTGCGGCTTGGGTTCCGGTCGAGCGCGGGCCCTTTTCGATCGTTTGGACGAATTGCAGTCGAGCCGCGACCTTATCAGCTCGTGCCGCTCTTGATGGCGCTGAAGCTCGACCCGATCCGCTTGCTTATCGCGGACGACGTGGGTATTGGAAAGACAACTGAGGCGGCGCTGGTCGCACGCGAGCTTCTGGACCGCGGCGAGGTAGACCGCTTGGCTGTGCTCTGCCCTCCGCACCTTGCCGAGCAATGGCAATCGGAGCTGCGGGAAAAATTCCACATCGAAGCCGAGCTTGTCCTTCCGAGTACAGTTCGACGGCTCGAACGAGATTGTGGTCTGAACCAGTCGCTCTTCGAAATCTATCCGCACGTCATCGTCTCAATCGACTTCATCAAAACCGATCGCCGCCGTGACGACTTCCTCCGGACGTGTCCTGAAATGGTGATCGTCGATGAAGCCCACACCTGCGCATTCGGTGAAGAAGGCCGTAGCGGGCGTCATCAGCGCCATGAGTTAGTGCAAAAACTCGCCGCGAACAAGGGCCGCCACGTGGTTTTGGTCACAGCGACTCCGCACAGTGGGGATGAAGGCGCGTTTCGCTCGCTGCTGGCGATGCTTAATCCAGAGTTTGCCAATCTCCCGAACGATCTGACCGGCCCGAATAACGAACAGCACAGGCGACGGCTGGCTGCACAATTTGTCCAGCGTCGCCGGAGCGATATTCGGCATTACCTTAACGCCGACACGCTGTTTCCGGAACGCGAAGACAAGGAGCAAAGCTATCAGCTTTCAAAAGAGTACAAGCAGTTCTTCGATCGAGTGCTGCGCTATGCCCGCGAGACAGTGACGGACACCAGCGGAGGCCAGTTTCGCCAGCGTGTTCGATGGTGGTCCGCGCTTGCTTTGCTTCGCGCTCTTGCCAGCAGTCCAGCTGCTGCAGCTGCGACTTTGCGTAGTCGGGCTGCATCGGCAGACGCGGAGACGACCGAAGAAGCGGACAAAATCGGGCGCAGCACAGTCCTCGATCTCGACGAAGGAGAAACCGAGGAGGGCGTTGATGTCACTCCTGGAGCTGATGCCGAGGAAGACGATCCAAAGAACCAGCATCGTCGTCTTTTGGAAATGGCCCGTTTCGCGGATTCGCTGCGCGGTGAAAAAGATTGGAAGCTTCTGAAAGCAATTAACCTCGTGAAAGCGATCCTCAAGGACGGCTTTCGTCCGATTGTCTTCTGCCGCTTCATCCACACCGCCGAATACGTCGCAGAACAACTGCGCAACCTGCTCCCGAAGAACATTGAGGTCGCTGCCGTTACCGGCACATTGCCGCCGGACGAGCGCGAGAGCCGAATCGAGCAGCTCAGCCAGGCACCGCAGCATCTGCTCGTCTGCACCGATTGCCTCAGTGAAGGGATCAACTTGCAAAATCATTTCGATGCCGTCATGCATTATGACCTATCGTGGAACCCCACGCGGCATGAGCAACGTGAAGGGCGCGTCGACCGCTACGGGCAGGAGCGCAAACGGGTGCGAGTTTTGACCTACTACGGCATCGATAACCAGATTGACGGCATCGTCCTGGACGTTCTTATTCGGAAGTCCAAGGCGATCCGCAACTCGCTAGGCATTTCTGTGCCAGTGCCTGTGGACACTGAGCAAGTTATCGAAGCCATCTTCGAAGGTTTACTCCTTCGCGAGCAAGCCGGTGCTGGCGAGCAGCTCACTTTATTCAACGATTACTTCAAGCCGCGGAAGGAAAGGTTGCACGCCGATTGGGAATCGGCCGCCAACAATGATAAGCGTTCACGCACGATGTTTGCGCAAGTGGCGATCAAAGTGGACGAAGTTGCGCGAGAATTGGAGTCAGTCCGTAGCGCGATCGGCTCAGAAGTAGATGTGTCGAGCTTCACCGAGCGGGCTTTGCAGGCCCATAAGGCGACCGTGTCAAAAAACGGGTGCTATGACCTCGATCTCTCGGAAACTCCCGTTGCTTTGCGCGAAGCGGTAGGGAACGTGACTCGTGCCAGGGTGCGCTTCAGCATGCCAGTGAAGGAGGGCGAAATTTACCTGCAACGCACACACCCCTTCGTCGAGGGCCTCGCCGCTTACGTAATGAACACGGCTCTTGATCCGCTGACCACGAGCGTTGCGCGTCGTGCCGGTGTCATCAAGAATCGCAAAGTCTCGCGGCGCACCACCCTCCTTTTACTACGCCTTCGCTATCATATTGTCGTGATCGGCGAACGCACTGAGCGGGCGCTGCTCGCCGAAGATTCGATTGTGGTGCCCTTCGCCGGATCACCGCAGAATCCAGAGTGGCTCTCCCCAGAGCAGTCAGCGGATTATCTCGCGCTAAAACCGGAGCAGAATGTCGCACCGGACATCGCTGCCAGTTTCATCCGGAAAATCGTGGGCGGCTTCGGCAATCTCCAACCCCACCTGGAAGAGGTTGCCCGGGATCGTGGCAATGAGCTTCTGAATGCGCACCGGCGGGTCCGCGCAGCATCGCTCCGGCGCAACATCTCCTACCGTGTTGATCCCTCACTGCCACCCGATGCTCTAGGCATCTACCTCTACTTGCCTTTTGCTGATTGATGTATGCGCACCGCAGCACGGAATCTTTTTACCACCATCCGCT
>Ga0306920_100013550_pt1 | contig 11115 bp, 8 predicted proteins | sample flu12Cox44000170_FD_204666 | JGI IMG/M metagenome (GOLD analysis project Ga0306920, IMG submission 204666) | Lab enrichment of tropical soil microbial communities from Luquillo Experimental Forest, Puerto Rico - flux4day.12C.oxic.44.000.170 (v2)... | ecosystem: Environmental > Terrestrial >...
TGCTGGCGCCGGCGCTTTCCGCGCAGTGGCTGAAGTATCCCACGACGCACGTTCCCCGCAGCGCGGGTGGACGCCCCGACTTGACTGCAGCGGCTCCCCGCACGGCCGCCGGCAAGCCCGACTTTTCCGGAATGTGGCAGCCTGCCGACCCGCTTCCGTGCAACGATGTCGATCGCCTCTGCACTGATCTGCCTATTACGCGGCAGTTCTCGAATCTGGCCTATGGGCTCAAGGACCCGTTGCCATACTCCGAGTGGGCCCTCGACTCAATGAAGCGAAGAGCGGGAACGGATCCATACACGCACTGCATCACCCCGGGCGGCCCGCGCATGCACCTGCTGCCGACCATGAAGAAGATCGTCGAGACGCCGCAATTGCTAGTGGTCCTCGACGAATACAATGCCAGCTACCGGCAGATCTTCACCGACGGCCGTCCGCTGCCCGAGGATCCGCAGCCCTCCTGGAACGGCTATTCCAGCGGGCATTGGGAGGGTGATCGTCTGGTTGTCGAGTCCCTTGGGTTTCGCGATGATCAGTGGCTCGATGCCCGTGGCGACCCGCTCACCAGTGCCGCCCGGGTCACCGAACGGTTCCGCAGGCCCGATTTCGGAAACCTAGAGATCGAGATTACGGTCAACGATGCCAAGGCGTACACAAGGCCGTGGACCGTCCTGGTGCGCCAGACGGCCGTGCTGGACACCGAACTGTTGGACGCGATCTGCCTGGAAAACGAGAAGGACGCTCCGCACCTGCCGAGGAAATAGGCTCGTCCGGCTTTCGTTCGCCGTCTTACCATGTGGACTTCATGAAAGACTCGAAGTTGCGGGTTTTGTTGCCGGCGGACAGGATCCAGGCGCGCATTCGCGAGATGGGCGAAGAGATTTCGCGCGATTATCCCGACGGCAATCTGCACTTCATCTGTATCTTGAAGGGCGCTTGTTTTTTCCTGACCGATCTGGCGCGCGCGATGAAGCGCGACGTGTTCGTGGATTTCATGGGCATCTCCACCTACGGCAAGGGCAAGAGCACGTCGGGCGAAGTGAAGGTCACCAAGGACCTCGACATATCCCTCGAAGGCGCCGACGTGTTGGTGGTCGAAGACATCGTCGATAGCGGCATCACTCTGAACTACCTGATGCATGTGCTCGAGCAGAGGAAACCGAAGTCGCTACGCATTGCAGCGCTACTTGACAAGCCCGAACGTCGTGTGAGGACGGTGCCGGTAACGTACGTCGGCTTTCAGATTCCCGATCAGTTCGTCGTCGGCTACGGCCTGGATTACGCTGAAAAATACCGGAACCTGGACGACATCTGCGTGCTTGAGGGCCCAGAGGAAGAAACGTAGACTCAGTCTTTGTCAGTGTTCGGGGCCTTCGTGTTTCGCTGAAAACGCCGCTTCACATCCGGCCAAAATTCCTTGAGCACGTTCGATAATGCGTCGGTTCCGCACGAGATGAAAAGCTTCTCCAGGTTTTCGGTGGCGCTGCGAGAATCCGGATAATAGGCGTTCGAAATGGCCGCGGTCACGGCATTGCCTCCCCATTCAGAGAAGTTAAAGGTGCGGCCCCCGGAATCGGTGTGCGTCACGAGAATTTGCAAGAGCGCTTTCGCGAGCCGGGATTTCTTGGAACCTTCGCTGACGCGAAAATAGCGGGGATCCTCATGGAACAGGCTTGGCATGAAGCCTTCGGTCATCATGTTGCCGATCACCTGGTCCCCGTAAGCCGTGCCCAAACGCCTGGCGTAGCCGGCCATGCCCTGGCCGAAGGACGGGTTCTGACCATCGAGTTGGTAAAGGCTGGCAAACAAGCCGGACGTGGGGTAGACGGGCCAGTCAAAGGAATCCTTGAAGGCGATGCTGATCTTGCGTTTTGTGGAGATCGGCTTATAGGGCAATGACCCTTCGGTGGTGCGATTATTCGGGATGACACCGAAAACACGTTTATCCTGCGCGGGAGCGCTCTGCACCGTGCCGTCCTGCGCAAGCGCCACCGCTGCGATTGGAAACAAAAGGACTATAAAGGCTTGGCGCCGTGACATGCACATATAGATGACCGGAACGGGCTTCCGGTTACGAGTTTGGACCGCGCAAGGACCAACCGCAAGAAAATGGAACTCTTCATCGCGAGTCATCCGGGGCGTGCGGATGCGAAGTCTGCCATGCCGCGGCCACGGACATCAAGCAATACTTTCAGTTCACCGACGAGCGCCGCAGTCTACTCGATCCTGCCTTCTTCTAGAGCCGCACGATGCTGCCAATTCCTGCAGGGCTGGTCGTCGCCGACTTCGGCGTGACCGATCGCGCTGGACGGCGCGGCGACCTGCAGGGCGCGTGAGAGGGGCCACAAAAGTTGTGACCGCCTGTCCTCGCGAGTCTAGCGTTGCCCCGGGGGACCGCGTGCCGCGACGTTGGCCGCTCCCCGATCGCAGTTGTGTCCGGGGCGCCCAAGGCAGAGCTCCTGTCCGCTCCTTTATGCGGGCGCCGACCGCGATTTTCCTGTCCTCCGGGTTCTGGCCATCGCGGCTGGGGACCGGCAGCCTGTGCAGCCACCTCGATAGCGCCTGGCCGACGCTGCTTGAAGCGGCGCCGGCTTGATACGTGTCCGGCAAACGGCGTCTTGTTCGACACCATGCTCGAACGCCTCCGGCGCGGAGCCGGCGCCGCGCTGCGGATCTCCGTAACCAATGACCGTCTTGGTAATTCGATGGGGAACTTTTAGTTTGCTGAAACGCTTGGGCGGTCGAGGCTCTGGAACCTCCTGAACAGCCCTCGCTCCCGGACTTCTTCAACTTTTACTTGAGCCCGGGATGGTGTTTGGGGGCGATGCGAGTTGTCTAGGAGGGGACTCGGGGCCGCATGGTCGCCGGGTGGGGCGCCGGGGCGTGGCTAGTGCATTTGCTTCCCGTCTTGTGCGGCGTAGTCGTACTGGCGTAGATGTGGGTGACGCGGCGCCCGTCGTTGTGTCGTGATTTTGCTGGCGGTCCATGTGCTGGTTCTCTCCAGCTGTTCGGCTCCGCGCGTCTGGGACGGATCACGCTTGGATCTTGGGTGAGCAGTGCTCCCTGACGTTGGCCGGCCTGTTGTCTTATTGGATTGCCCTCTTCGTCCTGGCCTTTTCATCCTGGCGAGGGGTTTCGTCAGTAGGGTTTGTGGCGGCGTATGCGGCCGACGGGACGCTCCGATAGTGGGTGTCTCGATGTGCGCAATGCCGGCCAGCTCCGCTCTCTGCCTGCGCGCCGCCCTGGCTGCGGCAGCGCTGCCGTTGTTCGGGTTTCTCAACTGCGACTGGATCGCGCGCAAAGCCTCCGCGCAGGGCGAGACCGGGCGCCTGACTAGCCTGAAGGCGCTCCCCGAATATTCTGATCGGCTCATGAGCGCCTGGCGGCACGCGCGGAAGTTTGGGCGTTTCCGGGCCCAATCCGGCGCTTTCTTCTCCTTGACAGCTTAGGAGAGTGGAGCTATGCTTCTCCTAAATGACTAAGGAGAGCGCGGCAGAGCTGCTTCCCGGCACACTGGACCTGCTGATCCTCAAGGCCGTGTCTTTGGGGCCGCAACATGGATACGGCGTGCTGCTGCGCATCCAGCACATCACCGGCGGCGCGCTGAAAATCGAGCAGGGCGCGCTCTATCCGGCTCTATTCCGGCTGGAAAGCCGGGGGCTGCTGGGCACCGATTGGGGAACGTCGGAGAACAACCGGCGCGCCAAGTATTACCGGCTCACGGCTGCGGGGCGCAAGCAGTTGAAAGTGGAAACCGAAAGCTGGCAGAGGTTCGCGGCGGCGATCGCGACCGCCCTGGTCGCACGTCCCGGCTAGATCGGAGACGTCTAAGGGTTCGGAACACGCGCGGGTTCAGTGTGGAAAACCCCTCGCTTTTCGCGAGCAATTCGCAGGGGTCTGAGCGTCGTGGTACGGTTGGTTCACGACGGGGACGCCGGGGCCCATCCATTTTGCACATCACTGTCAGGATAGGAATCGTTCTCCGATCTCGGCCGTCAGATCGAACGCTCAGAGCGCGCTGGATCCTCCGCTCGCTGCCGGCGATGTCGCCGCCGATCGCTTTTGCCGTCGAACTCGTTTGGTGGTGACCTCCGGATCCGCCGGCAAAATGGATCGCCGCCGCCCGTGATCGAAGCGGGCCTGCTGCCCACACGGCGCCTCCGTGGTCGGGCGCAAGCTGCCGATCTCGGTATCGGTCTTGACGGACTCCAGGTGGAGTTGCTGGAATTTGCGGCGCCCTCGCGCTCGGCCTTGGGGACCGCGGCGGGCGTGGCCAACGGCTCGGAGGCCGTGCGGCCTCCGGTTTAACCAGAGGCGGAGAGTGTCGCCCTGGCCCGGCTGGCACGGCTGATAACCGGGGCAGGTTGGCTTACCGCATCGGGCGAGATGTTGGTGATGGAACCGGCACGAAGATCGTCGAGTGGAGTAATCGGCCTGGTGATCCGTCACGGGGTCGGATTTGGCGAGGCCATGAGCCCTATGGGTGGTCTCGACTACCCTAGCGCAACCGTCCGCAAGGAACCTCGCCTGCAGCCCTCCACGGTTGTGTTGGGCGCCGGGTCTGAGTGGGTCGGAGGCATGGAGTAGACACCGCTTCGGCCGGTTTGCTACACTCGTGACTGTCCCTTTGATCAGGCTCAGTGGGAGGTTCGTTTGCCTTTTCGCGACGAACCGCTTGGACCAATGAGGTACTATGGCACGCCGACCGGGTAAACACTATCAATCTGCACGCAAGCAAGTCGAGGCGCGAGAGTATCAACTCGAAGAAGCCGTTCCTCTGCTTAAGAAAATCAAGTTCGCGAAATTCGACGAGACGGTCGAAGTCCACATGCGCCTGGGCGTCGACCCCAAGCACGCCGATCAGATGGTCCGCGGCACCGTCGTGATGCCTAATGGCCTCGGCAAGCTGAAAAAGGTCCTGGTGGTCGCTAGCGGCGACAAGCAGAAAGAAGCCCAGGACGCCGGCGCCGATTTCGTGGGCGGCGAAGACCTGGTGAATAAGATCCAGTCGGAGAGCTGGACCGATTTCGACGCCATGATCGCGACGCCGGACATGATGCGGTCGGTTGGCAAACTCGGCAAGATTCTCGGGCCGCGCGGCCTGATGCCGAATCCCAAAACCGGCACCGTGACGCAAAACGTGGCTCAGGCAGTCAAGGAAGTGAAGGCGGGCAAGGTCGAATTCCGAGTGGACAAGACTGGGATCATTCATGCGCCAGTGGGCAAGATGAGTTTCGAGGCGGGCAAACTGGTGGAGAACGCGGCCACTCTGATCACGGCTGTGATCAAGGCCAAGCCGGCCGTCGCCAAAGGCAAGTATGTGCGGAGCGCGACGCTCTGCTCCACGATGAGCCCAGGAGTGGCCATCGATACCGCGCCCTTCAGCGTGAAAGCGACGGCTTAGAACCGGACTGGTGTCTTCATGAAGAACAAGGACGACAAGAAGAAAGACATTGAGGCCTTGCGCCAAGACTTGGAACAGTCGAAGAACCTGTTTGTCACCGGCTATCAGAAGCTGCGCGTGGACCAGGACTTCGAATTGCGCAAAGCGGTACGCGGCGCGGGCGGCAAATACCGGGTCATCAAGAACAACCTGGCGGAGAAGGCTTCAGAAGGAACGGCCGCCGAGGGGGTGCTGAAAGGGTTGCGCGGGATGACGTCGCTGGCCTACACCTCCAAGGACCCGGTGGCCCTGGCGAAGGCGCTGACCGCGTACGCCAAGAATAACCCGAGTTTCACGTTTAAAGCCGGGCTCGTCGAAGGCCGGGTGATCGACATCCGGGCCATCAACGACCTGGCCACCCTGCCGTCCCGGGAAGAGGTCCTGGCGCGGCTCCTGTTCATGATTAACGCTCCGGCGCAGCGGCTGGTCACGGCCATGAATGCGGTCGGACGAAATCTGGCGGTGGTCGTGGATCAAGGCGTGAAGGCCAACAAGTTTGGGGCATGATGGGCCCCGCGGCGGGCGGAAGCCGGCCGTATCCGAATTTTTGAATACCCAAGGAGTCGAAAGATGGCGGACATTAACGTAATGGCGGATCAGATTCAAGGCTTGACGTTGCTCGAAGCCTCGCAGCTCGTCAAGTTGCTGGAGGAGAAACTGGGGGTTTCGGCGGCGGCCGCGGCGCCGGTGATGGTGGCAGGTGGTGGCGGCGCCGCCGCGGCGGCCCCGGCGGCCGAAGAGAAGACCGAGTTCACAGTGATTCTCGCAGCGCCCGGATCCAACAAGATCAACGTGATCAAAGCAGTACGCGAAGTCACCAGCCTCGGGCTGAAGGAAGCCAAGGACTTGGTCGATGGCGCTCCGAAGCCGATTAAGGAAGGCGTGAGCAAGGAAGAGGCCGAGACCATCAAGAAGAAATTCACCGATGCCGGCGCAACCGTGGAAGTAAAGTAGGGCAGCGGGCCAGCAGGCCAGGTATCGGGCGCCAGCAGGGCGGTTCCCCCCGGCTTGCTGTTTGAGATTTTTTTTAGGAATTTGACGAGGGGCATAAGCCCTGGTACAGTAGATAGTTGGGCGTTGGATTCAGCCGGATTCGATCCCATTGGTGACTGCGATCTCCGAATCCTGGTACTTCAATTGCAGTTCCCGCAAAACTGCATGCCGGAGATCTCTGTCTGCTCATGTAACAGTCGCGCAAGTCGGAGACACCGACACCAAAAATTCCAGAAATTCCATCGTCCTTGCGCGTAGTTCTCCGGACCCAGTTCGAGACCTGCCACTCGATCATCACGCGGCGCCGCCACAGGATCTTGCTGTAGCGCCGCTAGCTATTTGCTGGTAAGCGCAGTTTCTTTGCGTTGGCTGTTCGGCCCTCAGGAGCATATGAATGGATATTCAACATAACGGCGCAGCCCCCGAGCGAGAGGATTTTTCTAAAATCAGGACCTCGATCCCGATTCCAAACCTGATCGAGGTACAAAAGACTTCCTACGAGCGGTTTCTGCAGATGGACCTGCTGCCGAACGAGCGCGAGGACATCGGGTTGCAGACGGTTTTTAACTCGGTGTTTCCGATCTCGGATTTTCGCGGTGTCAGCGACCTGGAATTTGTCGACTATTCGATCGGAAACTGGGAGTGCAAATGCGGCAACCTGAAGGGGCTGCATCACCTGCGGTCGACGTGCCGCAACTGCGGAGCCACCATCCGCACCGATCCGTTTCATGCCGGCGACATCCTGTGCCAGCACTGCGGCACCTTCAACAAAAACGTGGTCACCTTCTGCAACAAGTGCGGCGACCCGGTGGGATTGCAGTTGAAGTACGACATGCTGGAGTGCCAGGAGCGCGGCATGACCTACGCTGCGCCGCTGAAGGTCACCATCCGGCTGACGGTCTACGCCAAAGATCCCGAGACCCAGAAGAAGAGCGTCCGCGACATTAAAGAACAGGAGGTCTTCTTTGGGGAAATTCCGCTGATGACCGACAACGGGACGTTCATCATCAACGGCACTGAGCGCGTGATTGTGTCACAGTTGCACCGGTCGCCGGGCGTGTTTTTCGAGCGCGTTCCGGCGCAGGGATACTTTCTGGGCAAGATCATTCCCTACCGGGGAAGCTGGGTCGAATTCGAGTACGACAACAAAAATATCCTGTACGTCCGGATCGACCGGAAACGCAAATTCTACGGTTCGGTATTCCTCCGCGCCCTCGGCTTGAAGACCGACGAGCAGATCCTCCGCGCGTTCTACCGCGTAAGCCGGATCAGCCTCAAGGACAAGAAACTGCTCTGGGGCGTGGACGAAAGCCTCGTCGGATTGAAGCTTTCCCATGCCATCTCGACCAAAAGCGAGACGATTGTGGCGCAGGGCAAGAAGGTCACGTCTTCACTGTACAAGGAAATCCAGAAGGCGAAGATCCAGCATGTAGAAGTAGCAGCCAACGATCTCGAAGCCGCCTACGTGGTCGCCGACGTGGTCGACATGTCGACCGGCGAAGTGCTGATCGATGCCAATAGCGAGCTGACCGCCACCATGCTCAGCCGCCTGATGGAGGCCGGCATCGAGGAGTTCGAGATTTTCTTCCCCGAGCGGGACGACGTTGGCACCGTGATTTCGGCGACTCTCAAGAAGGATAGCGGCGTCAAGAGTCAGAACGAGGCCCTGATCGAAATCTACCGGAAGCTGCGCCCGGGCGATCCGCCTACACTGGACACCGCCACGCAACTGTTCCAGGGCATGTTCTTCGACGCACGCAAATATGATTTCTCGCGCGTGGGGCGCATGAAGTTTAACATTAAGTTGCACGAGAACGCCGAATACGCCCCCGCCGGCTGGCTGAGCAGCCCGGAGAACAAGAACAAGACGCCCATGGACCGGCGCACGCTGGACCAGGACGACTTCCGCGACACCATCAGGTATTTGTTGAAGTTGCGGAAAGGCCTCGGCTCGGTGGACGACATTGATCACTTGGGTAACCGCCGTGTGCGCGCGGTTGGCGAATTGCTCGAGAACCAGTTCCGCATCGGCTTGGTGCGCATGGAGCGCGCCATCAAGGAGAAGATGTCGGTCTACCAGGAAATGTCGACCGCGATGCCCCACGATCTGGTGAATGCCAAGCCGGTCATGGCCGCCATCCGCGAGTTCTTCGGCTCCAGCCAGCTCTCGCAGTTCATGGACCAGACCAACCCGCTTTCAGAGATCACGCATAAGCGGCGCCTTTCCGCCCTCGGTCCGGGCGGTCTGTCGCGCGAGCGCGCCGGGTTCGAAGTCCGCGACGTCCATCCCACGCATTATGGCCGCATCTGCCCGATTGAGACCCCGGAAGGGCCGAATATTGGTCTGATCTCGTCGCTCTCCTGTTTCGCCCGCATCAACGAGTACGGCTTTATCGAGAGCCCGTACCGGAAGGTCGAGAAGGGTATGGTGCGTGACGAGGTTCGCATCCTGAACCCGGGCGAGACTAACTTTAAGGTGGGTGACATTCTTCGCCGCGCCGAAGCCGAAGAGGCGAACCGTAAACTCGGAGCCAAAAAGCAGCCGGCCGAGTACCAGGCCCACTGCGAATATCTCTCGGCGTGGGAAGAAGACAAGTACGTCATCGCCCAGGCCAACGTAGAACTGGACGAGAAAGGGCGGATCGTCCCCGACCTCTCCAACGCCCGCCAAGCCGGCAACTTCGTGCTGAAACCGAGGGACGAAATTCAGTACATCGACGTAAGCCCAAAGCAACTGGTATCGGTGGCAGCCAGCCTAATTCCGTTCCTTGAAAACGACGACGCTAACCGGGCGCTGATGGGTTCGAACATGCAGCGCCAGGCGGTGCCGCTGCTCCGCGCCGATGCTCCCTACGTTGGTACCGGCATGGAGCGGGTTACGGCGCGCGATTCGGGGGCCGTGGTACTATGCAAGCGTTCGGGCGTGGTGGATTCGGTCGACTCCGAACGCATCATCGTGCGCGTAGAAGGCGCCGCCCACGAAGGACAGCTCTCGCGTGAAGTGGGTGCGGACATCTATCAGCTGACCAAGTTCAAACGCTCCAACCAGAACACCTGCATCAACCAGAAGCCGATCGTACGGGTGGGCCACAGGGTCGGCAAAGGCGACGTGCTGGCTGACGGTCCGTGCACGGATCTGGGCGAGCTGGCGCTCGGCCGCAACGTACTGGTGGCGTTCATGCCATGGCGCGGATACAACTTCGAAGACGCCATCTTGGTCAGCGAGAAGCTGGTCAAGGAAGACTATTACACTTCGATCCACATTGAGGAGTTCGAAATCGAGGCGCGTGATACCAAGCTCGGGCCGGAGGAGATCACCCGCGATATTCCGAATATCGCGGACTCGTTCCTGCGGAATTTGGATGAAAGCGGCGTGATTCGCATCGGCGCCACCGTCAAGCCGGGCGACATTCTGGTGGGCAAGGTGACGCCCAAGGGCGAGACGCAGCTTACGCCCGAAGAGAAACTGCTACGCGCGATCTTCGGTGAGAAGGCGGGGGACGTGAAGGACGCGTCACTCTACTGCCCGCCGGGCATCGAAGGCACGATCGTCGATTGCAAGATCTTTTCCCGCAAGGGACAGGAAAAAGACGAGCGGTCCAAATCCATCGAAGAGGAGCAAATCCAGCGGCTGCAACGCAACCTGCAGGATGAGATCCGCATCCTCACGGATGAGCGCGCCAAGCGTCTCTCGAGCGTGCTCGAAGGCAAGAAGCTGCTGGCCGATCTGCACGACGAAAAGACCAATAAGCGTCTGCTCTCGAAGGACACCGAGTTGACGCGCGAGCTCATCGAGAAGATGAAATCGCGAGATTTGAAGCGCATGCGCATCGCCAACAAGGACCTGCGGCTCAACGAACAGATCGACGAGATCGAAGAGATGACGTCGCGCCAGGTGCAGGTCCTCGAGAAGATCACCGACGAAAAGATCGCCAAGTTGCGCAAGGGCGATGAACTGCCGCCGGGTGTGATCAAGCTGGTGAAAGTGTACATCGCCATGAAGCGCAAGCTGTCGGTCGGCGACAAGATGGCCGGCCGGCACGGCAACAAGGGTGTGATCGCGCGCATTCTTCCGGAAGAGGACATGCCCTACCTCCCCGATGGGACGCCGGTCGAGATCGTGCTCAACCCGCTCGGGGTTCCTTCGCGCATGAACGTCGGCCAGATACTGGAAACTCACTTGGGCTGGGCGGCCAACGCGTTGGGCGTGCATTTCGCCACTCCGGTCTTTGACGGCGCGACCGAGCGCGAAATCAAGAAAGCTCTGGCTGAATCGAAATTGCCGAGCTCCGGCAAGACTAGTTTGTATGACGGCATGACGGGCACGGCGTTCGAGCAGCCGGTGACGGTCGGCTACATCTACATGATGAAACTCTCGCACCTGGTGGACGACAAGATCCACGCGCGCTCGATCGGCCCGTATTCGCTGATCACCCAGCAGCCGCTCGGCGGCAAGGCACAATTCGGCGGCCAGCGTTTCGGGGAAATGGAGGTCTGGGCACTGGAGGCCTACGGCGCGGCGTACATTTTGCAGGAATTGCTCACGGCCAAGTCCGATGATGTGTACGGGCGTGCCAAGATTTACGAGGCCATCGTCAAAGGCGAGGCCGCCATTGAACCGGGTGTGCCGGAGTCATTCAACGTGCTGATCCGGGAGCTGCAGTCGCTGTGTCTCGACG
>Ga0306920_100013551_pt1 | contig 11115 bp, 10 predicted proteins | sample flu12Cox44000170_FD_204666 | JGI IMG/M metagenome (GOLD analysis project Ga0306920, IMG submission 204666) | Lab enrichment of tropical soil microbial communities from Luquillo Experimental Forest, Puerto Rico - flux4day.12C.oxic.44.000.170 (v2)... | ecosystem: Environmental > Terrestrial >...
AGGCGAGATCAAACGGCGGGTCCTGCCTGAGCAGAATCACGTCGAAGACGGAAAGCGCCTCGCGCCTGGGCTCGCCGAGGGTGAAATGATCGCCCTCCTCGTCCTGGACGCTGAGGATCTGCACCGGCGCCACCAGTTCCGCACCGTTCAGCGAAAGCTTGTCGGGCGTGTAATAGGACAGGCTGTGCCCGCGCTTCTGCGCCTCCAGCAGCAGCGCGAAAGTCGAATCGCCGCGGATGTTGATGCGCGCGATGGGATCCATCTGGACGGCGACGTTCAAGTTCATGGGCGGAATCCGTTGAGGGGCTCTGTCGGGTTCAAGGGCTCGCATCGAACGCCGCCACCAGATGGCGCGGAAGCTTGCGCGGCGCAATCAGCATGGCGTCGAAACGAAATTCAAATTCGGCATGTTCGGGATGCGCCATCAGCCAGGCTTGGGCGGCTGCGATGATGCGCGCCTGCTGTCGCGCGGTGACGGCGTAAGCGGCGTCATCGAGGCTGGCCCGTGCCTTCACCTCGATGAAGGCCAAAAGATTGCGCCGCCGCGCCACGATGTCGATCTCGCCGTGGGGCGTGCGAAATCGCCGCGCGAGAATGCGATAGCCCTTGGCAATGAGGAAAGCCGCGGCGCGCGACTCCGCCGAAAGCCCGGTCTGAAACGCCACCACGCGCTCGGCCGAGGCGGCTTTGGCGCGCGTACCGGGTGGCGCGGCGCCTTCGGGACTGGCGTCAGACCTTCTCATGCGCGCCTTTCGCGGCATACCTGTCGCCTGCCTGTTTCACGAGCTCCAGCGCGCGGGCGTAGATCTCGCGGCGCGGCCGCCCCGACATTTCCACCGCGTGTGCAACGGCGTCCTTGAGGCTGTCGCTTTCGAGTCGGCTTCGCAGGAGGTCGTCAAGCGCTTCGCCCGTCATGGTCTGCGCCCCGGCGGGAGGTGGTCCGACTACCAGCACGAATTCGCCGCGCGTCTCCAGCGTGGTTGCGGAGAGTGCAAGCTCAGCAAGCGTTGCGCGCTGGATGTCCTCGTGCATCTTGGTCATCTCGCGGCAGATCGCTGCGTCGCGCCCACCCATGACCGCAGCGAGGTCGCGAAGGCTGTCCTGCACCCGGCTTCCCGATTCGAACATCACGAGTGTGGCATCGATCTGCGCAAGTTCCTTCAGCCGCGCCCGGCGGGCGGTCTCCTTTGCCGGCAGAAATCCCTCGAAGAAGAAGCGATCCGTCGGCAACGCGGCGACCGACAACGCGGTCAGCACGGAAGAGGGGCCGGGCAGGGCGACCACGCGATGGCCGGCGGCGCAGGCCTCGCGCACCAGCTTGAAGCCGGGATCCGAAATCAGGGGCGTTCCGGCGTCGGAGACGAGCGCGATGGCGGCGCCTTGGGCCAAATGTTCGAGAATTTTCGGCCGCGCCAGCGCAGCGTTGTGCTCGTGATAAGGCTTGAGCTGGGCCGCGATGGCATATCGCTCGATCAGGCGGCGGGTGATGCGCGTATCCTCGCAGGCGATGATGTCGACGCCGGCGAGCGTTTCCAGGGCGCGCAAGGTGATGTCGCCGAGATTGCCAATTGGCGTGGCCACCAGGTAGAGGCCTGGAACCGGCCTCGGTGCGGTCACGACATGGCCGTTCACGGAATATGTGCGGATCGAGGCGGTCGGCCCAAGAGAAGTGTTTATGGGAGCAGCTTTTGCGCGCATAATGGCAATGTAGATTGTTTTCGCGTGGCGTGGATACCACCTCGCGCGAAGAAACGGTGTCCGCCTCTTTGGGATGCGGTAAACGAGCAGGCGTCTTGCCAGCTGTGACGGGGCCCTCCTGCAACCGATCGCGGCGGGAAAAGCCATAATCCTTTTGTTTTGGTTAACTATTCGCCGACATTATGCCTGAATCCGCCCTCCTGATCGCGCTGAAGGGCGAAATCCCGGACAATTTAGGTCGGCCAACAGAAGAGAAGTGATGGTGGGGGCGTTTGATCCCATGGCGGAAGCTGACAAGCCTTCCAAGTCTGACAAGTCTGAGACCGGTATGTCCGAAGCTCTCGGGTTCGGAACCCTGGGTTCCCCCGCCACCCGACGGACGGCGCTCGGCCTCCTTCTTGGCACGCCGCTGCTTGGCGCCTGTTCGAGCGTACAGCAGACGCTCAGCCAGTTTTCCAGCCCGTTCTCCAGTTCGCAGCCCGCGAACGCCCCTGCAGGGCCGCAACAACAGCCGGTTTCGGTGGGCAGCGGACAGGTCAAGGTCGGCCTGATCCTGCCGTTGTCGGCGGGCGGCAATGCCGGCGCCGCCGCGCAATCGATGAAAAATGCCGCTGAACTTGCGCTTTCGGAATTCCTGAACCCGAATCTCCAGCTCCTAATCAAGGACGATGCCGGCAGCGCGCAAGGCGCCCAGCAATCGGCCCAGCAGGCGATCGACGAGGGCGCGGAACTCATCCTGGGACCGCTGTTTGCCTCCTCGGTGCCGGCAACCGCCCAGGCTGCGCGGAGCAAGGGCGTTTCCGTGATCGCGTTCTCGACCGATTCGAGCGTGGCGGGCCGCGGCGTTTATCTTCTCAGCTTCCTGCCGGAGTCGGACGTCAACCGGACCGTCGAATATGCCGCCAGCATCGGCAAGCGATCATTTGCGGCGATGTTGCCCGAAAACGCCTACGGCAATGTCGTGGAAGCGGCTTTCAAGCAGGCGGTGCCCAAGCGCGGCGGCCGCATCGTCGCGTTCGAAAAATACGGCGCCGATCGCGCAAGTGCGGCGCGGAATGTGGCGCAAGCGCTCGGACAGGTCGATGCGCTGTTTCTGGCCGATGACGGCGATGCGATCGTGACGGTGGCCGATGCGCTCGCAGCGGCCGGGGCAAATCTGCAGAACATCCAGCTGCTCGGCACCGGGCTGTGGGACAATCCGCGCGTGTTCGCAAGCTCCAGACTGCAGGGCGGTCTGTTCGCCGCGCCCGATCCGACAGGCTTCAAGAGCTTCGCCAGGCGCTATCACGCCAAATACGGTACCGAGCCGGTGCGAACCGCGACCCTTTCCTACGATGCCGTGGCGCTGACCGCGGCCCTGTCGCGAACCCAGGGCGGGCAACGGTTCACTGCCGATGTGCTGCAGAACCCGTCCGGCTTTGCCGGCATCGACGGCCTGTTCCGCTTCCGCGCCGACGGCACCAACGAGCGCGGCCTTGCGGTGATGCGCGTCTCCTCAAGCGGTGCGGTGCAGGCCGCAGCTTCTCCCAAGAGCTTTGGGGCCTAAAGCGCGATAGCTTTAGGTCGAATCGCCATCGCGATTTAGTTTATTGTTTGCGCATGATCTTTTCGGAAAGCCGCTGCACACTTTTCCGGATCATGCGCTAGTGTCGCAGGGACGACGTCGGGAAGAATCTACGCCGCCAGATCCGCCACGACCGCATCGAGGATTGGAAATCCCGCCTGCGTCACCCGCAACCGGCCGCTCTCATCGACTTCAATCGCGCCTTCCTCGCGCAGGATGGCGATGCGATCGGGATCCAGCGGACGGCCCGACAAAGCCGCATAGCGCTTGGGGTCGATGCCTTCCGCCAGCCGCAGGCCCATCAGCAGGAATTCATCGGCGCGCTCTTCGCTGTTGAGGCAATCGTCGGTGACCACGCCATGGCCGTTGGCCTCGACGCGCATCAACCAGGCTTCGGGACGCTTCTCGTTCGAGACCGCGTGCCTTGCGCAATCGAAGTCGAGCCGGCCATGCGCGCCCGGGCCGATGCCGGCATATTCCTGGCCGCGCCAGTAAACGAGATTGTGCCGGCATTCGGCGCCTTTGCGCGCGTGGTTGGAGATCTCGTAAGCTGGCAGGCCGCCTCTGTCGCAGATTTCCTGCGTCACGTCATAGAGAGCGCGCGCCAGCGCCTCGTCCGGCGTCTTCAGTTTGCCGGCTGCATGCAAGCCAAAAAACGGCGTGTCTTCTTCGATGGTCAATTGATAGAGCGACAGATGCTCGGCTGCCTCCCCGATCGCGCGCTTCAATTCCTCCCCCCATAGTTGCGGTGTCTGATCGGGACGGGCATAAATCAGATCGAACGAATAGCGCTCGAAGGAACGACGCGCGATCGCGACCGCATCGAGCGCCTCGCGAGCGGTGTGCAGGCGCCCGAGCGTCTTGAGCGAGGCATCGTCCAGCGCCTGCACGCCCAGGGACACGCGGTTGACGCCGGCCGCGCGGTAACCGGCAAAACGCGTGGCCTCGACGCTGGTGGGATTGGCCTCCAGGGTGACTTCCACCTCGGGGGCCACGCGCCAGTTGCTGCCGATCGCATCCAGGATCGCGCCGACGGTTTTCGGCTGCATCAGCGATGGCGTGCCGCCGCCCAAAAATATCGAGGTAACCTCGCGATGGGGTACGCGCGCGGCAGAGGTTGCGATTTCCCGTGCAAAAGCGCGGGCGTACCGTTCCTCGTCGATCGGCGCGTGACGGACATGGCTGTTGAAATCGCAATACGGGCATTTCGACAGGCAGAACGGCCAGTGCACATAGACGCCGAAGGCCTCGCTGTGGAGCGCGCTAATCAAGGCAGATCTCCGCCAGTTTGACAAAGGCGCGGGCGCGGTGCGACAGCCCCTTTCCGAGCGGCGGCAGGCCGTGCTTCTCGATCGAGCTCATTTCGCCGAAGGTGCGGCTGTGGCCGTCGGGAAGGAACATCGGATCGTAGCCGAAGCCGGCCGTGCCGCGCGGCGGCCAGACAAGCGTTCCATCGACGCGCGCCTCAACCTCCTCGAGGTGGCCGTCGGGCCAGGCCACGCAAAGCGCTGAAACGAAATGTGCGCTTCGCTGCTGTTCTCGCGTGGCGCCGCGTTCCTGCAACAGCCGCTCGATCCTGCTCATCGCGGCGGTGAAGTCCTTGTTCTCTCCGGCCCAGCGCGCCGAGTAAATGCCGGGCGCGCCATCCAGCGCGTCGACGACGATGCCGGAATCATCGGCGAAGGCTGGAAGCGCTGCGGCTTTCGCGGCGGCACTCGCCTTGATGCGCGCATTGGCGGCAAAACTGTCGCCGGTCTCCTCGGGTTCGGCAAGGCCGAGGTCGCCGGCCGAGACCGCCTCGACGCCGTGCGGCGCCAATAGTTCACGCATCTCGGCGAGCTTGCCGGGATTGTGGGTCGCGATCACGAGGCGGCCTTTGATCAGACGATGCATGGGTTGGTTGGTTTGTTCAAATCAGGCGACTGCCAGTTTCTGCAAGTCTATGAGCCGCGCCACGCCCTGGCGCGCCAGCGCCATCAGCGAGAGAAATTCCTCCTGAGAAAACGGCGTCTTCTCGGCGGTGCCCTGCACCTCGATAATGCGCCCGTCGCCGGTCATGACGAAATTGGCGTCGGTCTCCGCTTCCGAATCCTCGGCATAATCGAGATCGAGCACCGGGGTTCCCTGATAAATGCCGCAGGAGATCGCAGCGACATTGTCGCGGAGCACGTTTCCCCTGACCATGTTGCGGGCCTTCATCCAGCCGATGCAGTCGGCAAGCGCGACCCAGGCGCCGGTGATCGAGGCCGTGCGCGTGCCGCCATCGGCCTGCAGCACGTCGCAATCCACGGTGATCTGGCGCTCGCCCAGCGCGCCCAGGTCGATGGTGGCGCGCAGCGAGCGGCCGATCAGGCGCTGGATCTCGACGGTGCGGCCGTTCTGTTTGCCCGCCGAAGCCTCTCGGCGGGTGCGCTCGAGCGTGGCGCGCGGCAGCATGCCGTATTCGGCCGTGACCCAACCGCGGCCCTGGCCCTTGAGCCACGGCGGCAACCGTTCCTCGAGCGTCGCCGTCACCAGCACGTGGGTGTCGCCGAATTTGACCATGCAGGAACCCTCGGCAAATTTGACGACACCGCGTTCCAGCGTCACGGCACGCAGTTCGTCAGGCGCACGGCGGCTTGGCCGCATGGCAAGTCCTCCAACAAGGGTTTCCGCTGGGCGTGCTTGTAGGTGCGCTGGCGGACAGCGGCAAGGGCTTTCCGCCCGTCGCTAGTGGTCCAATTCTAACATTCGCATCCCATTTCGGAGGCATATTTGCGAATGTTGGAATTGTTGGACCACTAGCAATATTGGTTTGTAGTGGAGTTTTGGATTTGACATTCGCTTTACTAGCCCTCCGCCGGTCAGGTAGCGAATATCAAATCCACTCCGCTAGTGCCCACTTTCCGAAGTTCGTGCTCCATTGCAGCACCCACTTTCACGAACTTCGGAAACTCATGGGCACTAGCAAACTTATTGAATCTAGTACCGCTTTATCGATCTGAAGTCCCTGAAAAAGAACTCGCGGCTCGCGATGCAAGGACTTCAGATCGGCGGTACTGGCGATCATTGCCGGCTTGTCACCGGCTCGTCGGAGGGACAAAATCGGGTCGGTTAGGAGTTTCAATTTGGCCCAACACGAACCGATCGGCCTCATCACGTCGCATGCGGGGCTCGCCCAGCTCAACGAGCGCTCGCGCGACATCTTCCGCCAGATCGTGGAAAGCTATCTCACTACGGGCGAACCCGTCGGCTCGCGCAATATTTCCCGCCTGATTGCGGTACCGCTGTCGCCGGCCTCGGTGCGCAACGTGATGGCGGATCTCGAGGCGCTCGGCCTGATTTATGCGCCGCATACCTCGGCAGGCCGGCTGCCGACCGAAATCGGCTTGCGGTTTTTCGTCGACGCCCTGATGCAGGTCGGCGATCTCACCGAAGCGGAGAGGCAGTCGATCCAGAGCCAGCTTGCTTCCGTCGGCAAGGCCCAATCGGTCGAGGCGGCGCTTGGCGAAGCGCTGACGCGGCTTTCCGGCCTCACGCGGGCCGCGGCGGTGGTGTTGACCGGCAAATCCAATTCGCGGCTGAAACATATCGAGTTTGTCCGACTCGAGCCGCAACGCGCGCTGGTGGTGCTGGTCGGCGAGGACGGTCAGGTCGAGAATCGCGTGCTGACCCTGCCGCCGGGCGTTCCTTCTTCGGCGCTCACGGAAGCGACCAATTTCCTGAATTCGCGGATTCGCGGGCGGACGCTGGCGGAAGCGCGCCTCGAGCTCGAAACCGCGCTGGCGCAAGGCCGCGCCGAACTCGATCAGCTGACGCAGAAGGTGATCGCCGCGGGAATCGCGAGCTGGTCCGGCGGCGAAAGCGAGAACCGGCAGCTGATCGTGCGCGGCCACGCCAATCTTCTGGAAGACCTGCACGCGCTCGAAGATCTCGAGCGCGTCAGACTGCTATTCGACGACCTCGAAACCAAGCGCGGGGTCATCGATCTGTTGGGCCGCGCCGAAAGCGCCGACGGCGTGCGGATTTTCATCGGCTCGGAGAACAAGCTGTTTTCGCTGTCGGGTTCTTCCACGATCATCGCGCCCTATCGGGATGCGGGCGGCCATATCGTCGGCGTGCTCGGCGTGATCGGGCCGACCCGGCTCAACTATGCGCGCGTGATCCCGACCGTGGATTATGCGGCACGCATCGTCAGCCAGATGCTCGGTGCATGATCTCGCCGTGGAGCCTTCTTTGAATGTTTTGTTAAGCAAGTGATACTAGTGCCATCCGGCCATGACATCTGCCGGGCGTCATGCGCCGACTTGATTTTCTGCATCTAAAGCACGATATCCGCTCCAGCATTCGCAACCATTTTCAGTGATCTTCAGAAGGCATCGTGATGACCGATCCCAACGGGCAGAAGGATAATCCGGGCAATCCGGCGCAAGACAATGAGCCGGTAGTCTCCAGGCCCTACATCATGCCTGACGATCCGGAGCAAGGATCGGCGGAAGCACTGGTCAGGGAAAACGTCGACTTGCGCGATAAGGCGCTGCGGACGCTTGCGGAGATGGAAAACCTTCGCAAGCGCACCGCCAGGGAAGTCGCCGATGCGCGCACCTACGGCATCACCGGTTTTGCTCGCGACGTGCTCGGGATTGCGGACAATCTGCAGCGCGCGCTCGATGCGGTCCCGGCCGAAACCAGGGAATCCGCCGATCCGATGCTCAAGGCATTGATCGAAGGCGTCGAGCTGACCGAACGCTCGCTGCTCAATGCGCTGGAGAAAAACGGCGTCAAGAAATTCGATCCTTCCGGCGAGAAATTCGATCCGAATTTTCAGCAGGCGATGTACGAGGTTCCCGACGCATCCGTGCCCGCGGGCACGGTCGTGCAGGTCGTCCAGGCCGGCTACATGATCGGCGAGCGCGTGCTGCGGCCGGCGCTCGTCGGCGTCTCCAAGGGCGGCGCCAAGGCAAGCGCTTCAGAGCAAAACTGAAGCGCTTGGGTGGGCACTCGCTTTTGCCCTGAGGACAGATCGAAGCCACGTATTTCAGGCGCGGGATGACAACTCTAACCGCCCGGCCGGGCATAGCCGTTCGAGGAACGGCGTCGCTTCCGCTCGCCTATCCCGCGCATCCACGCCTTCTTCCTGTTCAAGACGCGGATGCCCGCGACGTCTAGCGCGAAGACGCGCTTCGCGCTTTTGCGCAGACATGACAACGATCAAACCGCAATATCGCTCGACTGGATGCGTTTGACGCCGGCCTTCTCCATGTCCGCCCAGGCCTTGGCGAGTGAGCCCTGCGTGTCGATGCCGCGACAGGCATCTTCGATGACATAGGCCTCAAATCCGCCCTTACGCGCATCCATTGCCGTCCACGCGACGCAGAAATCGGTGGCGAGCCCGGCGATGAACAGACGCTGCAGCTTGCGCGCGTTGAGATAGGCGGCAAGTCCTGTCGTCGTCTTGCCGTCGGCCTCGGTAAAGGCCGAATAACTGTCGACGTCCTGGTGATATCCCTTGCGAATGATGAGTTCCGCCTGCGGTATCGACAAGTCCTTCGAGAGTGCGGCGCCTTCGGTCCCCTGCACGCAGTGATCGGGCCACAACACCTGCTTGCCGTAAGAAAGATCGATGGTTTCAAACGGCTTCTTGCCGCTGTGGACGGATGCAAACGAGACGTGGCCGGCGGTGTGCCAGTCCTGAGTCAATACGACGTTTGCGAACCCCTTGGCGAGGCGGTTGATCACGGGAATAACCTGATCGCCGTCCTTCACGGCCAGGCTGCCGCCCGGCAGAAAACAGTTTTGCACATCGATCACCAAAAGCGCGGACGCATCATCGATTCTGATCGAGGCCGCTGCCCAGGCGGTTCTTGAAGCGATGGTCATCACGGCCATCGCGCCCAGGCCGGCCACACATTGCCTTCGGTCCAGCATGTCGCACCTCCCGCTCGTTTTTGAGGGTCGCCTTGAGCAAATCAGGTCGGCGACGCATCGTAAAGATGCTTCCGCCTGGTGCGGCAAAGTCCGCATCATTGCGGCCGCGAGTTTGCTATGCCGACTTCCGGACCAAGGCCACACCAAAATCAATAAGTTGCTGGTGTCCTATGGCGGCTGAATGCCGTCGCGCACGGCCCGAAATCGCGGGAACGCCTGGGCCCATTGCTCGCGCGGCGAACTGCCGATGATGCGCAGCGCGCTCTGGCCACCAAAGCGCAACCACTGCACCACGGTGACGGGCGTATTGTTCTTGCCGGTGATCCCGTCAATCCGCGTTTCGTAGCCGGCCATGCCCTCAATTCGCAGCGGCTCGGATGTCGTGATTCGCGAATTGCGCAATCCGGGAATAGAGGTTGCCGCCTGCTCGGCGAAGCGGCCGCGATCGCTCGGCTGCGTCGGAGTTGACCCCATCACGCCGATCACCATGAAGGGCGCCCCCTCGAACCCGCTCTTCTCGTCCCCGTCGGCGAGAAGAACGGAAGCGCCGGGCGTCAGGGTGCGGACATTCTTGAACTCGCCGAGCTCAGCGACCTTGAAGGGCATCAGACCCAATTGTTCGGCGACCGGAACTTCCTTGCGGACGACGGCGGAGGAAAACATCTGCCGTATCGCCTCGTCGGTATAGATCTTGCTGGCGTTTTCCGGGACCCGCGCGGCGACATACCCCGAGAAGGTGCCGCCCTGCAGGATCATCGAATAACGCCGCACCACGCCGGTGCCGTCCTTGGCGGTTTCCGCCGTGTAATAGGCCTTTCCCGCCCCGGTTTCGAGGCTTTCGGACTTGATGCCGCTTGAACCCGCCGGGTTGCTCTTCAGCGCATTCATGACCTCGCCATAGGCTTCTGGCGGAAGCTCCGCCACCAGCACCTTGACGCTTTCGTCCTCGGTTTCGAAACCCGCGAACTTCTTCGCCGGACCAAGGCCCACAAGCGGGGTCATCCCGACCCGGGAGCCCGGCGGAAAAACCGGCTCTTCGGCCGCCGCCGGGGTAGTGGCGATGGCGAGCAGGGCGAAGGCGGAAAACAGTCGGAGGTGCTTCATTGGCACTCTTTTTGGGTTTGCATTGCGGCCGTTCGGTGGTCGCGACCGTGCCGGGGCTGGCCTGATCCCTGGATCATTGCACCGGTTTTTAACGGTTTTGCCGTCCTGGCAACAGTGAACCTTGTGGTGGCGGCGGGAGCGGCCTCGATCTTGCCCCCGGGCAGATGATCGGCAGAGATGGCTTCGCTGAAACAACCATTAAAGATAGAGGCATTTCGCGGATGAAGGTTGCGTCGGCCTCCTTGCGGGCCCTGCACCTACTCCTATATGAGGCTCACCGTCGCAATATTGCGAGTATTTCGTTCGTTGGGGGTTTTGGATTGGTGCGCCGACAGGGCCCAGTCAACCTGCCGCAAAAAGAAGGATATCAGGACCATGGCAAAGGTCATAGGGATCGATCTCGGCACCACGAATTCGTGCGTCGCCGTAATGGATGGCAAGACTGCGAAAGTCATCGAAAACGCCGAGGGCATGCGGACTACGCCGTCGATCGTGGCCTTCACCGACGATGGCGAGCGCCTCGTCGGCCAACCCGCCAAGCGCCAGGCGGTGACCAATCCCGAACGGACCTTCTTCGCCGTCAAGCGCCTCATCGGCCGTCGCTACGACGACCCCATGGTCGAGAAGGACAAGAAGCTCGTCCCCTACAAGATCGTCAAGGCGTCCAACGGCGATGCCTGGGTCGAAGCCGACGGCAAGACCTACTCGCCCTCGCAGATCTCCGCTTTCATCCTGCAAAAGATGAAGGAAACCGCGGAAGCCCATCTCGGCCAGAAGGTCGAGCAGGCCGTCATCACCGTTCCCGCCTATTTCAACGACGCGCAACGCCAGGCGACCAAGGA
>Ga0306920_100013552_pt1 | contig 11115 bp, 10 predicted proteins | sample flu12Cox44000170_FD_204666 | JGI IMG/M metagenome (GOLD analysis project Ga0306920, IMG submission 204666) | Lab enrichment of tropical soil microbial communities from Luquillo Experimental Forest, Puerto Rico - flux4day.12C.oxic.44.000.170 (v2)... | ecosystem: Environmental > Terrestrial >...
ACGGCTTTGGGCCGCAGCGGCAATTCGAGGCGATCCTGGCGTTTCTCGACGGCGAGCCGGCGGGGGCGGCATTGTTCCACAGCCGCTTCTCGACATGGCTTGGCCGGCCCGGACTGTACCTCGAGGACCTCTACGTCACCGAAGCAGCGCGGGGCCGCGGCGTCGGGCGGCGACTAATGGCGCGGCTTGCCGCGATTGCGGTCGAGCGGGGTTGGGGCCGTATCGATTTCCACGTCCTTGACTGGAACCCAGCGCGCGAGTTCTACCACGGGCTCGGTATGCACCATTTAGACGAATGGCTGCGTTACGGCGCCGATGAGAAGGCGCTCCACCGTCTCGCTACGCAAGACCTTCCAACACCCGACTAGCGCTCAGTAAATCCCGCCGAGCTTGCGGTGGTCCCAGCTGGTGATCTTCTCGGGATTGATTCTGAGCACGACGCGCTTGGGAGCGCTGTCGCGTGCTGCTTGTGGCCGTTCGTACGTGGTGCCCCGCGATCGTGCCATTTCGGCGAATGCGGTGCGCACCGCATCGGCGCCTTCAATGATTTCGCAATGGCCGCGCACCATCACACCCTGCAATTCGGAGTATTTGTCTCCCGCCTCGACCATCAACGCAACTTTCGGGTTGCGCCGAATATTTAGAACTTTTTGCGCTTTGGCATAAGAGGTCATGTAAAAGACACCGTCTTTTGCGAAGAAATTCATCGCCACGATATGCGGGAACCCGTCTTTATCGGTCGTGGCTAGGGCGGCCTTTCGGTGCTCGCGCAAAAACGCGCCTTGTTCCTCGGGCGTAAGGCGGATTTGTTGGCGGCGGTTCATCGACATTCCTTTCGACCTCTCCAGTGCCTAAGATCGCTCGACGCGTGTTCGTACATCAACCGGGAGAATTGAGCGATGATCGAAGTCTGGAGTTGGCCGACCCCCAATGGCCACAAGGTGCACATTGCGCTCGAAGAGCTCGGCCTCGAATACAACGTGATCCCGGTCAATATCGGCGCCGGCGACCAGTTCAAGCCGGAATTCCTAAAGATCACGCGCAACCACCGCATTCCGGCGATCGTCGATCCCGACGGCCCGGGCGGCAAGCCCTTCACATTGTTCGAATCGGCGGCGATCATGATCTACCTGTCGGAAAAGACCGGCGGCAAACTGATCCCGAAAGACCCGATCGGCCGCTACAAATGTCTCGAATGGATGATGTTCCAGATGGGCGGCATCGGCCCGATGTTCGGCCAGTGGAACCATTTCGGCGCGTACGCTGTAGAGAAGATCCCCTACGCGATCGAACGCTACACCAACGAGGCGAAGCGCCTCACCCGGGTGCTAAACCATCGCCTCGAAGAGGCGCACTGGCTCGCCGGCGACGACTACAGCATGGCCGATATCATCACCTTCCCGTGGATCCGCACCGCCACCGAGACGGGGGCTCGTTTCGCTGAGCGGGGCCGCATCGATCTGGGCGACTACCCGGCCGTCAAACGTTGGTACGACGAGATGGCGGCCCGTCCGGCGGTGCGGCGCGGCCTCGCGGTGTTGGCCGAGCAACAGCGCGATCAGCAAATCAGCGACACCGAACGCGAAAACACGTTCGGCAGGACGCAGTTCACGGCGCGTTAGCGCCGCGATCCGCGCCTACGCGAGCAGCAAAGCGCGGCCTTGAGGTGGCCGCGCCGCGCGCTGCGTTTTTATTGGAATGCTTTGATGGCGTTGACGAGCGTCTGGACAATCCCCCAGACGAGTGGAATGCCGACAAAACCCCAGGCCAGGGCCAGCTTGATGCCGTTGCCCCTGCTGGGCGATTGACGCGCGCTCTCCATCACTCGCTCCCAAACACCGGTGCTGCCTCGACCTCGGCTTCTGCTTCGACCGCGCGCATGTGGAACCGTTCGTGCACAGATCTCACAAAGAGATTGCAGATGAAGCCGATGACCAGGAGCCCGGCCATTAAATACATCGTAACGTTATAGGCTTGGGCGGCCGCGACACCGTGTGTTACGTTGTATTCGCGAATGTAGTTGACCAGCACTGGCCCGAAGACCCCGGCCATTGACCAAGCCGTCAATAATAACCCGTGGATCGCCCCGACATAGCGTGTACCGAACATGTCGCGCAGATAAGCGGGCACTGTCGCAAAGCCACCGCCATACATGCTGAAGATCACGGCATAACACAGCACGAAGAGGCCTATGTTGCCGATCGCGCCGGTATAGGGCACCAACGCATACAGCAAAGTTCCCAGGGCGAAGAAAACGAAGTAAGTATTCTTGCGACCGATATAATCCGACGTCGATGACCAGAAAAATCGCCCCATCATGTTGAAGAGGCTGAAGAGACCGACCAGGCCCGAGGCGGCAACCGCGGTTATCCTACCGTGGAACATTTCCTGGCTCATTGCCGAAGCCTGACCCAATACGCCGATGCCGGCGGTGACATTGAGGCACAGAATCCACCAGATGAGCCAGAATTGCGGCGTCTTCAGCGCGTCGTAGACGAACACGTTCTGCGTTGTCACAAGCGGCTTGGGCTGCGCCGGGGCCGAATAGCCGGCCGGCGCCCAGCCGGGTGCCGGGACGCGCACGATCGCGGCGCCGACCATCATGAAGCAGAGATAAATGAGACCCATGACGATAAAGGTTTCGGCCACCCCGACATGGGTTGGCGTTGAAAACCGGCTCATCAGCCAAACCGAGAGTGGTGCGGCGATGAAGGCGCCGCCGCCAAAGCCCATGATCGCCATGCCGGTCGCCATGCCCGGCCGATCGGGGAACCAGCGGATCAAGGTCGAGACCGGAGAGATATAGGCGATGCCGAGGCCAGTGCCGCCGATCACGCCATAACCCAAATAGATGATCCAGAGCTGATGGAGATAGACGCCGATCGCCGATACAAGGAAGCCGCCTGCAAAACACAGCGCGGCGGTGAACATCGCCCGGCGTGGTCCACCCTCTTCGACCCAGCGCCCCAAGACGGCGGCCGAAGCTCCAAGGAAGACGATGGCCAGGCTGAATATCCAGCCGAGTTCGGTCAGCTTCCAGTCCCCGGGTGCCGATTGCGCGATCCCGATAAGCTTAGTCATCGGCAGGTTGAACACACTGAAGGCATAGGCCTGGCCGATGCACAGATGGACGCAGAGCGCGGCCGGGGGAATTAGCCAACGGTTAAAGCCTGGCGCCGCGATCGTGCGCTCTCGATTGAGGAATGAAACCGACATACTTGTCTTCCTCCTGCCCACCCGTGGCGCTAGCACTTGCTCAGCATCCGGGTTAACTATGTCGCGATATATCCCACCTCGATCCCGACACACAATCGCCCAAGCAGACGCCTCCAAGTCAGGTCAGCGCCTGTCGCGCACTCGACAACCAATATTCGTTCTCGAGGCAAATCCTTATATCGGCTTGTAGTCAAAATCTGACAGCGGGAGCCGTCGGGCGTGCGTGTGCAACGCAAATGACAGGTGTCCGGGGCACCCACATCGACCGCTCGATGCATTTGACGACGACGGCCGGTCATGTCACGACAGCAGTCGTTCTTCCCCCCTGGTCGCCGCTGTCCGTGTCGGGTGGACCTGGCAGTATAGCTCTTGGTCGAACCGTAGCCGACGATTAGTCTGCCCTATTTCCCTGATCGCAGAAAGGCAAGCTACCAACAGTTTGGCCAGCCTGCGCATAGTAGCAAACGGAGGTATGGCGTACTTTACCGAACGTTTGATACACAACACACGCGTGCAGGAAGAGGTATTTCTTTCCGTAAACAGCATCCCAATCGATCACATCGGGTTTCATGGTAATCGATCCTCTGTAGTCATTAGCGGCGCTGCCTTCCGGGAAAATGACAATAGATACAGCAGATGCGTCATCCTTTGTGCCAGAAATGGAAAAGCAGTAATCTTCAAAAGCCCGTTCTTTGGCGTGAATTTGGTCGTAGGTTGCTTCGATTGAAATACTATCGCTGCCGCTGACTATTGAGGCGTCTGTTGCTGGTTCATGCCCAGTGTTGCGGAATGGGACTGGAACCGTAATGGCCTCGGTCGGCGGAGCACTTGGTATTGCGCCGAGCGTTGCACTAACCGGACTGATCCAAGCCCGATTAGCTGCAACCAGGGCCATATGCGCGTCGTCAGCCGCAATCTTGGTTATAATCAGAGAACCTATGATGCCGAGGGAACTGATTGCGCCGACAATTGCGCCTATAGCGGTGATCCGATTGAGGCCCTTAGCGATCCTAAGCTGAGCCGCCCCCAGTTTGCGCTGGGCGGCTTGGTGATCTTCCTCGCTAAGAATTTCTCCGATAACGGCTTGGAACCCTGCCAATTCATCCTTCAGCTTGTCATTTGCTGGACGCTGGCTGTGTTTGGGGGTTGCGTTTGCTTCCTGGCGGTCGTGCCGATGATCTTGCATTTTGTTTTGGCCTCGGATGGAGCCAAGCGATTGCCGCTAGTGGTCGAAATCTGATGCGGTGGTTCCCCCCAAACGGGCACATTCGACCACCTGCAAAACTCTAGGTCCTATTCCATTTGGTTGGGTGGGCCGAAGCGATCTAGGTACGCTTCCGCCCTCGGCATAGCATCATGCAGGAATTGGCCGGGCTCCCGAAGGTGAAGACCATCATAGGTGCGGGACTTCTGTTCTGATATCAGAACGTCTGGCGGAAGCTCGACGAGCGTCCCGTCCCATCCTGGCCATCGTTGACGAGCGCCCCGCCAAATGTGCGCAAGGAAGCGCGGCTTGGCGGAATATCCGTGGTAATCGAAAACCCACTCGCCGCCATCGATAATCACATGGTTGCCTATATGTCCGGGCGCAGGCTTGATCCAGACGGCTTGCATGCCATGCCCACCCCAACGGTACAGGAAGGCGTAAGCGAGGATGTGGCATGCGCCACACGCGAAGAAGACACGGTCTGGTAAGGCCCATCGCATCTCGGCGTTGCTCTTGCGATAGGATGGGGTCCGGGGCTGATACATGGGAGCGGTCTGTCGGAGCTTCGATCGAGTTGATTGACCCTAAAGGTATGCCCATTCGGTCTGAGGCACTATCAGTTCGCCTTCGATCCTGAACGGTCTTTTCACATCTCTCAGAGAGAGATTCATAGAATAGTCGAGTTGAACAGATACCATTTGCCACCTTTTATGATTGATAGCGACGATAGCGCGGGTGGTTTACTGTGCGAGGCCCTTTAGCCGGTAGACAAGGTCGAGTGCCTCACGCGGCGTCAGCTCGTCGGGGCGGGTTTCGCGCAGCAGGGCCTCGACATCGGATTCGCGAGGCGGTGGCTCGGCGCGGCGGCGGGCGGCGCTGAAGAGCGGTAAATCGTCGGCGAGGCGAGCGAGGGCGCCGCCCTGTTCGCCGTTTTCGAGTACGGAGAGCACTTCCTCGGCGCGCTCGGTTACGCTCTTTGGCAGGCCGGCCAGCTTGGCGACATGGATACCGTAGGAGCGGTCGGCAGTACCGGGACCGACCTCGTGCAGAAAGACGACATCGCCCTTCCACTCCTTGACTCGCATCGTGTGGCAGGCGAGGGCAGGGAGCTTGGCAGCGAGTGCCGTTAGTTCGTGGTAATGCGTCGCGAACAGGGTACGGCAGCGGTTGATCTCGTGTAGGTGCTCGAGCGCTGCCCAGGCGATCGAGAGGCCGTCGAAGGTCGCAGTACCGCGGCCGATCTCGTCGAGAATGACGAAGGAACGGGGCCCTGCCTGGTTCAGGATCGCTGCGGTCTCGACCATCTCGACCATGAAGGTCGAGCGGCCACGTGCTAGATCGTCGGCGGCGCCGACCCGGCTGAAGAGGCGATCGACAACCCCGATCCGGGCCAAGCGGGCAGGGACGTAGGAGCCCATTTGTGCGAGGATCGCAATCAACGCGTTTTGGCGCAAAAATGTACTCTTGCCGGCCATATTGGGACCCGTGACGAGCCAGATACGGTCTTCGCCCAATACACAATCATTCGCGACGAAGCCGCCGCCACTGCCACTGGCGGCGAGCCCCGCTTCGACCGCCGGATGGCGCCCGCCCGCTATTTCAAAGGCAGTGCCCTCTTCGATGACCGGCCGCACCCATTGTCCCTCGGCCGCGAGTTCGGCGAGTGCTGTCGCAACATCGAGGACGGCGAGGGCGGCCGCCGCTTCGGCGATCTCGCCGCGACGGGCCATCACCTCGCCGACGAGATCTTCCCAGAGGCGGAGCTCCAGCGCCAAGGCCCGCTCGCCGGCACTGGCGATCTTGGTTTCGAGCTCCGCCAATTCGGTGGTCGCGTAACGCTGCGCCCCGGCCATCGTCTGGCGATGGATAAACTCCGGCCCGAGCTTGCCGGCATGGTTCGCGGATACTTCGATGTAATAGCCAATGACGTTGTTGTGGCGAATCTTTAAGGCGGCAATACCGGTTTCGGTGACATAGCGCCCCTGCAACGAGGCAATCATCCGGCGGCTCTCATCGCGCAGGCTGCGCCATTCGTCGAGCTCATTGGAGTAGTCCGCGGCAATGAACCCACCGTCGCGGGTGAAGAGCGGTAGTTCGGCGGTGAGCGCGCGGCCGAGGCGCTCGACGAGCACACTATGCTCCCCAAGTCCTCTCTGCGCATCGGCAAGCCGCTCGGGAAGCGGAACAAGCCGCGGCTGAGCCAACATTTCCCGCAATGACCCGGTCTCGCCCAATGACTGCCCCAATGCCGCGAGGTCGCGGGGTCCTCCGCGCCCCAGACTCAATCGCGTCAAGGCCCGCTCGATATCGGGGCAGCGACGTAACCGTTCGCGCAGAGCCGCGCGCGCTTCGGAATCATCGACGAAAAATTGCACCGCATCGAGCCGCACCGCGATCGCGGTAGGATTAGTCAAGGGCGCCACGAGATGATCAGCGAGGAGCCGCGCCCCCGCTGAGGTGATGGTGCGGTCAATCGTGGCGATAAGGCTCCCCTTGCGCTCGCCGGCCAATGTCGCAACCAGCTCGAGGTTCCGCCGCGTCGCCGCATCGATCTGCATGACCGAGCCCGGTATCACCCTCCGTGGCGGCTCGAGATGTGGCGCGCGATCCAACTGGGTCAGCCCGACATAGTCGACGAGGGCTCCGGCCGCAGTCACTTCCGCGCGGCTGAAATTGCCAAACCCGTCGAGGGCGCCGACACCATAGAAATTCTCAAGGCGGTGGCGCGCGCTCTCGCTCTCGAAGCGTGCACTGGGGAGCGGTGTCAGAGCCGACTTCCACTCGGCAAAGAGCTCGAATAATTCAGGGCGCGTGAGCATCCGCTCGGGCAAAAGGATCTCGCCCGGGGAGAGGCGCACGAGATCACCGGAGAGGCTGGCCTCGCTAGTCGGCGCCACCGCAAACGAGCCGGTCGACAGATCGAGCCAGGCGAGGCCGATTTCGCCGCCCGCTTCGGCGAGCCCGGCGAGATAATTGTGTCGACGGGCGTCGAGCAACCCCTCTTCGGTCAAGGTGCCGCTCGTGACGACACGGATAACCGCACGCCGCACCGGCCCTTTTGCGCCGCGGCGCCTCGCCTCAGCCGGGCCCTCGATCTGATCGCAGATCGCGACCTTGAACCCCGCGCGGATCAGGCGCGCCAGGTAGGTTTCCACGGTATGGACCGGGACCCCGCACATCGGGATGTCAGCACCCTCGTGCCGGCCGCGCTTGGTCAGGGCGATGTCCAGCGCCTGCGCCGCGGCGATAGCGTCGTCAAAGAACAGCTCGTAAAAATCTCCCATCCGGAAAAACAAGAGGCACCCGGGATGTGCCTCTTTGATCTCGTGGTACTGCACCATCACCGGCGAGGCGGCCGAAACCGAGGCGCTAGCGGCGGGGCGGGGAATTTCGCTCATCTGCAGGTGAAGTGAAGAGGGCGGACGCGTCGAGGCGTTTGACGGTAGCATAAGAGCGCCTGGTGAGAGAGCACCGGGCACGAAAGAGAGGATCGGCATGGCCGAGAGTTCGCCGCTTTTTCCGGTCATTCGCGAGGCGGTCGCCTCGTTTCCCGACCGCGAGCACTTCCATCGCGCCGTCTCGAACCTGCTGGCCGCCGGGTTCGCGACCAGCGACCTCTCGGTCCTGGCCTCGCACGATTCGCTGGCCGCCGCCGGTGAGCCGGCCGCCCGGGAGCCGACGCTCCTGCCAGCGGGTCTCGCGGACGAGATCAAATACATCGCGCCACTGACCGTCGCCGGCATCGTCGTACTCTCCGGCGGGCCGATCGCTGCCGCCGTCGCCGCTATTGTCGGCGCCGGGCTTGGTGGGGCGGCTTTGAAGGAGCTCTTTGACGACTATACCGCGCCACGGCACACCGAGGATTTCAGGGTGGCGCTTGAAGCCGGCGCGGCGCTCCTATGGGTGCGCTGCGAAGATCCAGACCGCGAGCTGACGGCCACACGCATCCTTGAGGAGGCCGGCGGGCGGCACGTCCATATCCACGGCCGACCGGCCGGATCCACCCGGCGCGGTGACTGAGGGGTCTAGCTCGGCGTCTCGGGAAACCAGTCGCCGAGGATTTGCTCCACCGTAAACCCGCCCTTCTCAAGCCGCGCTCGAACCAGGTCGGGCTGTTCGTCGTGTTGGCCGAGATCAGAAGCAGCTAGTTCTGCGGCCGCTGCCAGTTGGTCCTTGACCAGGCGATCGACCTCACGGCGAAGACTGGGGCTGTCGCTCAGTACCTCGTCAATCTGCGACCGTGCATCGATGATCGTCGATCGCCATCCAGCGTGCGGTCGCGTCGCCGGCGAAGCTTCTAGCTTGAGCAAGTGGCGAAGAATCCGCCGTATCTGCGAGGTCAGCTCCCGCCGGTCGGATTTACCCAGGCTCTCGATCTCCTCGGCCAGGTTTTCCCAATCGAGTGGTAGATTCGAACTTTTGGCGCGACGCAATGCTGCCGCCTGTTCCTCTGTCCAGAGAAAAAAATCTTGATCGTAGAGCTCAGCGCCTTTTGGCATTCCTGACCGCCTCCATCACACTTTAATCCATCAACAAGCCGCCCGAGAGGTTGATCGACTCGCCGGTCATATAGGACGCCTCGTCCGAAGCGAGAAACGCGGCGATCCGCGCCACGTCATCGGGCACAGAGACCCGTCCGATCGGGATCGACTTTTCGCGCTCGGCTGTATCGGGGAGCCCGTAATGGCGCTGCTGCACCTCAATTGTGCTGCGCATCGCAGTGTCGACGACGATCCCGGGGCAGATTGCGTTGACCCGGATACTGTGCGGCGCCATTTCGCGCGCCAAGGCCTGCGTCAGGCCAATGACCGCGAATTTACTGGCGCAGTACCCGGCGAAATTGGCGTTGCCGGTTTTGCCGGCCCAGGAGGCGAGGTTGACGACCGAGCCCGAGCGGCTCGCCATCATGTGCGGCAGCACGGCGCGGGTGACGATAAACACACCCTCAACATTGACCCGCAGCATTGCCTGTAATGCCTCGAGCGGCATGTCCATTGCCGGCCCCATCCACGCGATGCCAGCATTGTTGACGAGCACGTCGATCCGCTGCAGGCGGGCGAGAACCGTATCGACCGCGCCGCTCACTTCTTTGGGTGACGTCACATCTGCCGCGAGGGCGAGGCCTCCGATCTCTGCCGCGGCCGCCTCAGCAGCAGCGCTATCGCGATCCAATACAGCAACCACCATCCCCTCGCGGGTCAGGCGCCGGGCGATCTCGCGGCCAATGCCGCCGCCCGCGCCCGTGACAATGCCGACCCGCCCGCTCAGGTTGTACATATCTCAGTGCATCCGCAGCCGCGCGGACGCGAGGCGGGCGCCTTCGGAAAGCGATTTGAGTTTGGCCCAGACGACGTCTTCGGCAACGCGGCCCATCCCGGCCGAAGTGTCGAAGCCGCAATCGGTGCCTGCCATTACGCGGTGCGGGTCGCCAACCGCTGTTGCGACCCGTTCCAGGCGGTCCGCGACGGCCTCGGGATGCTCGACAAAATTGGTCAAGCTGTCGATGACCCCGGCGATGATGATCTGATCTTCGGCGAGCGGCAATTTTTCGAAGACGCGGTATTCGTGGGCGTGCCGCGGATTGGCGAACGGGAAAAAGAAAGCGCCGACATTGGCGTTTCGAATCACCGGAAGAATGTCGGCGAGCGGCACGTCGCAATCGTGCGGGCCCTCGTAATTGCCCCAGCAGACATGCAGCCGGACCTGATCGCGCGGGATATTCTCCACCGCCTTGTTGATCGTCGTAACGACTCGCTCGACAAAGCCGAGGAAATCGCTCAGCGGCCGGTCTTGGTATGAGAGGTGGCGTTCGAGCGCGAGATCGGGGCAATCGAGCTGGAGGACGAACCCCCGCTTGACGATCGTCTCGTATTCCGGCTGCAACGCCTTGCCGAGCGCGTCGAGATAGGCCTCCTCGGTGTCGTAGTACTCGTTCTTCATCGCGCCCGCGATGATCCCCGGGGAGGGTGCAGTTACGAACGGCTCGACAAAATGCGCGCCGGTTTCGTCGAGCGCGGCCTGAAAATCGGCACATTCCGCTTCGATCGCGGCGGTACCGAGGGAGCGGACGTCGCCGATCGCCTTTGGCGGGCCCATATTGCTGACCGCCTCCCTGGCGGCGAGCTGCTCTTCCATTATGCGCTTGAAGATCGGGTAGCGCAGGGCGTCGGCGCGCGTCCGGCGCTGCCAGGATCCTCCAAAACCGCTCATACGGTGTCGGATATGGAGAAAGAAGCCTTCGCGCTGCTGCTCCCCGTTATTGGCGATATCGACACCCGCTTCGGCCTGCTTGCGCAGTATCGAACGCAGCGCTTCTCGTCCCAGTCGTTCGAGCTCGGCGGCATCGACGGATTCGCCTCGGGCGCGGCGCACATAAAGACGTGTTAGCTCCGACGGACGGGGTAGGCTCCCGGTGTGCGTCGTCAGGATGCGGTCTTCGCTGCGGCGCATTGTCACTCCTTTCGGTAGGATTGCAGGACTTTACCCAAGTTTAGCGTGAAAGGAGCTTTCGGCGAACGCTGATATTAAGAATAAGATCGTTGTGGCATGCCGATCTTTTTCGTAACCTATGCCCCCTCGTCGCAACAACTGAAAGGAGGTGATCCTGTGTCTAACCCTAAACCGCGGTCATCCGCTGCCGTGACCAGGATCCCCACTGACCTGGAGGTCCTCGCCTGAGGGCGACGGCTCGC
>Ga0306920_100013554_pt1 | contig 11114 bp, 11 predicted proteins | sample flu12Cox44000170_FD_204666 | JGI IMG/M metagenome (GOLD analysis project Ga0306920, IMG submission 204666) | Lab enrichment of tropical soil microbial communities from Luquillo Experimental Forest, Puerto Rico - flux4day.12C.oxic.44.000.170 (v2)... | ecosystem: Environmental > Terrestrial >...
GCGTCATCGCCCGCGAACACCGCACCCGTCGACCTGAGGAGCTCGCGCGACGGAGTCGCGCGAGCGTCTCGAAGGATGGCAGCAAACTCCGAGGTTGTTTCCATCCTTCGAGACGGCCCCTCGCTTGCGCGCATAGCCGACGCTTCGCGTCGGCGTTCTTCCCTATTAAGAACGGCGGCCGGAGGCCGCCTATGCTCCTCAGGTGATGGCAGAGTTGTTTGCACGACCGAAAGAGGGGTAGAGCGGGATGACGAAACGTCATCCCGCTCTTTTATCAGGCCTTGGAGGTCACCCGCGGCGCTGAAAGTTTGCTTTATGCACGTTTGTTGTTTGATATGGACGTAGTTCAAGTCGACGGCAGGAACTGCATCGGATCGACCGGCACCTTGCCCTTGCGAATTTCGAAGTGCAGCTGCGGCGCATTCACGTTACCGGTCTGACCAGAGCGGGCGATGATTTGCCCGCGTTTCACGGTGTCGCCGCGCTTGACCATCAACTCGCTGGCGTGGGCGTAGGCGGTGACGTAGCCGTTCTGGTGGCGCACCAGCACGAGGTTGCCGTAGCCCTTGAGCTCGTTGCCCGCATAGGCGACGACGCCGTCGTCAGCCGCCTTGACCGAGGTGCCTTCCGGCACCGAGAGGTCGATGCCGTCGTTCTGTTGCCCGTTGTGCGCGCCAAAGGCGGAGAGGATGCGCCCGCGCACGGGCCAGCGGAACGTGGGCGAACCGGAGGCCGATTCCCCCGCCCCGCTCTCCGTTTCGATGCTCGGCTCGGTGGGCGTGAGAACGCGCGCGTTCGCGGGCGGATCGTTGGCGGCGATTCTCTGTTTGGGCGCGGCCGGCGCCTTGGGCTCGGCCGGACGCGGTCCCTGCGCGATGGGCGCGGGTTTCGCCGGAGCCGGGGTCGGCGCCGCCGCGACTTTCAGGCCGGGAATGGTCAGCTGCTGGCCGATGCGCAGCCTGGCGTCGGGCGCCAAGTTGTTGGCCTTGGCGATCGCCCCGCGCGGCTTGTGATAACGATGCGCGATCGAGGAGAGATTTTCGCCCGCGGCGACGACGTGTGTGCCGGACTGGGCGGGGGCGGCGGCGATGTGCGTGCCCGATGGAGGCGGGGCCGTGGCGATCTGCGGTTCGGCGCCGTGATGATAGCGCGGGATGACGAGACGCTGGCCGGGCGGGAGCGGCGAGCCGGGACGGATGCCGTTCGCCTGCATGATGACGGCAGCCGGCACGTGATGTTTGCGCGCAAGCGAGGCGATGGTGTCGCCGCGCTGAACCGTCACGGCGGTGCCGCCGTCCCAGTCCCAGTCGCGCTTGCCGGTGTGCGCGACCGATCCGGTGATATCGGCATGACCCGGCGGCGGCAGTGGCCGCGCGTCGATCGGGCCGGGTGCCGGCGCAGGCTGCGCGGCGGCAACGTTGTTATTCGCGGGCGGGCGCGACGCGTAAGGATTTGACAGGGCGTTGTCGTTGAATCGGGCGAGGTCGCTGCTGCAGGCGGCAAGCCCGGACGCGATCAACGCAATCGGGGCGAGCCGGATCAAACCGCGCGCGCGGCACGATTCGAGGAAGGCACCCATGACGGTACTCGCTAGTACGCAAAACCAGCCGCGGAGTTAAACGGTCGTAAGTAAATAAAAAATTTAACCCGGAAAGGAGCCCTCAACCTTAATGGACGATGGCAATTATGCTTATAGTTCGCGGGCTTGGCCGGGCAACAGCGGCACGAAACGGACCCAAATGAGATCCTCGCGATGAACGCCATCCGCGGATTTGGTTAATTTAACAATACGCTGCGCACCGCCGTGCGGCCCGAGCGGCAGCAGCAGCACGCCGCCCTCCCCCAGCTGGGCGACGAGGGTCTCGGGGATTTCCTCCGCCGCCGCGGTGACGATGATGCGGTCGTAGGGCGCGGCCTCCGCATGGCCGGCGAAGCCGTCGCCGACCACGATGGTGACGTTGTCGTAGCCCAGCGTGGCGAGCCGCGTGCGCGCCGTCTCGGCAAGCGTGCGGTAGCGCTCGACGGTGACGACCTCGCGGGCAAGGCGCGAGAGCACCGCGGCCTGGTAGCCCGAGCCGGTGCCGATCTCGAGCACGCGGTGGTGCGGCGCGATCGCGAGGCGCTCGGTCATATAGGCGACGACGTACGGCTGGCTGATGGTCTGGCCGCAGGCGATCGGCAGCGCCGCGTCGGCGTAGGCGTCATCGGCATAATCGGGGGCGACGAAATTCTCGCGCGGCACCTGGTCCATCGCGCGCAGCACCCGCTGATCCATGATGCCGCGCCGGCGCAGGTCGAGGAGGAACCCCATGCGCTCCTCGCCCTCGTCGCGCCGGACGGGAGGCAGCGCTTCGTACTCGTGCCGAGCCCGGGACGCGTGCTGCCGGGCAGGCCGCGCAACGCTGGCCTTGGACTTGCGCTGACGCCACCAGCTCCACTTGGCCATGCGTGCGCCTAATCAAACAACTGCGCGAGCCGGGTCGTGAACGGCTCGTCGGTCAGATCGAGCCTGAGCGCGGTCACCGCGATGCGGCGGTCGGCGATGGCGGACAAGTCGGTGCCGTTTGCTGGCGCGACGCGCTTGCGCCGCTCGAAGGCGAGCCAATAGTAGGGATTGCCGCGGCCGTCGTAGCGCGGCTCGATGTGCAGGAGTTCCTGGTCGCGCTTGCCCTGGCTCGTCACCGCGATGCCGCGCACCTCTTCCGGCGGGCAGTCGGGAAAATTCACGTTGACCAGCACGTCGCGCGGCACGCCTTCGGCCAGCACGCGGCGGATGAGGTCGGGAGCGTATTTGATCGCTGTGTCCCAATGGGGCTGCTGGCGGGTCGCGGCGCTATACGCCTGCGAGAGCGCGAACGACGGGATGCCGAGGATGGTGCCTTCCATCGCGCCGGCGATGGTCCCGGAATAGGTCACGTCCTCGGCCGCGTTCTGGCCGCGGTTGACGCCGGTGAGCACGAGATCGGGCGGCCCTTCCTCGATGATATGGCGCACGCCCATGATCACGCAGTCGGTGGGCGTGCCCTTCACGGCGAAGCGGCGCGTGTCGATCTCGCGCAGCCGCAGCGGATCGTTGAGGGAGAGCGAGTGCGACACGCCCGACTGATCGGTCTCGGGTGCCACGATCCACACGTCGTCGGACAGCGATTGGGCGATCTCCTCCAGCACCGCGAGGCCCGGAGCGTAGATCCCATCGTCGTTGGTGAGCAGGATCCGCATTAGTTTTTAGCGGGTCCTTCGATCCGCATGGTGCCGCCCATGTAGGACTGGAGCACGTCGGGCACGGCGATGCCGCCGCCCTGGTCCTGATAGGTCTCCATCACGGCGATGAGCGCGCGGCCGACCGCCACGCCCGAGCCGTTGAGCGTGTGCACGTGGCGCACCGAACGATCGGATTTGCTGCGGAAACGCGCGTCCATGCGGCGCGCCTGAAACTCGCCGCACACAGAGCAGCTGGAAATCTCGCGGTACGTCCCCTGCCCCGGCAGCCACACCTCGATGTCGTAGGTCTTCTGCGAGGCGAAGCCCATGTCGCCGGTGCAAAGGGTGACGACGCGATAATGCAGATCAAGGCGGCGCAGGATTTCCTCAGCACAGGACAGCATGCGCTCGTGCTCGTCGCGGCTCTTTTCCGGCGTGGTGATCGACACCAGCTCGACCTTGTCGAACTGATGCTGGCGCAGCATGCCGCGGGTGTCCTTGCCGGCCGCCCCCGCCTCGGCGCGGAAGCAGGGCGTGAGCGCAGTGAAACGCAGCGGCAGCGCGTCTTCGTCGAGGATTTGCTCGCGCACGAGATTGGTCAGCGACACCTCGGCGGTCGGGATCAACCAGAGTCGGTCCTTTGGCGCTTGATCCGTCCCCTGCAACGACTCCGCCAACGCGGAACCGAAATAGACGACAAATTGGTCTTCTTCGAACTTCGGCAGTTGCGCTGTGCCGAACATCGCATGATCGCGCACTAACAGTGGCGGCGCGACCTCCGTATAGCCGTGCTCGTTCGTATGGACGTCGAGCATGAACTGGCCGAGCGCGCGTTCAAGTCGCGCCAATTGTTTTTTGACGACGACGAACCGACTGCCCGAAAGCTTGGCCGCAGTCGCGAAATCCATCTCGCTGAGCGCTTCGCCCAGATCGAAGTGTTCTTTGGCGGCAAACCCGTAATCGCGCTTGGCGCCGAAGCGATGATGCTCGACGTTGTCGTCGGCATCTTTTCCGTCCGGCACCTCGGGCAGCGGCATGTTGGGAAGCTGTGCCAGCGCCGTATCGAGTTCATCGGACGCCGCCTTGGCCGCGTTTTCCAGTTCCGGAATCGACGTCTTGAGCTGCGCGACTTCGGCCAGCAGCTTCTCGGCGCACGCCTCGTCCTTGGTCTTCTTGGCTTCGCCGATTTCCCTGGAAGCCGCGTTCCGCCGCGCCTGCGCCGTCTCGGAGCGCCCGATCGCTGCGCGGCGAACCTCGTCAACGGCGAGAAGCTCACGTGACGCGGGAGGCAGTCCACGGCGCTCGAGCGCCCGGTCGAACTCGTCGGGATGCTCGCGGATCCAGCGGATGTCGTGCATCGCAGAAGCGCCCCAAAATCTCCGGCGCGGGCTGCGCGCCTATTCGGCCGGCTTGGCTCCGGCCGCCGCGGCGGAAGCTGGTTGCGCGGTCGCCTTACCTTCCACGAAGCGCACCGCGATGATGGCGCCCTCGTAGAGACCCATGAGCGGAAGCGCAAGGAAGAAGATGGAAAAGAAGTCCGGCGGGGTGAGGATGCCGGCGATGATGAAGGCGATGACGATGAAATAGCGCCGTTTCTCGCGCAGCTGCGCCGAAGTGAGGACGCCGATGCGCCCGAGCAGCGTCAGAATCACCGGCAGCTGGAAGGCGATGCCGAAGGCGAAGATCAAGGTCATCATCAGCGAGAGATATTCGCCGACCTTGGGGAGCAGCGCGATCTCGGCCTGGCCGTCGCCACCCGCCTGCTGCATGCCGAGCGAGAAACGCACCAAGGTCGGCATGGCGAGGAAATAGACCAGCATCGCGCCCATCAGGAAGAACACCGGCGTCGCGATCAGATACGGCAGGAACGCCTGGCGCTCGTGGCGATAGAGGCCGGGCGCGACGAACATGTAGATTTGGCTCGCGATCACCGGGAACGAGAGGAACGCCGCGCCGAAGACCGCGAGCTTGATCTGGGTGACGAAATATTCGAGCAGCGCCGTGTAGATGAATTTCGAATGCTCGGGGCCGGCGATCCACACGAACGGCCAAACCAGAATGTTGTAGATCTGTTTGGCGAAGATGAAGCAGACCACGAAGGTGACGAAGAAGGCTAGCAGCGCCTTGATCAGCCGGCCGCGCAACTCGATCAGATGCTCGATCAGCGGCGCCTTGGTCGCCTCGATGTCCTCGTGGGTCATGCCGCCTTGCCCCCGGCATCATGGGCCGGCGGCGGGATGGGCGCCGGCGTCACCGCTTCGCCGGGCGCGGCAGCTTCGGCGGCGGGCGGCGCGGGTGCAGGCTCCATCGGGACCGGCGGCTCGATCGTCACCGGCGGCTCGGCCGCGACCGACGGCTCCATAACCGGCGCGGGAGCTTCGGCCGCTGCCGGGGCCGGCTCGCCCGCGGCGGGGGTCGTGCCCGGCGGCGTCGCCGGTTTGTCCTCGAACGCGCTCTCGATCTTCCTGGTGACGGTCGCGAGCGGATCACCGATGCCGCGCGTGGCCTCGGTGATCGAATCGATCGACTTCTGCAAGTCGGCCATCTCGGCTTCGCGCATCGCTTCCTGGAATTGGCCCTGGAACTCGGCCGCCATGCGCCGGATCTTGCCCATCCACTGCCCGACCGTGCGCAGCACCGCCGGCAGTTCCTTGGGGCCGATCACGACGAGCGCGATCACCGCGATGATGACAATTTTACCCCAGCCGAGGTCGAACATTGGGCTCTCGTTCCACGCAACGGACGCCGGGGGATAGCGCGGCCGAGCCTCCGGTCAAGCGAATGGGCGCGGGCGAAGCCTCAGCCGGCCTTTTGGCTCTCCGCCGGCGACGTGACGCGTTCGGGCGGCTGGTGGTCGATGGTCTTCTGCTCGGCCGGAGGCGTGACCGCCGCTGTCTTTTCGTCCTCCGCCATGCCCTTCTTGAAGGCCTTGATGCCCTCGGCGAAGTCGCCCATGAGCGAGGAGATTTTGCCGCGCCCGCCGAACAGCAGGAGCGCGACCGCAATGATGATGATCCAGTGCACGATGCTCAGCGAACCCATCGCAACGTCCTCCGCGCCGGTGCGCCGACGCTCAAAGTGTGTTCGAGCAGAAACTAGGCGTCAGGAGGGGCAAAAACAAGGACTTCGGCCCGCGGCTTAGCGCGCGCCGTGGTATCACGCGGCGCCGTGGTGAATCCCTTTCGTCGCTTCGGAAGCCAAGCGTTAGAACAGGCAGGAGGGCCGGTTATTCCTCCGGCGTTTCGGCCGGCCGGGGTGCAAGACCCAAGTCGAGGTCGCCCGGTTCGAGCGGATCCTCGTCCTCGCGCAAAGCGGGTTCGTCGGAGGGTACCGGTACCGCGAAACCGGACGGCAGCTGCCCGTCCATCAGCCCGGCGCCGCGCAATTCCTCGAGGCCCGGCAAATCGCCGACCGATTCCAACCCGAAATGGGAGAGGAACGCCTCGGTGGTCCCGAACGTGAGGGGCCGACCGGGCGTCTTGCGGCGGCCGCGCGGACGAATCCACCCCGTCTCCAGCAGCACATCGACCGTGCCTTTCGAAACGGAGACGCCGCGGATGTCCTCGATCTCGGCCCGCGTCACCGGCTGGTGGTAGGCGATGATGGCAAGCGTCTCGGTCGCGGCGCGCGAAAGCTTCTTCTGTTCGATCGCCTCGCGCGCCATCAGCCACGCCAAATCTTTGGCGGTGCGGAAGCTCCATTTGCCGGCGACGCGCACGAGGTTGACGCCGCGCACGGCGTATTCGGCCTGCAGCGCGCCCATTGCCGCTTGCAAATCGACGCCTTCAGGCAGGCGTGCGGCCAGCGTCTCTTCGTCGAGCGGCGCGGCGGCGGCGAACAGCAGCGCCTCGATAAACCGCAGCGCTTCGGGACGCGGCGCGGCGGCCATTTCAGCCTCCTCGTCCGCGGCGACGATGCGCGGCTTGGCAAACCCCATCATTGCGAAAGCCTCCCCTTCATGCCCGCTCCCCCGCGAAAGGCGCGTCGTCGTTCGCCGCGCGCTTGCGCAAATAGATCGGCGTGAACGCACTCTGCTGATGCATTTCGGCAAGCCCCTCGCGCACGAGTTCGAGCGTCGCCGCGAAGCTCGATGCCAGCACGGTCACGCGCTGCGAGGGTTCCACCACATAGGCGATGAGAAACTCGTCGAGGCGGCTCCATTCGCTTGCCGTCCCGATCAACCGTTCGATTGCCTCGCGCGCGTCGGCGAGCGACCAGACGGTGCGCGGGGCAAAGCGCACGCGGGCGAGCGCGTGCTTCTGCCGCTGCGCCGCGTAGGCCGACAACAGGTCGTAGAGCGTCGCGGTCCACTCGGGATGTTTGATGTCGCGGATCGGCTCGGGCGCGCCGCGCGCGAACACCTCGCGATTGAGCTGCGGACGCGTGATGAGTTGCTCGGCCGCGGCCCGGAAGGCTTCGAGTCGGCGCAGGCGGAAGGCGAGCTGGGTGGCGAGGTCTTCGGCGCTCGGCCCCGGGCCTTCGGCAGCTTCCGGCAGCAGCAGGCGCGATTTGAGATACGCAAGCCACGCCGCCATCACCAGATAATCGGCGGCAAGCTCCATGCGCACCTGCCGGGCCGCTTCGATGAAGGCAAGATATTGGTCGGCGAGCGCGAGGATCGAAATCTTCGCAAGATCGACCTTCTGCTGGCGCGCCAGGATGAGCAGCAGGTCGAGCGGACCCTCGAAGCCTTCGACATCGACGATGAGCGCCGGCTCGCCGGAGGTGCGCTCCGCCGTGACTTCGGGATCGAAGGCGAATTGTTCTTCGCTCATGAGCGGACTGCCTCATCCGCGCGCACCGGCGCCATCATGGCCGCGAACCGCCGGCGTTCATCGGCTATATCGATCTCGGGTCCCGGGCGTCGCCATGCAAGCGCGGCGGCGGCGCGGCGCGCGGCCGCGCCTTCGAGCGCCGGCACCGCCTCGGCAACCGCGTACATCTCGTCGAACTGACCGTTGCAGTGGAGAACCATGTCGCAGCCGGCGGCGATCGACGCGCGGCTGCGCGCGCGCATGTCGCCGGTGAGCGCCTGCATCGAAAGGTCGTCGGTCATGAGCACGCCTTCGAACCCGATCAGCTCGCGAATCACTTCGCGCACTATTGTGACCGAAGTCGTGGCCGGCGTGACCGGGTCGATGGCGGTAAAAACAACATGGGCCGTCATCGCCAGCGGGAGATCGGCCAACAGCCTGAACGCACGAAAGTCGGTCGCCTCGAGGCTCGCCCGGTCGGCGCTGACCGCCGGCAGTTCGTGATGGCTGTCGACCGCCGCGCGGCCGTGGCCGGGAATGTGCTTGACGACCGGCAACACGCCGCCATCGCGCAAGCCCTCGGCGACGGCCCCCGCGAGCGCTGCGACCTTGTCCGGATCGGTGCCGAACGCACGGCCGCCGATGACCGCGTCGGCGCCGGCAACCGGCACATCGGCGAGCGGCCAGCAGTCGACGTCGATTCCCACCGCCGCCAGATCCGTCGCGATCAGCCGGGCGCCCAGGCCCGCGGCCGCGAGCCCCTCCTCCGGGTCACGGTCGTAAAGGCGGCTGTAGGCGGCGCCCGCCGGATAGACCGGCCAGTGCGGCGGGCCGAGCCGCTGCACCCGCCCGCCCTCCTGATCGACCAGCACCGGCGCGTCGGCGCGCCCGACCGCCTCGCGGAACGAATCGGTCAGCCGCCGCGCTTGCTCGGGCGTGTTAATGTTGCGCTTGAAGACAATGAGCCCCCAAGGCTCGGATTCACGGAAAAACGCCCGTTCCCGGTTCGTCAGAACTGTGCCGGCGATGCCGGCGATGAAGGCCCGCGCAGACATTGCCGCGGATTACCCGCGGCGGCCGAGGGGGTCAAGCAATAGGCTGCTTCAGGCACATGCAACCATGCGCCCTAGTTTTTCTGCACGATGCACTGACCGCCGACGATCTTCAGGTTGCTGCAGAAATGGCTGGCTTCGGCAGACGTCGCGAACGGGCCGACGTTGGCGCGGTAAAACGTGCCTTTCTCCGGAATAGTGACTCGCTTGATGTAGGGCTCGCGGTCGCCGAACACGGAGGCGTATTTCGAGGCGAGCACTTTGAATGAAGCACGCGCCTCCTCCTCGGTCTTCTGCGAGGAAAGCTGCACCACGAAACCGCCCGTCGGCGCCGCCTCACGCGCGGGCGGTGCCTCAGTTGGTTGCGTCGCTGGCGATTGCGCCGCCTGCTTCGTGCGGGGCGCGGGCTGCTTCGCCGGCGCGGCCGCAACAGGCGCCGCCGGCGGAGCGGGCGGCGTCGCGGCAGCGGTGAGCGGCGGCGCCACCGGCTGACCGATATCGGCGACGGCGACCTGGTTGGGCCGGATCGTTTCGGTGTGGACCACGCGCGGCGCGCCGTTGGGGGACACGCCACTCGGCGGCGCGGCGGCGGCCTGCGGCGCGGCGGCCGACGGGGTTGCGGCGGGCCCATAGACGCCACCAACCGAAGGATAGACCGAACGCACGGGCGCGGACTTTATCTCGGCCGGCGCTTCCTCGCGCGACACCATCCGCTCGCTGGTTGCGCCGCGCTCGCTGAAGCGGTCGTAGACACTCTTGTTGCTGGCGGCGTCGGCTTGCGTTGCCGGCACCACTTTGTTCGGGGTCGTGTCCGCCTTGATCAGCGGCGGCTCGCCGCGCGGTCCCGTCGACCACGCCCAATAGCCGAAGGCGCCCGCGGTTCCGACCAGCGCCAAGCCGACCACGGCAGCCGCCATGACGAGGATGCCGCGCCGCCGTTGCGGCAGAGGATCGGCATACTCCTCCTCGCCCTCATAGTGACCTTCGGCTTCGTGACCTTCGTCGTAATACTCGCCGCCGGCAGCATGATCGTAATGGCCGGCAGCTTGGGCGACGCCTTGGTGCGCGTCGGCCACGTGCCCGTCGTCGTAATGGTGCGCATCGTAGACCGCAGGCGCGGAAGGCTCGCCGTATTCGTAGCCGCTCGAATCCTGGACGACCGGTTCCTCGTGGCGGACTTGCCGGGCGGTCGGGTCGCTCCGGTTGCGCCATAGCGGCGGCGGTGGATCGGGTTCGCGCTGCGGTTCCGGCCGGGCGCTGCTGCGCACGATCGCGCCGAAAGCCTCGTCCTGGCCTATGAGGCGCGCGAGTTCCGCCAGCGGGTCGCTGACCGCGTCACGCGCAGGATTGCTCGATAGTCCGTCGCGGCGGGGCGGCAACGGGTCCCCACGCGAAGTTCGGTACGGAGAACTATCCGCCATGGTGCCACTGTCCCCGCTAGCGCGGCGGATTTGAGGCCGGGGCAACACCACCCGCCAGGACCCTCAAATCCAAAACGCCACGCTGAACAACAAGTTTTGCCGTGTCCTGCGATCCCGACCCGCGCCTGCGGATCGCAACACCAGCCGTATTGCCCTCGGTGAGCCGCGTCGGCACCCTGCCGAACCGCCATTCCCCTTTACGGCTCAACCGTATGCGTCATCGCATTTCCTCAGGAGCCCCCACCCCCAACAGTGCCAACCCGGAGGCGAGGACCGCGACGACTCCTTGGACCAGGGCAAGACGCGCCTTGGTCAGTTGTGGATCATTCTGGATAATGAAGCGTAAATGTGGCAGGTCCTTGCCCCGCGTCCATTGGGCGTGAAATTCGCTCGCCAGCTCATAAAGATAGAAAGCGATCCGGTGCGGCTCGTGCGCGCCCGACGCGGCTTCCACGACGCGCGGGTAAAGCGCGAGCTGCTTGATCAGCGCGAGTTCCGCCGGGTCTTCGAGACGCTCGAGCGGCGCCTCCCGCAGCATTGCCTCGCGGGCGGCCGGATCGTCGGGCAGCTCGGGCAGAGCCTCCCGGGCGTTGCGGAATACCGACTGCCCACGCGCATGCCCGTATTGGACGTAGAAAACGGGGTTATCGCGCGACTGCTCGATCACCTTGGCGAGGTCGAAATCG
>Ga0306920_100013555_pt1 | contig 11114 bp, 10 predicted proteins | sample flu12Cox44000170_FD_204666 | JGI IMG/M metagenome (GOLD analysis project Ga0306920, IMG submission 204666) | Lab enrichment of tropical soil microbial communities from Luquillo Experimental Forest, Puerto Rico - flux4day.12C.oxic.44.000.170 (v2)... | ecosystem: Environmental > Terrestrial >...
TACTAATGCTACCGGATGCGGCTCCACCTGAAATCCAGCAACTCGAAAGCATCCGATAGCCCGCGGCATATGCATGGCTGAAGTGACCAGCATCCACCTATCAGTGGGTTTCGGTTTGAGCAACGCGGCGGCGTAAAGTGCGTCCTCGAAAGTCGTCCGTGCTCGGGGCTCCATGTAAATGCGCGCTGGGTCGCCGCCGAGCTGGGCAAAGTCCTTGAGCACGTTCTCGTCGCCCGGGTCAAATCCGCTGAAGATGAGCCGTGCCTTAGGATAGTGCTGGCTCAGAGCCGACACCGCCTCAACCCCGCTCCAGCCAGCGACGCCGCCGAGAAGAATAATGCCGTCAGGAGGGGATTGCGACGGCGGCGAGAGCGCGAACCTGTAATCAAGCGGCACTGTGAGCATAAGACCCAGCGGCGTGAACGTACCAATCACCAGCCCGCCAGTCGCTGCTGCTGCCAACCAAGCCACGCGATTCGGACTGCGCAACACTGCCCAGCAAGCTGCGATCGCGCCGATCAAAACCAGGGCGCTTGTCGGAGCTGCTATTAGCCAAAACACTTTCGAAATGTAGTAAATCATGATGTCAAATGTTCCTCCCAAATTCAAATCCACGGTAGCGGTTTTTGCTTTGTTGTGAAGGACAAAGCCCGGCCGACGATCAGCGGCCAAGCTGCTTACCAAAGATGAGGCGCGGAGGATTGCGGTGAATATCGCCAAGCTGCCGGAGTTGGTGCGGAAAGATTAGTCGCGCCGGCCGTAGCGGTGGGTCATCACACGTGACACGTAATAATCGTGCCGCTTATTCTGGCCTTACTCACCCTCAAGCCCACCTTGTTCTTTAACCCGGTTTAGCGCAGCGGCATGGCGGGGACAGTAATAGCCTGCGGGATAAAGCGGGCCCCAGTCGCCATTAGTCCACCCATCGGTGAACCATTGCTCGGTGGTTTGGCGACACCGCACACCGTGCTCATCCACAAAGGCGCATCTATTTGGAATGTCAGTCACGATGCGCTGCGTTCTCAGCGTGTGTGTGGCGAGTGGCCCCGCTTGAGCGTTAGCGCGCTCGCCGGGCCGCGATCAAATTAAAGTCCTCGATCTAAAAATCGTCAAGCCTCTGCATGTTGTCTGCTGTTGTCTGGTGTTGTCTGGTGTTGCACTGGAGCTCGGTGTTGCACAGCGGTGGCGAACTTGTGACCGACTATCTGACGGCCCGAAGCGTGATCCAGTCGGTCCATAGGTCGTCGCGGCCGGGCACACCAACCCGTAGCCGGAAGGTGCCATAGGGCACCAGCCAGGTGTTCCAGTAGCCGCGGTCGATTATGCCGAAATCCTTCGTGGTGCCGATCACCTCCATCTCGCCCGCGATCGACAGCAGGCCTTCGCCCGCCTGATACTGCAGGTGATAGGCGGCATCGGGCTCGCCTTCCCATTCCAGCCGGAAGCGCCCGCCGAGATCGTCATAGGCAACCGTGGAACTGGCTATCGGCCGCCGCCACACGGGCGCCGCGGTGGCGACTTTCGCCGTGTCGTCAGGCCGGTAGTGTCGCATGCCGGCGATCAGCGGTGTCAGCGCCGCTTCCAGCCGTTGAGAGATCTCTGGCTGTTCGGCGAGGCGGTTCGTTGTTTCGCCCGGATCGGTTTCGAGGTCATAGAGCTGGCGATCGGTGGTGACGCCCTCGTCCTGCACAAGGTGGAGCTTCCATCGCCCCTCCACCCGGGCAAAGATGAAACGACGAATATGCTGCGGTTCGGCCTCGGTGAAGCCCGCCTTGCTCGTGACGCCGTTCCAGGGCCGATCGGGCGGTAGCGGCTTGGCGAGATCGTAGCCGGATAGTGCCCATGTCGGCGAAACGCCAAGCGTCGCCATGATAGTCGGCATGATGTCTGTATGCGTGGTCGGCGCCTGCACCACTCGGCCCTCGAAGCCGCGCCCTGGGGGTGCCCAGATGATCAGCGGCAGCCGCACCAGTTCCTCGTGCAGATGGCCGTTTCGCGTGCTCGATGCATGCCCCACCTGGCCACGCTCGAGGTGTTCTTCGCCGTGATCGGCGGTTAGCACGATGATAGTCCGGTCCAGCCGGCCGCGGGCCTCCAGAAATGACCACAGCTCGGCGAACCAGGCATCGAACTGCCGGAAGCCGGCCAGATAGAGGGCGCGGATTGCCGGTCGGTCCGAAGCCTCGAAAGTGACCGAGCCTGCGGGGATCGCCAGCTGCGTCATCACCTTCCGTAATCGCGCGACGGCGCCCTCGTCGCCGGGCGGTAGCAGCGCCTGCCAGTCAGGCATGAAGGCGGGCGCTGGGTTATAGGGCAGGTGCGTGGGCAGGTAGTGATACCAGAGGAAGTAGGGCTCCTTCGCCTTCAGCCGCGCCGCGATCCAGGCCTCGGGCTCCACGCCCGCTTCGATGCTCAGGCCCAGATGGGCGGCATAGACCGGGAGCTGCATGAAGGACTGCAAGGCGCCCACCTTCCAGCCCCGCGCAGCAAGGTCCTTCAGCGGCAGCGGCCAGCGTTCGGGCAACGTCTGGTCGCGGGTATGGATGCCGTGCTCGAAAGCGCTGAGGCCGGTGAGGATCGATACGATCCCGGCCGACGTCCAGGCGGAACTGCCGCGGTGACGGGTGAAACGGCTGCCGCGTTGGGCAAGCCGCCAGATGTTCGGCGTGGTCTCCGGTCCGATCGCGTCGAGGCGCGTGCTCTCGGTGGTGAGCAGAATGATGTCGTAAAATTCGGGCGCCTGTCTCCAACTGCGCCATGCGAAATATGCGGAGACGACCGCCACCAGCAGCGTGCCGGCAAAAGCTGCGCGGACAATCAACGACCGCCGTCTTTCTGCGACTTCTACCCGCCCCACTCGCAATCTTCCCTTGTCTTTCCGAAAAGCCTTTATGTCGCCCAAAGCCCGGTCCAAACCAACGCAGCGCCGATAAGTGCACCGGCCGAACGCCTCGGCGAGCTTGGCGGCGGCGGCTTGCTCGCGAGCAACAAGTTCGGGCTCGCCGAGCTCTTTCAGTTTCTGTTCACGCGCTGCAATGGAACGCTCCATTTGCGCTACAGTATCCAGCCGATGCCGGGCTTGGCCGAGCGCATAGTTCCCGTCACGCAATTTTCGATCAGCGGTCGCATTGAGCTCGGCCGCCTCATCGCGCAACCTCTGAGCCTCGGCGTGCAGGCGCTTCGCCTCGAGATAGTCGTCACTCATTGGTCGCGCGCTCCTTTACCTTCGCAACGAGCACGTTCCACAGCGCATCGCGCAAATTCGCTTGAGCACCGGTCAAGTCTTGATGAACACCAATCCGGCCTTGATCGCCGGCAATCACTGCCTCAACCAGGCGACGAATACTTGCAGCAAGCTCGTCGACGTTCCGCTCACGCTCACGGGTCATTAGGCCGCTTGCTCCTCTCCCTGCCGCCGCGCCGCTTGCGCCACCAAATGCCGGATCACCCCCGCCACGCTGCGATCCTCGCGCTCAGCAACACGCTCCACAAACTCGCGCAACTCGCGGTCAAGCGGCACCGTCACTTGCTCACGCTTCGCCATCGCAAAAACCTCGCTTCGATGCGATTGGGTAAAGAGCACCCGAAGTCATTGCAACGCACACAGGTGTGGCGCAGGCGCAGGCGCAGGCGCAGGCGAATGCCTATACCTAGGGAACCCTCCCCCATCAAGCTTGCACTCGGGCGCGCGCGAGGGCGGCGCGGGTGGGGGAAGGGAGCGGTTCGCCCGGTGCCGTTCGCATGAAGACTTTTGCTCTGGCGCTTGGCGGCGGCGGCGCGCGCGGGCTCGCCCACATCGCGGTCATCGAAGCACTCGACGAGATGGGCGTGCGGCCGACCGCGATCGCCGGCACCTCGATCGGCGCGCTCATCGGGGCGGCCTATGCCGCGGGCATGCGCGGCAAGGACATCCGCCACCACGTCATCACCTTCGCCCACGATTGGGGCGAGACGCGGCGACGGCTGATGACCGCACGCGCCGGTAATATCGGCGATCTATTGTACGGGCGGCTCAGTCAAGCCACGCAGATCGATGCCGAGAAATTTTGCGAACAATTTATGCCGCCTAAAGTACCCGGCGAATTTTCGGCATTGGCCATTCCATTCATCGTTATGGCCACCGACCTGCACCGCCGCAGCGAATTGGCCATTGCGTCAGGCCCTTTGCGCCCGGCCTTGGCCGCCTCGATCGCGATCCCTGGCCTATTCCGCCCGATGATCATCGACGGCCGCGTCCTGATCGACGGCGGCGCCACCAATCCGCTGCCCTTCGACAAACTCGCCGGACGCGCCGATCGCGTCGTCGGCGTTGATGTTTACGGAATTCCTGAAGGCGAGCGCGTCGACGTGCCGAATATCTGGGAAGCGCTTTACACGACAGTCATGGTGATGGGCGGCGCCATCGTCGCCGCGAAACTCGACCATGCCGCCCCCGATCTTGTGATCCGGCCGAATGTGAGCATCTTCCGCACGCTGGGTTTTCGGCAGGCGAGCGCAATTATCCACTCAGCGGAAGCGTCAAAAACCGAAATAAAGGAAAAGCTCGGCGCATTGCTCAACGCATGATCCCGTATACCAATAAGGAGTTCTTCAAGCAGCGTCGCTAATGCGCATGATCTTTTCCGATGCAAAACCCCACAAAGTTTCGAAGCCAAATATTTTTCGGGTCCAACAATTCCAGCGGCAAATGTGTGCGCGGGGAATAGGAGCGCGCGCGGTGACGCGATTTTTCCCCCCGGCACCTGCGCGAGCGGAAATCGGGGATGGTCGCGGCCAGCAATCGCCGCGCGGGGATGGTCGCGACGGTAGCTCGAAGCCTCGCGCAGGCGTGCGCGACAACCTCTAAGCTTAGGCAAGCTACCGTGCGCATAAAGCCGCCGGCGCCGATCGAGGGTCGCCGCCACAATGCCGTGCCGTGACTCAGCCGTGGCGCCTGATGCGCATTTGTGATTGCGCCGAGCTCGAGCACGGCCTCGAGCGCCAGCGCATAGGCGAGCGCCTGGCGCGGTCGCTGTCCTCGAGCTCGCCGGGCAGAGCGGATATCAAAACCGCTGCACACGACCAGCAAAACCGCTGCATTTGCTCGCTTATTCGTGTGGTGTGATAGCCCCTGCTACCGCAATTGCTACCGAAACGGCTCAAAATCAGTCTGTGCCAGCGTCAATAATTCGCTGAGGCGCCGGCGTCACATCGATTGACGCCGGCTGCGGCGTGACGTTGAGAATGCGAATGGTCACGCCAGGGCTCGGCACCTCGCCGGATCGCGCCGGCCGAGCGCGGGCTTCATCATCAATCGCCTCATAGGACCCAGGGATCGAAGGCAATCGCTCGCCATTCGGTGATGTTCTCTGGCGGCACGTTCACAAGCCGGGCGAACAAATCGAATCACGCGCGGGCTATATTCACCCGGCATGGCTTGAGGGCGTTGATCGTGATGCTGACGTGGCGCTCGCGCTGGCGACGCCACATGCAATCGATGCACAGGAGCTCACGCTTATCGGCGAGCTTGCTCCAAACTTCGTCGCGCAGCATTGGCGCAGGGTCAAAGTTACGATCGCCGCATCCATCGCATTTTCTCATGGCTCGCCGTTTAATCCTGTTCGGTTAGCCGGCGTGCCGCTTTGAGCTGTTCGGCGATCAGCATGGTCTTTTTGGCGTAGACGGTCTGTCGTGTGCCGGCGATCTTCCATTGACCATCCTTGGCGGCATCATTGCGGATCGGCGTGTAGCCGCAGCTTTCGAAGGGTGCGGAATAACGCGGCGGTTTTTGCGATCGGTGATCCACTGCAAAAACTCGCCAGTTGGGCTTCGTTTCGCACCCGGATCAGCGTCGTGGCATCGGGGTTGCCGAGGCGGTCGAGCACGTCGGCGAGCTCGGCATCTTCCGGCGCGCGGTTGGCGGTCACAATGTCCCAGAATGCGACGGTCTGTGGCGGCGGCGCCTTGGCATCAAATGTGCTGATGTTGAGCTCGAGCAGATAGGCTGCGACGTGGCGATAGCCGCCCCGGGTATACCAGCCCCACAGGCTGTTCCAGTAACCGGCCGCAAAATCCTCTTTGCTTAGCTCGCACCAGGCGACGTAATGGCGGCGGTCATCGGCCGGCAGATAGATGCCGTCTGTTTTATGATTTGTTGTGATGATGACGCCGCAACAATTCAAGATGCTGTGCTCGCGCAAGTTCTTCTCGTCAACGCAGCACATCCGGCGGGGCGGCCGTGCATGCCTTCATGTGATCGTACCAAGCGAAGCGATTAACCTTGCCGAGATCGCGGGCTTCGTTGATGCGCAACACGACGGCTTTGAGGAAGCCGTTGAACCGTCCGAGCATGTGTGACGGCATGACCTCGATGAAATTCCACGGCCCGATTGTACGCTTGACCGGCTCGAGCAGCGTGTCCTTGCCGGTGCCCTGGCTGCCGCCGAGTACCAGCGCGTGATTGACCTTTTCAGCCGGCCGCTGCGCACGGTGAGCGAGCCAAGCGATGATGTGCTCGGCATCGTTCGGATAGACCCTGTGCACATGCTCTAGCCACGGATCCGCTTCGGCGGCGTTGCCGGGCACGATTGCCGACGGCAGGTAGACGTTCAAGCACGCCTCACCGGGCCGATCGATCCAGCCGCCATGTGAAATCAGGCGATTAGAAATAATAAGCGGCTGGCCGGGCGCCCAGGTCATTTGCGACACCGGCCGGTTTTGATCGAGCCACTTGCTGGCTGAAATAAATTCGGGCCGGCCTTTATCATCGAGCTTTTGCTTGCCCTTGCTGTCGAGCACCGGCATCGGCGGCAGCCTGGCATTGACACTTGCCACAGGCCACGGCTCGCGCGTAGGCACGTAGATGTAAGAGTGCATCGGCATATAGGCGTAAAAGTTCCCGACGCTTATGCCTTCGACAACAGCTTCGGTTGCTTCCGCCTGGTCGTCGGTTGTTTGTTGCGCCGATTTGGCGCGCGGCGCCCACGCCTTGGCTTGCTGCGCTATCAGGTCGTGCAGTTGCTCGACGCCGCCGCCCTGCTTGGCCCAATCAGCAATATCCTGCTTCGGCTCGAGCCCAGGCAACTCGAGCAGGCGTACTGATTTGGCGATGCCTTGCAGCGATGCGGCAACTACATCGGCATGGTCGCGGCCGGGCTCGTCATTGTCGGGCAGAACCACAACATCGGCGCCGTGCAGAAACTCGCTATGCTCCGATCGCCATTTGCCGGCGCCCATTGCGTTGCAAGTGGCCGGCACGTTCCACGACCACAACAAGTCAGCCTTGGCTTCACCCTCGACAATCACAACAAAATAGCCGTTGGCGATTGCTTCGATGAGCTCAGGCAGTCGATAGGGTACGATGCGAACGCCATCGACGTTGTTAATCCATTCGCCAGATTTGTCAGGATCCGGCCGCTTTTGGCGAAAGCTCTTTTTGTGCTTGCCATCTTTGAGAACGAAAGAGCCGTCCGGATTTCGATATTTGAAGCGCCCGACTTTGAACAGCACCGCGCCGCTTTCATCATGGTAATCATATATCGCGGTGCATATTCGGCGCGGTTCAGCGGCAGCGTGATCCTTGCCATTGGTCGCCGGCGGCGGACCGGCGAGTTTGGTGCACGCCTCGACAAACTCTGTGCCGTCGAGAAACTGAACGAGTGCAATCACGTCACCGCGGCCGCCGCATTTGCGACAGTTGAAAACCTGTTTGCTGGTGTTAATGCTGAACCGATCATCGCCGCCGCAGTTCGGACAGGGGCCAGCGCGCTCGACCTTGCCGTTTAATTTGATGCCGCGGCGCGCAAGCTCATCTTCGATTGGCACAGCGCGCGCTTGCTCGACCCATTGATCAAGAGCAATAGATCGCGCGGTCATCTGTCGTCTCTCAGCCTGGCGGCAATATCCTCGAGCCAGATCCTTTGCTTCTCGGTGAGATCGCGGTGCCAAGTGAGAGTGATCTGATAAACTCGCGATCGCGCATCTTCACGCGGTCAATATGCGTGGCACAGAAAGCCAAAGTGGTGCGCCAGTCGTCGCTCACCGACTTTACTTGTAGCTTTGGCAGCGGCGTTACCGCACGAGCGAGATCGTGCCAGTCGCAACCGCCATTGCGCAGGACGCGCCCAATCGCCGCCGCTGTCGCAACAACTTCACCGGCATGATCCGACCCGAGGCGAGGAATGAGCTTCGAGAGCATCGGTACTAATGGTGCGAGAAGTTTCATGCCTCGTGCCGCTTCATCGCGGCTATCGCCTGGGCAGCCAAGGCCGCGGGAGTAGACCGGAAAGGCGGCGACCAGGCCGTTCGCCGTAGCGGTTCACGCGGTCAACATTTTCTCGACAACGTGCCGCGGGATTTTGATCAGACGCCCAATTCGGACGACGCGCAGCTCTCCCCTTTTGATTGCCTCGTAAATCGCCCACGGCGTCGTCTCAAAGATTTCAGCCACCTCGGGGACATCGAACACCGACCGGTCGTTCCACTTTCGCGGGAGAACTTGCCGGTGGGTAAGTGCTGCTGTGCTCATGATGTTTGATCCGGTCTGATACGGTCTTGACGGACCCATTTAGTATGATTTAATGGGGCCACTGTATAGGCCCACTAAAGTGGACATAGTAGGCCCTGTCAAGGGCGAAGGCACAATATCTTGGGGGTGGTCGTATGAAACAGTTGAAGGTCGCCCTGCCCGACGACCTGCGCGCGCGGCTTGAGACCGCCAGCAGCAAGTCAGGACGCAGCTTGGCGGATGAAATTCGCGTGCGCGTCGAAGCGACGCTCGCGCAAGAAGCTGTGGATAAGCCCACCCGCGATTTCCTCGAAGGCGTGGCGGCGATGCCAGCTGAAATTGAGCTCGAAGTGGGAAGCGCCTGGCACAAGGATGCCACCGCTCATTTCGTGTTCGGGGAAGCAATTCTAAATCGATTGGAGCGATCTAAGCCGAAGGGCGCGATTGCAATGCCTGCCGACGCTGCCCGACCTCATGCAACAGTCACGCCCGCGGGAACGAAAAAAGACGCGAAGAGCCTTCTGGAGCAGCTCGCGCGGTACATCGAGTTTCAACTCCATCGATACGGCCCCGGCTTCAGCAAATCCGAAATGCGGCAGGGATTGGTCGAGGGGCGTCGCAGGATGATGGCCAGCGGCTTCACGATCCGTGAAGTTGAGGGAGTAAGAGGCAGACCTTTGCAAGACGTTCTCGATGAGCAACAGAAATCCGATCAGCCAAAGAAAAGGGGGAAATGATGAAGGGCCATCTTAAAGAGCGTTCGCCGGGCATTGGGCAATCATCCTCGACATTAACGATCCGCAGACGGGGAAGCGGCGCCGCAAATGGCACTCCTTCAAAGGCACCAAAAAGGAAGCCCGGATTGAATGCTCGCGCCTAATCACCGAAATGGCTGCCGGCGCCTATGTCGAGCACGATCAAAAATCGCTGAATGAATTTCTCGACACCTGGGAACGCGATTGGGCGGCCACAAACGTCAGCCCGAAAACGGCTGAACGATATTCGCAGCTATTGAAGCTGCACATCCGGCCGACGCTGGGTGCCAAGCCAATGCAGGCAATCCGCGCTCAGGATCTGAACGCGCTCTACACCAGCCTGCGCGACAGGCTGGCGCCGCGCACGGTCGGACACGTTCATAGGCTCTTGCATCTGGTATTCGGCCACGCGACCAAGTGGGGCAACATCAAGCGCAACATCGTCGGGCTCGTCGACGCGCCCAAGGTGCCGCCGACCGAGGCCCCGGTGTTGCAGTTGACCGAAATCCCCCAGATGTTCGACGCGGTCCGCGGCCGCGGTTATAGCCTGTATCCGATCGCCGTGGTCGCGCTCGGCACCGGCATGCGGAGAGGCGAACTGCTCGCATTGAAATGGAAGGATTGCGACCTTGACGGCGCGAAGCTCCGGGTCGAGCAGTCGCTGGAACAGACGCGCAAGAGCGGCCTGCGGTTCAAGGAGCCGAAGTCAAAACGCGGCCGGCGCACGATATCGCTGTCGCTGGCCGTCGTGGCGGAACTGCGAAAGCATTGGGCGGCCCAGCAAGAGCAGCGGCTATCGCTCGGCCTTGGCGGGTCGCCGCCGGACGGTTTGGTGTTCGCCGATTGGGACGGCAGCCCCTTCGCGCCGGACCGGCTCAGCGACAATTTTGCCGATACGATGGAAGCCGCGGGCCTGCCGCATGTGACGCTGCACACACTGCGCCACACCCATGCCTCGCAGCTGATCAGATCAGGGGTGGATATCCTGACCGTGAGCCGGCGGCTCGGGCACGCCACAGCCACCGTGACGCTGAACGTCTATGGGCACTTGATCACCACCGAGGACAAAGCGGCGGAGATCACGCAAGCAATGCTTACCAATGCGGGGGTTGCACAATGACAATCGATAGGGACGACGACCGTTGGTGTCGCTGCGCCTATAAAGGTTGCTGGCACAGGACGAGCCAGCCCACCCTCGATGGCTGGACAAATCTAGGCCCGTGGGGACCGGGTATTGGTTGGTACTGCAAGCCGCATGCTGCCGCGTTAGAAGCACTTGAAGAAAGCGGCGAGCTCGATTGGCTGATGAGCGGCGGCGATCCAGCTCGATGATCCGGCAATTGGGTAGCAAAGCGGTAGCAAATCGCGATTTCGTTCGCCAATCGTTCGACCGGCCGTGCTGCAATATCAATAGCTTATCGCAAAACCGGCAGCGCATTCCGGCGGGCCGATTGACCGGCCGCCGGAAGAACTTTGTCACACTTTGACCAGCGGCACTTTCGGAACGATGCCGCGCCGGGGCGGACCGCCATCGCCGCCGCCGCCCGGCGGCTTGCGCTTCGGCGAGGAGCGCCGCTTGGCTTTGGCGCGGCGGGGTTCCGGCAGCTTTTCTGGCCGCGGCTTGACCGGGCCGTCCGGGTAATCGAAACCGAGTTTGCTGTTGCCGGCCTCGTCGGTGACGACAATGACGCGGACATGGCCGCCGCCCTTGAGCCGGCCGAACAGAACCTCGTCGGCAAGCGCCTTCTTGATGTGCTCCTGAATGACCCGCGCCATCGGACGGGCGCCCATCAGCTCGTCATAGCCGTTGGCGATCAGCCATTTGGTCGCTTCGTCGGTCAGCTCGATGGTGACATCGCGGTCGGCGAGCTGCG
>Ga0306920_100013556_pt1 | contig 11114 bp, 9 predicted proteins | sample flu12Cox44000170_FD_204666 | JGI IMG/M metagenome (GOLD analysis project Ga0306920, IMG submission 204666) | Lab enrichment of tropical soil microbial communities from Luquillo Experimental Forest, Puerto Rico - flux4day.12C.oxic.44.000.170 (v2)... | ecosystem: Environmental > Terrestrial >...
AGAAAACATCTATTTCTAGTTTGGTTTTGGTTCGGAAGTTCTCTTGACGGGCTCGCGGTAAAATGAAGAGAACTTCCGAACCACCACGCTAGAAAGGCTTTCTGCAAGGTTGCCCGTGTCAGCGATCGACGTGACAAGGGCTTCACGTGCCACCGAACGGCAAAAAGGGGTTTTGCAAGAATGAGCGCCTCCCTCCGATCGAATTTTGTTTTTCCACTGGCATCGCTGTTGACCGTTTTTGCTTTCACAGCGCATGCCCAGGAGCAAGGCGGCCATAGACTGCCGCCGGGACCACCCGGCAACTCTCAAGTTCAGGCGTCGAGACCGGTGCATCCGCCTGCTGGTGTACCTGGTGCAAGGGGCCCCGACTATCGCTACGCGCACGGCGCCATCGTAGCCCACGATTTCGGCGGCCACGCCTATCGCGGCCGACTAGCCTGGGAGGGCGGGCGTTGGCGCCACGAAGTCCACAACGGTCGCAATGGTTGGTGGTGGGATGTTGGCGGCGTCTGGTACTACTACCCCGCCGCGATCGAAGGACCGCCGCCTTATGTGTCCGAGGACTTTGTGGATGATGTGGTCTACGCCGATGTCCCACCGCCAGGAGCTTACCCGGCTCCGCCGCCCGGTGCCTACTATGCGCCACCTCCGCCTCCGCCACCCGATCCGGCCGCGAGCGCGGTTGGGGGGGCCGTGGTGGGAGGTCTTCTGGGTGGAATCTTGACTGGCAGGGCGTCAGGCGCAGCAGCGGGCGCTGTTATCGGCGGCGCGACTGGCGCAATCGCCGGCGCCACTGCGGCGTCGAGGCCCGGCTACTACTTTGCGCAAGGCAGCTGTTACTACCGCTATCCGTCGGGCCAGTACGTGCCGGCCGATCCGCGCTGGTGCTACTGAGCAGCGGTGCGTTGATTTCAAGGGCCGGGGCGCTACTTTGTTTTGCGCCCCGGCCCTTGTTTTGTGCGTCCTTTTTGAACGAATTTCAGTTCACCCCGAGCGCCTACGCAGCTTGCACGGCGCCACGGCGCGAAAGCCAGCTCGGTATCTCCAGATAGCAGGAGCCGTTCGCCGCCATCGCCGCCACCGTCCATTTGCTCGGGTGCCGCTCCTTGCCGACAAACACCCAGTCGTCTGCGGCTTGCGGCGGCTGATCCAGCAGGGTTCTTAACCAGGCCGACCCTACGCCTTGGGGCAGGCGATCCGATTTCATTTGGTAGAGGTCGTAGACCGGGGCGCGCATCTCGTTGCTCCTCAGTGAAGGCCGGCCTGAGGTTCCAATGAGGTCGCGGCGAAAATTTGGGCCTGTTGAGACAAGGATGTGACAACTTGGAGACGCCTGGTCCGGGATTTGTGGCCCGTGGACCTCGGGAACCACCGGGCGGCTTACATGCTGCGTCGCAATTTTGTTTCCACTAATCCGATGTCATGCGGGGGCGGCTTGGTGGCCGTCTCGACCACCATCCCGAAGTTTTGCGAACCCAATGCGACCCGAATGAGGTCCACCAGAGTTCTGGTCCCCGTCTTTCTCTTGATCGCGGCGCGATGATCCTCGATTGTGCGCGGGCTCAGGGAAAACAGCAGCCCGATTTCCTTGGTCGACTTGCCCAGCAACAATTGGCGAAGGATCTGTTGCTCGCGACTTGAAAGTGGAACTCGTCCCGGAAGGTTCAAGGAAATAGCGGCGGCCAGTCTGTCGCTTTGATCCTTGATGCTTCGCGCAATCGCCTCGTTCACGCGATTGACCAGTTCATCTCTGCCGATGGACCGTTCGATAAAGTCAATGGCGCCGCCCTTGAAAGCGTCGACCGCGGACCCCACGGTCGGCCTTTCAGATACGACGATGATGGGCGCTGGATACTTCTTTTCCCGAAGTTCCCTCAGGATTTCCAGACCTGACTTCCCAGGAAGATTCATGCCGAGCAGAATGCAACTGGGGTAGCGACGGCGGGCAGCCGCCAGCAGCGCTTCGCCATCGGCGAAGGATGAAACCCTGTAACCCGCCGTCGTCAGGGCGATCGCAAACGCCTGTCGAATTCCAGCATCAATTTCAGCTATCAATATTTCCGAACGAGTCATCGCAATTGCCCATGCTGCATCCACACTGCTTGTAATTGAGGGGCCGGCCTTGATTTGCATCAAAGGCCGGTGCCGCAGCTTGGCGACGATGGCTAGGATTTCCATCAAGCCAGGGAGGCAACGATGGCCAGCAACGCGCACTTTTATCTCAATTGGGCGAAGGAACGGATCGACGAAATGGATGCCGTCCTGACGTCACTTCAGAGCCGAGCTACGCAGGTCAGCGCGGAATCCCGTGCGGCGGCCGATCAGCTTGTCGCGGATTTGCGCAGCAAACGAGACGCGTTTCAGAACGATCTGAGGCGGCAGGCCGAGGCGGGCGAAGCCGCCTGGGCGCAATCGAGGGCCAAACTGGAATCGGATTGGAACGCCTTCCAGGCTGACGTCAAGAAATACGTCGAGGATTTCGGGCGCCAGATGAAGCAGCAGCAGACGACATTTCAGGATATCGCCGCCGCGCAATTGAAGGCTTGGCGCGAGGCAGCCGACAGGTTTCAGGCTGCGGCGGCCGATTTGGCGGTTGACCGCCGGGCAAGGATGGAGGCGACCGTACAGCAGATGAAGGCCGATGCCTCCGCCGCTGAAGCAAATTTCCAGAAGCTTGCGAAAGCAGGGACTGAATCATGGGCGGCTTTGAGCGCGGCCTTGACCGACTCTCGCGCGGCGTTTGACCGCGCGAACCGGACGGCGTGGGATGCTTTCAAGCGCGCAACAAGCGGTGAGTGAGAATAGCTCGATAGCGCTCGATGTCAGGGATTAGAGTCCGCCGGCTCGCTGGCGTCGCCATGGCTTGCAAGCGGCTGCCGTAAACCTGCAGGCGGAGGCGTTGCAAAGGAATGGGGCGGCGGGGCCGTTGCGTTCGCCGCAACTTGGCGGCACGGCGGCGGGGCGGGTTGTCGACCTGCTTGAAAAGGTCAAGCCAAATCGCAAGCAGGTCCTTGTGCTTTCGAACCCTGCGTGGCGTTTTCGTCCGGGCGCGGTCTGACCGATTCCCCATGGACGTCAAAAATGGGCCACGAATATTTAAAATTCGTTTAGAAACAGGACCCGCGGGTGTGAACTCGGCCCGGCCACCGCTTCCCGGCCTCTCAATCCGGGTCAACAGGTCCATCCAAATGCTGAACAAGGGGTAACATTTTTCGGACTCCCACGTTCAAAACCGGTGCTCAAGCGCATTGTTTAAGCCGGCAATTTCTGGCAATTGGCGAATCGCCGATGCACCCGACGGACCGTCCCATTCTCCCAGCAGCCGATGCTCTTTTACGAACCAGCATTTGCAACATTCTTCTGCGCCACTTATGCGCTCTATCTGCTGGCAATCGGCGCGCTCTCCAGGAAATGGATACTGCTGATCGCGAGCCTGTTGTTCTATTTCTGGGGCGAGCCGGTTTTTGTGCTGGTTCTGCTCCTGAGCGCTTTCGTTGACTATGCGCTTTCCTTCCATCTCAATGAGCCGACTCCCAAAGCTCGGCAAAAAATCGCGCTGGCTGCAGGGCTCGGCTTGAATCTCGGAATTCTCGTGCTTTACAAGTACGCGGATTTTCTGATCACCAATCTGAACTACCTGTTCTCGCCGTTCGGCGCGAATCTAATTCCGCTGCTGCATATTGCACTTCCCATCGGCGTCTCCTTCGTTGTTTTTGAGAAGATCACCTACCTCGTTGATACCTGGCGTGGCGTATCTCGCCGTGCCGAGTCGTTGTTGGACTACTGCCTGTTCGTGATGTTCTTCCCAAAGCTGCTTGCGGGGCCGATCCTCAAGTATCACGAGATGAAGGATCAAATCGCCAAGCCGGCGCCGATTGAGTGGAGCGACTTCGGACTGGGCTTTGTTCGGTTTGCTCGCGGGATGGGACGAAAGCTCCTGATCGCCGATCCGCTTGGTTCGTTTGTGAACAAAGCTTTCGATAACGGGCCGGCCGCGTTGAGTCCGGGCTACGCATGGCTGGCGATCGGTTGCTTTACTATCCAAATCTACTTTGACTTCGCCGGCTATTCGGACATGGCCATCGGGCTGGCGCGCATGCTGGGGTTTCGCCTCAGAGAAAATTTCAACTCGCCTTACATTTCTCAATCGCTGACCGAGTTCTGGCAGCGATGGCACATGTCGCTGACCAGTTGGATCAGGGACTACTTGTACATACCGCTCGGAGGCAATCGGCGGGGCAACCTGCGCACCTACGTCAATCTTTGGATCTGCTTCCTGCTCTCCGGCTTGTGGCATGGTGCGAGCTGGAACTTCGTGCTGTGGGGCGCCTACAACGGATTGTTCCTGACCCTTGACCGCATATTCCTCCAGCAGGCGTTAGCCCGCTGTGGCGCGGTGGTCGCAAGGGCAGCCACCCTGTTTATTGTCGTCATCGGGTGGGCTATCTTTCGGTCCGAGCAACCAGGTAGTCTCGGTCGATTTGTGTTTTCGCTATTTGCGACCCAGTCTGGAGCAACCAATTTGGAAGTCCCACCTGAAGTACCGTTGGCGCTGCTGGCGGGCGTGGTGATCTCCCTGTTTCCGGCGACGCGTCTTTCGGGCGTCGTTGCCCGAATATATGAGCAACAGGTCTGGTTGCGCATAGTCACCTGGGCCGTGCTGGTAGTCATCTTTATCCTCGCGCTCGCGCGTGCGTTCGCAATGCCATTCCAACCTTTTATCTACTTCAGGTTCTGACAATGAGCCGCCTCGCGCTTCGGCAACCTGCGTCCCGTTTTGCTTTTATTGCGCTCCTCCTGCTGCTCCCCCTGATCAGTGCCTGGAACATGGCCGTCGGGCCGCAACGTGAAATCAAGATCGGACCCAAGCTTGGCGGAGTCACACGTGAGGATCCGATAGTTCTTTCGTGGTCTTCGATCTGGGACGGCAGCTTTCAGAAGACGGTCAGCAGCAGAATTGCCGAGGCCTTTGCCTTTCGCCCGCTGCTCATTCGCGTCAACAACGAGGTTCGTGCTGAATTGTTCGGCGATCTGACCGCGCCTTACGTCGTTCGCGGGGCCAGGGGACACCTGATAGGGCGACTTTATCTCGACGAATATTGCGCTCGCACCGAGGACATGGGAGCGAAGTTTGCCGCCGATATTATTCCCAAGCTCACTACAATACAGAACTTCTACCGCCGATCGGGCGGCGTCTTCGTTTACCTGCTTTCGCCATCGAAGGCTGCGCATCTTCCGGAATATTTTCTCGACCGCTTCAATTGCCCAAGTTCGCAAGCGGCTCGAGTTCAGCTGGTTCCGCAGTATGTTTCGGCTTTGAGGGCCGCCGGTATCAACGTTGTCGATGCTGCCGGTCTGATACATTCGAAGAAGGGGGCCTACGAGGTCACCTTGTTTTCGGAGGGAGGCGAACACTGGAACGACATCGGCGGAGCACTCGCAGTCTCTGCTGTTGTCGAAGAGATCAATCGGCAGGCTGGCCGCGAACTTGTCCCGCCATTTACATTCACCTACACGCTGACCAGTGCAAAAAGCAGAGCCGACCGGGAGCTGGTCGATCTGCTCAATGTCTTTTTTCCTCCACTCGGCTATTTGACGCCAAAACTGAGTTTTGATCAGCCTGCCTCATGTGCGGCCCATGAGGCACACGAGCTCGATATCGCCGTTGTAGGGTCCAGCTTTGGCTTCCTGCCTTCACAGCTGATGATCGAGCACAATTGCCTGTCCCGGTTGACGTTCTACTATTACGCCTTGCTCGGGGTGTTTGGGGGGCAACCCTTTCATGAGCTGAAGAGGAACCTGAGCGAGGCCGACTTTCAGCGCGTTCATGATGCCAGGGTCATGATCCTGGAGGAGAATGAGTCCTTTGTTGACCGATCGAGTTACATTGAACGGCTGCTTAGGGTTGTTGGCAAATGAGAAAATCTTGGTGCATCGACGTCCGCTCCCGGGAAACATCAGATGCGACATGATTTCGAGACGATTATTGTCGAGCGGCACGGCAGCCATATCCTGCTTGTCACCTTGAACCGGACGGACGCCGCGAACGCATTGAATACGCAGATGGGCCTCGATCTGATGGAGCTCTTCGAGGCCTTGACCGTCGATCTTGAAGGGCTGCGTGTCGTCATCCTGACCGGCAGCGGTGCCAAGGCGTTTTGCGCCGGTGGTGACCTCAAGCAGCGCAACGGCATGACAGACGAGGCGTGGACGGCCCAGCATCTCGTGTTCGAGCGGATGCTGCGTGCGGTCGTTGCCTGTCCAATCCCGGTGATCGCTGCGGTGAACGGCGCGGCATATGGCGGCGGTTGCGAGATTGCCGCCGCCGCCGACTTCGTCTATGCCTCGACCAATGCTCGCTTTGCGCTGACGGAAGTTACGCTCGGCATCATGCCGGGCGGCGGCGGCACGCAGAATTTGCCGCGGGCCGTCGGCGAGCGCCGCGCGAAGGAGCTGATCCTTTCCGGCACGCCGTTCTCCGCCGAGGAGGCGGAACGATGGGGACTGGTCAACCGGGTGCTTCCGCCCGAGGAGCTACTGGCTGCAACACTGGCGAGCGCCGAGCGCATCGCGGGTAATGGTCCGATCTCGGTACGTCAGGCCAAGCAGGCCATTCATCGCGGGCTGCAGATGTCGCTCGCCGACGGCCTTGCCTTCGAAATCGAAGCCTATAATCGATTGATTCCGACTTCGGATCGGCGCGAAGGTGTGCTTGCATTCAACGAACGCCGGAAGCCGAACTTTCAGGGAAAATAGCGAGGTCCTCCGTGACCCGATTGGGGAGGTGATCATGCTCGATATCACGCGCCAAACCGCAAATTTCGTCGCAAACCTCAAGCCGACCGATCTGCCGGATCGGTGCCTCGAGGCTGCCCGCATCGGCATCGTCGATTGCGTCGGTGTCATGATCGCGGGTGCACGCGAGCAACCGGTACGCATCGTCTCCGCCATGGTTGCGACCTCCACCCAGAATGACGGGGCGCCGGAGATTCCGTCGGGGCGCAATCTTGCTGCGCCCGACGCGGCGCTCGTCAATGGCGTTGCGGCGCATGTGCTCGACTACGACGACGTGGCACTTTCCGGCCATCCCAGTGCGGTGCTGGTACCGGCAATTCTGGCCGAGGGCTGGTCGCTCGATGCGAGCGGGGCAGATGCAGTTGCCGCCTATGTCGCAGGCTACGAAACGTGGGCGCAGGTTGTCGCGCTTGAGCCCGGCAGCTTGCATGAGCGGGGTTTTCATCCAACGGCGATTATGGGTGCTCTTGCCACTGCAGCAGCGTGTGCCCGGCTGCGCAAGCTTGATGCCGAGAAAACGGCCCATGCAATAGCGATCTCCGCTTCGCTCGCCTCCGGCCTCGTTGCCAATTTCGGCACGATGACCAAATCGCTCCATGCAGGTCGGACCGCTCAATCGGGGGTGCTTGCCGCTCGTCTGGCCGACCAGGGATTCACCGCCGCTCTCGATGTATTGGAGCATAGGACAGGCTTCCTTCGCGCGCATTCGCCTTCGGGCAAACCGGACGTCGAAAATGGACAGCTCGATATCGGCACCAACTGGCGGTCGGCAAATCTCGGCGTCAATGTGAAGCGCTATCCCACCTGCTATGCGACCCACCGATCGATCGACGCCATGCTGGACCTCGTTGCCAAGCACGGGTTGAAATCGGACGAGGTGCACGAGATCCGCGTGCGCACCGGCGCTACCCAGAAGCTGTTGCTGCGTAACAACAATCCAAAGACGGGTCTCGAAGCCAAGTTCAGCATGGAATTCGCGATGGCTGCCGCTCTTGTCGCTGGCCGGGTGGGGCTTGGCGAACTCACCGATGAGTTTGTCTTGAGGCCGGAGGTCAATTCGGTCTTCGCGAAGGTTCGTCACACCACAACCGATGAGGCACTGTCAGAGGATAAGGCATTCGCGCAGGCTGACCAGGTCAGCGTTGTGCTTGCTTCGGGCAGGGTTCTTGAACACGCACCCGTGGTCTACGCCAAGGGGAGTTGGCAGGAGCCGCTCAGTGCGGCGGAGTTGAAAGGCAAGTTTCTGGATTGCGCGACCCGCACCTTCAGTCGGCGCCAGGCGGAGGGCCTGTTCGATCAACTCTGGTCCTTGCAGGAGAGGGGATCGATTCGCGATCTGCGTGTAACTGCAACCTGACGTGGATTGTTCGGTTGGCAAGTCGTGGCGAAGGCGGCTGACCAAGCCGAAATCTGCATTGGATTGGCAGCCGTTAGCCCGCAGGCATGGTTTTCTCGATCAACCTCACCCAATATGACGCACCATACCCGAGAATGGCGTCGTTGAAGCGGTAGGCGGGATGATGGCACTCATTGCAATCGCCCATGCCGAGGAACACGAACGCACCCGGACGTGCCTCCAGCATGAAGGCGAAGTCTTCGGCTCCCATCACCGGCACCAGGCGTGCGTTTACGCGGTCGGGGCCGACGATGTCCCGCGCCACGTCGGCTGCCACTCCCGCCTCCCGCGGATGGTTCATGGTGACTGGATACATGCGCGTATATTTTGTTTCGGCCGATCCACCATAGGCGCGGGCGACGCTGTCGGCGACCTCGCCGATCCGGCGTTCAACGAGATCGCGCACCTCCGGGTCGAGCGTACGCACGGTGCCTTTCAATTCGGCGGTCTCCGGAATGACGTTGAAGGCCGTGCCAGCCTGAAACATGGTGATCGATATCACGGCTGATTTCAGCGGATCGACATTGCGCGCAACGATCGACTGCAGCGCGTTGACGATTTGCGCCCCGATCAGGACGCTGTCGACCGCCTTGTGCGGGGCGGCCCCGGCGTGGCCACCCTTACCGAGAACCTTGATCTCCAAACTATCGGCTGAGGCGAGCATCGGACCGGGCGTGGTAGCGAAATGGCCTTCAGGTAGGCCCGGCATGTTGTGCAGCCCGTAGACCTCCTGAATGCCCCAGCGCGTCATCAGCCCATCATCGACCATCGCCCTGCCACCGGCGCCCCCTTCCTCGGCCGGCTGGAAGATGACGACGGCCGTTCCATCAAAATTGCGCGTTTCGGCAAGATATTTCGCGGCGCCGAGCAGCATCGCGGTGTGGCCGTCATGGCCGCACGCGTGCATCAGGCCCGGTGTCTTCGAAGCATAGGATACACCGGATGTTTCTGTTATCGGTAGCGCGTCCATGTCGGCGCGAAGACCGATGGTCTTGCCGGATGTGCTCTTGCGACCGCGGATAACACCGACGACACCGGTGCGCCCGATGCCCCTCACAACTTCGTCGCACCCAAACTCGCGCAGCTTGTCGGCGACGATGCCGGCCGTGCGATGTACGTCGTAAAGAAGCTCAGGATGCTCGTGGAAGTCGTGGCGCCAGGCGGCCATGTCATCCGAGAGCGCGGCGATACGATTGACGATGGGCATGAGTTGTCGGTCCGGTTCCTAAAATTGAAAATCCGCGTGGCGGATTGGTCAGCGAGCGTAACCCAACCCGTGGCGATGTGAAGGACAATTTGCAGGTGGTCAGTTGGACCGATTTGACTTTCGCTCACCTTGTGCAAGGCAAAGGATGCTTTTTGCCTGTGCGCACGACCACGTTCTTTAGGGGTCAAAGCCCAAAACGGCCTTAATTGCCGGTATCTTCCGGGGGAAACCAGCTTGGCGTCCGACGGATTGGAGGTTACCCTGTGCTCATGGGGACGAGAAAAACCTTTCAGCTTATTCTTATAAAACCATCGCATTACGACAACGATGGCTACGTCATCCGATGGTGGCGGGGTGGCCTGCCTTCCAATTCCCTGGCCTGTCTTCATGGCATCGCGCTCGATTGTCGCGAGCGTCGTGTTCTCGGTGCTGATTTCGATATCGATATCGAAGCGATCGATGAAACCAACAGGAAGGTGCGGATCGAGGATCTGACGCGCTCGATCAAGGCTGCGGACGCCGGAATGGTGATGCTGGTGGGCGTGCAGTCCAATCAGTTTCCGCGATCGCTCGATATCGCCAGACAGTTCCGGAGCCGCGGAGTGCAGGTCGCAGTGGGCGGTTTCCATGTGTCAGGTACCCTGTCCATGCTGCCGCAGTGCGACCCCAGCGTCCAGGAGATCATGGATCTCGGCGTTTCGGTTTTTGCCGGCGAGGCTGAGGGGCGCCTTGAAGGGCTTTTGCAGGACGCGATCGCAGGACAACTGCGGCCGCTCTATAATTTCCTAAGCGACCTGCCGCACCTGGAAAGTCAGCCCTTGCCCATTGTTCCCCGCAAGCAAATCGAGCGGATTATGGGCCGCACCACAAGCTTCGATGCGGGGCGCGGCTGCCCCTTCCAATGCTCGTTCTGCACGATCATCAATGTGCAGGGCCGCAAGTCCAGACGCCGAACCGCAGACGACATAGAAGCCCTGATTCGCGCAAACATCGCTCAGGGCATTCATGCCTTCTTCATCACCGACGACAATTTTGCTCGCAACAAGGATTGGGAAATTCTGCTCGATCGGATCATCGCACTTCGAGAGAAGGAAGGATGGAAGCTTACCTTCACGATCCAGGTCGACACGCTTTGCCACAAGCTGCCGAACTTCATCGAGAAGTGCGCAAGGGCCGGGGTTCGGCGCTGTTTCATCGGTCTGGAAAATATCAACCCGGACAGTCTGCTCGGCGCCAAGAAGCGTCAGAACAAGATCACCGACTATCGCGAGATGATGTTGGCCTGGAAGCGGGCCAAGATCGTGACCGTTGGCGGCTACATCCTGGGCTTTCCGAACGATACAGTCGCCTCGATCGTGCGAGACATCAAAATCATCCAGGATGAATTGCCAATCGACATGCTGGAGTTTTTCTTTCTGACACCGCTGCCCGGCTCGGAAGACCATAAGACGTTATTTATGGGTGGCGTCGCGATGGATCCGGACCTCAACAAATACGATCTCGACCATGTCACCGTTGGCCATTCGCAGATGTCCAAGGCGGAATGGGAAAACGCTTATCAGCTGGCCTGGAACACCTACTACGGCTGGGGGCACGTCGAAACGGTCATGCGGCGGGCGGCGGCGACCGGCAACAGCGTCGACAGAATCAAGACGTTTGCGCTGTATTTCAAGGGATACCATCCCATCGAACAGGTCCATCCGCTCGAGGGCGGCG
>Ga0306920_100013557_pt1 | contig 11114 bp, 9 predicted proteins | sample flu12Cox44000170_FD_204666 | JGI IMG/M metagenome (GOLD analysis project Ga0306920, IMG submission 204666) | Lab enrichment of tropical soil microbial communities from Luquillo Experimental Forest, Puerto Rico - flux4day.12C.oxic.44.000.170 (v2)... | ecosystem: Environmental > Terrestrial >...
TGGCCGATGGCGGCACGCTCCTGCACGCGCCCGACGTCTATATGCAGAAATTGGCGATCGGTCCGGGCTATCCGAAGGGCATCGTCGAACTCGATGCGCCGCCGGCCGATAACGTCCGCAGGCTGGCCAAGGCCAAAGGCGTCGAAGCCTCGGCGATCACCGTGCTGGTACTCGACCGTCCGCGGCATGCGGATATCATCAACAGCGTGCGTTCGACCGGTGCGGCCGTGCGCCTGATCACGGATGGCGACGTCGCGGGCGTAATCCATTGCGCCGACCCCGACAACACGGGGGTGGACATGTATATCGGCACCGGCGGCGCGCCCGAAGGCGTGCTGGCCGCGGTTGCGCTCCGTTGTATCGGCGGCCAGATGCAGTGCCGGCTGATCCTCGACAGCGAGGAGAAGCGCGAACGTGCCCGCAAGATGGGTGTGAACGATCCGCGCGCGATTTACGAGATCGAGGACATGGCCAAGGGCGACTGCCTGTTTGCGGCGACCGGCGTCACCGACGGCTCGATGCTTTCGGGCGTCAAGTTCCGCAAGGACGTGATCCTGACCGAAACCGTCGTCATGCGCTCGGTGACCGGCACGGTTCGCTACATCAGGGCCGAGCACCGGCAACTCGATAAATTTCATCTCGATTGAGAGCCACGCTCATTCCGGCGCGTATCGACGGCGCGAATGGAAGAGAACGGGAGCCAATATGTCCGACCTTTCGCAAGTCAAGGCACTGGTGTTCGACGTGTTTGGCACGGTGGTGGACTGGCGAACGAGCCTGATCGCGGATTTCACCAAATGGGGCAAAATGCGCGGCATCAACGCGGACTGGACCGCATTGGTCGATGGCTGGCGCGAGGTTTATGCGGCTTCGATGGACGAGGTCAGGAAGCACCCTGAACGCGGCTACGTCATCCTCGATACGCTGCATCGCCAGTCGCTGGAAAAGCTGGTCGAGCAGCTCGGAATTTCCGCACTTGACGATGCCGACTTGCATTACCTCACCATGGGTTGGCACCGGCTTCATCCCTGGCCCGACAGCGTCTCCGGCCTGACCCGGCTGAAAACAAAATACATCATCGGCACGCTTTCCAACGGCAACGTCGCGTTGCTGACCGAGATGGCGAAATTCGCAAAACTCCCGTGGGACGTGATCCTGTCGGCGGAGTTGTTCGAGCACTACAAGCCCGACGCGGAGACCTACCTTGGCGCGGCGCGTCTGCTTTGCCTCAATCCTGCACAGGTCATGATGGTGGCGGCCCACAACCACGACCTGAAGGCGGCACAGAAGCTGGGACTAAAGACCGCCTTCGTCGCGCGTCCGACCGAATACGGCCCCCTGCAGAAATACGACTTCGAGGCAAAGAGCGACTGGGATGTCGTGGCCAAGGATTTTGGCGAGCTTGCCACGCGGATGGGGTGTTGATTTCCTGCGACCGCTTTCGACGAAACCGATGTGCTTCTGCGAGACGCCAGCATCAAGCGACAGAACCAGTTGTGTCTTGCCGCGAACATCCCGCCACTGACGGAGAGAAGAACGCCCGCGGGATTGAAGGCTATTTTGCTGTCGCTAGCCGTCGCTTTCATGGTCAACCGATCCTTCGTTTGACTTAGTCGATCTGCAACCTGATCAGCGCGCTCGGGGGCAGCAGTGCCTCGGAACAAGGTTACTGGCGTTGATCCAAGGCACCATTGCAGCACTGAAGGCGGACCGGCGCGAGGGGATTAACCGAAAGAAACTGGTCCCACTGCGCTGACCCAGCGACGCACCTTGGTGTTGTCCTTCTCATCCATGTAGAAGAAATGGCTCATCGTGGGATGTACCGTCGGCGCCGACCTGTCATCAGGTGTCATGTCCACGACGCCGCGGAACGAGAACAATAAACCGTGGACCGTTTGCTCGCGACTCTTTGAACAAACGCCCCTCTGGCCTATCTTTCGCAACCATCATGACGCTTCCCGCCACCGCATTGCCGCTCGAAGCCCCGCCGGCGTTTCTCGGCGTGTCGCGTTCGCTCACCGGAAAGCTGTGGCGCGACCGGCTCGATGCCCGCGGCGCGGCGCGGGCGCTTGCGATTGCTCAGCGTCACCAGTTGCCGGAAATGCTGGCGCGGGTGCTGGCCGGGCGCGACGTCGAAATCGATGCAGTCGCGGATTTCCTCGATCCGACCATCCGCAAATTGATGCCGGATCCTCACACCGTCACGCAAATGGAGACCGCCGCCAAGCGAATTGCCGACGCAGCCGTACGAAACGAAAAGGTCGCGATCTTCGGCGACTACGATGTCGACGGCGCCACTTCAGCTGCGCTGCTCGCCTGGCACCTGCGTCATTGCGGGCTCGACCCGCTGATCCACATCCCCGACCGGATTTTCGAGGGCTATGGTCCCAATGTGGAAGCGGTGCGCATGCTCGCCGGCAAGGGCGCCACGCTGCTCGTGACGGTGGATTGCGGCACCACCAGCGTTGAGCCATTGGCGGAAGCGCGGCGGCTCGGCATGTCGGTGGTGGTGATCGATCATCATCAGTGCGGCGATGAATTGCCGCAAGTTGATGCGCTCGTAAATCCGAACCGTCCCGACGATCTCTCCGCTCTCGGTCATCTCGCCGCCGTCGGCCTCGTGCTGATCACGCTGGTGGCGGTCAATCGCGAGTTGCGGAGCAGGGGATTCTGGACCAGCGAAATGCCGGAGCCTGACCTTCTAGGCATGCTGCACCACGTGGCGCTCGGCACGGTCGCCGACGTTGCGCCGCTGATCGGGCTCAATCGCGCCTTCGTCGCCAAGGGGCTGATCGCGCTGCGCCGCCGTGACCATGTCGGGCACACAGCGCTGATGGACGTCGCGCGCCTGAACGGTCCGCCGGAGGCCTGGCATCTCGGTTTCATGCTCGGACCTCGCATCAATGCGGGGGGACGGATCGGGCGGGCCGATCTGGGCGTGCGGCTGTTGCTGGAAGGCGACGTCTCGGAAGCGGCGCGGATCGCAGCCGAACTCGACCGGCTGAACAACGAACGCCGCCTCATTGAGCAGATGGCGGAGGCGCAGGCGGAAGCCGAAGCGCTGGCCTCGCTCGGTCTCGAAGACAAGGCTTCCGTGATCGTCACCGCCTCGGAAGGCTGGCATCCCGGCGTGGTAGGCTTGGTCGCTTCGAGACTGAAGGAAAAATTCTCCCGTCCCGCCTTTGCCGTCGCGCTCGAGCCCGGCGGCATCGGCACCGGTTCGGGCCGCTCGATCGGTGGCGTCGACCTCGGCAAGGCAGTGCGGCAGGCGGTCCACGACGGCGTTTTGCTCAAGGGCGGCGGCCACGCGATGGCGGCGGGCGTGACGTTGCGCAAGGAACGGCTTGCCGAATTCCGCGCCTATATGGAGAGCGCGCTCGCCCATGACGTGGCGCAGTCGCGCCATGTCAACGAAATTTTCGTCGATGGCGCTGTCAGCGCGCGAGGGGTAACGCCCGAACTGGTCGCCACCCTCAACCGCGCCGGGCCCTTCGGCAGCGGCAACCCGGAAGCAGTGATCGCGCTGCCCTCCCATCAGCTCGTTTATGCCGACGAAGTGGGGCAGGCGCATTTGCGCCTGCGATTCAAATCCGGCGATGGTGCGATCGTGAACGGGATGGCGTTCCGCTCGGTCGGACAAAAGCTGGGCGAGGCGCTTGCCGCGCAACGCGGCCAGACGTTGCACGTGGCGGCTTCGCTTGCGCTCGATCGCTGGCAGGGGAGTGAGCGCGTGCAGTTGCGCGTGCTCGACGTGGCCGTGCCGGATCAGGGACCGACCGTGATCAGGTAGGCGGTATGTCGACAATTGACACGGGGCGCGAAATACGGGGGCTCGTCATTGCGAGCGCAAGCGAAGCAATCCAGCTTCGGCAAGAATCTGGATCGCTTCGTCGCATAAGCTCCTCGCGATGACGGAAGAAAGGCCGCTTAATTGCCCTGCCGCAGCCGCGCCAGCACCTTCAGCCCGCCGTAACCATCCGCCGGCTCCAGACCCATCTTGATCTGATAATCCCGGACCGCCTGCATGGTGTCGTTGCCGACCCGGCCGTCGGTGCCGCCGGTGTCAAAACCTGCCTTGGTCAGGCGGACCTGCATTTCCTGAACCTCGGCGAGCGTCAGTGCACGCTCGGAGCCGGGGAAGGGTTGGATGAAAGGCGGTGCGCCCAGGATGCGGTCGCCGAGATGGCAGATCGCAAGCGCATAATTCATGGAAGGATTATAACTGCGCACCGAGTAGAAATTCGGTCCCAACAGAAAGCTCGGTCCGCCCGGCACCGGCGTCCAGAGGTGCGCGGAGGCATTTGGTTGCGGGAACGGCTGGCCGTCCGCGCGCGTCACACCTGCGCTTGTCCAGGCAGCATAGGTTCGGTTGCCTTTTGCAGAGGCGCCGTTCGCTCGCACCTCATAGCCCCAGCGCTCGCCGCGGTGATAGTTGCCGCGGTTGACGAGATAGCGCGCGGTGGAGCCCAGCGCGTCGTCGGGCTTGCCGAACGGCGACACCCTGCCATCGTGGTCGTAATCGATGCCGACATTGAGCCAGACCTCGGGCATCCATTGGGTGTGTCCCATCGCTCCCGCCCACGATCCTCGCATCTCCTCCGGCGTGCTCCAGCCGCGGTCAACGATGCGCAGCGCATTGATGAGTTCGCTCTGCCAATAGGCGCGGCGGCGCGGCTCGTTCCAGGCGAGCGCGGCCAGCGCCGGAAATACCGGGCGCATGTGGTTCTGCTGCACCAGCGGATCGCCATAGGCGGATTCGACACCCCAGAGCGCGAGCAGGGTGCCGCGTTCGACGCCGAAGTCCTGCTCGATCCGCGCAAACAGCGCCTCGTTCTTTCGCAGCGCTTCCTTGCCCGCGATGATGCGCCATTCCGAGACGCGGCGGTTGATGTACTGCCAGATCTGCTCGTTGAACTCCGGTTGATTTCCTATTTGTTTGAAAACGGACATATCGGGCTCGATGCGGTCCATCGCCCGCGTCCAGGTCGCCTCCGAAATTCCCTTGGCCAGCGCGTTCGCGCGAAAGGCATCGCGCCATCGATCAAAGCCAGGCGGCGCGGCAAAGGCCAAGAGGGGACGCGCGAGCAGGAGGCCCGCACCGACGCTCGATCGGAGCAGAGAGCGGCGCGTGACGAGGCGCAGGCAATCAGACGTTTTCATCGGAACATTTTGTGGTCGGACCGGAATCGCGGCAGCAAGACCATTGCGGTAAACCTAGCCACCCTGATGCAAATCTGCGGCAATTTTGGACAACCAGCGCCGGACTATAATCCGCGATTTTGCCGAAAGCCCGAATTCCAGCCGCCCAAGCATCATGGCATGACGACGGTATTTGCCCGGCAACGCCTCGCTCCGGCGGGTGAGAGCTCTTATAACCAATCGGAGCACTGATAACATGAGGTGATGAAGATGTCACAGGCACGCAGTGAGTATGAAGACTTCAAGAGGATGGCGCCGGATGCCTACGATATCGTCGCAGCGCTCGGTCAGGTCGCCTCGAAGGCGGGCATCGACAAACAACTGCTCGAACTGGTCAAGCTGCGCGCCTCGCAGATCAACGGCTGTGCCTTTTGCGTGCAGTTTCATATCCTGCAGGGTGAGCGACTGGGCATCTCCGCAGACAAGCTCAACCTCGTCGTGGTCTGGCGCGAGGCACCGCAGTTTTCTCAGCGCGAACGCGCCGCATTGGCGTGGACGGAGGCGCTGACGAAACTCGAAGGTGGCGTCAGCGACGAAGTGTATGCGCATGCACGCGCCGGATTTTCTGAACAGGAACTCCTCTATCTCACTTCCGCCGTCGCCTCGATCAACGCCTGGAACAGGTTTGGCGCGGCCTACCGCTGGACGCCACCTCAGCGCGGCCGCTGAAAGCCGGGGCGGGCTGACGGGCGCAGCCGAAGCTGCTATGGTCGCCTAAAAGTTTTTGCAGGGAGCATCGCCATGGACGCCGCAACGCCAAAAAGCGCTCAGACCGCCGACACCCACTCGCACCTTGTCCGTCCCCTGAACATGGAGTGGCAAAAAACCCGTTTTCCCGGCTGCGAGGCGAAAACCCTGCTGTTCGACCGCGCGACCGGCCTGATGACGGCGTTGATGCGGTTCGCACCGGGCGCGGTGCTGCCGGATCACGAGCACGTCAATATCGAACAGACCTACGTGCTGGAAGGTCATCTGGTGGACAAGGAAGGCCCGGCGAAGGGCATCGAGGCGAGGGCCGGCGAATTCGTCTGGCGCGAGCCGGGTAGCCGTCATGTCGCGTGGTGCCCGGAAGGCGGGCTGATGCTTGCGATCTTTCAGGTGCCCAACAAGTTCTTCGAGGCCGACGGGCGCGTCGTGGACGCCGCCGGCCAGGATTGGGACGAGGCGTGGGGGCACACCGGACAGGCGGTTCGCAAATAGCGGCGGATCAGTTTTCGTCGCCTTCCTGGGTTTCAGAACGGCTGACATCCTGCGGCAGCGCATGCGCCACGGCAGCCGAAGCGGGTATTTGCGGGCCGATCTCGCGCCCGCGCCCGCGGATCATACGCTCATAGGCAGAAATCAGCGTGACGTAGGGATTGACCCAGAGCCAGCCGTCGCGCGTGAACACCTGCACATCGAAGTGCAGATGACGGCTCGTGCCATTGGGATGGTCCAGATAGTTTGAAACGACGCCGATCTTCTCGCCTTCCTCGACCTGCCGTCCGTTGAGGATTCCGTCGGCATCCATCGCGGCGGGGTTCATGTGCATGTAGCGGAAACGAATGTGCTCGGTGCGCGTGTTGACCTGTAACGTTACGCCTTCTTGCCTGAGCGAGCGGATCAGGACGCCGTCGCGGACGGCGACCACGCCCTGCCGTCTCGGATCACAATGGTCGGGTGCTTCGCTGTGCTGCGGACAAGCCGCCGGGCGAATGTCCTGCCCCTGGTGGCCATGACCGCTGGCGCATTGTCCCACGCCGAAGCTGCGCGCTTCGCAAAAATTATCCTGCCACGGGTAACTGACCGGCCCTCCCGCCATCTCGTCGGGCCGTTCGGCTGACCTTCGGATTCCGAAGGATTGCGAATGGGCGAAGGCAGGTGCCTTCTGCAACGGAAAGCGGATCTGCGAATAAGCGGTGAAATCGGCGCGGCCGCCCTGCTTGCGCCATCCGCTGTTGGCGATGATGTCGCCTGCGGGACGGTAGGTGAAATCCGCCGAATGGGCGAGCGGCCGATCGATGGTTGCCGAAGCGCTCTCCATCCGCGGTCGCGAGGGCAGGCCGCCTGCGACGCGCAGCGCTTTGAGAAACCGCTCGGCGACCGGGTAGGCTTCGCGGCAGGCCAGACGCCGCGGCCGAGGCGCACTGTCGAGACACTGGACCGAAACCACGTAAGGAACGCCGAAGCGCGTGAAGGAATAACGGACATAGCCCTCGCGGATGAAGCGGCGCAGGTCTGGAAATTTCGAAGCCAGCGATTTGACCGGCTCACCCTTGCCGCCCAGGGGATCGTTGACCTCATAGGTCAGGATCGAGCCCGTGATCTGCACCTCGACCGGCTTTGCGAAGATCCGTTGCGGCAAGCCGTCGCCGGCACCCGGCTCGAGCGAAAAGACCGCGTCGTAACCGGCGGGACCGGCGTCGAACAGATCGACAGGGCGGAAGTCGGCCTGGTAGTGCGATAGCGAGAGACCGGCACTTGGCCCGTTCAGGTGCGCATTGACGAAGGCCGCGGTGTCGAACGGCAGCAGCACAGGCACCGGGCTGCGGCCAATGCCGGCGAAAACTGGCGATGTCAGCGCGTTCAGTTGCACCAGCGCCGGCATTGACCTCGGGTCGAATGCGCTCAGCTGACGCCTGCGGGCGAAGGTGAACGCCGGTCCAGTTGGGGACTGAACGCCGATCTCGGATCTCAGTTGATCGATCGCCGCCCGCCATTCGACGCGCACCGGCGAAATCGCGGGCGTTCTGAAATCGTCGGCGCACAGATTCGCAGTGCCCGCGAGTAACGAGAGAGTCGCCAGCAAAACTACAATGAACCGTTCAGCCCCCGTCCCCAAAGCGTCGTCCCCGGCGAAAAGCCCGTCAGTTGATCCCCTAATCCTTCGCACGCTCCACGTATGAGCCGTCCTCTGTCATCACCACGATCCGCGTACCCGCTGTGATATGCGGTGGCACCGCGGTGCGCACGCCGTTCGACAAGAGCGCCGGCTTGTACGACGACGATGCCGTCTGGCCCTTGGTGACCGGCTCGGTTTCGACGACCTCGAGGGTTGCACGCTGCGGCAGCTGGATCGCGACCGGTGTTGCGTCATGCATCGAAAGCTTGACCACCATATTTTCCTGCAGATATGGCGCGGAGGAACCGACGACGTCCCTCGGCACCTGAACCTGATCGTAGGTCTCGCTGTTCATGAAGTGGAAGCCGACGGCGTCTTCGTAGAGGTAGGTGAAATTGCGATCCTCAATGGTCGCCTTCTCCACCTGATCGGTGGTCTTGTAACGTTCGGAGACCTTTACCCCGTCACTGATGCGGCGCATCTCGATCTGGCTGACGGGGGTTCCTTTACCGGGGTGGATGTTCTCCGCACTCAGAACCACGTAAAGCTTGCCGTCCTGTTCGATGACGTTGCCCTTGCGAATTGAACTGGCGATGACTCTCAAAGCTGCTTTTCCTGATATTTTGGCCTTCGGACCTTTGCGGACATGGACATCCAAGGGCCGTCGAAGCGGGTTTCGGGCTGCAACATACTGATTTTGCCGATCGACGCCAGCGTTTTGCGGGTCTTGGTTCACACTCTGGAATAGTCAGGCTCCGCCGGGCAGATCGGCTTTGAACAAGGCAAAACCAGCTTGATTCCGGCCCCGCCTTTGGTCATCGAGATGCCGTCAAGGTTCTGCAAACGCCAAAATGGTCGAGATGATTGAGAAACCCGCTCTTCGGACTGGACCCGAATCCTCGCCATGGTGGTCTGTCGGCCGGCATGCCGACCTCAGGCCCTTTTTACTTGCCAGGAATGTCATCGTCAGGGCGCTCCGGGCCTGGTTCGACGAGCAGGGCTTCATCGAGGTGGAAACTTCGATCCTGCAGATTTCGCCGGGCAACGAGACCCATCTTCACGCGCTTCGCACCGAACTCGTCGATCCCGGCGGCCGGCCCGCGAAGCGGTATTTACGGACCTCGCCGGAATTTGCCTGCAAGAAACTGCTGGCGGCTGGAGAAGCCAAGATCTTCGAGTTCGCCCGCGTGTTTCGCGACCGCGAGCGCGGCCGTTTGCACCTGCCGGAATTCACGATGCTGGAATGGTATCGCGCGAACACGCCCTATGATGCCGTGATGGCCGACAGCGTCGTGGCGATCGCACACGCTGCACAGGCGACCGGGATCGGCCGATTTTCCTATCGCGGCAACAGCGCCGATCCCTTTGCCGAGCCCGAACTCCTGACGGTGGCGGCGGCGTTCGATCGCTTTGCAGGCATCGACCTGCTGGCGAGTGTCGCGAACGGCTGTGGCGATCGCGAAAGCCTGGCGGCCATGGCAAACACCAAGGTGCGGATTGCGGACGATGACACCTGGTCCGATATCTTCAGCAAGGTGTTGGTGGAGCATATCGAGCCGAATCTTGGGCAGGGGCGCCTTACGCTGCTGTTCGAGTACCCAATTCCGGAGGCGGCGCTGGCGCGCGTCAAAGCGTCCGATCCGCGGGTCGCTGAGCGCTTCGAGATTTATGCCTGTGGCGTGGAGCTCGCAAACGGATTTGGCGAATTGATCGATCCGGCGGAACAGCGGCGCCGTTTCACGCACGCGATGGAGGAGAAGCAGCGGCGCTACGGAGAAAATTATCCGCTCGACGAGGATTTTCTCGCTGCTCTCGCCAGCATGCCCGAAGCAAGCGGTGTCGCGCTCGGCTTCGACCGACTGGTGATGCTGGCAAGCGGTGCGACAGCGGTCGATCAGGTGGTGTGGACACCGCCCGCGGGTGAGACATGAGCAACCATAACTTCAAGCCGATCACGACCTTGCGGGAACCGATGGAGCTGGCCTCGCACGGCCTCGTGCCGGTCGGCGATCTCCCCGATCTGCAAAAGGTTGCGGCGCGCTACGCGATCGCGGTGACGCCGGAGGTTGCCGCGCTCATCGACCCTGACGATCCCGAGGATCCGATCGCGCGACAATATATCCCCAACGTCGCGGAATTGGTCGCGCAACCCAACGAGAAGCCAGATCCGATCGGCGATAATGTTCATTCGCCGGTCTCCGGCATCGTGCATCGCTATCCGGATCGCGTGCTGTTCAAGGTCGTGCACGTCTGTGCGGTGTACTGCCGCTTCTGTTTCCGACGCGAAATGGTGGGACCGGGCAGGGCGACCGCGCTGTCGGAAGGCACCTACGAAAATGCGCTGGCCTACATCCGTGCGAAGTCGGAAATATGGGAGGTCATTTTGACCGGCGGCGATCCGCTGATGTTATCGCCGCGGCGGCTGAAGGAGATCATGGCGGACCTCGCAGCGATAGAGCACGTCAGGATTATCCGAATTCACACCCGCGTCCCGGTCGCCGAGCCTTCGCGCATCACCGGCGAAATGATCGCTGCGCTGAAGGTCGAGGGCGCCACCACCTGGGTAGCGTTGCATGCCAATCACGTCAGGGAATTGACGAAAAATGCGCGCACCGCCTGCGCCGCAATCGTCGAGGCTGGCATTCCCATGGTCAGCCAGTCGGTGCTGTTGCGGGGCGTCAATGACGACCTCGCGGCGCTGGAGGCCTTGATGCGAGGCTTCGTCGAATGTCGCGTCAAACCTTATTATCTCCACCACGGTGACCTTGCTCCCGGAACATCGCACCTGCGAACGACCCTGGAACAAGGTCAAAATCTCATGCGCGCGCTGCGTGGGCATGTTTCGGGATTATGTCAGCCGGACTACGTTGTCGATATTCCCGGCGGCCACGGCAAGGCGCCGGCCGGCCCAACCTATCTGTCGCCTGCAAATTCTTTGTCCCCGGAGCGTGAACAAGCTTCCCAAACGCGTTATCGTATTGTCGACTATTGCGGCGAGGTCCATCTTTACCCGCCGGAGACATGATCGCATTTCTCACGATTGGAGAAGCCAAGATGCGAAAGCTGTTGTTGACGACTACATTTCTTTTTTTGG
>Ga0306920_100013558_pt1 | contig 11114 bp, 9 predicted proteins | sample flu12Cox44000170_FD_204666 | JGI IMG/M metagenome (GOLD analysis project Ga0306920, IMG submission 204666) | Lab enrichment of tropical soil microbial communities from Luquillo Experimental Forest, Puerto Rico - flux4day.12C.oxic.44.000.170 (v2)... | ecosystem: Environmental > Terrestrial >...
CGGCAATCTCACCAAGGACGGGAACATTACCTACACGTGGGACGCACGCGACCGCCTGGTGGCCACCAGCGCCAGCCGCGCAACCTTCCAGTACGACCCCTTCGGGAGGCGCACGCGGAAGGTCATCGGCCACACCACCACCCGCTTCCACTACGACGGCGACAATCCTCTGCAGGAGCTGGACGGGGCCGGCAACATCGTGGCCAACCTGCTCACCGGGCTCGGCCTGGACGAGTTCTTCACTCGCAGCGGGAGCCCGGGCAACCGCACTCTGCTGGGCGATGCCCTGGGGTCCACCCTGGCCCTGGCCGACGATAGCGGCATCATTCAGACCTCCTACACGTATGAGCCCTTCGGGACGAGCGCGACCACGGGCCAGAACAACTCAAATGTCTACCAGTACACGGGCCGGGAAAACGACGGCACGGGCCTCTACTACTACCGGGCGCGCTACTATAGCCCGTCCCACCAGCGCTTCATCAGCGAGGATCCGATCGGGTTCATGGGGCGCGATGTGAATCTCTACGCGTACGGTTGGAACGCGCCGATTGATTTTGTCGATTCTCTGGGTTTGGACGTCGTCATTCGAACGTATTGTTGCCACGCTCCAAATCTATATGGACACGTCGGGATAGCTATCAACAACAATCCATCCAGCGGATTCTATCCGAATCAGGATAGTTGGAGAGTGGCGGCCAACATACGGGTTCCCGGGCAGCTCGTGTATGACTCTGAGAAGTGGAGGCCGAACCAACTAGAGGATGCAGTCAGAATCCCGACTACGTCAGATCAAGATCGACGAATTCAAGCGCACCTTGATCAGGTCCGTCGAAGCGCGGGGCATTATCAGTTGCACGGAAGAAACTGCAGCAATGTTGTACGGGATGCGTTGAGTGCGGGCGGTATCGATCTGGGTCCACCAACCCCTTACCCTCGTGAGGTCATGAGACAGATTCAGGGATATCTCGCGACCATTGCTCCGTTTTAAGCTGAGGAACCACAAAGTGGCTAGGGCTTTTCTCTATGGTGGCAGCGTAGGGTCGATGACAAGCATTGCCCTGTATTTGATGATGGCTCTGGCCGTTCAACAACCGGGCGCAGGAGGCGCAAATATTGTGTTCAGGGTGGCGACGGTTTTGTGGCCAACTTCGCAGATGCTCATGGCTGTCAACAGTCCCGGCCCAACCGTATTTGGGATGACGGTGCTCGCCCTGGCAGTGCTGTCGAACGGCCTCCTTTATGGCGTCGTTGCCGTCGTATCTAGCCTGGCCCTCAAGCGAATGGGAGTCATCTGACGAGCCTCGTGAGATCCGAACGATGGCGCGGGTTCACGCTTGCCTCCTGCTCCTTCCGGTATCGCTGACGCATCGCTCTGCGTATTCAAGGGGCGGCTCCTTTTCGGCGGGTTTGGTAACACCGATCTCGAAGCTACTCCTTCCATTCCGGTAACGCTTTGGCACATCGCGTGTTTGACGCCTTCCCCAAAGTCTGGCAGGATCGCCGCACCCTGCGACCCGAGGCAGGGCATCTCGGTCCGAGCTCACGTGTACAAGGGGGACGTCATGGCCAACCTCTGGCAGAAACCGCAGGCCGGCGCGGTCCGGTCCCGGCTCATGGTTATGCTCCTCGCAGCCGCGCTTGTCGGCACGGCCGCCGTAGGGGCGCTCGCCCAGAGCGCCTCCAAGAGCAACCTGATCGGCAAGCTCGAGGGGCCGGAGGTCGTCACCGATCCGGCGAAGCTTCCCAAGACGTTCAATGAAGCGCCGCAGCTGGCGGCGCTGGTCAAGGCGGGCAAGCTGCCGCCGGTGGCGGAGCGCATCGGGCAGGACCCGCTAGTCATCAAGCCGTTGCGCGAGACAGGCAAATACGGCGGGACATGGCGCGCCGGCTTCACGGGCCCCGCCGACTTCTGGAACGGCTTCCGCTGCTGCTCGGGGCCGGATCACCTGATGTTCTGGGACTATACGGGCGACAAGGTGGGGCCGAACCTCGCCAAGGGCCTCGAGATGCAGGACGGCGGCCGCGCGTGGCTCGTGCACCTGCGCCACGGGATGAAGTGGAGCGACGGCAAGCCCTTCACCGCGGATGACTTCGTCTTCTGGTACGAGGACGTCTACAAGAACAAGGATCTCGTCCCGACGCCCTCGTCGGCCATGGCCATCAACGGCAAGCAAGGCGCGATCGAGAAGGTCGACACCTACACGGTGCGGTTCAAGTTTCCCGACCCCTATTTCATGCTTCCCGACGTGCTGGCGGGCTCCACCGACCTGGCGGGCCAGATGTATGGGTACCGCGCCCTGGGCGGTTTCGCGCCCGCGCACTACATGAAGCAGTTCCATCCGAAGTACGTGAGCGCCGCGGAGCTCGACAAGAAGGTGAAGGATGCGAAGTTCGACAGCTGGGTGCGCTTGTTCCTCAACCGGAACGATTGGGCGCTCAACCCGGATCTTCCCGTGCTGTCGCCGTGGAAGACGGTGACGCCGATCAACACTCCGACGTGGACGCTCGAGCGCAACCCGTACAGCGTGTTCGTCGACACGGCGGGCAACCAGCTCCCCTACATCGATAAGGTCGTGTTGACGCTGGCGGAGAATCTCGAGGTTCTCAACCTGCGCGCGATCGCGGGCGAGTACGACTATGCTTCGCGGCACGTCGACCTCGGCAAGCTCCCGGTGTTCTTGGAGAATCAGCAGAAGGGCAACTACAAGGTCTATCTCGACCCCGGGGACTACTGCGACCTGATCATCAAGTTCAATCTGAACTACGACGCCGATCCGGAGATCGGGAAGTTGTTCAATACCGCCGACTTCCGGCGCGCGCTGTCGCTGGGCATCGACCGCGACCAGATCAATGAGACGTTCTGGCTCGGCACGGGCACGCCCGGCTCGGTGGTGCCCGTGGACAGCAACAAATACAATCCGGGTCCGCAGTACCGGAAGCTGTGGTCGACGCTCGATCTGAAGAAGGCCAACGAGATGCTCGACAAGCTCGGGCTCGCGAAGAAGGACCCGGAGGGCTATCGTCTGCGCGCCGACGGCAAGGGCCGGCTCCGCCTCGAGATCATGACCCTCGGGGGCCAGTTCGTGCAGTACACCCAGATCGCGGAGATGATTCGCGAGCAATGGAAGAAGATCGGCATCGACCTGAAGGTGCAGGAAGTGGAGCGCAGCCTCGCCCTGCAGCGCACGGCGAACAACGAGCAGCAGCTCGCCGCCTGGAACAACGACGGGAGCGAGCACCTCTTCACCTTCCCGCTGCACGTCTTCCCCTTCGAGCTGGCCGCGGTGGCGACGTCGGGGCCGCTGTACGTCAAGTGGTTCCACTCCGCCGGCGCGCAGGGCAAGGAGCCCGAGCCGCGGATGAAGGAGCTGATGGAGAAGTGGAAGAAGGCCTTCGGGGTACCCGAGAAGGAGCGCATCCAGCTCGGCAAGGACGTCTGGAGGATCGCCGCCGAGGAGGTCTACATCATCGGCGTGGTGGGCCAGGGCCCTGCCTCCATGGGCGTGCGCGTGGTCAAGACCAACATGGGCAATATCCCGTCGCGCATGTACAACAGCCCGGACGGCAAGACCCCGGGCATCTCCCGGCCCGAGACCTTCTACTTCAAGTAGGCCCACGAGGAGGGCGCGTCGTTGCTCGCCTACATCGGACGACGCGCCCTCCTCGCCATCTTCACCGTCTGGGCGATCTCCGTTCTGTCGTTCGTCATCATCCAGCTCCCGCCCGGCGACTACGTCACCTCGTACATCGCACAGATGGCCTCCATGGGCAGCGTGGTGAGCGATGAGGAAGCGCAGAATCTGAGGATCCAGTACGGTCTCGGCCAGCCCATCTACGTGCAGTACTGGAAGTGGATGAAGCAGCTTGCCCGGGGCAACTTCGGCATGTCCATGGAGTGGCGGCGTCCCGTCGACGAGGTGATCGGTGAGCGCCTGTGGCTCACCGTGGCCGTCTCCGTGTCCGCCCTTATCCTCACGTGGGCCCTTGCCTTGCCCATCGGCATCTACTCCGCGACCCGGCAGTACTCTGCGGGCGACTATCTGGCGACGTTCGTGGGCTTCATCGGTCTCGCCGTCCCCAACTTCCTTCTCGCCCTCGTGCTGCTCTATCTCGGCTTCACGCTCTTCAACGCCAACATCGGCGGGCTCTTCTCTCCGGAGCTCCAGGACGCGCCGTGGGGTTGGGCGCGCGTGTGGGATCTCCTCAAGCATCTCCCCATCCCGGCGCTCATCCTAGGCCTCGCGGGGACGGCGCAGCAGATCCGCATCATGCGGGCGAATCTCCTGGACGAGCTGCGCAAGCCCTACGTGGTGACGGCGCGAGCCAAGGGCCTCTCCTGGTTCCGAGTCGTCATGAAGTACCCGGTGCGGGTGGCCCTCAATCCCTTCGCGAGCACGGTCGGCTACACGCTGCCGTACATCGTGTCGGGCAGCATCATCGTGTCTCTCGTGCTGGGCTTGCCGACGGTTGGGCCCCTCCTCCTCAAGGCTCTCATCGCGCAGGACATGTTTCTCGCCGGCACCATCGTGCTTCTCCTCGGGGTGATGACGGTGATCGGTACGCTCGCCTCCGACATCCTTCTCGTGCTGATCGACCCGCGCATCCGCATCGAGGACACGTGATGTCCGATCCCAGCCTCGCCCTCGATCCCGCCAGCGCGCCCGTGCCAGGGCCGATCGCCGCGGCCCCGGAGAAGCAGCGGATCTACGTCGCCTCGCAGTGGCAGCTCATGTGGTGGCGCTTCCGGAAGCATCGCGTGGCCATGGTGAGCGGGGTGGTGGTGATCGGCTTCTACCTGGTTGTCCTCGGCGCGGACTTCCTCGCCTATGCCGACCCCAACGCCTCCGAGGCGCAGCGCTCGCTGATGCCGCCGCAGACCCTCCACCTCTTCGATGGCTGGCGCTTCCGGCCCCATGTCTACGGCGTCAAGGGTGTCCGTGATCCCCAGAGCTTCCGCCGCGTGTATCGCGAGGATCCCAGCCAGAAGATCCCCATCCGGTTCTTCGCCGAGGGCTTCGAGTACCGATTCCTCGGCCTGATCCCCTCCACGCGTCATCTCATCGGCGTCGATCCCCCTCTCGACGCGTCCCGGACCATCTTCCTCCTGGGCACGGACGTGCAGGGGCGGGACCTGTGGTCTCGGTTGATGTTCGGCACGCGCATCTCGCTGACCATCGGGCTCTGCGGAGTGGCGGTGAGCCTCGTGCTGGGTGTCGTCCTGGGCGGGCTGTCGGGATTCTACGGCGGGTTCACCGACACGGTGATTCAGCGGGTGATCGAGATCCTCCGCTCGATTCCCACGATCCCTCTCTGGATGGGGCTGGCCGCGGCCCTGCCCAGGGACTGGACCATCTTGCAGGTCTACTTCGCCATCACGATCATCATCTCGGTCCTCGGCTGGACGGACCTGGCTCGCGTGGTGCGGGGACGCTTCCTCGCCATGCGGGAGGAAGACTTCGTGGTGTCCGCTCGTCTCGTGGGGTGCACGCAGATGCGGACCATCTTCGTGCATATGGTGCCCTCGTTCATGAGCCACATCATCGCCGCCACCACTCTCGCCCTGCCTGCCATGATCGTCAGCGAGACGGCGCTCAGCTTCCTCGGCCTCGGCCTGCGCCCGCCCGCCATCAGCTGGGGCGTGCTCCTGCAACAGGCCCAAAACGTTCAGACGGTGGCCATCTCGCCCTGGCTGATGCTGCCGGCCGTGCCCGTGATCGTGGTCGTCATGGCCTTCAACTTCCTGGGCGACGGGCTGCGCGATGCGGCCGACCCCTATGGGCGGTGAGTCGGCTCGATCATGACCACCACGCCGCTTCTCTCCGTGCGGAATCTCCGGACGTACTTTCATCAGGACGAGGGCACGGTGAAGGCCGTGGACGGCGTCACCTTCGACCTCCTTCCCGGAGGCACGCTGGGCATCGTCGGCGAGAGCGGCTGCGGCAAGAGTGTGACCGCCCGCTCGATCCTGAGGATCGTGGACCGGCCGGGGCGGATCATGGCGGGAGAGATCCACTTTCGGCGGCGCGCCGTCGCCGGGCGAACGGAGGCCGAGCGCACCATCGACCTGGCCACGCTCGACCCGGATGGCCCGGAGATCCGCGCCATCCGCGGCGCGGAGATCGCCCTCATCTTCCAGGAGCCCATGTCCTCCTTCAGCCCCGTCCACACCATCGGGGACCAGATCGGTGAGGCCATCGTCTTGCACCAGGGTCTCGATCGGCGGCAGGCGCTCGCGAAGACCATCGAGATGTTGCAGCGAGTGGGCGTGTCCACGCCGGTGGAGCGCGTGCGGCAGCTCGCGAGCCAGCTGAGCGGAGGCCTGCGCCAGCGAGCCATGATCGCCATGGCGCTCTCGTGTCATCCGACCTTGCTGATCGCGGACGAGCCCACCACCGCCCTCGACGTGACCACTCAGCGGCAGATTCTCCGGCTCATGCGGCAGCTTCAGGACGAGGACGGCATGGCCATCATGCTGATCACGCACGACCTCGGCGTCGTCGCCGAGATGTGCCGCGACGTGGTGGTGATGTACCTGGGCCGGGTGGTCGAGCAGGCGCCGGTGGACGAGATCTTCCACGCCCCGCGCCATCCGTATACGCGGGCCCTCCTGCGCTCCATTCCTCGCATTCGATCCCAGGTGCGCGAACGACTCGCTCCGATCGCGGGCGCCGTGCCGCATCCGTATGATCGGCCCCCAGGATGTCCCTTCCATCCTCGCTGCGAGAGCTTCATGCCGGGGAAGTGCGACCGGCAGGAGCCGAGCCTGCGATCGGTCGGCGATCGGCACGCCGTGAGCTGCTTCCTCTACGAGTAGCGATGAGCGCGCAGACGCTGCTGCGGGTGTCCGGATTGCAGAAGCTCTTCCCAATCAAGAAGGGCTTCTGGAAGCGCACGGTGGGCCACGTGCGGGCGGTGGACGGCGTCGACTTCCACATCGACGAGGGGGAAACCCTCGGCCTAGTCGGCGAGAGCGGCTGCGGCAAGACCACCACCGCGCGCTGCATCCTGCGCGCCATCGAGCCGACGGCGGGCAAAGTCTTCATGCGGGCGGCCGACGGCGCCGAGATCGAGCTGGACCGGCTCCGACCCGCGGAGCTACGCGCGCTTCGCCGCGAGATGCAGATGATCTTCCAGGATCCGTTCACCTCGCTCAATCCGCGCATGACCCTCCTCGATCTCGTGGGCGAGCCGTTGCTGGTGCATGGCATGAAGAATCGGAGGGAGCGCGAGGCGCGCGTGGCGGATCTCCTGCGCCGCGTCGGCCTTCGTCCGGAGTACATGCGCCGGTTCCCCCATGCCTTCAGCGGGGGCGAGCGCCAGCGGATCGGGATCGCCCGCGCCCTCGCGCTCCACCCACGCCTCGTGGTGGCGGACGAGCCAGTGTCGGCCCTGGACGTCTCGGTGCAGGCGCAGATCCTGAATCTCCTCATCGACCTCCAGGCGGAGTTCCGCCTCACCTACCTCTTCGTGGCGCACGATCTGAGCGTGGTCCGGCACATCAGCAACCGCGTGGCCGTGATGTACGTGGGACGCATCGTGGAGTTGGCGCCGACTCCCAACCTCTTCGCCACCCCTCGGCATCCGTACACGGCGGCGCTCCTGTCCGCGGTGCCCGAGCCTGATCCGCGGGTCCGGGTGCAGGATGTCGCGCTCGAAGGCGAGGTGGCGAACCCGGCGAATCCTCCGAGAGGCTGCTACTTCCACCCGCGCTGTCCCCACGCCGCGGAGGTGTGCCGCACCGAGGCCCCGACGTGGCGCGAGATCGCGCCCGCACATTTCGTCGCCTGTCATCGCGCCGACGAGCTCCGGCTCGCCGGAGTGGACGGCGCCTGAGGAGAAGTCCGTGCCGCCTTCCGACGTCACCCATCGCCTCGCCGAGCGCATTGCCGGGTTCCGCTATCAGGACCTGCCGCCCTCGCTCCTCGCTCACGCGAGGCTGCAGCTGCTCGACACCCTCGGGGCCATGCTGGTCGCCTCGTCGCCGAAGTATCCGGGGAGCCGCATCATCATGCGCTTCGTGAAGGAGCTGGGTGGGGTGCCGGAGTCGAGCCTCGTGGGGCAGGGGCGGCGCACCTCGTGCGTCAATGCCGCCCTCGCCAACGGCACGCTCGGCTACTACTGCGACGTGGAGCCGCATCACGTGGGCGCGATCCTCCACGGGCCGGCCGTGATCGTGCCCGCCAGCCTCGCGGTGGGCGAGAAGCAGCGGGTCGACGGCAAGCGCTTCCTTGCCGCGATGATCCTGGGCGTGGAGGTGGCAACGCGCGTCTCCTACGCCTTCGATCCCGTCGCGCTCTATAACCGCGGGTTCCACCCGAGCGCGATCTGCGGCGGCTTCGGAGCCGCGGCCGCTGCCGGTTACCTTCTCCGCTTGAGCCCGGAGCGTCAGGCGGTGGCCCTCGGCCTCGCCATGCAGCAGACGTGCGGGCTCCTCGCGTGGGCCAACGACCCGACCGAGCACTCGCGCCCACTCAACCCCGGTCTCGCGGCGCGCAACGGCGTCACTGCCGCGTATCTCGCCTCTCTCGGGTTCGGCGGCCCTCCCTCGCCCTTCGAGGGCAAATACGACGCCTTCACGGCCTTCTCCGGCTCGGCGAATCCCGACGCGCTCCTCGACGGCTGGGGCGAGCGCTTCCACCTGCCCGAGTTCGCTTTCAAGCTCTACTCCTCCTGCGCGTTCACGCATCCCGGCCTCGACGCGCTACTCGGTCTCGCCGCGGACGAGAAAGTTCAGGCGGCCGACGTGGAGCGCATCGTGCTGCGCTTTCCGAAGAACGGCGCGCACATGATCGACGGCAATCCCCTCAAGTCGCACTGCGCGCAGTACATCCTGCCCGTGGGGCTCGTCTTCGGGCGAGTGATCATCGACGACATCCTCTTCGATCGGCAGCGGCATCCCGAGGTGGCGCGGCTCTCCTCGGGCATGGCCCTCGTCCACGATCCCGCGCTGGACGCCCACTACCCCGAGCGCTACGACTCCATCGTCGAGCTCTCGCTCAAGGACGGCCGGACGCTCGCGCGCCGGGTGGAGCACGCGCGCGGCACCCTCGGGAATCCGCTCACGCCCGACGAGGTCCGGGCCAAGTACGTCAGCTTGACGCGTCCGGTGGTGCCGCCCGCGCGGGCCCGCGCCATCATGACCCTGGTCGACCACATCGACCGTGCGCGCGACCTCCGGCGCCTGGGCGCGCTCCTGCGCGCGCGGACCGGATCGGTGAGACGCCCGAGGTGACGGCGAGGGGCGACAAACACGCGGAGGGAACCGCAAGCAACGCGTGCGGTCGGCTGCGAGTGCCTGTCAGCCATCACCTCTGCATTTGAGCCGCTCGATGCAAAGCAGCGCGAGCAAGTAGCCGCGTTGAATCGAGCGTGGGCAGCGGGGAGTTGGCGTCGTTGATGATGAGCGGAATTTCAGTACAGCCCAGGATAACGGCGTCGCAGCCGGTGCCTTTCATCCGTTCGATCACTCTTTGGTGACAGGCAACGCTCTCGGACTTGAACACACCGTAAACCAATTCCTCCATTATGATTCGGTGGATCTCGCTACGTTCGGTGGTGCTCGGGCGAATACACTCCAGGCCACGAGCAGATAGTCTTTCGGGATAGACATCGCTATCCACTAGCCAACGGGTTCCGACAAGGCCCAGACGCCGGAATCCGCGTTCGGAAGCTTCGGCCGCGACAACTTCGCCGATGTGTAGCCAGGGCAGGGGCGAGCGTGGTTCGACGTATGCGAGCGCCTGATGGATGGTGTTGTCCGGGCAGATCAGGAAGTCTGCACCCACGCTCTCCAGCTTACGGGCAGACGCGAGCATGAGGTCGCCAACACCGCGCCAGTCACCGCGGTCCAAGCAAACCACATACTCTGCAAACGAAGGCGTGTGCATTGACACCTCGGGGTGCGCATGCGGACCAAGTAGGCGCGCGCCTTCGGCACAGATCGTCCGATAGCAAAGAGCAGCGCCTTCCGCCGAGCAGGCGACAATTCCAATGTGACGAGGCACGTCGGTTCCGCGCGCGTCCGGGTCGGCGGGAAAGTCAGCTGCCACGTGATGATCGGCGCGCGGGTGCATTGCTAGCCCGCGAGAGGTCTGATAGAAGCGCAAAGTACTTCGCGCCAAGAGGATCCAGCATGTGCCTCAATTTTGGCGTTGGCGTCCCGAATACTGTGAAGCGCTTGCGTTCGACCAACGCCGCAAATCTCTTGGCGTGAAGCCGCGCGAACGTGATCAAGTGTGCGACGGCGGCCGAGGAATCTGCGTAGCGCTCAAATAGGTGAACGGACTGATTGTCGTCGCCGATGAATCGCTCGTAGATGAGCGCACCACGTTCGCTCCTCGTAGATTCAACCATTTGGCGTGTAAGATTGCGAAAGGCTTTCATCTTACGCGGTTTTACGTGAAGCTCGACGTGCCAAGAGATCTCGCCACTCATGTCACGACGTCCTCGCGGTTTACCACGATCCAGGGGCACCTGATGGCTAACGCTCGGCTGGGCGGCCGGCGAAGCCGGTTCGCTCCAGCCGAAGTTAGACCGGATCTTCTCGGCTTCAGGGGAGATCGACTGAATCTCCCAAGCCTGCGTACACATATCTGTTCCCAAACACCTCACTGAGAGCGAGGAACGCTGGCTCGCCCGTGCAGTGCCCCGGCGCGATCTGACGGACCCGCCAGTCGTCTCGCAAGGCATACGCGATGCGTTGAACCTCTGCGTCGCCCGTAAGCACGAGGTGAAGACCGCCAAAGATGGCATCGACACGATCATGGACAGAGCGCGAGGCGGCAAGAATCCTCTCGATCCCTGGGTGCGAACATCCTGCCACCAGCACCAATCCATTCGATGTGCGTAACGCCAGCGACAACTCCCGCATCTCGCGCGTGCCGGGCACGTCGGAGACAACCGAGACTGCCCAGACATCCGGAACGAGCTCCGTTGTCTCCTTGATCCACGCGAATCGCGCACCGGGCCATGGGGTCCCATGGCGGATCGTCTCCGGGGGGTGGCCGTCGTAGTACTGCATATGGACAGGGAGCACCGGGCGGCGCGGATAGAAGACACCTGGAAGACTCGAACCGAAGACACCGTAGGTCTCGTCGGGCGTGTATATAGCGATG
>Ga0306920_100013559_pt1 | contig 11114 bp, 10 predicted proteins | sample flu12Cox44000170_FD_204666 | JGI IMG/M metagenome (GOLD analysis project Ga0306920, IMG submission 204666) | Lab enrichment of tropical soil microbial communities from Luquillo Experimental Forest, Puerto Rico - flux4day.12C.oxic.44.000.170 (v2)... | ecosystem: Environmental > Terrestrial >...
ACTGTTTGGTAATGATGTTCTCAATCGCAATTTTGTCTGCGTGAAAAACATCATCGTCGTTGATGTAACCGATCTGCCGCACGGTTTTGCGGACGATCTGCGAAATGGGAATGACGCTTTCGAGCGGCTTTTCCTCAGGCAAACCCGGGATGGTGATCTCGCCGCCAACGATTACGATGTTGCACTTCGCGTAGGTTTCGCAGGCGACACGGCTATGTCGCTCTTGTCGAATACAGGCATCGAGGACGGCGTCAGAAATCGTATCGCATACTTTGTCCGGGTGACCTTCACCGACGGATTCGGAAGAAAAGATGTAACGGCGGGACATGGATTAGAGAACGTGATTCGTTAAAATATTACAACGTGAATCGGATTAGCCGCTGGACGAGTTCAACCGTTGTAACGATTTAACGTTTCAACGATGGAACGTTGTCGCAAGACATATTGACCAATCATGATACGTCGATATATCGTTGGATCGCATCATGGCGTCAACCATTAATTTGTTGCGGTTGCTGGCAGACCCTACCCGACTGCGTCTGGTGCTTCTGCTCGAGCAGGAAGAGCTTTCCGTTGCGGAGTTACAGCAAATTTTGGGTATGGGCCAATCGCGCATTTCCAGTCATCTTGCGCGCCTGAAGCGCGCAGGCGTCGTGGCTGATCGGCGCGTGGGGAAGAATGTCTATTACGGAGCGAACCACAACGGGCAAAGCGCACAACGGGAACGCGTGGCGGAAATCACCCGGCTGCTTGCGCGAGAATTACCTGAAACTTCGCGGGATCGCACGAGTCTCAAGCTTGTTCTCCACAAGCGTCAGGACAAAGCGAGGAAATACTTTGATGAACTCGCCGGGAAATTTGGCCGAGGTTACGTGCCGGGCCGGTCATGGAAGGCACTGGCGCATACGCTGATCACGTTGCTCCCGCCGCTGACTGTGGCAGACCTTGGAGCAGGTGAGGGAACACTGTCTCAGTTACTGGCAAAAAAAGCGCGCAAGGTCATCGCCGTGGACAATTCGCCCAAAATGGTCGAGTTCGGCTCAGAGCTGGCGAAGAAACATGGATTTAATAATCTCGAATACCGGCTCGGCGACATTCAAGACCCGCCGATTGCAAAGAACAGCATCGATCTTGCGATTTTGAGCCAGGCGCTGCATCACGCGATTCATCCCGAGCGTGCTATTGATGCGGCTCATCGAATTTTGAAGCGCGGAGGCCGTTTGGTCATTCTCGATCTGTTGAGTCATCGGTTCGAAAAAGCTCGCGAACTTTATGCAGACCACTGGCTTGGGTTTAGCGAAGTCAAGTTGCACCAGCTCTTGGAAAAAAGCGGTTTCCGAGAGATCGAGGTCAGCGTTGTTTCTCGAGAAAAACAAAGCCCGCATTTCCAAACGGTTTTCGCTACAGGCGTGAAGTGAACGCGGGAGGGGCCTTTTTTGTCTAATCCATGCTTCTGCAGTGTCATCCCGTGCAAACCCAATCCCTTTTTATGAGCGGTTTCTTCGAGGAGGTGAAACGGCGAAAGGTTTATCAGGTGGCGGTGGCTTATATCATCGCGGGAGGCGGCATCATCCAGCTTGCTTCGGCTGCGTTTCCGGCTTGGGAATTGCCAAACTGGGCGTTGAGGCTGGTGATTGTACTGTTGTTGATCGGTTTTCCCATCGCCCTCATTCTGGCGTGGGCCTTCGATGTAACGCCGCAGGGAATTAAAACGACGCCAACGTCCGACGCATCCGGCTCGCATCTGCGGCGGAACGTAATTACGCTCATCACAGGCGGCGTGATCATTTCCGCTGCTGCAGGCTTCTTTCTCCTGCCACGCGTCTCTGCGCACAAGGTCGACAAGTCGATTGCAGTGTTGCCGTTTGAAAGTCTGAGCGATGAAAAAGAGAACGCGTATTTCGCCGACGGCATTCAGGACGACGTGCTCACTAATTTGTCGAAGATTGGCGACCTGAAAGTAATTTCACGCACATCGGTCATGCCTTATCGAGGGAAAACGTCCAACGTTCGTGAAATCGGGAAGGCACTGGGTGTCGGTGCGATTCTCGAGGGAAGCGTTCGCCGCGTCGGAAATCGGGTTCGCGTGAATGTGCAGTTAATTAATGCTGACACCGACGAGCATCTGTGGGCGGAAGATTACGATCGCGACTTAACCGATGTGTTTGCCATTCAAACGGACCTGGCACAACAAATCGTGCGCGAATTGCAGGCGAAACTTTCACCAATGGAGAAGGCGCAAATCGAGCGCAGGCCCACGGAAAACAGCGAAGCTTATCTGGCCTTTGTTGAAGCCCATGAATTGTTCTATCGCCAGGATGGCATGCTTCGCGCCAACACGGAAAAGGCAGAGCAGCTTTTCGAGCGCGCAACTATGCTGGATCCGAACTTCGCGGGAGCGTTTGCCGGACTGGCACGGGCCCACGATTGGGCTTACCACGATTTCGATCCAATACCTGCGCGAAAGGAAAAAGCGCGTGCCGCGGCGGAGACAGCTATTCGTTTACAGCCGGATTTGCCCGAAGGGCATCTTGCACTCGGATTTTATCATTATTACTGCGAGCGTGATTATCAGGCAGCGCTCCACGAATTCGCTATTGCGAAACTGAGTTTACCAAACTCGGCGGAAGTTTACATGGCGATTGGTGCGATCGAGCGTCGCCAAGGCAAATGGAAAGAGTCCACTGCGAATATGGAGAGAGCGGCGTCCGTCAGTCCGAAGGACGCCTGGATTCTCCAAAATCTTGCCGACAATTACTACGCCACCAGAAATTTTGAAGCTGCAGACAAGATTCTAGACCGCGCGATCGAAGCTGCACCCAAATCATTTGGTGCGCGCGCGGAGAAGGCTAGGCTTGCTGTTGACTGGAAGGGAGATCTCAGCGTGATGGAGCAGGAGTTAACGCAAGTTCCGACGGGTGTCGATCCAGACGGTCTCGTCACATTCGCACGGATGCAGCTTTTGCTGTTGCAACGAAAATTCCCGGACGCTCTCGCACTTCTAAAGCTATCGCCTCAAGATGTCTTTCACTATGATAAGCCAAGAGAATTTTTCGAGGGCGCGATTCATATCTTTTCGAAAGAGAAAGAGAAGGCGCTCGCTGCCTTCAAACGCGCTCGACCCATTGCAGAAAAGGCTTTGCAGGAAGGTCCGAGCGATGCGTCGCGGCACGTAGTCCTCGGCTTAATTCTGGCGGGCATGGGTGAGAAGGAATTGGCCATCGCCGAAGGCAAACGCGCCGTCGAACTTCTGCCCGAGTCTCAGGATGCCCTTGATGGGCCAAAGATGACTGTTGCGCTCGCTCAAATCTACGCCTGGACAGGCGAAACCGATCAGGCGCTTCAGCTTATTGACCGTTCCCTGAGTACTCCCAATGGAGTCACAGTTCCCTCCCTCGCACTCGATCCGATGTGGGATCCACTGCGAGACGATCCCCGTTTTCAGGCATTGATCGATAGGTACGCTACAAAAGCTTAATGGCTACTTCTCGTTTTCGCTTCGGAGAGCAATCCTGCTGACGATCGGGTCACGAGAAGAATTGGAGACAGCGGTCATCGGCACAAAGTGAACGCCGCGTCTCAATTTCATGTCTATATTTTTCGCCGTTGAACTATAATCCTGGCCAATCCAGATCTGTTGCTATGAGCGGCTTCTTCGAGGAAGTAAAACGGCGAAAGGTCTACCGGGTGGCGGTAGCCTACGTCATAGCTGCGGGCGGCATTATACAACTGGGTTCAGCGGCGTTTCCGGCATGGGAACTGCCAAACTGGGCGTTGCGTCTGGTGATTGTGCTGTTACTGGTCGGTTTTCCAATCGCCTTGATTCTCGCCTGGGCCTTTGATGTCACACCGCAGGGCATCCAGGCCACACCCGACGTGGCTGTGCCCCGAGCACATCGCCGTCGCAACGTGATTATGCTCGTCGCAACCGGCGTGATCCTCTCTGCAATCGCGGGATTTTTCCTCCTTCCTCGCATTTCTTCCGCGCACAAGATTGACAAGTCGATCGCTGTCTTGCCGTTTGAAAATCTAAGCGACGAGAAAGAAAACGCCTACTTCGCAGACGGCGTTCAGGACGATGTGCTCACGAACCTGTCCAAGATCGGCGACCTCAAAGTGATCTCGCGCACCTCAGTCATGCCGTATCGAGGGAAGGCATCCAATGTTCGTGAAATCGGGAAGGCGCTGGGTGTCGGCGCCGTTCTGGAAGGCAGTGTTCGCCGCGTGGGGAATCGGGTGCGCGTGAATGTGCAGTTGATTTGCGCCGAAACTGACGAGCACCTTTGGGCGGAAGACTACGATCGCGAGCTAACCGACGTGTTCGCGATTCAAACTGATCTCGCCCAAAAAATCGCGGAAGCGCTTCAGGCCAAGCTGTCGCCCGGGGAAAAATCACGGATGGAGCGCAAACCCACTGAAAACGGGGAGGCTTATCTCGCTTTTGTCCAGGCACAGAATCTCGCGTGCGCCGTAGAGGATTTCGACAAACTGAAACAAAGCGAGCAGCTCTTCGAGCGCGCCATCGACTTGGATCCAAACTTCGCCCTTGCGGTCGCGCGCTACTCGCAATTGGAAAGTTGGATCGTGCATACGTTCGACCGCACGCCGGAACGCCGCGAAAAAGCGCACACCCTGGCGGAGCGAGCCTTGCAATTGCAGCCAGATCTGCCGGAGGCGCATCTGGCGTTGGGATCCTCGTACTATTACGGCGATAACAACTACGACGCGGCCCTAAGAGAATTCGAAGTCGCACAACGCGGCTTGCCTAACGAATCGGAGGTGTATCTTTCCCTCGCTGCAATCCAGCGCCGCCAGGGAAAGTGGGTCGAATCGATTGCCAATTTCGAGAAGGCCGTCAGTTTAAATCCGAAGGACATCTGGCCGCTGCAAAATCTTGCGTTCAACTACCAGATGCTTCGCAATTTCGATAAGGCCAACGCGACCATCGACCGCGCTCTCGACTTGGACCCCACCGCACTGGCGCCTTTGGAGGTCAAATCCAAGCTGGCCATCGCTGAGAAAGGGGATTTCAGCGTCGTAGAAAAAGCATTTATGGCCGTCAAATCGATCCCGATGACGAACGAGCAGAAACTTAGGACCGCCAGTGCACGGGCGGACACGTTTCTTCTGGAACGCAAGCCCAGTGAAGCATTACAGGAAGCGGAACGCTTGCCGGACGATTTGCTGGCAGGTCTTCCTGGAGCGTTGGGTGGCAAGTACTATGTCATTGGCTTTGCGCGAAAAACGCTGCAGGACGATGCCGGCGCGCGTGCGGCGTTCGAAAAAGCCAGGGGCGCTATCGAGGAACAACTGAAACGAAGCCCCGACGTCGCCGAGCTGCATATTCAACTGGCAAAAGTGCTCGCCCAGCTCAATCAAAAGGATTCCGCATTGGCGGAGGCTCAGCGCGCGTCAGAATTACAGCCTGAAAGCAAGGACGCCTTTGGAGGGCCCGAAATTACTGAAGGGGTGGCGCAAGTTTACGCCATTCTTGGCGAGAATGGCCGCGCCATCGAAATTCTGGATGAATTGTTGAGCCGACCGAGTGCTGTCACAGTGCACGGCCTGAAAATAAATCCTACTTGGGACCCGTTGCGAAGCGATCCGGGTTTTCAAGCGTTGCTGAGTAAGTACGCAGGCAAAGCCTAGCCGGGAGCGGTTTAGCTGTCTCGTAAGCCCTATCAAACACCTGTGCGTCATGTGACGATGCGTTTTAGCTGGGCGCTTCTCTTCCTCAGTACTGCGGCCACGGCGCACGCTGAATGGACAATTACTTCGGCAGAGTCAGAAGCGGGAAGCGCTGGCGTAGTGCATCGGCATGTTCTTTTGGAAAATGCTACTGATGGTGGTCACGCCACTTTCGAGCTCGCAATTTTCTCTGCCAAATCGTGCGCGTTGCGAATCATCGATAATCCCGAGGGCGCAAGACTCGCCAGCATGATGCAGCTCGAAAAATACGTGTGCGGAGTGAATGGTGGCTATTTCGACGAACAGTTCAAGCCGCTCGGCTTGCGAATTGTAAATAGCCAAATGCTTACGCCTTTAAAACCTGCGCGGCTTATAACCGGCGTGCTACTCGCGTCGCCGCGCGGCGTGCAAATCGTCCGCGCGCGTAAGTTTTCGCACCATCAAAAAATTGATTCCGCAATTCAGTGCGGGCCGTTTCTGGTTGATCGCTCGCTGCGCGTTCGTGGTTTGAACGATTCGCAACAGGCGCGGCGAACTTTTGCCGCCACAGCAATGAACGAGCGCGCGTTGCTCGGCTTTTGCTCGGAAGTTTCGCTCGCGGATTTGGCAGCGATCATTGCTACAACACCAATCGCCGCGGATTTGAAGATTCAACGCGCACTAAACCTCGACGGCGGTTCCTCGAGCGCATTCTGGTTTGCGCGAGGGAATGGCGGCGCGTTCTCGATTCCGGAACAAAAATCTGTGCGCGATTTTGTCGGCGTGCTACCAAAAAAATTGTAGCGGCGCGCGTGCCAGGCGCCGTCGTTAACGATTCGGCGGTTGACACAGCCGCCGCTACAACAGGTTTATGAGAACATTTGGCGGATTCAGATCAGGCGATCATTTTTTCTACGGCGAAGTGCGCGGCGACGACGTGCACGTACTGGCAAGACCGTATTGGCTGGAAATTCAGGCCACCGGCGAGGTATTGCCGTTCGGGAGTTTACAGATCGATCTTCCCGTTGCTCCCTCGAAACTAATCGCCGTCGGGTTGAATTACGCCGATCACATCACGGAGATGAAGCGCACTCCGCTCGGCACACCGCTGATCTGGTTTAAGGCTCCGAGTTCGCTTTTGCCGCACAATGGCGCGATCGAAATTGCGTTTCCCGAACATCAAACAGATTTCGAAGCGGAGTTGGCCGCGGTGATTGGTAAGACCGCGAAAAATCTGGCTGTGGAACGGGCGCTCGATTTTGTTTTCGGGTACACAATCGGTCTCGATATCAGCGACCGGGATTTACAGAAAAGCGAGAAGCAATTTGGCCGCTGCAAATCCTTTGACACTTACGCGCCGATTGGGCCGTTCGTTTATGCCGGCGCGGATGCAACGGATGTTTCGCTGGAGCTACGGCAGAATGGCGAGTTGCGCCAGAGCACGCGCACGAGCCGAATGATCTATTCGGTTGCGCAAATTATTTCATTCGCCAGTCAGTCGCTCACACTTTTGCCCGGCGATGTGATTTTAACTGGAACGCCCTCCGGTGTCGGGCCGATTCATGCCGGCGATCAATTGGAGGCAGCAATCGACAATTGGCCGCGCCTGCGGAACAGCGTCGCGATCGCGCAGCGCCTTTCGGGTCGCAACGCTGAAGAAAGTTCGGAAATGACAATTTGAAAGACTTGCTTACGTCCCACGAATTGAGATATTTCGAATCAAAGATGCGACCTTTGGAAAAGGAGCACCGCCAAAAAAAAATGAAAAGTTTTGCTCGACTCGCAGCCAGGGCGTCTGCGATAAGAGAGAACCTGTATCGAAATCGATCTGCTCAGATCAAACTCCTGCTTCAATTATGAAAACACTACTTGCCACCTGCCTATCCTCACTCGCGCTTGCGCTGATTTCGCTCGCGCAATCTCCGCCACCGGCGCAAGCTCCTCCTGCAGCAGGAACGAATCCCGCTGCGCAAGCGCCGGCAAATCCGGCCGCGGCTGCGCAGGCGCCTGCTACAAACGTGCCGCCAGGGCAACCCGCAGTTCAGCAGCCAGCAGCGCCAGGGCAACCCGCAGCGCAGCAGCCAGCAGCGCCAGGGCAACCCGGAGTTGCAGGACAACCTGCTGCGCCGGGCGCGCCGGTTACCGCTACATTAAGTCCCGCACAAGCTGGTGCCCAGAGTCCTGCTGCGCCAGCTGCAGCGAGTGCCGCACCAGCTGCTGCGCCCGCTGCCGACACGGGCCTCTTAGGCAGTAACTGGTTGATCGACAAGTTCCATAAGGGCGGTCCAATCATGTGGCCGATTTTGATTGTATCGATCATCGGGCTCACTGTGGTGATCGAGCGAATTTTTTGGTGGACCGGCCGCTGGTTTCGTCGTGATCCCAAACGGATCGAGAAAGTGTTTACCGCGATTGAAAACGGCGATGTGGCGGAGGCCTCGAGGCTTTCCCGCGGATCGCGCGATCCGGTTTTGCGCATGATGTGGAATGGTCTCAATCACCAACACGCCTCGTTGCAGGGCGCACTACAAGTCGCTGCGGGCATCGAGATCAAACGCGCCGGACGATTCCTGGTCGTCATGGACACGCTCGTAACTTTGGCGCCGTTGCTCGGTCTGTTGGGCACGATTACAGGTCTTATTAGGTCGTTCAGCTTTCTCGGCAACGAAGAGCTGGCGGTGCAAGCCGTCACCGGCGGTATCGCCGAGGCGCTCATTGCCACAGCCTGCGGTCTCGGTATCGCCATCTTCGCACTGATTCCGTTTAACTTTTTTACTTCCCGGGTGTCTAACTTGGAGTTCGAATTGCAGACGGCGGCCACAAACCTGGAAGTGATGTTGGGAGCCCAAACCGCGGCGCGAGAAATGGAGTTCGCGGGGCAAGCCCCACCCTCTGGGAAAGGCTCGTCGATTTAAAGGTATCCAATGTACGTAAGCTCGCCAATTCCGCACAAAAAAGCGCGGATTGAGATCATCCCGTTGATCGACATCATGTTCTTTTTGCTCGCCAGCTTCATGATGGTGAGCTTGAGCCAGGTGCATATGAAAGGGATTAAGGTGAATCTGCCCTCGGGTGTTTCAGGCCAGACGCAGACAAAGCGCGAGTACATTAGCGTTTCTGTTGATAAGGACGGCCATTACTTCTTCGATAAGGACGAAGTCAAAGACGAAGAACTTATGAGTCTCCTGCGCAAGGTGCACGATTCAGCGCCTGATGCGAAGGTGTTCGTTCGCGGTGATCGCGACTCGGTGCATCTGAACGTTACTCACGCGCTTGATATAATCCGCTCGGCCGGTTTTTATAAGATCTCGTTTGAGATTAGGAGCGAGGCCCTCAAGGGAGTTCCGGGACCACCCCAGTGATTGAGCATGGCAAAATTGGAAATAAAACCGCTAATTTATCGGCCACCGCCTCGATGGTATTTCTGGACTGCCCTTGGCTCTGCATTGGCGATCCACCTTACAGCGGTTGCAGTTTCTCAAAGACATGAGGCCCCTGCAGTAGAGCTTCCGCCCCAACCGCCGCAGGTTGTCGAGGCAGTATTGGCGCCCCCTGAGTCCACTCCGCCGCCGGAAGATATTCCGATCCCAGAACCTCCTCCACCACCAGAGATTCAACCGGAATTCGTCGAAGAAAGAACACCGCCACCGCGGCAGCCACAGAACGCGCAAAAGTTTACGCCAATCAAGGCCCCTGGACCGATGTCGATGTCTCGAGCAAAAGCGCTCGCATTATACGCGCCAAAGCCTCAGTATCCGTACGAGGCGCGTTCGCGGCACGTCACTGGTAGTGGAGTGATCGTCGCCCAAGTAGATGCAGCTAGCGGCAACGTCACTAGCTGTTCCGTCTCGTCAAGCACCGGGAGCCCCATTCTAGATAACGCCGCCACTAGCGCCTTTCGGCAGTGGCGATTTAGACCTGGAACAGTTTCCAAGGTTAACATTCCCATCACTTTCACCATGACCGGCGCGTCGTACTAAACTCCGTAATATGAGACTAGCTTCGCCAGTTCCGCACAAACGAGCGCGTATCGAGATCATCCCGTTGATCGACATCATGTTCTTTCTGCTTGCCAGCTTTATGATGGTGAGCCTGAGCCAGACTCACATGAAAGGCATCCGCGTGAATTTGCCGGCTGCGGTAGGGCCCCCGCCAAGCGGGGTGAAGGATTTTGTTTCTATAAAAGTGCTGGAGGGAAATGCTGTGTTCTTCGATAACCAGTACGTAGCAGACGACCAAGTCCTGCCGCGCCTATTTCAGCTTCAGAGGGCAAATCGGGGCATCAAAATCTCGATCAGCGCAACGCCGATGGCAATCTACGGTGATGTCATCGGAGTGCTCGACAAGGTTCGCTCGGTCGGAATCACAAAGGTCGGTTATCAGATTAGAGCAGCTTCTGCCCCTGTGCCTGGAGGTGCTGCGCCGCCGGCAGGTGCCGCACCGCCACCACCACCACCACCACCGCCGCCCAAACCCTAGGCTGCAGGAGCCGTTAGTCTCCTACGATTGAATATCCCGATCGCTTTTTTTGCTGATCGGGGCGGACTATTAAGAATGCGGCTAATTTTTCCAAGGCGCGAGCCCTGTGGCTCAATTGGTTTTTTTCCGCAGGGTCAAGCTCACCAAAAGTTCGTTGGAAGCCGTTTGGAATAAAAATCGGATCATATCCAAATCCGTGCGACCCGCGCGGTCGATCAGCGATTTCCCCCTCAACAACCTCTTCAAACATTCCGAGAACGTCGCCCTTGCGCGCCAGCGCCAGCACGCAACGGAATCGGGCGCGACGTGCGCCCTTCGGAGCGCTAACTGGCCCAAGCTGCTCCAATAACTTCTCAATTTTTTCGTTATCACTCGCGTCCGGTCCAGCATAACGCGCGGAATAGATTCCCGGCGCTCCACCGAGAGCATCGACCTCCAGCCCGGAATCGTCCGCAACCACAAAGCCAGGTATGTGCTTCGAAATTGTCACAGCTTTGAGAATCGCGTTATCTTCAAAAGTTCTTCCAGTCTCCGCAATGTGGGGAATCTCAGGATGGTCAGCCAAATCGTTCACTTGGAACTGCGGCCCGAGAATCTTCCGGATTTCCGCGGTCTTATTCGCATTGCGCGTTGCGAACAAAAGCTCGATCACAATTCAAATGAATCTGGAAACCAGGAATCCACGAGTAAGTTTTAGTTTGTTTTCCTGGCTTCCTGAGTTCCTGATTGAAATGTAATGAGCAGCGAGCGGCGCAAACCATATCCATTCGACAAGATCGAACCGAAATGGCAAACCATTTGGGAGGAGCGGCATCTTTTTCACGCGCCCAATCCTGGTGAAAAAGGTTTCGATCCAGCGAAGCCGAAATTTTATGTCCTCGATATGTTTCCTTATCCGAGCGGGGCGGGGTTGCACGTTGGACACCCCGAAGGTTATACCGCAACGGACATCATTGCTCGCCACAAAC
>Ga0306920_100013564_pt1 | contig 11112 bp, 9 predicted proteins | sample flu12Cox44000170_FD_204666 | JGI IMG/M metagenome (GOLD analysis project Ga0306920, IMG submission 204666) | Lab enrichment of tropical soil microbial communities from Luquillo Experimental Forest, Puerto Rico - flux4day.12C.oxic.44.000.170 (v2)... | ecosystem: Environmental > Terrestrial >...
GGGCGGTTGGCGAGCGGCGGCGAAGACGGCAAGATCAAGCTGTGGCCGAAGGAGGGGACGGGCGAGCCGGTGGTCCTCGCGCACGGCGGCGTCAGCTCGCTGGCGGTGCTGCAGGACGGGCGGCTGGTGAGCGGCGGCGGCGCTGAGATCAAGGTGTGGCCGAAGGAGGGGACGGGCGAGCCGGTGGTGCTCACGCACGGCGCCCCGGTCGGCTCACTGGTGGTGCTCGGGGACGGGCGGCTCGCGAGCGGCGGCCGAGACGGGAATATCAAGCTATGGCCGAAGGAGGGCACGGGCGAGCCGGTGGTCCTCGCGCACGGCGGCGTCAGCTCGCTGGCGGTGCTAGGGGACGGGCGGCTCGCGAGCGGCGGCTCCGACGGCAAGATCAAGGTGTGGCTGGTCGATGAACAGAAACTGATCGCCGCGCTCTGCCTTCGTGCTGGACGCAACCTCACCAAGAACGAGTGGGCTCGCTATATCGGCCCCGACACTCCATGGCAGCCGAGCTGTCGCGACCGGCCCTCAAACTGGCGTACCCCAGACTAGGAGCGCGATCCTGTTAAGCTGAAGCATAACCGGCGTTGAGGAGGTAGTTGGCACATTCCTCGGGTTTGAAACGATCGAGGGAGTGAGCCGATGCCGCGCCAGGTGGCCTCGGTGGTGCGCGGATCGGTTTTGCGCAGCAGGGTCTTGAGCTTGGCGAAGACCTGCTCGATCGGGTTGAGGTCGGCCGCATCAAGGACATGGATTACGAGGGCGTCGATGTGAATTTGACGCTGCCCTCAGGCTGGTTCGGCACCTGGACAGCCGGTGACGACGTGGCGCTCGAAATGGCGATGTATCGCGCCTACCACCGCTGGATGGAGGACTACTGCGGCGCCTATCCGAACCGCCTCGGCGGCGTGATTCTGGCCGGCGCCCGTGACATCGAGGGTGCGCTCGCCGAGATCCGCCGCTGCGGCCAGGCGTGCTGGGCCTGGGGGATGATGGTCTACGCGCCGGCCGGCATGCCCCTCGACCACCCGGCGCTGGAGCCGCTCTACGCCGAAGCCGCCGAACTCGACCTCGCCGTCGTGCTTCATATCTTCACGGTAATGCCGCCCTACGCACCAGGCGGACAGGACACGTGGGACAATTTGTGGCTCCAGCGTTCAGCGGCTCATCCCTGGTGCGGCATGCGCAACATGGCAGCGCTGATCGGCAGCGGAGTCATGGACCGTTACCCGACCTTGCGTGTTGGCACGTTGGAGGCCGGACACGGCTGGCTGCCGTTCTGGATGGCACGGCTCGACGAGCACGTCGAGACCATCAAGGCCGCGCTGCCGGAGCTCATACACAAGCCGAGCGAGTACGTCACTGGCGGGCGCTATTTCCAAAGCATCGAAATCCCGGAGGGCGCCCGGCTGACAAACGCCGTCGTCGATCTGATCGGCGAGCACGTGCTGATGTATGCCTCGGATTATCCGCATGGCGAGAGCCATTTCCCCGAGTCGGTCTCGCTTGTGCTGGACTGGGAGATGGACACCGAGCGGAAGAGCAGGCTCCTCTGGGACAACGCCGCCCGGCTCTATGCGCGCGCGCCCGTCTGATGACGCTGATGACCAGTCCGGGAAGCGGTATGGCCAAATAGAATCGTCATCGGTGGGATGGCGAAATCGGAGCTACTTTGTTTGGTCAACAAAAATCTGACGCTCGGGTCAGCACCCAGCAAAATCGAAAATTGTCACAGATCTATTTGCCTAGGTGCGCGTCGAGTCACCCCAGACGGCATAGCGTCGCCGAGTCCGCCGTTCGCGCCCTTCCTCCTTCGTACGCCGCTCTTTACGGGGGTGGAGCTCGTGATTGACGGCGGCATGACCGGCGGCGCGAGACCTTGGTGGAGCTGAGACTGACGCGCTGAAGGTCTTCTAGCAGTCTTGGAAGTGCGACTTTAGCGAGGACTCGTCCATAGTAATACTTCCGCAGCGAAGAGATCGAGAAACGGGTCGCTGCCGATGTTGAGCAGACGATGCGCCGCGAACAGCTTTTCGGTTTCGTCGCGTGGCCAGCCGCCGTCAATGCACAGGGCCTAAAGCAACCAAGGATCTGGTTGGTTGTTTCACCTGAGTTGGTTTCGCCGCGGTCGTCCGTCGGACCACGGCGATATCCTGAGAAGGGATGAGGCTCATGACAAAAAGCCGCCTCGATCGCTCTCATCGACCGACATTATCCCGCCGACGAGCACTTGGGCTTGCAGGTGGTGCCGCCGCCTTCACGTTTTGGCAGCGCAAACAGCACGGATTTCCGGCCCCCGAGCATTTCGTCGACCGCCTTGCGGCAGAGCGCATTGCCGATCGCGACCCAGCTCGCCCGCCGATCCTCATCGATGCCCAGACGCACGTTTGGTGGCGCGCCGGCGGCATCCGACAGATGAGCGAGCGAGGGGAGCATTTTCTGAAGTCGCTCGCCGGCTCGCGCGCCTCGGTCGTCGGGCATCCCGTGCCGATCGCCGATATGGGGCGCGTTATGTTCCTCGAGGACGTCTTTCTCGGCAGCAAGACCGACATCGCCTTTCTGAACAGCTTTGGCATGCGGGCGGCATTTGACGGGGTTGATCTCTTTCCGCCGCGCGAGGCCGCATTTATCCGCTCGATGGCGCCATCACGCATTCGCGTGCTCGGGACTGTCGACCCACCCGACGGCGTCTCAGCCGTCGAGTCGCTGATCTTTCAATGCGAGACGATCAAGATCGACGGCTTGAAACTTTACCCGCCGGGTCCGGATACGCGCGGCTGGGTTCTCGACGACGAGAAAAACACCTATCCGCTATTCGAGGTGTTGCGTAGGCACGGCATCAGGAACGTCTGTGTGCACAAGGGCCTGCCGGGAATATTTATCGAAGAGTATTGCCACACCCACGATCTCGCGCGGGCCGCCGCTGCTTTTCCCGACCTCAACTTTATCGCCTTCCACAGCTCGTTTCCATGGGAGGCCGAGCTCGCCGACCACGCTAAGGCGACCAAGGTCAAAAACATCTACGCCGAGCTCGGCACCTTGGCGCGAATGATGCGTTCAGATCCGGCGCGTTACGCTGTCCTCATCGGGACCATGCTCGAGGGCTTAGGCGTCGATCATATTCTGTGGGGTACCGATACTCCGGTGATCGGCCCGCCGCATTGGCAGATCGAGGCTTTCCAGACCTTCACGATACCGGAACAGATCGCCGGGCAGCATGGGTACCTGCAGCTGACGCTGGAGGTGAAGAACAAGATCTTTGGCGAGAACACCGCGCGGATTTTTGGGATCGATATTGCCGCGGCGCGTCAATCGATAGAGGGCGATTTGTTATACAAGCTCCGCGACGACCATAACCCGCTCCCGACCGGCACAGCGCGCTAGTTAACGCGGCGGGGAGTGGCCCTGCTAGTTGTAGACATTAGTCAAACCGCCCGTGCGAGAAGTTTATCTTTCTGGCGTCAAGCCGACGCCACTCGCGCACTTACATGCGGGGTTCGGCGGACGTAAATTTCGCTCTCGTCCAGTCAATGCTGCAGTCTGAGGACCGTACGTCGGCAAATACCGAAGTGAAGTTCGCAACCCGGCTGACCCGGCGCCGGATCAATCCCACCGTCTTGTGGCCTCCCGCCATACCGCGGTAAACGCAGATGTCGACAGAAATTCACATAAACTCGCTCTGCTGATCCGGGCTGCCCCCAAGGATTTCAAGGACGCGCCGATCTTACTTCTGCCGGCGAGACGGTATCTGGGTAAGAGTTGCCGAAATGAGAGCGGACGTAGTTGACCACCGCCGCGACCTGCCCGTCATCGAGCAGTGTGCCGAACGGCGGCATGTCCTTCGAGCCGTTCACCACGACCAGCACCGAGTATCCGACTGCGGCAAGCTTTGGATCGTTGGCTAGCGCCGGATACTCACCTGCCCCGACCGCACCCTGCGCGGCTGACATGTGGCAACCCTGGCACACGGTGCGATAGATCACCTCTCCATCGCGCTGTATGAAGCGCAACGGGCTCATGAACGAGCCGTCCGATGACTGGGCGCCGGTGCCCGATGTGATCGCTCCGGTGAGGAATATGGCGAGCGGGATGCTCCGCCACGCGACTACGGGTTTTCCCCGTTTTTCCGGTGACATGCTCAACTCGCTACTACGCGCCGGTGGAGTCGCGAAATCGCGTCGAGCGAGGACAGAACCGCACCTTCCTGCCAGGCCGGAATATGGGAGACATGCTCACCGGCGAGAGCGATGCGCCCATCGATCGCGCACAGATTCTCATAGTGCTGCTCGCGCGTTTCCTCGGTCCACCGGCCGAAGCAGCCGAGCACCCAAGGAATCCGGTGCCAGCCGACCGCTATGCCGTTCTCGTATTCGGTCTTGCATTGCGGGTGGATCTGCGCGCCATACTCGACCGCTTTCTTCACCCGGTCCTCCGGTGGCAACGCGGTGAACTCGTAAGCATAGGGGCTGTCGAACACGTAGGCGCCGAGCAGTACGCCCTTGCCCGAGCTGCCGTAGCTCGTGTTTGGATAGCCGAGCTGCCAGATCGGCAGATCCGTATAGGTGATACCGCCATAGATCTGCTCGTCCTCCTCCCAGAAGCGGCGCTTGAACTGCAGGCCGATTTTCGCCGCTGCTCCGTAAGGCACGGCATTGATGGCGTCCATCATCGGCTTGCCGAGATCGAGATCGATCTGGTCGAGCACTGAAAGCGGAATCGTGCACAAGCACCAGTCGGCCGTCGCCGTTGTCGGCAGGGCGCCCGTCCTGGCATCCACATACGTCACCATCACGTGATTGTCGTCCTGTTTGATCGCTATGACCTTGGTGTTGTAGTGGATCAGGTTCCCGATCTCGCGCACGAAAGCCCTGGCGATCATGTCCATGCCGCCAACCGGCTGAAAGATCGTGGATTGGAAATCGTAGATTTGGCCGAGGGCCAGACGATACCACACTCGCGAGCGCAGGATCTCGGCAAATAGGAGCGGTTCGGACGGCACTCCCTCACCGCTCAGGCCGCCGCCCGGATCCCGCTCATAGCCGCGGCGATCGCTGCTCAGTACCCCGGATTTGTACTTGTAGTTGGCGTCGAGCGCTCCCCACTGGCGCAGCGCTGTCAGTAGCAGCTCCTTGTCCTCCGCTGTGACCGGCTGATCGAGCTTGTCCTGGTTAACCGCCTTGGCGAGAAGCTCAGCGACGCTGCCGTGGAAGTCGGACAGTATATGGCGCAGGCGCTGCGGCTTGCCGCCGAAGGCATTCCGAGCGTGTAGATAGGCATTGTAGTTGACCTGGATGAACGGTTCGAGATTGACGCCCAGGCGCTTGCAGTAGTCGAGAATGCCGCAGTGGTGATAGGGGATCCGCCAGGGTCCGGGATTGAAGTAGAGGTCCTTGTCGAAATCGCAGGTCTGCTCGAAGCCGCCGAGCTCGGTAAAGCGATCGCCGCCGCGCAAGGACCAGCAGCGCCCGCCCGCGCGGTCGTTGTATTCGAGCACCTGCACTTTGTAGCCGATCTTGTGGAGTTCGAGCGCGGCAACGAGGCCCGCTACACCCGCTCCGAGGATCAAGACGGATGCGCCCTTCGGGTCGCCCTCGAGCCGTATTGGGCCCTGGTACGTCGACCCCGCCGCGAGCCCCAGGGTGCTCATCGCCTGATACATCGCCGAGCTTCCGGCCGCGGTGCCGATCATGGCGAGGAGGTGCCGGCGGCTCATCGGCGCCGTGCGATGTGTTGCAGCGGTCTCGCGCCAGCCTGCGTAGGACAAATCGGGCCGAACCGTGACAGTCTCGTCCATGGAACTCTTCCTGCTCGAGGGACCTTTCGATGGTGACTCCAAGAGTGCCTTAATAAATTCCCGGGATCAGCCGCGACGTTCGGTGGCAGTGATGATCGGACCCGTGGGAGGGAAGGGCACGGGATCCGAGCGCTATTGGGAGGGCGACCGCGGCTTGGTCCTCAATCCGCTGCTGCAGCGCCGGAGTGTGGTACTGTTCTTCCCCTCTAGGTTGCTACATTTCACCGCCGCTAATGTTCCCGACCTTATGGGGCGTGTTAGGTCCCGCTGTATTCGTTGAGCTCATCAGTGCGTGTGACTATACTGGGTCGGGGTGATGGCTACCGGATGATAAACACATGAGTCGCGACGATCGTCGTGCGAAAGTGCTCGACTGAAACCGGGATCTCACAAATGGATAAACGCATATCCTTGGCCACGGCAATCCTCGGTCTCCTGGCAGCGTTCATTACATTCGCCGTCAAATATAACTACCTTTTCGTGAGCCTGTTTCAGGGGTTTTCTGGGAAGATCGCAATTGTACTCGCGGCCATCCTTATCTTAGTCGGCCTATTTGCGTTCTGGAAATCACGAAATGCAAGGGGTTCCCGACTCGCCGATCCTGATGCCCTTCGCCTAAACCCCGAGTCGCTCGACAAGCTCGTTGGTCGTGACGATGATCTTACAAAGCTACGAAATGCTCTGACCCAACCACTCGTCTTTCTTGTCGGCGAATCTGGTTGCGGAAAATCTGCGTTGCTCCGGATCGGAATCGAGAAAAATCCCCAGTTTAACTCACATTTTCTCCCCCTCTATATTGACATGTCCGTGCAAGACTGGGAGGGCAGTCTAGTACGGGCATTGCGCGACACTTTCATACGTGCCCTCCCGACCGATAGCAGCTTTCGTCAAGTCTTAGATACAGACCCAAGCCCATCGGAATTTCGGGCAGCGTTTCACGGTTATTTTCTGAAATATACGCGGAGACCACTTCTGTTGCTCGACCAATTCGACGATTTTCAGGCGAGGTACCGTGAGCGGTTCTTGCCGAATGATACCAACGTCTGGCGTCGGGCACACGAAATCGCTGAAGAGAATGGGTTTTGGCGAGTTCTTCAGATGTGTCTCGCGCCAGATGTTCTGAGCATCTTGATCGCCTGTCGCGACGACGCACAAGCTTCGCTTGAAAGCGTGAGCTTTCTGCCATCCCCGCCTCGATTTGAGCTGGCGCGGCTAGAGCGTGTCTATGTTTGGCGTATCATAGACCAGTTGATCGACAGGCCTGTCGGAACGCCTGCGGTTATCGTGGACCCGGAGAAGGGCTGGACCCAGCTTCGAGAGCGTCTCGTCGACGAGTTGGAAGCCCGGGGACCGGTGCTGCCGCAGCAGCTTAAGGTGGTGCTGGGGGGACTACGCGCGCTGCGCCGCTTGACCTTGGCGGAGTATGTGCGCCACGGCCGATTGGCCGGCCTGGAGGCCGATTTCGTGGCCGAAGCAATCAGCCGCGCTGCGCGAGCTTCGAAAATTCAGGACATAGACGTCCTTAACCTGCTTGTCGGCCTTGTCGATGCCATTCGGGAACCGCCGGACGCATCAGCACCGCGAGCGGCTGCGGCTCTCGCTGCGTCAGGCAAGGTGCCATACGCGGTAGCAGCGTCGGCCCTAGCGAAACTGCAGGAGGAGGAGATTGTTCGACCGTCGGGAGCGGTGCCCGGCGCCCCTTCTGGATGGCAGTTGTACCATGCGTATTTGGCGCTGCCCATTACGCGTCTTCAGCGCGACAGAGATGAATCACGGCGGTTGCTCGCCGACGGTGCACGAGCCTACTCGGAAGCCGGCGGCAGCCTGAGGCGCAGATGGCAAGCTCTGTTACCATTGATTATCCAGTCGCAGCTGCTTAGGGCACGTCTGCGCGGCCGCTTTCGTTACGCCGAGTACCGATCTTTCGCCCTGAAGAGCACTGCGCGGGCACTTCCGGTTATCGTTGGGATTGGCGTCGCAGCCGGGTATTTTTTGGCGAACAAAGAATCGGAGCGGAAAGATTCGATCGAAAGGCGTCTGGCGGACCTTGATGCAACCCTGACTCCGCAAACGTCTGTTGCCCTTGCCGACTTGGCCGCCGGGAGTTGGCTCGTGCGACGGTGGGTGGGAGACGATATTTTCGCTGCCGCCGAGCAAGCAGCTTGGTTTATCAGATCGCCTGACCGTGTGCTCCGTGCGCTCACGCTGCTCGATGCTGCGCGGCTTGATGACCTCGTCCGAACTAAACTAACTACCGATGCCCTTGGGAACACCGACCCCATACTCCGTCGGGCGACGATTGACCTGTTGCAGCGTGCCTCTCCCGCAGCTCTCGTCCCCGACACGATAAGAAGGCTCATTCGGATTGGGGGTGATGCAGTCGGCAACTCAGAATGGCCGGTGGAGGATTACGTCGATCTAGTCCTGGCATATGGGAATTTCGCAGCAAAAGGGCTAAGGCAAGATAGCTCGCAGACGGGTGAAGTACTGGCCGAGCTTCGCGAGGCTATCGGCAAAGCCACCTCTCCCGACCGCCTCGGGGCGTTGGCGCAAGTTTATGAAGAAGTCGCGAAAACAATCAAGCGAGACGACCCGCAGGCAAGAGTCCAACTCGATCAGGTATGCCAGGCGATCATCGAGACCTCGGATCCCGACCGTCTCTGGGCGCTGGAGCGGGCCTATTGGGCCGTCGCTATGAAGATCAAGCCTCAAGAAGCACAGTCACACGTGGTGGTGGTCAAGCTGATTCGCGCAATACGGGAAACCACGGATCCCTACCAACTTTGGGCACTGGCGCTAGCCTATAGCGCGGCTCTGAAAGCAATCGAGGAAAGCCTTCCCCAGATGGGCGAAGTGGTCGCCAAGCTGTGCCAGGCAATCGGAGAAGCTGAGAGTCCTGACCAGATCTCCGCGCTGACGCTCGCCTATCGGACGGTCGTCACGGCGGTCAAGAAAGGCGACCTGCAAGCCACCGAACTGTTAGCCAGGCTGCGCCGGATGATCGAAGAAACCGCGAACCCTTTACAGCTCTCGGCGCTCGCGCAGGCATACGGGGAGACCGTGGCGGCGACCAATAGCGAGGACCCCGAGACAGATCAGGTCTTGGCGAAGTTGCGCGACGCCATGACTACGACCGCGGATCCCGGCCAACTCGGAACCTTGGCGCAGGCCTATGGGGCGGCCGCGGCTGCCATGAAGGCGGGCAGCCGCCAGACGGAAGAAGAATTGGAAAATCTCCTGCAGACGATCGTGGCGAGCGCGAATCCCAGCCAATTGTGGGCGCTTGCATGGGCCTATGGGGCAGCCGCGGCGACGATCAAGAGGGATGACCTGCGAGCGGTCGATGTGCTGGCGAAGCTTCGTGCGGCGATGGGGGAGATTACGGATCCCAACCAGCTCGGGGCAATCGGAGAAGCCTATGAGAAGGTCGCACCGCTGATCAAACAGGATGACCTTGCGACCAAAACTGAGCTGGCCAGGTTGCGCCGGGGGATCGAGCAAGTCGCTAGCCCTTGGGGTCTCTCAGGCTTAGCTCGGGCGTGCCGGGCGGTCACGCCGATAAAGGAAGACGCAAGCTTGACCAACGCGTGCCCGGAGCTCGGAGAAACCGCGAGCCCTTACCAGCTTTGGGCATTGGCGGCGGCCTACCGCGCGGTTGCTAGGAACACCAGGCAAGGCGACGAGCAGGCGGGCGCGACGCTGACCAAGCTAGAAGGAGCAGCAGCCACGAAGTCCGCGAATCCATTTCAAATCTGGGCGCTCTCGCAGGCCTACGGCGCAGTCGCCTCGCCGATCACAGAGCCCGTGCCAGAGGCGCCTGCCCTGTTGGCTAAGTTACGGGATGTGATCGGCAAAACCAGTGATCCCCAGGAACTCCAGGCGCTGGCAGAGGCCTATCGGGTGGTTGTGGCGGCGGTAAAGGAAGACAGCCCCGAGGCGCGTGCTGAACTGGCCAAAGGGATTGCGGTCTTGCTGTCAAAAATGGGAGCCGTTACTACCGAAGTCCAGTCACTCGCGTTTGCTCAAGCTATTATGGTCGCAGCGTCTTCGGGTGCGTCGCCACTGAGTCGAGACGAGACGGCTTTGGTGGTCGCGGCCGTTTTGCTGCAGCCGTTGTCGGCCGGAAAACCCAGCGTATATCTCGTGAACGAGTACCAGAAGAAGTTTTTGAGGGGAGGCGGTACCGCGCCGCAGCCTTCGGCGTCGGATCACGGCGATGTCTGGGACTTTGTGGCCAAGGCGGCAAACGAGGTGCCGGGGTTCGATCCGCACCAGCCGAAACTGGGATTTTTGCCTCCCCCGCAATAGGACCTAGTCTCGGTGAAGCGTAAGGTGCACGAGCGAGTAAGTCCCGACGCATCCGCTCGCCATTATCGGCCCTTGGTGGACTCTGGCCAGCGATAGTCCGCGAGCGCCGCACGACGGTCATCGCGGTCAATTTCGGCGCCAGTCTCATCCCGACCGGGCTTGTAGTTTATGAATTGCTTCATCTTTTAGCCGCGTGCGCTCCGGCCCTTCTTGGCCCTGCTCGTTACCGCCGGCGTTAACATCGCGGTCTGCTATTTGCTGCTCGGCCTATGCAAGGCGTCGGAATCCTGCTGCCCGGGTTGGTGCCTGCGGTGGTAGCGGCGCTGGCGCTGCGTTAACCCAGGACCCGCTCGCCTGGACGAACTTGCCGGCGGAGATCATTGCGGCATGCCCGACGAGGGTGATGAGATCGCGCTGGCCACGGGCTTTGATTCGCAGCACGCAAAAGCCGTTGTCGGAGTTATGGAATATGACGCGGTCGACCCGTCCCGCCAGGACCTCCGTCGAGCTCGCCGTCAGGGTCCGCACCATCCCCAAGGCCCGGTATGGCGTCAGTGTAGGGTAGGTCTCGTAGTCGACGCGGAGTTCGGCATTCGGCGACGCGCCCGTGTGCAAGACAACAGCGCTGCGTGGATCTCCCGCTCACAAATCTCCGTCAACTCGCTGATGTGGCGCCGGGTCTGTGCGATGTCGTCAGCCGACGCAGGCTTTGTCGGATCACGTGCATGTTCGCAAGGCCTTCTCTGGTCTCGGGGGCGTCAACGCGGATCATCCGGAACGGTGCATTCCTGTTCTGGTGCCCAGCGAGCCTGTTCCACAGACCCATCAGAAGCACTCGCAGCAGCTCGTTTAAGGCATCGAGGTTATCGATCGCCGGCAGCTTGCCGCCCCACAGGCCTGCGACGGTGTCCATCGGCGAGGCGGTCATGTCAGGTGATGCGATATTGCCGAGGACCCGAGTCCGCACAACGTGGAATGGCATGGGCATCGATAGCGGTTAAGGAGCGCCCGAACTT
>Ga0306920_100013565_pt1 | contig 11112 bp, 6 predicted proteins | sample flu12Cox44000170_FD_204666 | JGI IMG/M metagenome (GOLD analysis project Ga0306920, IMG submission 204666) | Lab enrichment of tropical soil microbial communities from Luquillo Experimental Forest, Puerto Rico - flux4day.12C.oxic.44.000.170 (v2)... | ecosystem: Environmental > Terrestrial >...
GCACCGTTACGTTGGGCCGGTCAGCCTCCACCGCGAGCCGCTGAAGCTGCTCATACATCACACGCTCATCGCCAACCCGACGCTGAAGGACAGACTCATCTATCACTGCGGATAGATCCAGTCCCGATTCGCGAGTCACAATATCTTGACGCCGCATCCGAACCTTGACCAGTCGATCGATCATACCGGGTGTGACCGGCTCGATCTGGCTGTATGTGCTGATTATTCGCCGGGCATAGGCTTCGGTCTGGAAAAGACCTGGCAAGACGTCAACGTGATATATGGCCATCGAACTAGCCTCGTCCTCGAGGCCGATGAACTGCTGGTAGTCGGAGGACAGACTGTCACCGTAGTCCTCCCACCACCCCTTCTGCGATGCGTCCTGGGCGAGCGCGAGCAGGAGTTCGCGGCGGGGCCCGGTGATCCCGTAGTAGTCGAGCAACCGTGCTACCTCGCTTGGCGGCAGCCCGGTCTTGGCTCGCTCGTACCTGCTTATCTTGGACGGGCTCCAGTGCAACGCCGCCGCAACGGCATCCCCGCTCTGACCTTTGCTTTCCCTGATCCCACGCAACTCGGCGGCGAGCCGACGGCGCCGTACCGTAGGACTACCTGGTACGGTCATGCCTCATCCCTCCTTCGCTCGGCGGGACCAGTACGGCAGCCATCTCGAAGCCGTGGTGCAACTTTCGGTGCAAGCGCACTAATACCAGCGTAACGAAACCTTCGCACACCGCAACCAGACGAAGCGGCAACGGGATAACGATTGGACTGTCCGTCACCTCCGGTTTCCTGCGCTCTCGGGGTGGCGGGCCACCGCTGTGCGGGAATCTTAGCCCGTCATACGCGCGCGGAAGCTTCTAACGGCCCGGGCCGCAACGGGTCTGGCCAGTGCTGGATGTGCCCCTTCGCGGGCAGGGGGAACTGCCACCACGGGGACGCCCGCTGCATCGTCCGAGGTCTCATTTTCCCGAGAATCAGACGAGCGCCATTCATGATCAAGCCAGTCCGGCGCAGCCACCAAGCCCCGGTCGCCGGGCCGACTGATATCGAAGGATCGGCCCGGCACGGGTTTGCCTCAAATCGCGCCGGGCCGATCCCGCGCCGGCGTCCTTCAACCGTGATAGAAGGTGTTAGTGCCGCCAGGATTAAGGCCGTGTGCGTGGGTGTGAACCATGCGCACGTTCGGGGCCGCCGCAGGCAATGCGGTGCCAACCAGCACCGACCCGGCCAGGCTGAGCGCTAGGACGGCGGAATGATGAGAGCTTGCCCTATGCGCATGGCTTCCTCCATAAAGCGACTTCCGAGGCGGCCGCCGGTCAGCCTAGAGAGCCCGGGCGTCTGTAGCCTGGTCAAATTGGGGTTATAGCCGCCATGGCGTAGGGATTATTCGCCCCTAAAACGACACTAAGAATTTGTTTATGAAAGGAAAGTGGCAGGTCACCTGGTAAGTCAGCTGCCATCGCCCCCTGCAACCACTTTTGCGCACCGCCTCCGGTTACCGAAAGGTGGCGCTTATTTGCGCTGCAAGATCCGGCGCGACTTGCATGACGCTCTAATTATTCCACGAATAAAGAGGCTGCTATTGGCAGGCGCTAATAGCGGGCAAATGTCACTCCAAAAAACATCGCTTGTTAACAAAATACCCCGGTAGTACAATCCGCTTCGTGCCCTCATGGACCCGGGCCAGTGCGCTGATTGGCCGCGACGCCGAGCTTGCGACTCTCATCAGGCTTGTGACAGAGGTGACTGCGGGGCAGGGCGGGACGGTTCTGATCGAGGGTGAACCTGGTATTGGCAAGACCGTGCTGGTGCAGGCGGCCCTGGCGGAGGCCGACGCTGGCTGTCAGGTGTTTTGGGGTGCCGGCGACGAGCTGGGGCAGGCATTGCCGCTGCTGCCGCTGCTTGAAGGATTGCGGGTGCGCGAGCCCTCGGCGAATCCCCGGCAGAACGCGATCGTCCGGCTGCTGCGCGGCGAGGACAACGCCGACCGTGGTATGGATGTGTCGGCCGCGCTGGCGGAGCGGTTGCTGGCGCTCGTCGCCGAGCAGTGCGTGATGCGGCCGACAATCCTGGTCATCGACGATCTCCAGTGGGCCGATCAGGCCAGCATTACGCTGTTTGGCAGGCTGGCGAAATCGATACCGCAGATGCCGTTGCTGCTGATCGGCGCGATGCGCCCGGTCCCGCAACGCGACGAGCTCCTGGCGCTGCGGCGAGCGGTGGGCGATGCCGCGCGGCTGCAGCTCAGTGGGCTCTCCGTGACGGAGGTCGCCGAGCTGATCGCAGCGCAGGCCGGCGGCGAACCCGACGACAAACTCTTGCGGCTCGCCGACGGAGCGGCGGGCAACCCGTTCTACGTCATTGAGCTTGTCGCCGCGCTGACGCGCAGTTCCGGCGTGACCGTGAATGGTGCGGGAGCTGCGGTGCTGCTGGCCAGCTCTGCACCACCATCCCTGTCGGCGGCCATCGCGGACCGCCTTGGCTTCGTCTCCGGGCCGGTGCGCGAGATGGTACGGGCGGCCGCCCTGCTTGGCGTGGATTTCGCCGTGCCGGATTTGGCGATCGTCTTGCGCCGGTCCGTGACGGACCTGGTCCCGGCCATCGACGAGGCCCGGGCCGCCGGCGTGCTGACCGAATCCGGCCTCGGTCTCGCGTTCCGCCATCCACTGATCCGCACCGCACTGTATGACGACATAGCGGCACCGGTTCGCGCCGCCTGGCATAGCGATGCGGGTCGCGCCCTCGCCCAGGCCGGCGCCCCGGCGGACCGGGTTGCCCGCCAGCTGCTCTGGGCGGTGGGCGGGCCCGGTGGCACGGCCGAGCCAGCCGATGAGTGGATTCTGAACTGGCTGGCTCGCACCGCGGACCTGCTGATTGGGCAGGCACCTCAGGTAGCGGCGGAGCTCCTGCGGCGGGCAGTAGCGACTTCTGCCGCTGGCTCGCCCCACCACGACTTCCTGGTGAGCCGGCTGGCCGACACGCTCTACCGTGTCGGCGACGCAGCCGAGGCCGAGCAGGTGGCCACGCGGGCGCTGGCTCACACCTCCGAGCCGGATCTGCTTGTCGACCTGCACTGGACGCTGGCGCAATGTCGGCTCACCACAGGCCGGTCCGCGGAATCCCTGGCGACGCTGGACCAGGCGCTGGCTTCCCCCGGAATCACGGCCCGGCACCGGGCCAGGCTGCTCGTGCTTGCCGCGCGCACGGGCATCAACCTGGGCGAGGTCGAGAAGGCCGGCCGGACCGCCACCACGGCACTGGACGTGGCGTCGGAGGCGGGTGACAGCTGGGCGATGGGCTGGGCGCTGCACGTGCTATCCATTGCGACCGCGGTGCAGGGGCAGATGACCGATGCCTTGCCGCTGTTCGAACGGGCGCTGACCGTCACCGAGGCAGATCCGGCCCTGACCGACCTGCGGCTGCTGTTGCAGATCAACAAGGCTGTCGCGCTGGGCTGCCTCGACCGGTACGAGGAAGCCTTCGCCGCGGCCCGGCAGGCGCAGTACTTCGCAGACCAGGCCGGCACGGTGGTCCGGCGGGTTCAGGCGCACAGCGCCCTGGGCAAGCTACTCTTCGACACGGGCCGCTGGGACGAGGCGATGGCCGAGGTCCAGGTCTTGCACGAAGACCAGAAGGAGCCCGCGGCGGCCTGTGTGGATCTTGGCATCGCCGCGGTTATCTGCTTCCATCGCAGTGACCTGGCCGCGGCGCGGCGGCACCTGGCGGCAGCTGTCCCGCACGCCGAGCGGATCGGGAACCGGGTCATCAGCCCGCTGACACTTGCCCGCAGCCTCGACCATGAGCACGCCGGCGCCCCGGCCGAGGCGTTGATCGTGCTGACCGCCGGGTTCGCCGACAATACCGAAGAACTCGATGAAATCGAGGACCTGCTTGCAGATGCGGTCCGCCTTGCTACCCTGGCCGGCGAGATGGACGCCGGGCGCACCTACGCAGGCCACGCAGCGGCGCTCGCCGCCGATTCGGCCATCCCCCACCGGCAGGCGACCGAACACTACTGCCGCGGCTTGCTGGGCCATGATGCCGTACAGCTGCTCATCGCCGCTGATCGCTACCGCGACGCCGGTCGGCCGCTGCTGTCGGCAAAGGCAATGGAGGAGGCCGCGGGAGAACTCATCCGCACCGGCGACCGTGACCAGGGCCGAGCCGCTTTCATCCGCGCCATGGAGATCTACACCTTACTAGGTGCCGCCACCGATGTCGCGCGGCTCCAGGCGAGGTTCCGTGCCTACGGCATCCGCCGTGGCCCGCTGTCGAAACACCGGCAGGCGCGCAGCGGCTGGGACAGCCTCACGCCGACGGAGGTCAAGGTCGCGAAGTTGGTGGAGGAGGGCCTGTCCAACCCGGAGATCGCCGCCAAGCTCTTGCTGTCGCGGCGAACTGTTGCCACTCATGTCTCTCACATCTTGCGGAAGCTCGGAGTCCACTCGCGGATCGACATCGCGCGTGAGGCAGCCCTGCGGGCCGCAGGGTCAAAGTGACCGGATGTGGCAGTCGGTACCGGTAGCGGCAACATCCCACATAAGTGATCCACCCATACTTGATAGGCAGAAATCCCGCCAAGCCGTGCACGATGGCGGCTTGAGTCGTGGCCGCTCAGCCCTCAACGCGCACGGGCCGCTGGAGGCACCGCCATATGGACGCCACCGAAGCCCAGGTTGTCTATAACCTCCCGCGGGGGATACTCCGGCTGGGGCGCCCAGACGGTGCTCCCGTCAGTGATGAGCGCTCCTGTGAAGTGGCCCTCCTACCGGCCCGTCAAGCCCGCAGGGCTTTCAACGCCAGCCTGGGCCTGAGCAGATCGCCCTCCCGTCAGGACACTTGGTGGAAAGCTGCCAGCTGGCGCTGCCGTCCATCGCAGCCGACGTCCCTACCTCCGGTGTCATCAGCCCCCGCGGGCTACTCGACAGGGCTGCCACCCTCGCCGAGGCCGCCGATAGGACTTGCGAATTTGCTGGCCGGCTCCGCGCGCTCGCCAATGCTGGGTATCAACGCGACAGCCCATTTCGGACGACTGAGCGGGCTACAGTGTGCGCGGCCCGGCACCGCGCCAGCCTGATTGGGGCAGCGCGCCGGGCCTGTGTGGCCCGGCCAAAGTCTCAAGGCACAAGGATGATCGCGGTTGCAGCCCTCGCTGCAAACTTGGAGCCAAGATCGCGAACGCCAGGCCGATCAGCCCAGCCGCGCCTGTCGTATTCTGGTCAACCGTGAAAATGCATCATCGGGGCCGCGTGATGGTGGCGGCCGTGGAAGTGCATTGCGCTTGCTGGCACGGCGCTGACCAGCACCGATCCGGCTAGGCCTAGCACTAGCATGACTGCAAGGACGGCTCGCCTGATGCGCATGACTCCTCCAGGGCGACTCTGGGGGCTGCAGCCGCCCTGGAGTGGCGCTGCCAGCCCTCATGGCGCTTTAAAGGCCTTATAGGATTTATCTCGCGCCGAGCCCCGTCTGTGGTATTACCTGAAAGGCATTATTCTGTCCTGCCAGTGTCGAATTAACTTTCCCGGAAGATTCTCGTGATAATAATGTTTAAAAGTGTAATGGGATATGCACTGCAACTTTCATAAGCGATTTCCTTTTGGCTGCGGCTGACATTATTGTGGTTCCGCGGCTAGGGCCGGGAGACCAGCACCCGAAATGTCCGCTTGTTCAGTAAATGTTCTAGTAGTAAAATTCGCGCCGTGACCGTCGCGACACAAGGTGAAGCGCTGATCGGCCGCGGCAGCGAGTTGGCGCGCCTCACGGGTCTCATCAGGGCCGCCGCCACCCGGCGGGGAAGCGCGGTGCTGATCGAAGGCGAGCCCGGTATTGGCAAATCCTCGCTGGTACGCGCGGCCATCGCCGAGGCGGCGGACGCCCGCTGCGTGGAGTTTTGGGGCACGGGCGACGAGCTGGGCCAGGCATTACCGCTGCTGCCGCTGCTGGAAGCATTGCGGGTCCGCGAGCTGGCCGACAGCCCGCGGCGGAACACCATCGTCAGGCTGCTGCGTGGCGAGCTTGCCGCCGCACCCGGTGCGGACGTGTCCGCTGCAGTGGCCGAACAGCTGCTAGCGCTGATCGCGGAGGAGTGCGCGGCACAGCCGGCCATCCTGGTCGTTGACGACCTCCAGTGGGCCGACGCCGCGACCGTCACGCTGTGGGCGCGGCTGGCGCGCTCAGTACACCAGATGCCACTCTTGCTGGCCGGGATGATGCGCCCGGTGCCGCAGCGTGAAGACTTGCTGGCATTGCGGCGGGCGGCGGGGGAGAGGGCTCGACTCCGGCTCACGAGGCTCCCCAATGAGGCGGTGGCCGAGCTGGTCACAACCCTGGCCGGCGGCAAGCCGGGCGACGACTTGCTGCGCCTGGCCGGCGGAGCCGCTGGCAACCCGCTGTACGTCACCGAACTGGTCGCCGCGCTCGAGCGCAGCGGCAGGCTGACTGATACGGGCACCGGCACCATCGCGCTGGCCGATGGCCGCACACCAGCATCGCTGTCTGCGGCCATCGCAGACCGCCTGGACTTCCTCTCCGCGCCAGCGCGGGAGGTGCTGCAGGCGGCCGCCTTGCTCGGCGTGGACTTCGCGGTGTCGGACCTGACGATCGTGCTGGACCGCCGCATCGCAGACCTGATGCCAGCAATTGATCAGGCCCGCGCCGCGGGAGTGCTCGCCGATTCCGCTGGCGGCCTGTCGTTCCGGCACCCGCTGATCCAGGCCGCCCTGTATGACGCGATTTCGGCATCGGTACGGGCCACCTGGCACCGCGCCACCGGACGCGCGCTCGCGCAGGCCGGCGCCCCTCCTGACCGGGTGGCCCGGCAGCTGCTGGGTGCCTTCGGCGAGCCTGGTGCAGCCGATTCGGTGGACGACTGGCTCCTGAGTTGGTTGGCCGACACCGCCGACGTGCTGGTCGCTCAGGCACCCCAGGTGGCGGCGGATCTACTCCGTTATGCGGTGGCGGCCTGCCCGGCAGGCTCGGACCGTCATGGCCTGCTGGTAAGCAGGCTCGCCGACGCCCTCTACCGGGTAGGGGACGCGGCCGCGGCCGAGCAGGTCGCCAGCTTCGCGCTCGCCCAGGTCACCGGCATCGGGCTTGCCCAGGCCGCCGAGCCCGACCTCCTGGTCGACCTGCACTGGACGCTGGCGCAGTGCCGCCTCCAGGCTGGTAAGTCCGAAGAGTCCCTTGACGCGCTGCACCGTGCCCTGGTCGCTCGCGGGATCACGGCCCGGCACCGGGCCCGGCTGCTGGTGCTAGCCGCCCGGATCCATAGCAACCTCGGCCAGGTCGAAAAGGCTGGCGACACCGCCCGCGCTGCGCTGGCGGCCGCGGAGGACGCCGGCGATATCAGGGCGATGGGCTGGGCGCTGCACGTGCTGATCCTTGTCACCGCGATGCAGGGACAGCACACCGACACGCTGCCGCTATTCGATCGCGCCTTGGCCGTGACCCAGGGCGATCCGGCGCTCACCGACCTGCGGCTCCTGCTGCAGCTCAACAAGGCTGTCACCCTCGGTGATCTTGACCGGTACGAGGAGGCCTTCGCCACGGCCCGGGAGGCCCGGCACCTGGCCGGCCTGGCCGGCACCGTCGTCCGGCTGACCCAGGCGCACTGCGCCCTCGGCCAGCTGCTGTTCGACACCGGGAAGTGGGCAGGCGCGCTGGCTGAGGTGCAGGCCTTGGACGGGGCCCTAAAAGAACCCGGGGTGGCCTGTATCGACCGCAGCATCGCCGCCGTGATCTGCTTCCACCGCGGTGAAACGAACGCCGCGCGCGTGCACCTTGCTGCGGCCGCCCCCTACGCCCGGCGGATCGGCAATCGCCTTGTCGCTCCGCTGGCGCTGGCCCGCAGCCTCGACCGCGAGGCCGCCGGCGACGCGCGGAGCGCGCTGGCCGTGCTGACCGCCGGCTCCACGGAGAACGCCGAAGAACTTGATGAGATCGAGGAACTGGTCGCCGACGCCGTCCGGCTCGCCTGCGAAATCGGTGACCTCGGCACGGCCGAAACGCTCACCGGCCACGCCGAAGCACTTGCCGACGGCTCAGACATTCCGCACCAGCAGGCCAACACACTGTTTTGCCGCGGCCTGCTAAGCCATGACCCAGCACGCTTGATGCAGGCCGCGCAGCGATATTCCGATGGCACCCGGCCGCTGCTGGCCGCCAAAGCCTTGGAAGCGGCCGCCGGTGAGTTTGTCGCCGTTGGCGACCGCGACCAGGCCCGGGCCGCCTTCATCCGCGCCGTGGAGATCTACACCTCACTGGGCGCCGCCGCGGATGTCGCGCGGCTTCAGGCGAGATTCCGTGCCCACGGCATCCGCCGAGGCCCACAGTCGAAACACCGGCAGGCGCGCAGCGGCTGGGACAGCCTCACGCCGACCGAGGTCAAGGTCGCCAAGTTGGTGGAGGAGGGCCTGTCCAACCCGGAGATCGCCGCCAAGCTCTTGCTGTCGCGGCGAACTGTCGCCACTCATGTCTCTCACATCTTGCGGAAGCTGGAGGTCCACTCGCGGATCGACATCGCCCGTGAAGCAGCCCTGCGGGCCGCCGCGTCGATGTGACTGGAGCCGCGGCGACCCGCAAGGCGGTTTCGCGCCCGCCATCTCGGCCCAGGGGCGGGCGCCGGACCCGGTGGCTCGGCGGAGGGCTCCACGATGCACCGGACCCGCATCTGGTGCTTACTCTTCGCGTGTGTCCTCACCGCTGTCGCCAGCGAAGGCGAGGGTGAAGTACACCGCCTTGCCCTTGGGGGTGCGGTAGTAACCCCAACTGCTGGACAGGCCGGCGACTAGCACCAGGCCACGGCCGGTCTCCGCGTCCGGTGGCCCGTCCACCGGCTCCGGCAGCTCGCACGAGGTGTCGTGCACGTCGACGCCTAGTTGGCCGTAGCCGCAGGTGATGACGAGATTGATGGTCTCGCCCGCCTCGTGCATAACGGCATTGGTCACCAGTTCGCTGGTGAGCAGGATCGCTACGGACGTGTCGACCGGGATGTCCCAGGCCGCGATGGTGGCCCGGACCTGGCCACGGGCTATGCCCGGTGCCGTCGGCCCCGCGGTGAGCGCGACGCAGCGCTTTTGCAGCGCGGTTGGGCGGATCGGCTTTTGCAGGTCGGCCGGGCAGGCCTGCTGCCGCAGTTTCGTCGGGCTGGTTGACTGTTGCAGTTCGGTCGGGCGGGTAGGCGCCATCGTGTCCATCTGCTTCCTCACCAGGCTGGTATGAGCCGGTCCGGGGAGAGCCGTGTCACCCTGCGCGGCCAGCCCCGGGGAGATCCGGTCAACCTCGGTTGACACTTGATCTCGCGGTTGCAACACAAATACTGATGCAACTTGCAGTGAGAGACATCGGTCAGGTGACCGATATTCAAGGCCTCGCGGGCGCCGTACGCGCGCTGGGCTCTGGCGTTCGCCGGGGCCCATAGGCTGACAGGCATGGATGGGATGCGGGTGCTGGCAGCCATGTCGGGCGGGGTGGACTCCGCGGTGGCCGCAGCACGGGCGGCCGACGCCGGGCACGAGGTGACCGGCGTCCATCTTGCGCTGTCGCTGAACCCGCAGTCGTACCGGTCCGGCGCCCGGGGCTGCTGCACGCTTGAGGATGCCAGGGACGCCAGGCGCGCCGCCGACGTGATCGGGATCCCGTTCTACGTGTGGGACATGGCCGAACGGTTCCACCAGGACGTGGTGGCCGATTTTGTGGCCGAGTACGCGCGCGGGCGCACGCCCAACCCGTGCCTGCGGTGCAACGAGAAGATCAAGTTCGCGGCGGTGCTGGACCGCGCGGTGGCGCTCGGCTTCGACGCGGTCTGCACCGGTCACCACGCACGCCTTACCGGCGGCCGCCTGCACCGCAGCCCCGACCCGGGCAAGGACCAGTCCTACGTGCTCGCCGTGCTCAGCGCCGAGCAGCTCGGCCGGGCCATGTTCCCGCTGGGTGACTCCACCAAGGCGCAGGTACGGGCGGAGGCGGCGGCGCGCGGCCTGGCGGTGGCCGCCAAGCCGGACAGCCACGACGTGTGTTTCATCCCCGACGGTGACACCCGCGCCTTCCTGGCCACCGCACTGGGCCAGGCGCCCGGGCCCATCGTGGACACCAGCGGAGCCGTGGTCGGCAGCCACGACGGCGCCTACGGGTTCACCGTGGGCCAGCGGCGCGGGCTGCGCGTCGGCACCCCGGCCGCCGACGGCAGGCCACGGTACGTGCTGGACATCGAGCCGGTCTCGGCCACGGTGACCGTGGGGCCCGCCGAGTCGCTGGACGTGACCGAGATCTGGGCCGAGCGCCCGGTGTGGACCGGCTGCCCGCCACCGGCCGGGCCGAGGGACTGCCTGGTGCAGTTGCGCGCCCACGGCGAGGTGTACCCGGCGACCGTGATCCCCGGCGATGACCTGCGGATAGCGCTTACCGGGCCGGCCCGGGGAGTGGCCCGCGGCCAGGCGGCGGTCTTCTACGACGGCGGCTTGGTCCTGGGCAGCGCCACGATCGCGGCCACATCCTGACGAGGCCGTCAGGGGCTTGCAACCGGCCCGCGCCGCCTCCTGACGGTAGCTAGCAGGGCACTGGCTGTTACATGACCGCTGGTCAACGCGTCGGTGTCCAGCAGGTGACAGGACGTGTTCCACATTGTGGCCTGATACATCCTCTGTGGTCATTGCGGCTGCTGATCAGATGGTTCGCGATTGTGTCGTTATTGTGAATGCTCGGTTGCTGAATGGGTAAGTGGCCTACCGGCACGTTCGTCGAGGGCGCGGCAAAGTGCACGTGCAGTAGAGGGCGGGCGCGCTGGAGGCGAGATGAGAGGCGGCGTTGACAAGGTTCGCGCTGGGCGCCGGATCCGGAGGCCCGCGGCCCGCTCGTCGAGAAGAGGCGCCCGCTACGTCGGCGTGACGATTGTCGGTGTCCTGGCCGCCGCGGGGCTCGCGGCCTGCGGCACGAGCAGCGCGGCCACCGGCCCGGTGACGCTGAACTTTTATATGTTCAATGATCCGTCCGGCGCGATCCAGCAGGCCGCGAACAACTGTGGCGCGCAAAGCCACGGGCGCTACACGATCAACTACAACGTGCTGCCGACCTCGGCCGACCAGCAGCGGCTGCAGATGGCGCGGCGGCTCG
>Ga0306920_100013566_pt1 | contig 11112 bp, 12 predicted proteins | sample flu12Cox44000170_FD_204666 | JGI IMG/M metagenome (GOLD analysis project Ga0306920, IMG submission 204666) | Lab enrichment of tropical soil microbial communities from Luquillo Experimental Forest, Puerto Rico - flux4day.12C.oxic.44.000.170 (v2)... | ecosystem: Environmental > Terrestrial >...
ACTTCGACGACGGCACGGTGTCGGTGATCGACGGTGAGACGCGCACGGTGATCGCCACCGTGCCCGTCGGCAAGCACCCGGAGGCGGTGGCGGTGGATCCGGGCAGCCACACCGTCTACGCCGCCAACCTCGATGACAACACGGTGTCGGTGATCGACGCCTCGACGCGCACGGTGACCGCCACCGTGGCCGTCGGCAAGCACCCGGAGGCGGTGGCGGTGGATCCGGGCACCCACACCGTCTACGTCGCCAACGCCGATGAGAACACGGTGTCGGTGATCGACGCCTTGACGCGCACCGTGACCGCCACCGTGCCCGTCGGCAAGAACCCGGTCGGGGTGGCGGTGGATCCGGGCACCCGAATTGTCTACGTCGCCAACATCGTCGACGGCACCGTGTCGGTGATCGACGGTGCGACGCGCACGGTCATCGCCACCGTGCCCGTCGGCCAAACCCCGTACCGGGTGGCGGTGGATCCGGGCACCCACACCGTCTACGTCACCGGGAGCGTCCCATGGCGTGGTGTAAGTAGTGGCGGGGTGTCGGTTATCGAATTTCGATAGTGGTGTGCATCGGCGTCTGGGCGAGGCGTTGTCGGCTGCCCGGTCGTACATCTCGGGCGGCATGCCGATGCTGTCGTCCCGGAGGTCGTTGTCGATCAACCATTGCCGGGCGTCCCAGGCGGCGGGGTGGCGTAGAAGGTCATGCGCTACGCGCCGGGCGGCGGCTTGATCAGCGCCCACCGTGGCACCGCGCAGGGGCGGCGGTTGTGCTCATCCCAGAGCGTCGCGCCGTCGGGGCGGTCGATGGCCTCGACGCACCGCTCGACCGGCACCGGCCTATTCGACGGCCAGCGGTTCGGCAGCTCGACCGCCAGGCGCACGCCCGTATCGTCGGCGAGCGGCCCAACGACCATGTCCTCATGGCCTTCCATTGGCTGGCCGATTTTTTCGAGCTTGCCCGCATCCAACAAGTGAATGACACCGTCAACACCGTCGGCGACAACCTCACCAAGCCCTGACGGGCACAACGGAACCCACCGTGGAACGTGATGGTGGACACGGGCCGGGGCGCGGGCTGACGCGCCCACTTCCCCGACTCCGGGAAAGCACCCGGGCTATGCGAAGTCGGTGTTGTCGTCGTTTTGTTCGGCCAGAACGCGATACACCGTTGCTCTGCTCACACCCAGTGTTGCGGCGATCGTGCTCGCCGACTCACCGTTCGCGTGCATCCGCTGCGCCAGAGCAGATTTCGACTTGTCCAGCGCCTTTGGCCGACCGATGGATTGTCCGCGAGCACGGCGGGCTTGGCGGGCAGCCGCGCGACGCTCCCGCCCGAGTTCCAGTTCGAGTTCGGCCAGGCTCGCCAGCACGCCGGCCACCATTCGACCCGTGGGATTGGAGGTGTCGATGCCCTCGCGCAGCGACCGCAAAACGATATTCCGTTCGCCGAGTTCGCGAATCGTCGTCATGACCTCGGCGGCGTTGCGGCCCAACCGGTCGATACCGACGACCACGATGGCATCACCGGCACGGGCGTAGTCCAGGAGTGCGGCAAGACCGGGCCTCTGTTCGCGGGTCGTGGTTCCCGTCAGCTTGTCGCTGTAGATCCGAGCAGTGTCAACGCCCGCAGCGGTGAGTGCATCGGCTTGCTGGTCGAGAGACTGGTGTCCGGTACTGACGCGGGCGTAGCCGAGTTGGGTTCCGGGGACGGCGGGAGCGGTGTCGATTGCCATAAGCTGACTGTATCAAAAGTATCAGAACATATCGATATGAGACAGCAGTTTTGATTCATCTTTTGAGACATGACGAACTGGCACTTTCTGTTGTGCAACATGGTCCGGCTGGATCATCTCAATATTTTAGATATGAGACAGGCATCGCAGCAGTTTTGGCGACCGCCAACAACAGCAACGGCGCTGTTTCCGGTGCGCTAGCCTCCACAGATGCCCGAGTTGGTGCTGAAACGGGCGGGACAGATGACCGCCGCGACGGTCGACGCACTCTGGAACCGGAAGCGCAGCGAAATCACCTACCGCATCGGCAAGCAAGGAGTTTCCGCATTCCTGCTGCTCGGCACTGATGACCTCGCAGCACCCCGCACCATGATCGACCTAGCCGCCCCGGGGCACACAGCATGACCGGGCAACGTGAGCTAGATGAGCAGGACATCAGCCTGCTCAGCGGGGAGTCCGGCAAGGAGCCGCTCGGTGCGTTGGGTGCGTTCGCGCTGCGGTGTATGCACAAAGGCTGGGGCATGCCCGAGTTCGCGGCTGCCGCCGAGGGCAGCCGGATCTTGGAGTCCCTTTGCACGGACGGCAACCGCTACCGGCCCCAGCGGGCCGACGCGAAGCTCTCCAGCGCATGGCGGTGGGCCGAGAAGACGTTCTCACGCACGTTCGAGATCAAGCACCAGACCGCCCCTGCCAACCTCCGTAGGGAGATCATCAAATCCGGTCTGTTGGACGGAGACGACCTTGCCGTGTTGCTCGGTCTCATCGCGAAGGCCGAGCGGGACGGGCACAACCCGGTGATCGGCCCGTGCCGCACGGTGGCCGATCTGATCGACATCGGTCACATGCGGGTCAACCGGGCGATGCAGCGGCTCGCTGCCGCTGCCTCTCCCAACTTCCCTATCCGCGAGGTAGCCGATTACCGGCTACGGAGCGGGGCGAACAAAGGGAGCAAGACACGGCTATGGACGCTCAACTTCGGGCGGCGTACGACCTGTACTGAGGTGCCTCGGGGGGATATACCTGTATCAGCTCAGGTGCCTAAGCTGACCAGGAATGATAGGCTAAGTTACTTTCGGAGGTGTATCGGTAACTTACCTCTCGGAGAGTTCCTCACAACCGCCGAGATAGCCCGCAAAGCGGGCCTCCCGTACGACAACAGATCCCGCGACGCGCTGAAGCTGCTCCACGAGCAAGGCGAAGTGGACAGGTTCGAGGGAAAAACCCGGAGAGGCACTAAATCCTACCGCTGGGGCAGGTATCCCACCGCAGCCGAAGCAGCCGAAGCCAAGGCCAAAGCATCGGCCCGGATCGAATCCGGCAAGCCAAGGTTCGCGGCACAGCTGGCCGAGGAGTCGACATGTCAATTCCCCGTGGGGCTCGGCCGAGACGAGCGGGCGTGCGGGGACATCGCTCCCGCCGGGCAAAGGTACTGCCCGACGCACGAGACGGGTATGAAGGCCTACCGGCAGCGTGGTCGGACGGGGGCGCTCGACAACGCCCCCCGTCCCTCGTCTGATGCGGCTCCGTGGGAACCGTACGGGCCGGATGACCCGTTCCTGAGAGCGCCCTGACACGACGAGGCCACCCCAGGGGACCCCGGCCTCCGCCTCCCGTGTGGGTACTAGGGCAGGGGGGAGGCTTTGGGGCCTGCCTCGGGTGCCGGGCACCCCCGCAGGGGTGAGAGGTCAGGTCGGCACTGGGCCCCGGGGGCCAGGGGGGTATACCCTCGCCCCCGCTTGTCTGACCGGGCGGTTATGCAGGTCAGACATCCTGTACGGGTTTTGGGTCGATTGACCCTCTGGTCGATTGCAGCTATCGGCAGAATCGCCATCCGCGGCCGGATCTCCCGTAGCTACTTATGGCTCACTCTCGCGACAGGCTGTGCGGAAGGAAGGGAGTTCGATAGTCACCTCCGCGCCACCGTCGGGGCGGTTGTTCGCAGCGACGGTGCCGTGGTTGCGTTGCGTCACGGTGTGGACGATCGCCAGACCGAGCCCGCTACCGCCCCCAGTGCGGGCAGTGTCGGCGCGGGTGAATCGGTCGAGGGCGTGCGGCAGGAATCCCCGGTCGAAGCCTTGCCCACGGTCGCGGATGTGAATGGCGACTGTGCCGGGTCCGCCGCTCTCGGCATGGATCGTGATCGGCGGCGCGCCATGCTCGGCAGCGTTGTCGATGAGGTTGGAAATGATCCTATCGAGGTCATCGGGGTCGGCGCGGACTTGGAGATTTGTCGGGCATTCAACGCTGAGCCGGCCATCGAGGGTGCGGCGGTAGCGATCGACGACGGCTTGCAGCTGTGCGCGCAGGTCGAGGGTCGGCGGCTCAGCGTGGCTGCCGGTGTCGGCGACGGTGAGTAGGTCTCGTGCCAGCCGGGACAGCCGGGTGGTTTCGTCGAGCGCGGAGCGCAGAGACGTGATCAGTTCCGGGTTGCTGCGTGGGCGGCGCAGGGCGAGTTCCAGTTCGGTGGTGAGCAAGCTCAGCGGGGTGCGTAGTTCGTGTCCGGCGTCGGTGACGAACTGTCGTTCCCGTTCCAGTGCGTTCTGCAGCCGTTGCAGAAGTTCGTTTAACGTCGTTCCGAGGCGGTTGATTTCGTCACGAGCTGGTGGGACTGGGAGGCGGGCCTGCGAGTCGGTGGCACTGATACCCGCGGCTCGGGCGCGCATACGTTCGACCGGTCGCAGCGCGGCCGCGGCCAGCAGGTAGGCACCGACGGCCGCAGCGAGCAACACGATTGGAAAGCCAATGAGCAGCTCGCGGCGTAGGTCGGCGATCGCGGCGTCTCGGTCGGCCAGGCTCTCGGCGGCGACGACGACGCGTCCGCCGGGGATCGGCTGTGCCGCCACCCGTACCGGCCCCTGCAGAGTGCCGAGCCGGGAGTGATCGGCGATGAGCTGGCCCTGTCGTGCGGTGTTCAGTTCGGACGGTGACAGCGCGGCCTGCCCAGCGACGTTGGGAGTTGAGGCGAGGATTTGGCCGTTGGGGGCGATGACTTGTTGGGCGGTGTCTGGGTCAGCGCCGGGCAGGAGGGGTTCGGGGGTGGCCGCGATCGGGAGCAGGTCGGCAAGCTGGTAGGCAAGTGATTCGGTGATGGACGCGTCCAGCGATTCCCGCGTATGCGCGACAGTGACCGACGCGACCCCCAGTAGGACGAGTCCCATCATGGCGGTGAACGCGGCTGTGAGCCTGATCCGGATTGGCCAGCGCCGCATCATCACGTGGGCTTCTCGGGCACGCCGCCGTCAGCGCGCACCCGATAACCGATACCGCGGACGGTTTCGATGGAGCGCACCCCGAACGGGCGGTCAATCTTGTCGCGCAGCGCGCGGATGTGGACGTCGACGACATTGGAGCGCGATTCGAAGGCGAAGTCCCAGCAGTGCTCGAGCAAAAGCTCTCGCGTCAACACGGTTCCGGGACGGCGCATCAGCAGTTCAAGCAGCCCAAACTCCTTAGTTGTAAGGGTGATTTCGACCTCACCTCGCCAGCAGCGGCGACTGGCGGGATCCGCGGCCAAGTCCCCGACGGTCAACATCGTCGGGCGCGGAGTCGGTCCACGTCGAATCAGTGATCGCAGTCGGGCGAACAGCTCATCGAGGTGAAACGGCTTGGTGAGATAGTCATCGGCGCCGCCGTCGAGACCGGCCACGCGGTCGGTGACCGCGCCGCGGGCGGTGAGCATCAACACCGGGACCCAGACCTGGTGATCGCGCCACTTCTCACACACGGCGAAGCCGGACATACCCGGCACCATCACGTCCAGCACGACAGCGTCGTAATCGCAGGCGATCGCGGCGTCGTAGCCGCTGGGGCCGTCGGCGGCGACGTCGACGGCGTAGCCGTCCTCGACCAGGCTGCGGCGCAGCAGGTCGGCCATCTTCGGCTCGTCTTCGATGACCAACACCCGCATTGATTGCCACCCTTTCTGCTGTTTCCATCATGACGTTAGGTGGGGCACGGCAGGCTAGTCGCCGTTCATGAAGCCACGATGAGGACGCACGAGCATCCGGCGACATCGGTCGAGTCCGACGCGATCCGGCCGGGCTTCATCGAGGCTTCATGAAGACGCGATAGACCGGCGCTAACCGAATCAATCCGTGCGGCGCGCGGACATGTGAACGGAGGAAGGCCCCATGGCGTGGACACGGGCGGGCGTCACGCGCCCTATCGCGGCAGCCATCGCGATCGCCGCCACCGCGACGGTGGTGCTTGCGACAGCCTGCAGCACAAGCTCCAACAAGGACGCCAATGCCCCACAGACCAACCAACCGGCCGCGCAGAACCCGATCACCACAAGCGATTCGGACTGGAAACCGGTGACCGACATTCTCGGACGCACGGGCAAGCTAGGCGACAACAACACCGCGTATCGGGTCACGTTGACGCGCAACGATCTTCAGGTCACGTCGTACGGTGTGGCGATCAAGCCGGGGCTCTCGCTGGGCGGCTACGCGGTGTTCGTGCGCTACCCCAACAACCAAACGCTGCTGATGGGCGATCTGGTGATCACCGAGACCGAGGTGCCGGAGGTCACCGATGCGCTGCAGGCCCACGGCATCTCCCAGACCGCGCTGCACAAACATCTGCTGGAGCAATCCCCGCCGGTGTGGTGGACACACATTCATGGCATGGGCGACGCCACCCAACTGGCGCAAGGGCTCAAAGCGGCGCTGGACACCACCTCGATCGGCCCCGCCACCCCGCCTCTGGCGCAGCAGCCCCCGGTCGATATCGACGTAAATGGGGTACAGCAGGCGTTGGGCCGCAAGGGAACACAGGACAGCGGGTTGCTGAAGTACAGCATCCCACGCAAGGACCAGATCGTCGAGGACGGACACGTGCTGCCCGCTGCGACGCTCAACCTGACGACCGTGATCAACTTCCAGCCGGTCGGCGACGGCAGGGCAGCGATCAACGGCGACTTCATCCTCACCGATCCCGAGGTGCAGAAGGTCATCCAGGCGCTGCGGGCGGGCAACATCCAGATCGTCGAGCTGCACAACCACGGGCTGACCGAACAACCCCGACTGTTCTATATGCATTTCTGGGCGGTCGACGACGCGGTCAATCTCGCCAAGGCGCTTCGCCCGGCGCTGGACGCCACCAACTTGCAGGCGGCGTAGCCGCCGAATGTCCAGCGCGATGACGATAGGCCCCGGCGTAGCGCGGGTGCTCATCGCGGCTGCTTTGATTGCGGCCGCGTGTACAAATCGGCCGGTGGCGCAGCACGAAAGTTCGGACCCGCCGTTGCCGCTCCGCGCGGTCGGGGAGGTTTCGCTGCCCGGTGACAATTCGCGATTCGACTACGCCAGCCTGGATCAGCAACGCGGCTTGTTGTTCATCACGCACCTGGGCGCCAGCGAGGTCGTCGAGGTCGACGTTCGCGCCAATCAGGTGGTCCGCACGATCCCGAACATCTCCAGCGTGCACGGAGTGCTGGTGGTGCCCGCGCTGAATCGGGTGTATTCCACGGCCACCGGCGCCAATCAAGTCGTCGCCATTGACGAAACGACGGGTGTGGAGGTAGGGCGGGCACCGACCGGGCGATACCCCGACGGTTTGGCGTATGACCCGCGCCGCAACGCGATCTGGACGACCAACGAAGCCGGCGGAACCGAAACGGTTGTCGACATTGCGACTATGCAACCAAGGGGGACCGTCGATTTGGGCGGGGAGGTGGGCAATGTCGGCTACGACTCCGCCAGTGACCGCATGCTCGTCGCCGTGCAGGGCCGAAACGACCTCGCGGTGATGGACCCGGCCGCGCTGACCGTCGTGCAACGGGTGGCACTGCCGGGCTGTCAACACCCACACGGGCTGAACGTCGATGGTCCGGACAGGTTGGTGTTCGTGGCCTGCGACCAAAACGCCACCCTGCTCACGGTGGACCAGACCAACTGGAACACGCTCGGCACTAATCCGGTCGGTGAGGATCCTGATGTGCTGGCCTATGACCCGTCCGCCCGTCGGCTGTACGTGGCCGCGGAAAGCGGCACTGTCACAACTTTGGATCTTCGCGATCACTCCCTGGCGGTGAGCGGCTCGGGTCACTTGGCCGATGGCGCGCACGTGGTGGCAGCCGATCCAGGCACCCACCGCAGCTACTATCCCGTCCCGGCTGGCAGCAACGGACGCCCGGCGTTGCTGGAACGCGAACCGAGCTGAGCGGCAAAGGAATTGTGAATCCTGAGGCGTCGCATCCGGCGCCTCAGTGCAGCAGCAGCCCGAGGACAGCGGCGGCGGCGATCACATAAGGTTCGTTGATCTTGAAGCGCCACAGTATGGCCAGGGTGCTCACCGCGATAGCGGCGGTCGGCCAGTCGAATACGGCCTGGCGGGTAAGGACCACGACGGCCCCGGCGAGCGCACCGGCGGCGGCAGCAGTGGCGCCTGCGACAAACGCCTTGACCTGCCGGTTGTCGCGGTGGCGCAGGAACCACCGGCTGGGCACGACCACCGCGAGGTAGATCGGGACGAAGATCGCCACGGTGGCCACGACGGCACCAGCGAACCCCGCCACGAGGTAACCGATGAAGCCTGCCGAAATGACGACCGGTCCGGGGGTGATCATGCCCATCGCGACGGCATCAAGGAACTGCGGCTGGGTCAGCCAGTGATGTTGATCGACAACGCCCTGACGCAGGAAGGGCACGATCGCCAAGCCCGAGCCGAAGACGAGGGCACCGGACTTCAGGAAGAACAGCGCCAGCGACACGAGGGTGCCTCCACCTGCGAGCGTGCCTAACGCGCTCGCGGGCAACATGAGCGGCATCGACGCCGATCGTGGCGGGTCGCTCGGGCGGCTGCGTCGCAGACGCGCAGGCCACCTGATCGCTGGGCGGGCATCGAACAGGATCATCGCTACGCCAGCACCGAGGATCACGGCGACCGGTTCAGAACCGGTGAGCGCGGTGAGACCGAACACGAGACCACTGATCACCCAGAGCCGTGCGTCGCGGCGGTCGGTGAGCCGCAACAGTTTGACCGCGGCGATGGTGATGATCGCCATCACCGCCGGAGCGATGCCGTAGAAGAGCGACTGCACAATCGGCAGGCCCGAGTAGCGCACATACAGCGCGCCGACGGCCACCACGATCGCGAACGACGGCGCGATGAACACAACCGCAACTGCCAGCGCCCCCCAAGGTCCCCGGCGTAGGTAGCCGACCCACATCGCGACCTGCGCGGCCAGCGGCCCAGGCATCGTTTGGCCCAATGCGACACCGTCGAGGAAGTCGCGGCGATCCATCCACCCGCGCCGCTCCACCAGATCCCGCTGCATGTAGCCGACGGTGGCGATTGGCCCACCGAACCCGACGGCACCCAACCGGAGAAAGTAGGCGAGCACCCGGGTAAATCCCACCTGGGGGGTCTCGGAAGGCTGCGCCGACTTCTGTTCGCGCCCGGTATCGCTCACCGCCACATGTAACCACGGTTACACGTCCTTGTCTTGCTGAAGCGCGGCGACGATGAGCTTCATCGTGGCTTCATCAGCGGCGGGTAGGACCGCAAGTGACCAGGCGACTCCACAACACAACGGCGGGCTCACACGAAGGAGGATGGGCGATGGTGCCGAGCAGGACACAGGCTTCCCGGGCGTACATTTCCACGTCAGCGCATCAGCACACGAAACTCCGCCGCTCGCGCCGTCGATCCCTGGCGGCGGCGATTTGCGTGTTGGTCGTGATCGCGGCGGCATGTAGCAGTAAGGGAAGTCAGACAACCTCCTCATCGGGCCGGTCGGCATCGGCAACCACGGCTTCCGCGACCGCGTCTCCGGCGACGGCTTCGGCGCAGATCACCATCGAAGGCGAGAAGTTCCCGTCGAGCATCACGGTGTCACCCGGCGCGCAAGTCAGCGTCGTCAATAAGGACTCGGCCGCACACACAGTCACGTCGGATACTGCGGGCTTGTTCGATGCAGACATCAACGGCAACGGTCAAACGACGTTTACCGCGCCGGCAAAACCCGGGTCCTACCCATACCACTGCGAGTACCACGGTTCGATGCACGGCACGCTGATCGTCCAATAGCGTTCGCTCACACCGGCACCGGCGCGCAGCCGGTAACATCCCGGCTTCCGGGCGGGTGTAACGGTGGGCCCCGCATCGGTCCCGAGGCGCGGCGGGTCCGTTCAAATGGTGACGACATTGACGACCAGCGCCATCACGACGGCCACCGCGCGGATTTGGCCGAAGCGTCGCGGATCGCTCGGTGATCGAAGGTCGGCGTATACGGAGAGGAACAGGTAGGTCATGGCGGGGGCGAGCCAGTCGTTGGCGGAGAAGCCGGGGAGTCCGTCGCTGTTGAGCTGTGGCATGTTGGCCGAGATCCGCCACAGGAACACCGCAGCCGCGCTCAGTGCGCCGATGGCCACAGCATCCGGCCAGGCCGTGCGCGGCAGCCGCCACGCTGCGGCGGCCGACGCGAGCACGCCGGTCAGCAAGGCGGTGAGCGCGATGTGTGTCGCGCTAAAGCTCCCGGCTGCTGCGGCGAGGTCGGTCGCTGTTGCCATAGTGTGGGTCACTGGACGGCTCCCGTCTCTCACGACAGCTCTAACTGAGATCAAACAATCCCATCAACCACGATTCGCCGGCACTGCCCGCGCCGGGTCGGCGGGGGGCACGGGCGCGCCCGTCGCGAGTACGACGGGGTTGGTCACGCCGGATCGCGGCCCAAAATCATGCTGCGCCGGTAAAACTCGTATAGCCCGGCGAACAGCGCGTTGGAAACGGCGATGGTGTGCTCGTCGGTGCCCGTCATCGACAGCCCGCGCAACGCCGTGTCCAGGCCAGGTGCCTCGGGCGCGTCGTAGCGCCCGTCGTCGAGGTCGGCCTCATGCACGATTTGTGCAATCCGCCAGAGCACTGGATCCGTCAATTCGTAACGGTCCAAGATGGTTTCGAAGGTGCAGTTGCCGCGGTGATGGGACAGCTCGACGCCTCGCATGTCAAAGGGTGTGGCATCAGCCGGGACTTGATCAGGGTCAGTGACGAATACGAACTCGGCATCAGGGTCGACGAACCGGCTAATCAGCCACGCGCACGCCGCGCGGTCGATGTGCACCCCGGCTCGAGTCGCCCACCTCACCGCGACGCCTCTTGAGTTTCTGTGCCAAGCACGGGTTCGGTCATTGCCGCTAACGCCTCCAGGGCAGCTTGTGCCCGGTCACGTTCGGCCGGGGGAAAGAAATCACGTCGAGCAATTTCTCGACTCCGAGCGCGTAGTCGCCGCAACGCCGACGCGCGGCCCGATGGGCTAAGGCGGGCAGCGGCTTTCGCGGCGGATGCGAGGTCGGCGTACTCAAGCGCCCGCGCGTCTGCGATTTGAGCAGCGAGGTCGCGTTCCTGCTGGGCGGTGCTCGGGCGCGCCAGCCAAA